>Ga0307492_10000005_pt1 | contig 306424 bp, 321 predicted proteins | sample SI3LmetaG_FD_202365 | JGI IMG/M metagenome (GOLD analysis project Ga0307492, IMG submission 202365) | Sea-ice brine microbial communities from Beaufort Sea near Barrow, Alaska, United States - SI3L | ecosystem: Environmental > Aquatic > Marine > Coastal | place: USA: Alaska | collected... | reverse complement strand
CGTCGGGCCTGCGCGGGCGGGGCGGGGCGGGATTCCCAACCGGCATGAAGTGGTCGTTCATGCCGAAGGACAACGCCGACGGGCGTCCGAGCTATCTGGTCGTCAACGCCGACGAGTCCGAGCCCGGCACCTGCAAGGATCGCGAGATCATGCGGCACGATCCGCATCTGCTGGTGGAAGGCTGTCTGATCGCCAGCGCCGCCATGGGCGCGCATGTCGCTTACATCTATGTGCGCGGCGAGTTCATCCGCGAGCGCGAGCACCTTCAGGCCGCGGTCGATCAGGCCTATGAGGCGAAGCTGATCGGCAAGGATAACATTCACGGCTATCCGTTCGACCTTTACGTTCATCACGGCGCCGGCGCTTACATCTGCGGCGAAGAAACCGCGCTGCTCGAAAGCCTTGAAGGCAAGAAGGGCCAGCCGCGCCTGAAGCCGCCGTTCCCGGCCAACGTCGGTCTCTATGGTTGCCCGACCACGGTGAACAATGTCGAGTCGATCGCGGTCGCGCCGGATATTCTGCGCCGGGGTGCGGCGTGGTTCGCCGCCATCGGCCGTGCCAACAATGTCGGCACCAAACTTTACGGCATCTCCGGTCACGTCAACACGCCATGCGTCGTCGAAGACGCCATGAGTATTCCGTTCAGGGAGCTGATCGAGAAGCATGGCGGCGGCATTCGCGGCGGCTGGGACAATCTGCTTGCGATCATTCCCGGCGGCGCGTCGTGCCCGCTGATCCCGGCGGCTGATTGCCAGGACCTGATCATGGATTTCGACGGCACCCGCGCGGTGAAGTCGAGCTTCGGCACCGCCGGCGTCATCGTGATGGACAAGTCCACCGACGTGGTCGCGGCGATCGCGCGCATTTCCTACTTCTTCAAGCACGAGAGTTGCGGCCAGTGCACGCCGTGCCGCGAAGGCACCGGCTGGATGTGGCGCGTGCTGTCGCGCATGGTCGAGGGCCGCGCCCACAAGCGCGAGATCGACATGCTGCTGGAAGTCACCAAGCAGGTCGAGGGCCACACCATCTGCGCGCTCGGCGACGCGGCGGCATGGCCGATCCAGGGTCTGATCCGCGCCTTCCGTCCGGAGATCGAACGGCGCATCGACGATTTCACGCGCAAGTCGACCATCGATGACGTCGGTGTTCTCGATCCCGTCAACATGGTCGCGGCGGAGTAAGCGGCATGGCGTTGAGCGCGAAGATGCGAGAGCGCATACAGACCGGCCTGTTTTTTCTGGGCGCGGCCGCGAGCATTTGGGTCTTCATCCACTTGCTTAAAGGCCAAGTCTACGGGCCGTACGCCTTGCTGGCGAGCGGTGCAACGATGCTCGGATTTTGCATCGCGGGTCTTGCCGTCAACCCGCCCCCGCCGGGGCTGGTTCGCAAGATCATGTGGGGCGGACTGGGAGTCTTCACTGTCGGAACAGGAGTCGCTGCCGCGGTGATGCATTGGGAAGTGAGCGGGCGATGACCAAGATTCTCGTCGACGGAAAAGAGATTGACGTTCCTGCCGAGTACACGCTGCTTCAGGCGTGCGAAGCGGCGGGCGCCGAGATTCCGCGCTTCTGCTATCACGAACGGCTGTCGATCGCCGGCAACTGCCGCATGTGTCTCGTCGAGGTCGCAGGCTCGCCGAAGCCGGTCGCGAGCTGCGCGTGGGCCGTGCGCGATTGCCGCCCGGGTCCGAACGGCGAGCTGCCCGCGGTCAAGACCAAATCGCCGATGGTGAAAAAGGCACGCGAAGGCGTGATGGAATTCCTGCTGATCAACCATCCGCTCGATTGCCCGATCTGCGATCAGGGCGGCGAGTGCGATCTCCAGGATCAGGCGATGGGCTACGGCGTCGACACCAGCCGTTTCATGGAAAACAAGCGCGCGGTCGAGGACAAGTACATCGGCGCGCTGGTGAAGACCTCGATGAACCGCTGCATCCAGTGCACGCGCTGCGTCCGCTTCACCACTGAAGTTTGCGGTGTGCCGGAACTGGGCCTGACCGGCCGCGGCGAGGACGTCGAGATCACGACCTATCTCCAGAGCGCACTGACGTCCGAGTTGCAGGGCAATCTCGTCGACATCTGCCCGGTCGGCGCGCTGACCTCGAAGCCGTATGCATTCGCCGCGCGTCCATGGGAACTGGGCAAGACCCAGTCCATCGACGTGATGGATGCGATCGGCTCCGCGATCCGCGTCGATACCCGCGGCCGCGAAGTGATGCGCATTCTGCCGCGCGTCAATGAAAACGTGAACGAAGAGTGGATTTCCGACAAGACGCGACACATCGTCGATGGTCTGCGCACCCAGCGTCTGGATCGCCCGTACATCCGCGAAGGTGGCAAGCTGCGCGCGGCATCCTGGACCGAAGCTTTTGCGACAATCGCCAAGGCGGTTGCCCGTTCCGATGGCCGGCGCACCGGCGCCATCGCCGGCGATCTCGCCGCGGTCGAGGAAATGTTCGCGCTCAAGGAATTACTCGCCTCGTTCGGGTCGGCGAACATCGCCACTCAGGATGGCAGCGGGTTCGATCCGAAGGCGGGCCGCGCGTCGTACATCTTCAATCCGACCATCGCGGGCATCGAACAGGCGGACGCGCTGCTGATCGTCGGCTCCAATCCCCGCAAGGAAGCGGCCGTTCTCAACGCACGCATCCGCAAGCGCTGGCGCACGGGTGCGCTCAAGATCGGTGTGATCGGCGACAAGGCCGATCTGACCTACGATTACGAGCATCTCGGCGCAGGCACCGATACCTTAGGCGATCTCGCGGCCGGCAAGCATTCCTTCGCCGACGTCCTGAAGGGCGCCAAGCATCCGATCGTGCTGGTGGGCGCGGGCGTTGCCACCCGCCACGATGGCGCGGCGGTGCTGTCGCAGGCCGCCAGGCTCGCCGTCGATCTCGGCGCGCTGAAGGACGACTGGAACGGGTTTGCGGTGCTCCACAATGCCGCGTCGCGCGTCGGTGCGCTCGACATCGGCTTCACGCCGGGTCCGGGCGGCCTCAACGTCGCGCAGATGACCACATTCGGCACGCTCGATGTGCTATTCTCGCTGGGCGCGGACGATGTCAGCCCGGCTGACGGTACGTTCGTGGTTTATATCGGCACCCATGGCGACAAGGGCGCACACCGCGCCGACGTGATCCTGCCGGGCGCGGCCTACACCGAGAAGGCCGGTCTCTACGTCAACACCGAGGGCCGGGTGCAGATGGCCAACCGCGCCGCGTTCCCTCCGGGCGATGCGCGCGAAGACTGGGCGATCATTCGCGCTCTGTCGGACGTTCTCGGCAAGAAGCTGCCGTTCGACTCGCTCGGGCAACTGCGCCAGGCGATCTTCAAGGCCGCGCCGCATCTGATGCGGATCGACCAGATCGAAGGAAACGACGCGGCGGGCGTGAAAGCGCTTGCGGCGCGCGGCGGCACGGTCGAGAAGGGCGCATTCAAGAGCCCGGTCGAGGACTTCTACCTGACCAACCCCATCGCGCGGGCGTCCGCGGTGATGGCCGAATGTTCCAAGCTCGCCTCCGGGCAACTTCTGACGGCGGCGGAGTGAGCGTGATCCGATGACCGAATTCTTCGCAAGCGAGTTATGGACGGGCTTCCTCTGGCCGATCATCATCATGGTCGCGCAGAGCCTGCTGCTGCTCGTGCTGTTGCTGATCGCGATCGCCTACATCCTGCTGGCCGACCGCAAGATCTGGGCGGCCGTGCAGATCCGGCGCGGCCCCAACGTGGTCGGGCCGTGGGGCCTGTTGCAATCCTTCGCCGACCTTTTGAAGTTCGTGCTGAAAGAGCCGACCATTCCGGACGGCGCGAACAAGGGCGTGTTCCTGCTGGCGCCGCTGGTGTCGTGCGTGCTGGCGCTCGCCGCCTGGGCGGTGATCCCGGTCAACCTCAACTGGGTGATCGCGGACATCAACGTCGGCATCCTCTATATTTTCGCGATCTCGTCGCTGTCGGTCTACGGCATCATCATGGCCGGCTGGTCGTCGAACTCGAAGTATCCGTTCCTCGCCGCGCTTCGCTCGGCGGCGCAGATGGTGTCCTACGAAGTCTCCATCGGCTTCGTCATCATCACCGTGCTGCTGTGCGCCGGCTCGCTCAATCTCACGGCCGTCGTCGCGGCGCAGGACACCAAGCTCGGCATTCTCGGCTGGTACTGGCTGCCGCTGTTCCCGATGTTCGTGATTTTCTACGTCTCGACGCTGGCGGAAACCAATCGCCCGCCGTTCGATCTGGTCGAAGCCGAATCCGAACTGGTCGCGGGCTTCATGACCGAATATGGCTCGACGCCGTATCTGCTGTTCATGCTCGGCGAGTACGTCGCCATCACCACCATGTGCGCGCTGGCGACGATCCTGTTCCTTGGCGGCTGGCTGTCGCCGATCCCGTTCGCGCCGTTCACCTGGGTGCCCGGCGTCATCTGGTTCGTGCTGAAGCTGTTCTTCATGTTCTTCCTGATCGCGATGGCGAAGGCGATGGTGCCACGCTATCGCTACGACCAGCTCATGCGGCTGGGCTGGAAGGTCTTTCTGCCGTTGTCGCTGGCGATGGTCGTGATCGTCGCCGGGGTGCTGCAATTCGCGGGACCAGCGTCCCGAATCCGAAGTTCGCATGAGCCTGCTGCGACTTCTGTAGCGAACTTCGGATTCGAAAGGACGCTGGCAGATAATAATTCCAGTGCGGTTTCGGTTCGCAAGTCCGCAGACGAAGCGAGCCTGGGTGGCCGTGCGGACTTGCGAACCACCGCACTGGCACCGAAATGAGGTCGTCATGGGCATAGCAAGCACAGCCAATCAGCTTCTGCTGAAAGAGTTCGTCTCGGCGTTCATTCTCGCCATGCGATACTTCTTCAAACCGAAGCCCACGCTGAACTATCCCTTCGAGAAGGGACCGATCTCGCCGCGTTTCCGCGGGGAGCACGCGCTGCGCCGTTATCCGAACGGTGAGGAACGCTGCATCGCCTGTAAGCTGTGTGAGGCGATCTGCCCGGCGCAGGCGATCACCATCGAAGCCGGTCCGCGCCGCAACGACGGCACGCGCCGCACGGTGCGCTACGACATCGACATGGTGAAGTGCATCTATTGCGGGCTTTGCCAGGAAGCGTGCCCGGTCGATGCCATCGTGGAAGGCCCGAATTTCGAATTCGCGACGGAAACGCGCGAAGAACTTTATTATGACAAGGCGAGACTGCTCGCCAACGGTGACCGCTGGGAGCGCGAGATTGCGAAAAGCATCGAACTCGACGCGCCGTACCGGTGAGGTGAAGGTATGATCGGTCCCGCGCTGTTCTTTTATCTCTTTGCTGGCGTCTGCGTGGCGTCGGCGATCATGGTTGTGACCTCGCGCAACCCTGTGCATTCCGTGCTGTTCCTGATCCTCGCGTTCGTGAACGCGGCGGGACTGTTCATGCTGCTCGGCGCGGAATTCCTCGCGATGATCCTCATCGTGGTTTACGTCGGCGCGGTCGCGGTGCTGTTCCTGTTCGTCATCATGATGCTGGACGTGGATTTCGCCGAACTGCGTCAGGGCTTCATCGAGTATCTGCCGGTCGGCCTGCTGATCGGCGCGGTGTTCCTTGCCGAACTGCTGCTGGTGGCGGGCGGCTGGATCATGAATCCTGCGATCTCCAAGGCGATCACGTCGCCGATCCCGGGCGGCGTCACCAACACCGAGGCGCTCGGCCTCGTGCTTTACACGCGCTATCTGCATTACTTCCAGTTGGCGGGTCTGGTGCTGCTGGTTGCCATGATCGGCGCCATCGTGCTCACGCTGCGGCACAAGCCGAGCGTCAAGCGGCAGGACATCAACGTGCAGAACGCGCGCACCAAGGCCGCCGCGATGGATGTGCGTAAGGTCACCGTGGGGCAGGGCCTTCAGGATGCGGATTCCGGGGAGTGGGTGAAATGACGATCGGTCTCGGTCATTATCTCGCGGTCGCCGCCATCCTGTTCACGGTCGGCATTCTCGGCATCTTCCTGAACCGGAAGAACGTCATCATCATCCTGATGTCGATCGAACTCATTCTGCTCTCCGTGAACATCAATCTGGTGGCGTTCTCGTCGTTCCTCGGCGACATCGTCGGACAGGTGTTCGCGCTGCTGGTTCTGACGGTTGCTGCTGCTGAAGCGGCGATCGGGCTTGCCGTGCTGGTGGTGTTCTTCCGAAATCGCGGTTCGATCGCGGTCGAGGACATCAATCTGATGAAGGGTTAATGCATGATCCCGAAAAGTGGACACCGGTTTTCGGACCAGACCATGCGTCTTAAGAGAAGCATGCCATGATTCAGGCTATCGTTTTCCTGCCGTTGATCGGCGCGCTCATTGCGGGCGCGGTGGCGCTGTTTGGCGCGCATGCACGCAATCCGAGCGGCGACGAGATGGATCATGCCCACGGGCACGGTGATCATGCGCACGCCGGTCCCGTCGTGCACGACTACCATTCGTCGGACGATCATGCCCACGTCGATCACGCGCACGACGATCATGGCCCTGTCGAACCGCCGGCGGCCGGCTCACGCACGGCTGAAATCGTCACGACCGCGCTGCTGCTGATTTCCGCCGCGCTGTCGTGGATGACGCTGGTCGATGTCGGATTCCTGCATCACGACATGCGCGTTCAACTGTTCACGTGGATGGGCTCCGGTGACCTCATCGTCAACTGGGCGCTGCGCGTCGATACGCTGACCGCCGTCATGCTGGTGGTGGTCACCACGGTGTCGTCGCTCGTGCACCTGTATTCGATCGGATACATGAACGAAGACCCGAACCGTCCGCGGTTCATGGCCTATCTCTCGCTGTTCACCTTCATGATGCTCATGCTGGTGACCGCCGATAACCTCGTGCAGATGTTCTTCGGCTGGGAAGGCGTGGGTCTCGCCAGCTACCTGCTGATCGGTTTCTGGTTCCAGAAGCCGACGGCCAATGCAGCCGCCATCAAGGCGTTCGTCGTCAACCGCGTCGGCGACTTCGGCTTCCTGCTCGGCATCTTCGCGATCTTCATGATGGTCGGTTCGGTCGATTTCGACACGATCTTCGCCGCGGCCCCCGGCCTGACCGGCAAGACCATTCACTTCTTCGCCTGGAACATCGACGCGCTGACGCTGATCTGCCTGTTCCTGTTCATGGGCGCGATGGGCAAGTCCGCGCAGTTCCTGCTGCACACCTGGTTGCCTGACGCCATGGAAGGCCCGACGCCGGTGTCCGCGCTGATCCACGCCGCGACCATGGTCACCGCCGGTGTGTTCATGGTGGCGCGCCTGTCGCCGCTGTTCGAACTCGCTCCGAATGCGCAGGCTGCCGTGATGCTGGTCGGCGCGACCACCGCGCTGTTCGCCGCCACGATCGGCCTCGTGCAGAACGATATCAAACGCATCGTCGCTTACTCGACCTGTTCGCAGCTCGGCTACATGTTCGTGGCCATGGGAGCAGGGGCCTATTCGGTCGGCATGTTCCACCTGTTCACCCACGCCTTCTTCAAGGCGCTGCTGTTCCTGGGCTCCGGCTCGGTGATCGTCGCGATGCATCACGAGCAGGACATCCGCAACATGGGTGGCCTGAAGGACAAGATCCCGTTCACCTACATCACCATGGTGATCGGCACCCTGGCGCTGACGGGCTTCCCGCTGACGGCGGGTTACTTCTCTAAAGATGCGATCATCGAGTCCGCCTTCGTGGCGAACAATCCGTTCGCGCTCTACGGCTTTCTCTGCACTGTGCTCGCCGCGGGCCTCACTTCGTTCTATTCGTGGCGTCTGATCTTCAAGACGTTCCATGGCGAGCCGCACGATCAGAAGCACTACGAGGCAGCGCATGAGAGCCCGTACACCATGCTGATCCCGCTCGCGGTGCTGGCGGTGGGCTCGATCCTCGCCGGCTTCCCGTTCAAGGAGCTGTTCGCCGGCCACGGCATTCATGAGTTCTTCCGCGAGTCGGTGAAGATGAACCCGAAGATCATCGACGAGATGCACCACATCCCGGCGGCGATTGCCTACCTGCCGACGGTGATGATGGTGGTCGGCTTCTTCTTCTCGTGGCTGTTCTACATCCGCAAGCCCTACCTGCCGGTCGAACTCGCGAACCAGCATCCGGGCCTGTACCGCTTCCTTCTCAACAAGTGGTACTTCGACGAGCTGTATGACTTCCTCTTCGTGCGGCCGGCCAAATGGCTTGGACGCTTCCTTTGGAAGAAGGGCGACGGTTCCATCATCGACGGGTTCGGTCCCGACGGCGTCTCGGCGCGCGTGCTCGATGTCACGCGCAACGTCGTGCGGCTCCAGACCGGTTATCTCTATCACTATGCATTCGCGATGCTGATCGGCGTGGCCGGTCTCATCACGTGGTTTATCTTCGGTCTCGGGGGCCAATGATGACGACCTGGCCCATCCTTTCTGTGGTCACGTTCCTGCCGGTTGTCGGCGCGATCCTGATTTATCTCAGCCGCGGTGACGATGAGGCCGCGCGCGGCAATGCGCGCTGGATCGCGCTGTGGACCACGATCATCACGTTCGCGGTGTCGCTCATTCTGGTGATGCGGTTCGATCCGTCGAATCCGGGATTCCAGTTCGTGGAAAAGGCGCCGTGGCTGGCGAACACCATCACCTATCACATGGGTGTCGACGGCATTTCGCTGCCATTCGTGATCCTGACCACGGCGCTGATGCCGTTCTGCATCCTCGCAAGCTGGAAGTCGGTCACGCTGCGCGTGCGTGAATACATGATGGCGTTTCTGTTCCTCGAAACGCTGATGGTCGGCACGTTCTCCGCGCTCGATCTCGTGCTGTTCTATCTGTTCTTCGAAGGCGGCCTGATCCCGATGTTCCTGATCATCGGCGTCTGGGGCGGCCCGCGCCGGGTCTACGCCAGCTTCAAGTTCTTCCTCTATACGCTGCTCGGCTCGGTGCTGATGCTGCTGGCCATCATGGCGCTGTATCTGAACGCCGGGACCACTGACATCCCGACGCTGATGAACACCGCCGTGCCGCGCAGCCTCCAGACATGGGCGTGGCTGGCTTTCTTCGCCTCGTTCGCGGTCAAGATGCCGATGTGGCCGGTTCACACCTGGCTGCCGGACGCGCACGTCGAAGCGCCGACCGCGGGTTCCGTCGTGCTGGCGGCGATCCTGCTGAAGATGGGCGGCTACGGCTTCCTGCGCTTCTCGTTGCCGATGTTCCCGCTGGCGTCGCATGACTTCGCGCCGCTGGTCTTCACGCTGTCGACAATTGCGATCGTCTATACGTCGCTGGTTGCGCTGATGCAGGAAGACATCAAGAAGCTGATCGCTTACTCGTCCGTCGCCCACATGGGCTTCGTCACCATGGGCATTTTCGCGGGCACCATGCAGGGCGTCGCCGGCGGCGTGTTCCAGATGGTGTCGCACGGCATCGTCTCCGGCGCGCTGTTCCTCTGCGTCGGCGTGGTCTACGACCGGCTCCATACCCGCGAGATTGCCGCGTATGGCGGGCTCGTGAACCGGATGCCGCTCTATGCCTTCGTCTTCATGGTGTTCACCATGGCGAACGTCGGACTGCCGGGCACGTCGGGTTTCGTCGGCGAATTCCTCACCCTGATTGGCACCTTCAAGGTCAGCATTCCGACCGCAACGGTTGCGGCCACCGGCGTCATCCTGTCGGCGGCTTACGCGCTGTGGCTCTATCGCAAGGTGGTGTTCGGCGTGATGGACAAGCCGGCGCTCGCAGGCATCAAGGATCTGACGTTGCGGGAAGGGATCATTCTCGCGCCGCTGGTCATTCTCACCATTCTCTTTGGCGTGTATCCGAAGCCGGTCCTCGATATGTCGGCGGCGTCGGTGCAGCAGCTCGTCACGAACTACAACACCGCTATCACCGCCGTGAAAGCGGCGGCGCTGGTACAGTAACAACGGGATCGGCTTATGACTTTCGCAGGATATTCGCTGCTCCCCGTGCTGCCGGAACTGGCGCTGGCCGCCGGCGCCATGGCGCTGCTGATGCTGGGCGCGTTTCGCAGCGGGCAGACGACACAACTCGTGACCGGTCTTGCGGTTGCTTTCCTCGTTATCACGGGTGCCCTGGTGCTGTGGCTGCCCGGCGGCAAGCTCACGACCTTCGGCGGCAGCTTTATTGTCGATGATTTTGCGCGGTTCCTGAAAATCCTGGCGCTGCTCGGCTCCGGCGTCACGCTGATCCTGTCGCGCGCGTATCTCGCCGAGCAGGCGAAGCTTTTCGAGTATGCGATCCTGGTGATGCTCTCCACCACCGGCATGATGGTGCTGATCTCGGCCGGCGACCTGATCATGCTCTATCTTGGCTTGGAGTTGATGAGCCTTGCGCTCTATGTCGTGGCGGCAAGCCATCGTGACGATACCAAGTCGACCGAAGCCGGCCTGAAGTATTTCGTGCTCGGCGCGCTGTCGTCCGGCATGCTGCTTTACGGCGCATCGCTGATATACGGCTTCACCGGCACCGTGAGCTTCGCAGGCATCGCCGCGGAGGCGAAGAGCGGCAACATCGGGCTGGTGTTCGGACTGGTGTTCCTGCTGGCCGGTCTCTGCTTCAAGGTTTCCGCCGTGCCGTTCCACATGTGGACGCCCGACGTCTATGAAGGCGCGCCGACGCCGGTAACCGCGTTCTTCGCGTCCGCGCCGAAGGTCGCCGCGCTCGCCGTGTTCACGCGCGTCGCGCTCACCGCATTTCCCGGCATCGTGCCGCAGTGGCAGCAGATCGTGGTGTTCGTCTCGATCGCCTCGATGGCGCTGGGTTCGTTCGCGGCGATCGGACAGAAGAACATCAAGCGCCTGATGGCGTATTCGTCCATCGGCCACATGGGCTTCGCGCTGGTCGGCCTCGCGGCCGGAACGCAGCAGGGCGCGCAGGGCGTGCTGGTCTATATCGCGATCTACGTCGCCATGACGCTCGGCACCTTCTCCATCATCCTCGCTATGAAGCGCAACGGCCGGGCCGTCGAGACCATCAGCGATTTCGCCGGACTGTCGCGGACCAATCCGCTGCTGGCATTCTTCTTCGCGATGTTCCTGTTCTCGCTGGCGGGCATTCCGCCGCTCGCCGGATTCTTCGCGAAGTTCTATGTGTTCCTTGCCGCGATCAAGGCCGGGCTGTTCACGCTCGCGGTGATCGGCGTTGTGACAAGCGTGGTGGGTGCGTTCTACTATCTCACCATCGTCAAGGTGATGTATTTCGACGAGCCGAAGGAAGCGATGGAGCCGATGCGCGTCGAGCTTCGGGTGGTGCTGGCGGTGGCCGGCACCTTCACCATCCTGTTCTTCGTCTATCCCGCGCCGCTGGTGAACGCGGCCGCGGCGGCCGCGAAGTCGCTGTTTTAATGGCGTTCGCGCTCGGTCCACGGGCCAGAGCCCAGAACTATCGTGTTGAGGCGTTCGACAGCATCGGTTCGACCAATGGCGAGGCTCTGGAGCGGGCGCGGGCGGGCGAACGCGGACCGCTCTGGCTGGTGACGGATCTGCAAACCGCTGGACGCGGCCGCCGCCAGCGCGCATGGATCTCCCCGCGCGGCAATCTTGCCGCGACCATCGTCGAGACGCTGGATGTGCAGCCTCCAGTCGCCGCGACGCTTGGATTTGCCGCAGGTCTCGCGCTGGAAGCAGCCCTGCAGGCGGTCAGCGTAGAGCATCGGATGCGATCCGGCGGATCAGCCAGCACCAGATTTCTCCTGAAATGGCCGAACGATGTTCTGGCGGACGGCAAGAAGCTGTCCGGCATTCTGCTCGAGGCGGAAACGATCGGCGGAGACCTCGCGGTCGCCGTCGGCATGGGCACCAATGTGATCTCCGCGCCTGAAGGAACGCCGTATCCGGCGACCTCGCTGGCGGCGCTTGGCATCACCGCCGGGGCCGGCGACCTGTTCATGGCGCTCTCCGATGCGTGGGCCGAGTTCCGCGGCATCTGGGACAACGGCAGGGGCTTTGGCGAAATCCGCAGCCTCTGGCTCGATCGCGCGGCCGGGCTTGGCGAGGACGTGTCGATTCAGTCGAGCGGAACGAGCGTCGAGGGCATCTTCGAGACCATCGACGAAACCGGCTGCCTGATCGTCGCCGGACGCGACGGCAAGCGCACGCCAATCGCCGCCGGCGATGTCCATTTCGGATCGGCCAAATCGTCTGGAGCAAATTAATGACGCGACCTGACGAATTGACCTTCGCGCCTCTCGGCGGCATCGGCGAGATCGGCATGAACCTGTCGATCTACGGCCTCGGCAAGGGGCAGCAGCGAAGCTGGCTCGCCATCGATCTCGGCGTGTCGTTCGGCAATGAGGAACACCTGCCGGGCATTGACGTGGTGATGCCGGACATCCGCTTCCTGGTGAAGGAGCGAAAGAATCTGGTCGGTCTGGTTCTGACCCACGCCCATGAGGATCATTTCGGCGCCATCATCGATCTGTGGCCGCAACTGAAATGCCCGATCTATGCGACGCAGTTCAGCGCGGCTTTGTTCGAGGCCAAGTGCGCCAGCGAGCGCAATCCTCCGAAGATTCCGGTCACCGTGATTCCGTCCGGCGGCACCGTCCAGATCGGACCGTTCAGCGTTGAATTCATTCCCGTGGCGCATTCGATTCCGGAATCGCATGCGCTTGCGATCCGCACGTCCGCCGGAACCGTGTTGCATACCGGCGACTGGAAAATCGATCCGACGCCGATCATCGGCAAGCCGACCGACGAGAAGCGGCTGCGCGAAATCGGCGATGAAGGCGTCATGGCGCTGGTCGGGGATTCGACCAACGCGGTGCGCGAAGGCCGTTCGCCGTCCGAGCAGGAAGTCGCCAAGAACATCACCGAACTCGTCAAGGCTGCGCGTGGGCGCGTCGCTGTGACGACGTTCGCCTCCAACGTGGCGCGGCTGCGGGCTGTTGCGGATGCTGCGAAAGCGGCCGACCGCGAAGTCGTCGTGGTCGGGCGCGCGATGGAGCGGGTAGTGCAGGTGGCGCGCGAGACCGGTTATCTGGACGGCGTGCAGGCGTTCCGCGGCGCGGATCTCTATGGTCATTTTCCGCCGGACAAGGTGTTGGCGCTGTGCACCGGCAGCCAGGGCGAGCCGCGCGCGGCACTGGCCCGCATCGCCAACGATGACCATCCGCAGGTGACGCTCAACAAGGGCGACACCGTGATCTTTTCGTCGCGGACCATTCCCGGCAACGAGAAGGCTGTCGGTGCAATCATCAATGGCCTGATCATGCAGGGGGTCGAGGTCATTACTGACCGGACCCACATGGTGCACGTTTCAGGCCATCCCCGGCGCGACGAACTGCGCGACATGATCTCGTGGGTTCGCCCGCAACTGCTGATCCCGGCGCATGGCGAGGCGCTGCATCTGTCCGAGCATGCCAAGCTCGCGCGCGAGTGCGGCGTGCCGAAGGTCTTGATCTGCAAGAACGGCGATCTGGTGCGGCTGGGTCCGGGCGATCCCGCGATCATCGAGGAACTGCCCCACGGGCGGATCTACAAGGACGGCAACATCCTCGAACCCGAGAAGGCCCGCGCTGTGGTCGAGCGGCGGCGGCTGGCGTTCGCGGGCTGCGCATTCGTCGCCATCGCGGTCACCGACAAGGGCGATCTTGCCGACGATCCCGAGGTTGATCTGGTCGGCATTCCGGAAAAGAATAAGGAAGGCGAGGTCATCGCCGACGAGGTGTTCGATCTCGTCGTCTCGACGGTGGAAAATCTGCCGCGGGCGCGCAAGCGAGATCCCGATGCGATTGCCGAATCCGTGCGGCGCGCGGTCCGCTCCGAGATCAACGACCAGTGGGGCAAGAAGCCGCTTTGCGTCGTTCACGTGCTGATGGTTTGATTTCCGATACTCTTTAAGGAGCGAAATATGCTGGGCCGGCTCAATCATGTGGCGATCGCGGTGAAAGACGCCGAGAAGGCCGCACAGATCTATGGCAAGGCCTTCGGCGCGGAAATTTCCTGCGCGGTGCCGCTGCCCGAGCATGGCGTCATCACGGTGTTTGCGACGCTGCCCAATACCAAGATCGAATTCATCCAGCCGCTCGGCGAGGATTCGCCGATCGCGAAGTTCGTCGAGCGCAATCCCGACGGCGGCATCCACCACATCTGCTACGAAGTGCCCGAGATCATCGCGGCGCGCGATGCGCTGATCGCGGAGGGCGCGCGCGTGCTGGGCGACGGCAATCCGAAGATCGGCGCGCACGGCAAGCCGGTGCTGTTCCTGCACCCCAAGGACTTCTCCGGCGCGCTCGTCGAAATCGAACAGTCTTGAGAAAACTAGTGTGGTGGTTCGCAAGTCCGCATCGTGTCTACGGTACTTTCTGTTGCGGACTTGCGAACCAAAACCACACTAGAATCATATTTTTCTAGTGTCCTTTCGAATCCGAAGTTCGCTACGGAAGGCGCAGCAAAATGAAGCGAACTTCGGATTCGGGACACTAGATGGTCTATTCGGTCTCAACCGCGTTCGCGATCTACTTCGTACTCTGGTGGGTGGTGCTGTTCGCGGTGCTGCCGTTCGGCGTGCGCAGCCAGATGGAGAACGGCGAAGAGATCGCCGGCACCGATCCGGGAGCGCCCAGCGCCGCGCGCATGGGACGCAAGCTGCTGTGGACCACAGCGATCTCGGCGGTGATTTTCGCTATCGGGATGTGGGCCTTCAGGGCCGGTTATCTGAATATCGAGCGCCTGTCGCAGCTCATGGGCATTCCGCTCTAGTGTGATCGTTCGCGAAGCGAACTTCGACACGAGGCGAGCCGCCCGGCGATATATTTCATCTCGATTGATTGTTATTTCGGGCGAATGCGTCTGAGCGCCAGACGTTGAAGCATACCCGAAAGAAAAAAGAGCAGGGCCTAAGCCCTGCTCGAAAAATTGTGTCGACCCTATTTTCCCTGAAAAAGTTGGATTTATCCTTGATTAGACAGGGCGACGCTGCTTTTGCGCGTCAGGGGCTCCTCCCGAGACTTGGACCACCAGACGATGCGACGAATAGCCGTATCGCGCTGACGCGTTTTTGTAGCCGAAGGATTCCGAGTTGTCACGTTTTTCAGCATTAAATGTCTAGTTTTGCGGCAGTGCACAATTTATCAAAAACGAGCCAATAACAGGCTGTTTTGAAGGGGTTTTGAAGCGCCCCGAATTGCGCGGCTAAAAATGGTGCGGAACTACCATCTGACTTTCATTCCCGCATAGATCGCGCGTCCGGTGCCGGGCTCGAACAGCGGCAACGTGGCGTTTGCAAGCCGTGTAATGCTGGTGCTTGCGATGTACGCCGTGTTCGCGATGTTGCGTGCTTCGAGATACATCGAGTACTTGCCGTCATCGATGCCGGCCTTGAGGCCCCAGATCGCGTAGGCCGCCGTCGTGAACGTGTTGAAATTGTCCACGTAGTAGGCCTGCGGCACCCATTCGATATTCGGGCCGATGTAGAAGCCGTTGGCGTGCTTGTAGAGCGCCTCGGCGCGCAGGAAGTGACGCGGCGCGCCGGGAAGCTGGTTGTTGCCGAACGTGGCGTCGTTGTCGAAGCGGAAGTCGTTGTAGGTGTAGGCGAGGTTGATCCACACCTTGTCCGCATCGGGCGTGAAGATGTTCTTCAACACTGCGACGCCGAGACCGGCCTCAATACCTTGATGGATCGTGCGGTCGGCGTTGACCACGTTGCACTGTCCCGGCGCGCCAAACATGCACTGCAGTTCGTTCTTGATCTCGGCGCGGTAGCCGGTGAGCTCCCATGTCAGATCAGGACGTCTGCCGCGTGTGCCGATCTCGTAGGTCGTCGCCGTCTGTGGCTGGATCAAGTAAAACGGAATCGCCGGAGCAGTCGAGCTTTCGCCGAAGCTCGGCACCTCGGCGCTGCGCGAGATGTTGGCAAAGGCCTGCCACGTCGGATCGATATTCCAGAGCAGCCCGGCCTTCGGACTCCACAGGTTGAACTCCGTTGAGCCGCTCGACGTCGCGCCGAAGCGGGCGGTGCGATCGCGCGTCGCATACAGGAATTGCGTGCCGCCGATCGCAGCGACATTCGGCAGGAAGTAGAACGAGTTCTCCACGTAAGCGGATGTGTTTTTCGATTTGTCGAGCGACGACGACAGCAGAGCGCCCTTGTAACCGCCGATATTCTGATACTGCTTGTTGTCGATCTCTCCGTTGACCACGTTGACGCCCGCGACCAGCCGGTTTCGGAAGCCGCCAATGATCCGGTCGTCGGTGACTTTGCCGAAGCCGCCGTAATCCTTGTACTGATAGTCCAGCCACTGGAAGATCGGATGCATCAAGTGGCGATCCACCGCGAAAGCGCCGAACTCCACCGTGGTCGCATCGAACCGGATCGTCGTCTTGTTGGCGATACGCCCGCTGTCGATGTTGCGCTGCTGGTCGTTGATGACGTTGCCGGCCGCTGCGGTCTCGGGAGAGGTAAGAGCCGATGCGCGGGTCACCGAGCCCGGGATGCGCTGCCGCACATCGTTGACATCGATGTAGAACCGGGTCTCGAAGTCCGGCGAGAACTGATAGCCGACATTGCCGCTGGCACGCGTGCTGTGACCATAACTGTGATCGCGGAAGCCTTCAGCGCTCTGGTTCGATGCTGTGAAGAAAGCGTCCCATGGACCGTTCGCGCCACCGACGCTGCCCTGGAAGCGGCGATAGCCGAACGAGCCCATGTCGATGCCGGCGCTGTTGACGCCGAAGTCGCGGCCTGTCGGCGTCACGAAGTTGATCGCGCCGCCGAGCGAGTTCGCGCCGAACTGCAAGGCATTCGCGCCCTTGTAGACCTCGACATATTTGTAGGCGGTCGGGTCGATCTCCTGGAAGTCGCCATAGCCGTCGGACGTGTTGATCGGAATGCCGTCCATGTAGAGCTGGATGCCGCGCAGATGGAAGTTGCGCGACAGGCCTGAACCGCGAACGGAGAGGCGGGTGTCGTCGCCCCATTTCGGCTGGGCGAACACGCCGGGCACGTAGCCGAGGATGTCCTTGATCGTGCTGGCGACGGAGTTGTTCTTGTAGTCCGCCGCACCGGCGATCGCGACGCCGCCGGGCGTCTGCTGAATCTCCTGACGCGCCTGATCGGCGGTCTTCACGCCGAGTGGTCCGGGCGTTGCCGGGGCCGAAGCGACGGGTGCGGTCGAGGTCTGAGCACTTGCTGGCGCCGCGACGCGGTTCCTAACAGGACGCGGCTCTCGTTCGGCTTGCACCACGACAGGCGGAAGTTCCTGAGGCGCTGTTTGCGCACGCGCGAACGGGATCGTTGCGACGGTCGCGGCGGACGCCAGCAGAATGCTGCGCGCCCGTATGGAAACGGAAAACATGGGTTGAGTCCCACCAATGATATTGACGATTGAACGGATGCGCGAAAGCGCTAAGTCGTCAGATCAGGTGGGGAGGGCCGCGGGGCTGGTGATCGCTCGTAGCGAAGCGGACAGCAATATGGTCGTTGGGCGCGGGTTCGAACAGGATACGCAGCGCAATGCGGATCGCCAGCGCCGGGGTCTGCGGCGGCTGATCAGCCGTCGCCACGGCACTGGACAGGCACAGCGGGCAGCGCACGATCGGCTTGGCGGGATCGCTGTTGCCGTCGGCGTCAGGAGCCGCCGAACTGCCGTTAAGGCAGAGTTCGTGGAGGGCGTTGAATTTGGGCGGCGAGATCGAGGCCAGCAGGGCGCTGGTCAGCATCACGTTGAAGACAAGCGCGTAGACCGCGACAAATGCAGCCCATCGTCCTATCGATCTGATCCGTGTTGCAGCCATTTGAAACCCCATCAGGCTGTTATCACGGGGTGCGGGAACCGCAAATCCCTAGTGGAGTGGATTTGACATTCGCCCCCTGCTGGCGGGAGGTTGGCGAAGCGAATGTCAAATCCAAAACTCCACTAGAAACTTATATTTGCTAGTGGTCCGTCGATTCTAACATTCGCAAGAATGCCTGCTGAACAGGGATGCGAATGTTAGAATCGGACCACTAGGCGGCCACATCCATGCTTCCTCTTGTGTTTTGCCATTTGATCCGCTTTCACTGAAAAGGTTCCCAAGCTTCCCCGCCGATTCCCGGATCAATCCCGAAACTCTGAGTGTTCCCATGCGATTGTCGCGTTTTTTTCTGCCAATTCTCAAAGAAACGCCCAAGGAGGCGGAGATCGTGTCGCATCGCCTGATGCTGCGCGCGGGCATGATGCGGCAGGAGGCGGCGGGCATTTATGCGTGGCTGCCGCTCGGCTTCCGGGTGCTGAAGAAGATCGAGCAGATCGTGCGCGAGGAGCAGAATCGCGCCGGCGCCATCGAGTTGCTGATGCCGACATTGCAGCTTGCGGATCTGTGGCGCGAGAGCGGGCGCTATGACGCCTACGGGCCGGAGATGCTGCGCATCCAGGATCGCCACAAGCGCGAGCTGCTCTACGGTCCGACCAACGAGGAAATGATCACGGAAATCTTCCGGTCCTATGTGAAGTCTTACCGGAGCCTTCCGCTCAATCTCTATCACATCCAGTGGAAATTCCGCGACGAGCAGCGTCCGCGTTTCGGCGTGATGCGCGGCCGCGAATTCCTGATGAAGGACGCGTACTCGTTCGACATCGACGAGGCGGCGGCGCGGCTGTCCTACAATCGCATGTTCGTGGCCTATCTGCGCACCTTCGCCCGCATGGGCCTGAAGGCGATCCCGATGCGGGCCGAGACCGGGCCGATCGGCGGCGATCTTTCCCACGAGTTCATCGTGCTGGCGGAGACCGGCGAGTCCGGCGTGTTCTGCAACAGGGATGTTCTCGACCTGCCGGTGCCGGGCGCGGATGTGGACTACAACGGCGACCTGACGCCGATCATCAAGCAGTGGACCGATCTCTACGCCGCCACCGAGGATGTTCACGACGCGGCGCGCTATGAGAGCGAAGTGCCGGCCGACAAGCGGGTGCAGACCCGCGGCATCGAGGTCGGGCAGATATTCTATTTCGGCACCAAGTATTCCGACACGATGAAAGCCGTGGTCTCCGGCCCCGACGGCGCGGAGAAGCCGGTCCATGGCGGCTCCTACGGCGTCGGCGTCTCGCGTCTGGTGGGCGCGATCATCGAGGCTTGCCATGACGAGAACGGCATCAAGTGGCCGGAGGAGGTCGCGCCGTTCCGCGTCGCGGTCCTCAACCTCAAGCAGGACAGCGAGGAGACAGGAGCGGCCTGTGAGAAGTTCTACGCCGCGCTGAACGCCAAGGGCGTCGACGTGCTTTACGACGACACCGACCAGCGGCCGGGCGGCAAATTTGCGACCGCCGACCTGATCGGTATCCCCTGGCAGGTGTTGATCGGCCCGAAGGGGCTCGCCGAGGGGAAGGTGGAAATCAAGCGCCGCAGCGACGGATCGCGTGAGTTCATGAGCCTGGATGAGGCGATCAACCGCTTCACCCAATCATGATCGTCCACTGAATAATCTTCGGTGCTGTCGCGATCACCACTGGTCGCGACTAGAATTAGCCCGATTCGTGTGAAAATCCGGACTATGGAACCAACATGAGCGAGCCAGTTCGGACCCCACCTTTCGCACCCTTCGAATGGATGCTGTCGAGCCGCTATCTGCGGGCGCGCCGCAAAGAGGGCTTCATTTCGGTCATCGCCGGCTTCTCGTTTCTCGGCATCATGCTCGGCGTGGCGACGCTCATCATCGTGATGGCCGTGATGAACGGCTTCCGCAAGGAACTGCTCGACAAGATTCTCGGTTTGAACGGCCATATCGTTGTTCAGCCGCTGGAATCGCCGCTGACCGACTGGAAGGATGTCGCCGAGCGGATCAGCAAGGCGAACGGCATTCGGCTCGCAGCTCCTGTGGTCGACGGGCAGGGCCTCGGCTCGTCGCCGTTCAACGCGGCCGGTGTCTTTATCCGTGGCATCCGCGCACAGGATCTCAACGCCGTCACGTCGATCGCCAAGAACATCAAGCAGGGCACACTTGAAGGGTTCGACGAAGGACAGGGCGTTGCCATCGGCCGCCGGCTTGCCGACCAGTTGTCGCTGCGGGCCGGGGACAGCATCACGCTGGTATCTCCGCGCGGTGCGGTGACGCCGATGGGCACGACACCGCGCATCAAGCCCTACAAGGTGGCGGCGGTGTTCGAGATCGGCATGTCGGAGTACGACGCCTCGTTCGTGTTCATGCCGCTGACCGAAGCGCAGGCCTACTTCAACCGCGCCAACGATGTCACCGCCATCGAGGTCTTCACGACCAATCCCGACAAAATCGACGTCTTCCGCAAGGCGGTGACGGAGGCGGCGCAGCGGCCGATCTTCCTGGTCGACTGGCGGCAGCGCAATTCCACGTTCTTCAATGCGCTACAGGTCGAGCGCAACGTGATGTTCCTGATCCTGACGCTGATCGTGCTGGTGGCGGCGCTGAACATCGTCTCCGGGCTGATCATGCTGGTGAAGGACAAGGGCCAGGACATCGCCATCCTGCGCACCATGGGCGCATCGCAGGGCTCGGTGATGCGGGTATTCCTGATTACCGGGGCCGCAATCGGCGTGGTAGGAACGCTTGTCGGCTTCCTGCTGGGACTGGTGATCTGTCTCAACATCGAGACGATCCGGCAGTTCATCTCCTGGATGACCAACACCGAATTGTTCTCGCCCGAGCTTTACTTCCTCTCCAAGCTTCCGGCTGAAGTCGATGTCGGAGAAACCGCCGCGGTGGTGATCATGGCATTGACGCTGTCGTTCCTGGCGACGCTGTATCCGTCATGGCGGGCCGCGCGTCTCGATCCCATCGAAGCGCTCAGGTACGAATGAGCACACAGATGGAGCAGGGGGAAAATGGCGTTCCGGTCGTTTATCTGCACGACGTCCGCAGGCGCTACAAACAAGGCGAAGCCACGCTGACCATTCTGGACGGCGCCAGTCTGGCGCTGTGGGAAGGACAGTCCGTTGCGCTGGTCGCGCCGTCGGGCACCGGCAAATCGACGCTGCTGCATATTGCCGGTCTGCTGGAGCAGGCCGACGAGGGCGAAGTCTACGTCGGGGGCACTGCGACCTCTGGCCTGTCCGACGTTGAGCGGACGCAGATCCGCCGCACCGATATCGGTTTCGTCTACCAGTCCCACCGGTTGTTGCCGGAGTTCTCGGCGCTCGAGAACGTGATGATGCCGCAGATGATCCGCGGCCTGCCGCGCAAGGAGACCGTGAAGCGGTCGCAGGAAATTCTGGCCTATCTCGGTCTGGCGGAACGTGTGACTCACCGGCCGGCGGAATTGTCAGGCGGCGAGCAGCAGCGTGTGGCAATTGCGCGCGCGGTTGCCAACGCGCCTCGGGTTCTGCTCGCGGACGAGCCGACCGGAAATCTCGATCCGCATACTGCGGACCATGTGTTCAACGCCCTGACCCAGCTTGTGCGGGCGACCCGCGTCGCGATGCTGATCGCGACGCACAACATGGATCTGGCTGCGCGGATGGACCGCCGCGTCTCGCTCCAGGACGGTCACGTCATCGAGCTCGACTGATCCCGGCAACTCAGTAGTAGGGCCGCGGCGCGCGGCGGCGCGGCTGAGAGACCGCCCGGTCTTCATCGTCATACACATAGTAGGGATTGGCGTAGCAGCCTGCGTAAGTTCCAGCCGCGGTGGCCTGGCACTGCTGATAGGTCGCGTAGCTGCAATCACCCTGGCCTGTGGAAATATCCCGGCCCTGAAGGCAGAACGGATAATTCCGGGCTTCCGCCGGGGCGGACTGGACGGCGAAGCCGGCGCCGAGCACGGCGAGGGCCAAAAGATAGCTGCGCATGGTGTTCTCCTGCCGGGTCAATCCCCGGATTTTTGATGGTGAAGCCAGACCGTTTCCCGTTGCGTCCGTCAACTCACGTTCCCGCGTAGCTGTTGATGGATTTCCGAATGCGGCTGGCCGTTTACGTTTTGTTAGCACTGGCCAGAACATGGCCCGTGGCCGAATTTCCGGCGCTTGACTCTGAGAACAAAAAAGGAACAATGTTCTTATTACGTTCTCATAGAGTCGATAGAGCGTCGATAGGGAGTTCGGTCATGTTGAAGACATTCGTTGAAGAAGCTGCTGCGCTGACCTCGGTTGTACTTTTCGTCGGAATGATCGCGATCTGGGCGCAGGTCATCCCTCAGATGTAGTGACCTTGCCCAGCCTCGGAACCGTCCGGGGCTGGGGAAAACGATGATGGACCCGGCATAATCGACGGGTCCGCGTCTTCTGCGTGGACACCCATTGTACAAGGCACCACCATCGACGCTTCTGAGTCGTTGTCGTTCTTTTATCTATCGCAGCCGGTTCATCAATTCGATGAACGGCGCTTGCGAAGGTTGCCAAGAGAGTTGCTAAGGTCAGCATGTCCAAAACTGTTTCGCCGAAGTCAGCCGCGTCGGATCCCGGATTCGTCCATCTGCACGTGCATTCGGCTTATTCGCTGCTGCAAGGGTCGATGACCATCGGCAAGCTGCTGGACCTCGCCAAGGCTGACCATCAGCCTGCACTGGCGTTGACCGACAATGACAACATGTTCGGCGCGCTGGAATTTTCCGACAAGCTGGCCGGCTACGGCATCCAGCCGATTACCGGCTGCGCCGTGACGACCGATTTCGGCGATCAGGATCCCGCATCCCGGAACGCGCTTCACCCCGCGCGGCTCGTTCTGCTCGCGACCAACGAAGACGGCTACCGCAGCCTGATGAAGCTGAATTCCCGTGCGTTTCAGGACACGCCGGTCAATCAGACCCCTCACATCAAGATCGAGTGGCTGGAGGGCGAGACCGCCGGGCTGATCGCGCTGACCGGCGGGCCGGAAGGGCCGATCGGGCAGGCCATCAACGCCGATCACACGGCGCTGGCGCAGGCACGCTGCGACATCCTCGCAAAACTGTTCGGCGACCGGCTCTACATCGAATTGCAGCGCCACGGACTTGAGAGCGAACGCCGCTGCGAAGCTGCGCTGATCGACATGGCCTATGCCATGGGTCTGCCGCTGGTCGCGACCAACCAGCCGTATTTTGCCACCGCCGACGATTACGAGGCGCACGATGCGCTGCTTTGCATCGCAGGCGGCCGTCTGGTGTCGGAAACCGACCGCAATCAATTGACGCCGGATCATCGCTTCAAGACGCGGGCCGAGATGGCCGTGCTGTTCGCCGATCTGCCGGAAGCGCTGGCGTCGACCGTTGAGATCGCGCGGCGCTGCTCGTTCCGTCCCAAGACGCGCAAGCCGATCCTGCCACGCTTCACGGTGGTCGGAAGCGCCAATGCTGCGGATGCCGAGAGTGACGAAGCCGTCGAGTTGCGGCGTCAGGCGGAAGAGGGATTGGCCTGGCGTCTGAAGGCTTACGGACTTGCTCCGGGTGTCACGGAAGAAGATTACCGCGCCCGTCTTGCCTTCGAGATCGATGTCATCACCCGGATGAACTATTCGGGATACTTCCTGATCGTCTCGGACTTCATCAAGCATGCGAAGTCCGAGGGCATTCCGGTCGGGCCGGGCCGCGGTTCGGGCGCAGGCTCGCTGGTGGCTTACGCATTGACCATTACCGACCTCGATCCGATCCGGTTCGGTCTGCTGTTCGAGCGCTTCCTCAATCCGGAACGCGTCTCGATGCCGGACTTCGACATCGACTTCTGTCAGGACCGGCGCGGCGAGGTGATCCGCTACGTGCAGGAGCGCTACGGCCGCGATCAGGTCGGCCAGATCATCACCTTCGGAACGTTGCAGGCGCGGGGCGTGCTGCGCGACGTCGGCCGTGTGTTGCAGATGCCTTACGGGCAGGTGGACCGGCTTACCAAGCTGGTGCCGCAGAATCCGGCCGCGCCCGTGACGCTGTCGGCGGCCATCGCCAGCGAACCCAAGTTGCAGGCGTTCCGCGATGAGGATCCGGTGGTGGCGCGCGCGTTCGACATCGCGCAGCGTCTGGAAGGCCTGACCCGCCATGCTTCGACCCATGCCGCCGGCATCGTGATCGGCGACCGGCCGCTCTCTGAGCTGGTGCCGATGTACCGCGATCCGAAATCGGACATGCCGGTCACCCAGTTCAACATGAAGTGGGTCGAGCCCGCGGGGCTGGTGAAGTTCGACTTCCTCGGCCTGAAGACTCTGACGGTGCTCGATGTCGCGGTGAAGCTGCTCAAGCAGCGCGGCGTTGACGTCGACCTTGCGCATTTGCCGCTGGACGACAAGCAAAGCTACGAGATGCTGGCGCGCGGCGAAGTGGTCGGCGTGTTCCAGGTTGAAAGTCAGGGCATGCGGCGCGCGCTGGTCGACATGCGCCCCGACCGCTTCGAGGACATCATCGCGCTGGTTGCGCTCTATCGTCCGGGTCCGATGGCGAACATTCCGACCTACTGCGCGCGCAAGCACGGCGACGAGGAGCCGGAATACCTGCATCCGATGCTCGAGCCGATCCTGAAGGAAACATTCGGCGTCATCATCTATCAGGAACAGGTGATGCAGATCGCGCAGGTCATGGCCGGCTACTCGCTCGGGGATGCTGACCTGCTGCGCCGCGCGATGGGTAAAAAGATCCGCGCGGAAATGGACAAGCAGCGCGCCGGTTTCGTCGCCGGTTCTGTGAAGAACGGGGTGCCGAAAGGGCAGGCCGAAACCATCTTCGAACTGCTCGCGAAGTTCGCCGACTACGGCTTCAACAAGAGCCACGCGGCGGCTTACGCGCTGGTGTCGTACCAGACCGCTTACATGAAGGCGCACTATCCGGTGGAGTTCATCGCCGCGTCCATGACGCTGGATATGAACAATACCGACAAGCTGTCGGAATTCCGCGCCGAGGCCCAGCGGCTCGGCATCAAGGTCGAGGCGCCGTCGGTCAATCGCTCCGGCGCGACCTTCGAGGTCAACGACAAGACGATCTACTACGCGCTGGCGGCGTTGAAGGGCGTCGGCGCTCAGGCTGTCGAAATGATCGTCGAGGCGCGGGGGAACAGCGCCTTCACCTCGCTGGCCGATTTCGCCTCGCGCGTGAACCCGCGTGCGATCAACAAGCGCGTGGTGGAAAGTCTCGCGGCGGCGGGGGCGTTCGACACCATCGATGCAAATCGTGCGCGGGTGTTCGCCGGCGCCGATGCCATTGTCGCCGCGTGTCAGCGCAGCCATGAAGCCACAACGATCGGACAGAACGACATGTTCGGCGGCATGGCGGACGCGCCGAGCATCGTGCTTCCGAATCTCGAGTCCTGGTTGCCGGCGGACCGGCTGCGCCGCGAATACGACGCCATCGGTTTCTTCCTGTCGGGCCATCCGCTGGACGATTACGCCACGGCGCTGAAGCGCCTGCGCGTGCAGTCGTGGAGCGAGTTCTCCCGCGCGGTGAAAACCGGTGCGACCGCTGGACGGGTTGCCGCGACGGTGGTGTCGCGGATGGAGCGGCGTACCAAGACCGGCAACAAGATGGGCATCATCGGGCTGTCCGATCCCACTGGCCATTTCGAGGCCGTTCTGTTTTCGGAAGGGCTGGCGCAGTATCGCGACGTGCTTGAACCGGGATCGGCGGTGCTCATGCAGCTCGGTGCGGAGCTTCAGGGCGAAGACGTGCGCGCGCGGATTCTGCATGCGGAGCCGCTCGACGATGCCGCCGCCAAAACCCAGAAGGGCCTGCGGATTTTCGTTCGCGACGACAAGCCGCTGGAGTCGATCGCCAAGCGTCTGGAAGGTCATCAGGCCGCGACCGGCGGGGGCAACAAGCTTCAGCCGGCGAGGGCGTCTTCGGTGCCGCCGGCCGGCGACGGCGAGGTCACCCTGATCATGATGCTCGATCTTCAGACCGAGGTCGAAATGAAGCTTCCGGGCCGCTTCAAGGTGTCGCCGCAGATCGCCGGCGCGCTCAAGGCGGTCTCCGGCGTGGTGGATGTGCAAACGATCTGACGGCTGCCGTTGACGGTTACCTTGGGGGCCGCCGCCTTATTCCGACTATCTTTCGTTCAAACAATGTTCATGCGGCGCGGAGTTGACTGCGCCGTTGGGCCGAACGGGAATGGTGTCATGCGCGGAATGAGCAGGTTCTTCGGCGTCGCGGCGGTGCTGGCTTTCTCGGCGATGGCGTTGCCACTTCATGCGCAAACCCCGCCGCCCGCGCAGGGCCAGCAGAACCGCATCGCGCTGGTCATCGGCAACGGCAATTATCAGAGCGCGCCGCTGGCGACCGCGGCCAATGACGCCGGTCTGATCGCCCAGACCTTGCAGGCCGCCGGCTTCGATGTGGTCGGCGCGCGCGACCTCGACGGCGAGACGCTGCGGCAGACATTCCGCGACTTCATCCAGAAAGCGCAGAAGGCGGGCCCTGATACCGTCGCGATGATTTATCTCGCCGGCTACGGCCTTCAGCTCGCGGGCGAGAACTATTTTGTGCCGGTCGACGCCAGCATGGTGCGCGACACCGACGTTCCGGTCGAAGGCCTGCGGGTCGGCGATTACATCCGTCAGTTGTCGTCACTGCCGCTGAAGGGCACCGTTGTCGTGCTCGATGCGGCGTACAATCATCCCTTCGCGAAAGAAGGCCAGCCGCTCGCGGGCGGCCTTGCTCTCATCGAACCCGATCCCAGGAGCCTGATCGCGTTCAACGCTGCGCCGGGCACGATGGCGCCGAACCCCACCGGCAACTACGGCCCGTATGCGCAGGCGCTGGCGGAGATGATGCGCACCGGCGGCATTTCGCTCCCCGAGGTTTTCAACCGCGTGCGGCTGCGTGTGAATGACGTAACCAAGGGCGCGCAGGTGCCGTGGGACGCGCAGAAGTTCGAAGGCAACTTCGTGTTCTTCGAACGCGCGCCGGACGCACCGCCGGTTCAGGCCGATCAGGACGTTGCTGCGCGCTCGAAACCCATTCGCGATTTCAGCGCGCAGGAGGCTTACACGGCAGCGATCGAGCGCGACACGATTGCCGACTACGAAGCCTTCCTCGCGGCCTATCCGGACGATCCGATGGCGAAGCGGGTGAGGGCGATCATCGCCGCACGCCGCGAGGCGATCACATGGCGGCAGACCTATCGCGCGAATACGCAGCAGGCTTACTGGTCCTATCTGAAGCGCTATCCGAGGGGACCGCATGCCGCCGACGCGCGGCGCAGGCTCGCCAATATCGCTGCGGCGCTGGAGCCGCCTGAAACCTTTGACGCGTACGCCTATGACGTGCCGCCGCCTCCGGACTACGAATACGAGTATGTCGATCGGCCGTATCTGATGTTCGACGATCCGGTGTTCGCGTTCGCGCCGCCGCCGCCGCCGCCGATCTTCTTCCTGCCGCCGCCGCCGGACGATTTCATCGTCCTTGATCCGCCGATCTATTACGCCGATGCCTATTATCTGCCGCAGCCGGTGTTCATTCCGATCCCGATCTTCATCCGGCCGCCGATCTACGTGCGTCCGCCGATCAACCGTTTCCTGTTCACGAACATCCACAACAGGGAAGTCATCAACACCATCATCAACCGGCGTCCGCCGGAGGGAATTAATCGGCCCGGCCGACCCGGTGGCCAGTTCGGGCCCGGTGGTCAGTTCAGGCCGGGACGACCCGGTGGACCGGGCGGCGTAGCGACGGCCCGTCCCGCATTTGCTCCGGCCTTGCCGCCATCGGCGACGCGGCGGGCAAACCTGATTCGTCAGGGCAAGGTCGCGGCACCTCCGGGCGTTCTGCCGGGAGCGGGCCGTCCGGGTGGTCCGGGACAACAGGGACGACCCGAGCTGCAACCCGGCGGTGTCCGGCCGGGCAATCTGAGGCCGGACAATGTGCTGCCGGGGCAAACCCCGGGCGCAGGGCCGGGCGGACGGCCCAGTCCCGGCGCGCGTCCGTTGCCTGGCGTGTTGCCGGCGCCTGGCGCGACGGGCCCGCAATCGGGACAGGATGGCCGACCCGGTCGAGGTGACCGGGGTCCCGGCGGCAGGCCGGGCCTTGCGCGGCCGTCGGTTCAGCCGGGCGCTGCCGCTCCGTCAGGACCAGCGGTAAGCCCGCAGGTTCGTCCGGAGCAGCCAACGGGACAGCCTCGTCCGCAGTTCCAGAGGCCTGAGTCACGGCCTCAGGTTGCTCCGCGACCGCAGGTTCAACGGCCGCAGCCTCAGTTCCAGCGGCCGCCGCAGGCGGCTCCGCGCCCGCAGCCGCAATTCCAGCGGCCGCAAATGGCCCCGAGGCCCCAGCCTCAGATGGCGCCGCGTCCCCAGCCGCAGTTCCAGCGGCCGGCTGCGCCGCCTCCGCGTCCTCAGATGGCGCCCCGGCCTCAAATGGCACCGCCACGCCCGGCTGCGCCGCCACCACGGGCGGCCCCGCCGCCGCGACCGGCTCCGGCGGCGGTCAAGCGATGCCCGCCGAATGTTCCAAAATGCTGAATGCGAGCCGGCCGGACCATGCTCCGGCCGGCGTTTCGCAGGGCCTTGAAGGCCAAGAAAAACGGCCATAAATCCTTGCTTCGACGCGGCGCGGCGGTTATAAGCCGCGCATCTCACACGGAAGCATGGCTCTCAAAAGCCGTCCGGTGGCAACCGGGACGCAAGTCATTTTGGTTTGCGGCTCGTCTGCTCACACGCTTCCGGAGGAACCAACCGGAGAATTGAACTATGGCGTTACCTGAATTTTCTATGCGTCAGCTTTTGGAAGCTGGCGTGCACTTTGGTCACCAGTCTCACCGATGGAATCCGAAGATGGCGGATTACATCTTCGGTGCCCGCAACAACATTCACATCATCGACCTTGCCCAGACTGTGCCGCTGCTTCACCGCGCGCTGCAGGCTGTCAGCGACACCGTCGCCAAGGGCGGCCGTATCCTGTTCGTCGGCACCAAGCGCCAGGCGCAGGACGGCGTGGCCGACGCTGCGAAGCGTTCCGCGCAGTACTTCGTCAACTCGCGCTGGCTCGGCGGCACGCTGACCAACTGGAAGACCGTGTCCGGTTCGATCAAGCGTCTGCGCCAGCTCGACGAGATGCTCGCTTCGGGTGAAGGCCACCAGTACACGAAGAAGGAGCGCCTGACGCTTCAGCGCGAGCGCGACAAGCTCGATCGCTCGCTCGGCGGCATCAAGGACATGGGCGGTCTGCCCGACCTGATCTTCGTGATCGACACCAACAAGGAAGACATCGCGATCCAGGAGGCCCAGCGCCTCAACATTCCGGTCGCTGCGATCGTCGACACCAACTGCGATCCGAAGGGCATCTCGTACGTGGTTCCCGGCAATGACGACGCCGGCCGTGCGATCTCGCTGTATTGCGATCTCATCGCCCGCGCGGCGATCGATGGCATTTCGCGCGCTCAGGGCGGCGCAGGCATCGACATCGGTGCTCTCGCCAACCCGACGCCGGAAGCCGTTGCGCCTGCCAAGTCGGAAGGCTTCCAGGGTCTCGCGGGTCCGCGCGGCGTTGCCGACGATCTCAAGAAGCTGACCGGCGTGTCCGGCGCGATCGAGAAGAAGTTCAACGATCTCGGCATTTTCCACTACTGGCAGCTCGCCGAGCTCGATCACGACACCGCCCACAAGATCGGCGAAGAAGTCGGTCTGCCGGCGCGTGCCGATGGCTGGGTCGCCCAGTCCAAGGCGCTGACCGCGGACGCGGAATAAGCCTTAAACGTATCGCGGCCGGTTCATCCGGCCGCGACATTCCCCGACTAGAAAAATCCTGCGCGTCGAATCCGGCTAGCCAGCAATCGCTGCGCCGCGCGGCCCGCACAGGCAAAGGACATCCGGCAATGGCAACAATCACAGCGGCAATGGTCAAGGATCTGCGCGAGAAAACCGGCGCGGGCATGATGGATTGCAAGCAGGCCCTCACTGAAACCGCAGGCGACATCGACGCGGCGGTTGACTGGCTGCGCAAGAAGGGCCTCTCCAAGGCCGCGAAGAAGTCCGGCCGCGTTGCGGCTGAAGGTTTGATCGCCGCCGTCACCGACGGCAAGAAGGGCGTTCTCGTCGAAGTCAATTCCGAGACCGACTTCGTCGCGCGCAACGAGCAGTTCCAGGGCCTGGTCAAGATGATCGGCCAGGTTGCGCTCAAGGCCGGCGCCGATGTCGAGAAGATCAAGGCTGCCAAGGTCGGCGAATTCGACGTCGATCGCGCCATCGCGGACGCGATTGCGACCATCGGCGAAAACATGACGCTGCGCCGCGCGGCCGAACTTTCGGTCAGCGATGGCGTTGTCGGAAGCTACGTCCATGGCGCCGTGATCGACGGCCTTGGCAAGATGGGCGTGATCGTCGCGCTGGAATCCACCGGCAAGAAGGATGAGCTGGCAGCCCTCGCTCGCCAGATCGCGATGCATGTTGCCGCATCCAACCCCCAGGCGCTCGACGCCGCGGGTCTCGATCCTGCGCTGGTCAGCCGCGAAAAGGACGTGATGGCGGACAAGTACCGCCAGCAGGGCAAGCCGGATGCGATGATCGCCAAGATCGTCGAATCGGGTCTCAAGACCTACTACAAGGAAGTTACCCTGCTGGAGCAGGCGTTTATCCACGACAGCGCCAAGACCGTGGCGCAGGCCGTGAAGGAAGCTGAGGGCAAGGTCGGCGCGCCTATCAAGGTTGCCGGGTTTGTGCGCTATGCTCTGGGCGAGGGAATCGAGAAGCAGGAATCCGATTTCGCCGCTGAAGTCGCCGCCGCTGCCGGTCAGGGGTAACGAGACGACGCGCGCCGATCGGGATCCTGGGCGTATTCAGCAAGCACCCTGTTTTGCTCTGGAATGCGCTCAATTCGAATGAGTGAGCGATCGTATGGCTGAACCGTCTTATCGACGTGTCGTGATCAAGGTTTCCGGCGAATATCTCGCCGGCGACCAATCCTTCGGCATTCATCAGCCCACCATCGACCGGATCGCCAGCGACATCATCAAGGCGCGGGAACTTGGCATCGAGATCGCCGTCGTCGTCGGCGGCGGCAACATCTTTCGCGGTGTCGAAGTATCCTCGCGCGGCGTGTCCCGCACCACCGGCGATACGATGGGCATGCTCGCCACCGTGATGAATTGTCTGGCCCTCGAATCGGCACTTGAGCGCAAGGGCCAGTCGGCCCGTACTCTGTGCGCGTTCGTGATGCCCCAGATCAGCGAACTTTTCACCCGCGCGGCGGCTCACCGGTATCTCGCCGAGGGCCGCATCGTGCTGCTCGCCGGCGGCACCGGCAATCCGTACTTCACGACCGACACCACGGCGGTATTGCGTGCATCCGAAATCGGTGCGCAGGCGGTCCTCAAGGCCACCAATGTCGACGGGGTTTACAGCGCCGATCCGAAGAAGGACCCATCCGCCAAGCGATTTGAACGGTTGAGCCATTCGCAGGCGGTGGAAGGCGGCTATAAGGTGATGGACGCGACGGCCTTCGCGCTTGCCCGTGAAACGTCCTTGCCTATCATCGTGTTCTCAATCGCGGAGCCGGGCTCGATCGGCGCCATCCTGAGCGGCAAGGGCAAGGGCACGATCGTCTCCGGTTAAGGCGCGGAGGCTGCGGTGGTGCGACGGCTGAAAGTCGTGCCTGAACAATAAGATACGCGATGCGGCTGATCATTTAAGCTGCGTCAGACTTGAAGGAGTAGCATCACATGGCGGCCGGGAATTTCGATATCAACGATCTGAAGCGCCGGATGGAAGGCGCGATCAATTCGCTCAAGCACGAACTGGGCGGGTTGCGCACCGGCCGTGCCGCGATCTCGATGGTCGAGCCGGTTCAGGTCGAGGCCTACGGCAGCCATATGCCGCTCAACCAGGTGGCGACCGTCAGTGTGCCGGAGCCGCGTCTGCTGTCGGTTCAGGTCTGGGACAAGTCGATGGTGAAGGCGGTCGAGACCGCGATCGTGAATTCCAATCTCGGCCTCAGCCCGGCGACCGAAGGCCAGGTCATCCGCTTGCGGATTCCCGAGCTCAACGAAGAGCGCCGCAAGGAACTCGTAAAGGTCGCGCACAAATATACCGAGGCCGCACGCGTTGCGGTTCGTCACGTGCGCCGTGATGGACTTGATGTCCTCAAAAAGCTCGAAAAGGATCACCAGATCTCCGAGGACGATGAGAAGCGCCTTTCGAACGAGGTTCAGAAGGTGACCGATGCTGCCATCGCTGACGTCGATAAGGCGCTCGCGACCAAGGAAAAAGAAATTCTCACCGTTTGAGAGATCGCGAATGTCGAACGGCGCCATGCCAAAGCCAGGAGAATCGGATCGTGCCGATGCGCCTCGGCATGTCGCGATCATCATGGACGGCAATGGACGCTGGGCGGCGGCGAGGGGATTGCCTCGCGCCGAGGGACACCGCCGCGGTGTCGATGCGCTGCGCAAGGTGGTAGGCGCATCGCACGAACTCGGGATTTCCTATCTCACGATCTTCTCGTTCAGTTCCGAGAACTGGTCACGGCCTGCGAGCGAGATCGGCGATCTGTTCGGCCTGCTGCGCCGCTTCATCCGTAACGATCTTGCGACGCTGCATGCTGACGGTGTCCGGGTCCGCGTCATCGGCGAACGCGGCGGACTCGAGTCCGATATCTGCGTGCTGCTCAACGAAGCCGAGGAACTGACGCGGAACAACACCCGGCTCACGCTCGTCGTGGCCTTTAATTACGGATCGCGGCAGGAGATCGCCAACGCAGCACAGCGGCTCGCGCGCGAAGTCGCCGAGGGCAAGCGCGATCCGGCAACGATCACCACCGATACGCTCGGCAGCTACCTGGATGCGCCGGACATTCCGGACCCCGATCTGATCATCCGCACCAGCGGCGAACAGCGCCTCTCGAATTTCCTGATGTGGCAGGCGGCTTACAGCGAACTGGTGTTTGTCCCGATTCACTGGCCGGACTTCGACAAGGCTGCGCTCGAAGGCGCGATTGCCGAATACGCGACCCGCGAACGCCGTTTCGGCGGGCTGGTCGCCAAAACCGGATCGTGAGCGGCGTGGCCCCGGAGACTCCAGCGACCGATACCGCGAAAGGATCGAGCAATCTCTACATGCGCGTCGTCGCGGCGCTGGTGCTTGCTCCGCTGACCATTGCCGTGGCCTGGATCGGCGGCTGGCCATGGACCTGCATCGTGATCGCGGCCGCGGCCTTGCTGTATTTCGAGTGGCTGATGATCGTCGGCGTCTCCGGCAATCGTCTGGTTGCGGCAACGGGAATAGCTGCGCTCGCTGTTGCGGGCATCTGTTTGATGACGCGACGGACGGATCTCGCATTCGGGATCGTGACTGTCGGAATTGTGCTGGCTGCGGGTCTCGCACGCGGACAGCGCGGATGGGTTGCAAGCGGACTGGTTTATGCGGCTGCCGCATTGATCGCTTCGATGATCGTGCGGCGCGACGCGGACTCTGGATTCGTCGCGCTGATGTTTGTTCTGCTCATTGTATGGGTGACCGACATCGGCGGTTACTTTGCGGGACGCGGCATTGGCGGGCCAAAACTCTGGCCGCGGGTCAGCCCTAAGAAAACATGGGCGGGCGCGATCGGCGGGCTGGTGCTCAGCCTCGTGATCGCGGCGGGATTCGCGCTGCTCGGTTTCGGCAAGATGCTTCCGCTGCTCCTGTTCGGCACCGTGCTGTCGATTGTCTCGCAGTTCGGCGACCTGTTCGAATCTGCGGTGAAGCGCCGCTTCGACGTCAAGGATTCGAGCCATATCATTCCCGGTCACGGCGGATTGCTGGACCGGCTCGACGGTTTCGTTGCGGCGATTGTTTTCGCTGCCTTTATTGGCTTTATGCGCGGCGGCCTCGATAGTGTCGGCCGCGGTTTCATGGTTTGGTGATCTGATGAACGCTGTTCCGTTGCGTAACAACAAGGCTGCGGCATCCGCCGTGCGGACCATTACGGTGCTGGGCGCCACGGGCTCCATCGGCGACAGCACGATGGATCTGCTGCGCGCGTCTCCCGAGCGCTACCAGGTCGAGGCGCTGACCGCCAACGGCAACGTCGAGGGACTTGCGAAACTCGCGAAGGAATTTGGTGCGCGGTTTGTCGCGGTAGCGGATGCCTCGAAGCTCGGGGAACTGCGCAACGCGCTCGCCGGAACCAACATTGCGTTTGGTGCTGGCGACAGCGCCATCATCGAGGCGGCGGAACGTCCAGCCGATTGGGTGATGGCGGCGGTGAGCGGCGCGGCGGGACTGAAACCTGCGCTTGCGGCCGCCGATCGCGGCGCGACGATTGCGCTCGCCAACAAGGAATGCCTTGTTTGCGCCGGCGATTTCTTCATGGATCGCGCCGCCAAGGCGGGCGCATGCATCCTACCGGCGGATTCCGAACACAACGCACTGTTTCAGGCGCTGGCATCTGGCAACCGCGAAGAACTGGTCCGCGTCATTATCACCGCCTCGGGCGGCCCGTTCCGCACCTGGAAGGCCGCCGACATCGCCCAGGCCACGCTGGCACAGGCGCTGAAGCACCCGAACTGGAGCATGGGCCAGAAGATTACCATCGATTCTGCGTCGATGATGAACAAGGGGCTGGAGGTTATCGAAGCCTCCTATCTGTTCGCCCTGTCACCGGATGAAATCGACGTGCTGGTGCATCCGCAGTCCATCGTTCACGGCATGGTCGAGTTTTCCGACCGTTCCGTCATGGCGCAGTTGGGAACGCCCGACATGCGGACGCCGATTGCGCATTGCCTCGGCTGGCCGGATCGCATCGTCGGACGTGCCGCGACGCTGGATCTCGCCAAAATCGGCTCGTTGACGTTCGAGGCGCCTGATTATGAGCGGTTCCCCGGATTGAAACTCGCCTATGACGCGCTGCGCACCGGCAATGGCGCAACCACCGTCTACAATGCGGCGAACGAAGTCGCCGTGGCCGCTTTCGTCGATCAGAGGATCCGGTTTGGCGGCATCGCGCAACTCGTCGAAGCCACCATGAACAACTGGGTTCGGGCAGGGAATCTCGCGCCGCTGACGTCGGCGGATGACGCGATTTCTGTTGACCATGACGCGCGAAATATAGCCGTCACCCTCTTGCCTCAAATTGCCTTAAAGGCATCCTAGATCGTTGGGGACCGGGCCGGGCGGCCTGCTGGTGAGGGATTGAGTTGTGGATTTTTTCCTGAATGGTTTCAATACGTTGAGTCATGGCCTGATCGGCTACATCATCCCCTTCCTCTTCGTCCTGACCATCGTTGTTTTCTTTCATGAACTTGGCCATTTCCTCGTCGCCCGCTGGGCCGGGGTGAAGGTCTTAACGTTCTCGCTTGGCTTCGGGCCGGAACTGTTCGGTTTCAACGACCGCCACGGCACGCGCTGGAAGGTGTCGGCGATTCCGCTCGGCGGGTACGTCAAGTTCTTTGGCGATGATTCCGAGGCAAGCACGCCGTCCTCCGAAACGCTCCAGACCATGACGGCTGAAGAGCGCAGTGTCAGTTTCCATCACAAGAAGGTTGGGCCGCGCGCAGCGATTGTGGCTGCTGGTCCGATCGCGAATTTCCTGCTCGCGATCGTCATTTTCGCGGCTCTCTTCACATTCTTCGGCAAGCCGAGCCAGACCGCACGCGTCGATTCCATCCAGGAAAACAGCGCGGCGTCCGCGGCCGGCTTCAAGCCTGGCGACGTCGTGACCGCGATCAACGGCGATGCGATCGAAAGCTTCACCGATATGCAGCGCCTCGTGAGCACCAAGGCGGGCACGCCGCTGGTCTTCACCGTCAAGCGCGGCGACGAGGTCGTGAAACTGACCGGAACGCCCCAGCTTCGCGAAATCAAGGACACCTTCGGCAACGTTCATCGGGTCGGCATTCTCGGAATCACCCGCGCAACGGGTCCCGGCGACACCGTCACCAAACCAGTGAATCCAGCGACCGCTGTTTGGCTGGGCGTCAAGGAGACATGGTTCGTTGTTGACCGCACCGTTGCCTATATCGGCGGAATCTTCACCGGCCGGGAGAATGCGGATCAGGTCGGGGGGCCGATTCGAATCGCCCAGATCTCCGGTCAGGTCGCCACCATCGGTCTCGCGGCGCTGATTCACCTCGCCGCGGTCCTTTCGGTCTCGATCGGCCTTCTCAACCTGTTTCCGGTCCCGCTTCTCGATGGCGGGCACCTTTTGTTCTATGCCGTCGAAGCGGTGCGGGGAAAGCCGTTGTCGGAGCGCTCGCAGGAGCTGGGTTTCCGGGTGGGGCTGGCGCTTGTGCTGATGTTGATGATCTTCGCGACTTACAACGACATCCTGCATTTGGCCGCGTCCTGATTGCGGCTTTTTTACAAGCGTGGCCGATCAGCAACGTCTTGTTGGGAAATTGGAATTGCGCTGCGAAAGGACGTTTGCCCGTTAGGCAAAATTGGCTACAAGCAGTGCAATATTTGGGGAATCTCCCGGCCCGGCAACGGACCGGCTTTGGAATGACAAGGGCGCCTGGCGCATGATGGTTGGATTGCGAGTGCTACGGGGCGGTTTGACCGCCGCCCTGATCATGATTGCTTTGCCGGTCGCCGCTGTGGCGACGGCCTCGCTCGTATCGTCGCAGGCTGTTGCCCAGACCGCGGCTTCCATTGGCGTGGAAGGCAACCGCCGGATCGAAGCCGATACCATCCGTTCCTATTTCAAGCCGGGTCCCAGCGGGCGCCTCGACAGCGCGCGTATCGATGACGGCCTGAAGGCTCTGATCGAGACCGGCCTGTTCCAGGACGTGAAGATCAACCAGGCCGGCGGCCGGCTGGTCGTCGTGGTCGTAGAGAATCCTGTCATTGGCCGGGTCGCCTTCGAAGGCAACAAGAAGGTCAAGGACGAGCAGCTTTCGGCGGAAGTTCAGTCCAAGGCTCGCGGAACCCTGTCGCGGGCGATGGTTCAGTCAGATACCGCGCGCATCACCGAAATCTATCGCCGCAACGGCCGTTACGACGTCAAGGTCGAGCCCAAGATCATCGAGCAGCCGAACAATCGCGTCGATCTGGTCTTCGAGATCACCGAAGGCGTAAAGACCGGCGTGAAGTCGATCGAGTTCGTCGGCAACCAGGCCTATTCGGCCTACCGCCTGCGGGACGTGATCAAGACCCGTGAAACCAACTTCCTCAGCTTCCTCGGTTCCAACGACACCTATGATCCGGACCGCATCGAGGCCGATCGCGACATTCTGCGCAGGTATTACCTCAAGAACGGCTATGCCGACGTCCAGATCGTCGCCGCGCTGACGGAGTATGATCCTGAGCGCAAGGGCTTCCTCGTGACCTTCAAGATCGAGGAAGGCCAGCAGTACCGTGTCGGTTCTGTCGACTTCCAGTCCAGCATCGCTTCGCTCGACGGCAACTCGTTCCGCAGCCTGTCGCGCGTCAGCGTGGGCTCGGTCTACAACGCCGAAGCCGTTGAAAAATCGGTTGAGGAGATGTCGATCGAAGCGTCGCGGCGCGGTTATGCTTTCGCGACGGTGAAGCCGCGCGGCGACCGCAATTTCGAAGCGCACACTGTTTCGATCGTGTTTGCGATCGACGAAGGTCCGCGCGTCTACATCGAGCGAATCAACGTTCGCGGCAATACGCGAACCCGCGATTACGTTATCCGCCGCGAGTTCGATATCTCGGAAGGTGACGCGTACAACCGCGCGCTGGTCGATCGCGCCGAGCGACGCCTCAAGAACCTCGACTACTTCAAGACCGTCAAGGTCAACTCCGAGCCAGGCTCGTCAACCGATCGCGTGGTTCTGAACGTCGACCTTGAAGAGAAATCGACCGGCGACTTCTCGGTGTCCGGCGGTTATTCAACCGCGGACGGTTTCCTCGGCGAAGTCAGCATCTCGGAGCGTAACCTGCTGGGCCGTGGCCTCTATGCAAAGGCGTCCGTACAGTACGGCCAGCGCACGCAAGGCTACTCGCTCTCGTTCGTCGAGCCGTATCTGCTCGGCTACCGCGTCGCGCTGGGTCTCGACTTCTATCAGCGCAAGCAACTCGCTTCGAACTATGTATCGTATGACTCGAAGACGATCGGCTTCAGCCCGCGTCTCGGCTTCCAGCTGCGTGAAGATTTGAACCTGCAGTTGCGCTACTCGATCTCGCGGCAGGAAATCACGCTGCCGGCATACTTGCAGAATTGTAATAATGCAGACGGCACGCTGGGATACTATCCAACCCCTGGTTTCATCAATGCCGGTGGACCGGCGGGTTCTATCCCTGGAGCCACCTACCCTGGTCCGTTCAGCGGGGCGATTGGCGGAAACAACTGTTTGGCCGACGGCGAAGCTTCGGTCGCTGTGAAGCAGGGACTTTCCAAGGGGCCGGTTGTTACCTCGGCGGTGGGCTACACGCTCGCCTACAACACCCTCGACAACAACAAGGATCCAACCAGCGGTATCCTCGCGACTCTCAACCAGGATTTCGCGGGTGTTGGCGGCGACGTGAGCTACCTGAAGACGACGGGCGACGTGAAGCTCTATACGCCGGTCGTGGCGGACATTGTCGGCGTGCTGCGTCTCCAGGGTGGTGTGCTCAATGATACCGGCAAGGGTATCCGCATGCTGGATCACTTCCAGATGGGACCGAATCTTGTGCGCGGCTTCGCGCCGGTTGGCATTGGCCCGCGTGATATCAGCAACTTTGCAACGACGGGCTATGGCGATGCGCTGGGTGGTACCAAGTACTGGGGCGCTTCGGCTGAGTTGCAGATGCCGTTCTGGTTCCTGCCCAAGGAAGTTGGTCTGAAGGGCGCGATCTATGCCGACGCCGGTTCGGTGTTTGGCTATGAGGGGGTGACGTCGCTTTCGGGCGCTTCATGTAATCAATCGCCTCTGCTGAATGCCCAAAATCAGTGCCTCCAGATCGGCGCCGACAATGGCTTGATCCGGACCTCGGTCGGCGTCGGCTTGATCTGGCAGTCGCCATTCGGACCGCTGCGCTTCGATTATGCGATCCCGCTGTCCAAGAGCCAGTACGACCGGACACAGGAATTCCGGTTCGGTGGCGGCACGTCATTCTGAGCTCATAAAGAGCTCGCACTTCGAAATAGCGGGTTCCAGCCATCCGGCTGGGACCCGCTCGACTGTTTTGTTACAGGCATTTTCCTTCTGCGGTCCGGAGTTCGAGTCGCGGGAAAGTGCATTTCCCTGACCGCGGCGGATGGAATGACGCAGAGGACATTCTTTAAACGTCCTTCACCGGTGACGCTGGCAGACCTTGCCGCGTTGACCGGAGCCCAAATCGCCGACCAATCGCGTGCTGATAAGGTCATTGCGGGAGCGGCGTCGCTCGATCGTGCCGGCCCCGGTCACCTGACGTTCTGCGAAAACAAGAAGTACGCCGGACAACTTGAGCAGACGCACGCCGGCGCGTGTCTGGTGAACGAGCGCCTGGAGGGCAGCGTTCCCCCGCATGTCGCGGTTCTGCGCGTCGCGGAGCCTTACAAGGCCTTCGTCACGGCGATGCGCGCCCTCTATCCCGATACGTTGCGGCCTGCCTCGTGGTTCGACAACAGCGGGGTCGCGGCGGGCGCCGTGGTGCATCCCTCGGCGTATCTCGAGGACGACGTGGTGGTCGATCCGCTGGCCGTGATCGGACCTGACGTCGAAATCGGATCGGGAACCGTGATCGGGTCAGGCGCGGTGATCGGGGCGGGGGTCCGGATCGGCCGGGATTGCAATATCGGCCCGAACGCGTCGGTTCTTTGCGCGCTGATCGGGAACGAGGTCATCATCCATCCAGGCTGCCGGATCGGCCAGGACGGGTTTGGATACCTGATGGGTGCGAAGGGCCATCTGAAGGTGCCGCAGGCCGGGCGGGTTATCATCCAGAACGGGGTCGAGATCGGCGCGGGCTGCACCATCGACCGCGGCGCGCTCAATGACACCGTGATCGGCGAGGGCAGCAAGATCGACAACCTTGTCCAGATCGGTCACAACGTGACCATCGGGCGGAATTGCATCGTCGTCAGCCAAAGCGGAATCGCGGGCAGTACAACGCTCGGTGATGGCGTCGTCCTCGGGGCGAGAACCGGCGTGAGCGATCATGCGACCATCGGCTACGGCGCGCAGATTGCAGCACGAAGCAGTGTACTCGGAGACGTCCCGCCGGGCGCGCGCTGGGGCGGTTCGCCGGCCAAGCCGATCAAGCAGTTCTTTCGCGAGCTGTTTGAGGTGGAGCGCCTCGGCAGGGAAGGCAGCGGGAAATCGAAATCGAAGCCGTCCGGTTCGGGCGACGGGGAACAGACATAATGGACGAGCAGGCACCAATCACCATCGAGGCCGTGGACATCGGGCAGATTCTGAAAACGCTGCCGCATCGCTATCCCATGCTGCTGATCGACCGGGTGATCGACATTCGCAAGGACTTCAGCGGCATCGGCATCAAGAACGTCTCCGCCAACGAACCGCAATTCCTGGGGCATTTCCCCGGCCGCCCGATCTATCCGGGCGTGCTGATGATCGAAGGCATGGCGCAGACCGCTGGCGTGATCGGCATGCTGTCGACCGAGACCGACCGTCCGACGGCCGTCTATTTCCTGACCATCGACAAGTGCAAATTTCGCAAGCCGACAAAGCCGGGCGACATCATCCATTATCATATGAAGCTGGTTACGCGGCGGCGGGACATGTGGTGGTTTCACGGCGACGCCAAGGTCAACGGTGAGATCGTCGCCCAGGCCGACGTCGGTGCGATGCTGGCCGACTGACGTGCCTTGTCATCATGCGTAACAATTCATGACCATGACCGCGCCATCTTTCATCCGGGATGGCGGATCGGGTTCGTTATAAAAGTGTCGTATCGTCTGCGCGGTCCGGTTTTCGGCTGAGCGAAAGGTATGTTGACAAGAGGGGCTGATGAGCAAGATCGATCCAACGGCGCGAATTGAGGACGGAGCCGTGATCGGCGACGGTGTCTCGATCGGGCCTTACTGCATCGTGGGATCGAACGTGACGATCGGCCCGGACTGCAAGCTGCACGCTCATGTCAACGTCAGCGGCCACACCACGCTCGGTGCCGGCTGCACGGTCTTTCCATTCGCGTCGCTCGGAATGGCGCCGCAGGATCTCGGCTATCGCGGCGAACCGACGACGCTCGACATCGGGGAGGGCTGCATCATCCGCGAGAGCGCGACCATGAATGTCGGCACCGTCAAAGGCGGCGGCAAGACGCGCGTCGGCAAGCGCGGTTTCTTCATGGCGTATTCCCATATCGGCCACGACTGTCTTGTCGGAGACAATGTGATCTTCGCCAACAGCGCGACGCTGGGCGGTCATTGCGAGATCGGCGATTTTGTTTATTTCGGCGGCCTGTCGGCGGCCCATCAGTTCGTCCGGATCGGGCATCAGGCCATGATCGGCGGTGTCTCCGGTCTGCGTCACGACGTCATTCCATACGGACTTGCGAGCGGCCAGTTCGCGCATCTCGAAGGCATGAATGTCGTCGGCATGCGCCGTCGCGGTTTCACACGCTCTCGCCTGAAAGTCGTGCGGGACTTCTACCAGCAGCTTTTCCACGGCGGCGGCATTTTCGCCGAGCGGCTTGAAGCTTTGCGGCCGATGGCGAGTGCTGATCCTGCAATCTCGGAAATTTTGACGTTTATCGATGCGGGGGACAACCGGCCTCTTTGCATGGCGCACAACAATCCCAACAAGCCCTCCGAGCGCGCTCACCTCGAAAACCGATGATGACAGCTCCCGCATTGTCCTCGACAGTCGGCATCGTTGCGGGAAGCGGTGTGCTGCCGTTTTCGGTCGCGGAGTTGCTGCGGGCGCGGGGGATCGCGCCGTTTCTGTTTGCGATCCGCGGATTCTGTGACCCCGAGCGTGTCGCGCAGTATCCTCATCACTGGGTCGCGCTCGGTCAGGTCGGCCGGCTGACCCGCCTGATGCGCTCCGAAGGCTGCCGCGATATCGTCTTCATTGGCGGATTGGTGCGCCCGGCATTGTCGGAAATCCGTCTCGACTGGGGCACGCTGCGCGCCATTCCCGCGATTGCGGCGGCGCTGCGCGGCGGCGACGATCATCTCCTGACGGGCGTCAGCCGTATTTTCGAGCGCCATGGAATTCGTGTCGTCGGTATCAAGGATGTTGCTCCCGAACTTCTGATGCCTGAGGGCAGCCTCACACGCCGCGTGCCCGATGCCGAGGCCATCGCCGATATCGCCAAGGCGCGTGAACTGATGCGGGCGATCAGTCCTTTCGACGTCGGTCAGGGCGTCGTCGTGATCGACGGCCACGTGGTGGCTGTTGAAGATATCGAAGGCACTGACGGACTTCTGGCGCGGGTGACGCGGCTGCGCGCGGAGAAAAGAATTCGCGCCAAACCGGGACGCGGCGTGCTGGTGAAAATGCCCAAGGCACAGCAGGATTTGCGTTTTGATCTTCCGACGCTCGGTCCGAAGACCATTGAGGGTGTCATTGCCGCCGGGCTGGCAGGCATCGGCACCGTTGCCGGTCACACGCTCGTCGCCGAGGCGGATGTGATGATCGCGAAGGCCGATCAGGCCGGGCTCTTCGTTACGGGATTGCCGCTGTGAGCGCCGGCGGGGCTGATGCGCGTAAGCCTCCGACGATATTTCTGATCGCGGCTGAGGAATCCGGCGACCGGCTCGGTTCAGGCTTGATCAAGGCCTTGCGCGAGCGGTTAGGGCCGGCAGCGAACATCGTCGGGGTTGGCGGTCGTCACATGGCCGAGCAGGGGATGATGTCTGTCGTCCCGATCGACGAACTCGCGATCATTGGTTTTATGGCCATCCCGAAGCGGTTGCCGGTGATCCTTCGCCGCATTCGTGAGGCGACGGACGAAGTCCTAAAACAGCGGCCTGACGTTCTGGTTATCATCGACAGCCCGGATTTCACTCATCGCGTGGCCCGTCGCGTGCGCGCTCAAGATCCGTCAATTCCGATTGTTGATTACGTCTCGCCAACGGTGTGGGTGTGGCGGCCGGGACGTGCGCGGAAAATGCGCGCTTATGTCGACCGGATTCTGGCCGTTCTGCCGTTCGAGCCCGAGGTTCACCGCAAGCTGGGCGGCCCGCCGTGCACCTATGTCGGCCATCCTCTGCTGAATGAACTCGATACGTTGCGGCCGGCTGCGCAGGAACTGGCGCGCCGGTCGGCCCCGCCGCCGTTGCTTTTGGTGCTACCGGGAAGCCGACGCAGCGAGATCAAACGCAACATGGCGGTCTTCGGCGACACGCTGCGCCTGTTGCGCGCGCAAGGCATTGCGTTCGAGCCAGTGCTGCCGACGGTGCCCGGTTTGCTGGAGAGCGTCCGCGCCGCCGCTGCGGACTGGCCGGTGCAGCCGCGTATTGTTGTCAGCGACGACGACAAGAAGGCTGCTTTCAGAACGGCGCGCGCTGCGCTGGCGAAATCCGGGACGGTGACGCTCGAACTGGCGCTGGCGGGTGTGCCGATGGTGACGGCCTATCGCGTCACTGAGCTTGAAGCTTTCGTCGCGCGCCGCGTGATCCAGACGTCATCGATCATTCTGGCGAATCTCATTCTCGGAGAGAATGTGATCCCGGAATTCCTGCAACAGGATTTCACGGCGGAGAATCTTGCGCCTGCATTGCGGGATGTTCTTGAAGATACCCCGGCGCGGCAACGCCAGGTGGACGCGTTCGCCCGGCTGGAAGAAATCATGTCCACGGGCGGCAAGCGGCCCAGCGAGCTTGCGGCGGACAACGTCATCGCGATACTACGCTGACGTCTCGTTATCGCTGCAACGAAAAAGGCCGGTGCGATGCACCGGCCTTTTTACTGTGTATGGTGTCGCGCTTACTTGCGCTTGTCGATCCCGACATAATCGCGGGACGTCGCGCCGGAGTAGAGCTGGCGCGGACGGCCAATCTTCTGCTGCGGATCCTGAATCATCTCACTCCACTGGCTGATCCAGCCCACGGTGCGGGCGACCGCGAACAGCACGGTGAACATCGAGGTCGGGAAGCCCATCGCCTTCAGGGTGATGCCCGAATAGAAGTCGACGTTCGGATACAGCTTGCGCTGGATGAAGTATTCGTCGCTCAGCGCGATCTTCTCGAGTTCCATGGCGACGTGAAGCAGCGGGTCGTTCTGGTGGCCGGTCTCCGCCAGCACCTTGTGACACATCTGCTGCATGATCTTCGCGCGCGGATCGTAGTTCTTGTACACGCGGTGACCGAAGCCCATCAGGCGAACGGTGCTGTTCTTGTCCTTCACCTTGGCGATGAATTCCGGAATCTTGTCCACGGTGCCGATGTCGGCCAGCATTTGCAGCGCAGCTTCATTGGCGCCGCCGTGCGCAGGTCCCCACAGGCAGGCGATGCCGGCGGCGATACAGGCGAACGGGTTGGCACCCGACGAGCCGGCGATGCGCACGGTCGAGGTCGATGCGTTCTGTTCGTGGTCGGCGTGAAGAATGAAGATCTTGTCCAGCGCTTCGGCCATCACCGGATTTACCTTGTACTCTTCACAAGGCACGCTGAAGCACATCTGCAAGAAGTTCGAGGCGTAATCGAGCGAGTTCTTCGGATAAACGAAGGGCTGGCCGATGTTGTACTTGTAGGCCATCGCGGCGAGCGTCGGAATCTTCGCGATCATGCGCATCGAGGCAATCATGCGCTGCGTCGGATCGGAGATGTCGGTGGAGTCGTTGTAGAAGGCGGCGAGGGCGCCGACAGAAGCAACCATCACGGCCATCGGATGCGCGTCGCGGCGGAAGCCCTGGAAGAAGCGGGCCATCTGCTCGTGGACCATCGTGTGACGGGTCACGCGGTTGTCGAAATCTTCCTTCTGGGCCTTGGTCGGCAGCTCGCCGTACAGCAGCAGATAGCAGGTTTCGAGGAAATCGCCCTTCTCGGCGAGCTGTTCGATCGGATAGCCGCGATACAGCAGGATGCCTTCGTCGCCATCGATATAGGTGATCTTGGATTCGCAACTGCCGGTCGACGTGAAGCCGGGGTCGTAGGTGAACATCCCGGTCTGCGCGTAGAGCTTGCTGATGTCGATGACATCGGGTCCGACCGTGCCGGACAAAACCGGGAAATCGACGGTCTTCCCCTCGACCGTCAGCGTTGCTTTTTTGGTGTTGGTCTTTGCATCCATCGTGAAGTCCCCGGTAAGTGTGGCTCAGGGCGAGTGGCGCTTACGGCCATATAGGGGCCTAGGCGCTTTATTCCAGAAGAGTGGCCCGAATGGGTAGCTTATTGCTGTGTGCGCTGCAAGATAGGTAGGCCGCACCTAAAGTTTGGGCAGCCCTGCGTTGGCGTTTGTTATCCCAGGGCCTGATCCTGAAGGCGTTCAAGGCAGGTTTGCCGCCCCAGCACCGCCAGAACGTCGAAAATCCCCGGGGAAGTGGTCCGCCCGGTCAGCGCGACACGCAAAGGCTGTGCGATTGCCCCGAGCTTGAGGTTCTTTGCGTCCGCAAAGGTTCGCATGGCCGCCTCGGCGGTTTCGGCGGTCCAGGGATTGATCGCTTCCAGTGCCGAACGAAGTTCCCCGATCAGTTGGCGCGTTTCGGGCGTGAGCACGGCAGCCGCCTTGGGCTCCATTTCGAGCGGGCGGTCGGCGAAGATAAAATTGGAACTGTCGACCAGTTCGAGAAGCGTCTTGGCGCGCTCTTTCAGGCCCGGCATGGCGGCCAGCAGTTGAGCACGGGTCGTGTCGTTCAGCTTGGCCTGGATGGCCGCGCCCTCGGGAATGAACTGAAGCACATCCTCGAAGCTCGCCAGCAGCGCCTTGTCGTCGGCATTGCGGATATAGTGGCCGTTGAGATTTTCGAGCTTGGCGAAATCGAACCGCGCCGCGGAACGACCGATGGCCGGCAGATCGAATTCCTGGATCATCTCCTCGGTGGAGAAAATTTCCTGATCGCCATGGCTCCAGCCGAGCCGCACCAGATAGTTCCGCAGCGCTTCCGGCAGATAGCCTTTGGCGCGGTACGCATCGACGCCAAGCGCGCCGTGCCGCTTGGAGAGTTTCGATCCGTCGGGACCGTGGATTAACGGAATGTGAGCCATCACCGGAACGGTCCAGCCGAGCGCATCGTAGATGTGTTTCTGGCGCGCCGCGTTGATCAGATGGTCGTCGCCGCGAATGACATGGGTGACGGCCATATCATGATCGTCCACCACCACGGCGAGCATATAGGTGGGGTTGCCGTCGGATCGCAGCAGCACGAGGTCGTCGAGATTTTCGTTCTGCCAGACGACGCGGCCCTGAACCTGATCCTCGATCACCGTTTCGCCGGTCTGGGGCGCGCGGAGCCGGATCACAGGCTTGGCGCCGGCCGGCGCCTCGGACGGATCGCGGTCACGCCAGCGGCCGTCGTAGCGGATGGCACGGCCCTCGGCCTTGGCGGCCTCGCGCATCTGCGTCAGTTCCTCCGCGGTCGCGTAGCAACGATAGGCCTTGCCTTCAGCCAGCAACTGCTCGGCGACTTCACGATGCCGTGCGGCGCGAGTGAACTGATAGACCGTCTCGTCGTCCCATTCGATGCCGAGCCATTTCAGTCCATCGAGAATGGCCTCGATGGCCGCATCGGTCGAGCGTTCGCGATCGGTATCCTCAATCCGCAGCAGCATCTTGCCGCCGCGCTTGCGCGCATAGAGCCAGTTGAACAGCGCGGTGCGCGCGCCGCCGATGTGGAGGAAGCCGGTCGGGGATGGCGCAAAGCGGGTAACGACAGTTTCGGTCATTTCAGGCGGTTCGATCGATCTCGGGGAGGGTTATCGGCGGGGCGTTTATCACAACATCGGCACAGTGTCTCAGCACGAATTACAGGGGAATTAAGACGCTTCCCGGTGCCCGGATGCGGAGCTCGCCAGCGCAAAAGCCCGGTCTGGCCAGCTCCGGGCGGCACTTGGCGTGGCCTCCCGGATTTGGCACATAGGGCCCAGCTTGAAAGGGTAAAAATGTCTGACGAATCGCCTTCGACTGTGGGCCGCGACTTCATCCGCGATATTGTTGCCGAAGATCTGGCTTCGGGGCGCGAAAAAGGTGTGGTGACCCGCTTTCCGCCAGAACCCAACGGGTACCTGCATCTTGGTCATGCCAAATCGATCTGCTTGAACTTCGGGATCGCCGAGGAGTTCGGCGGGCGCTGCCATCTGCGCTTCGACGACACCAATCCGACCAAGGAAGAACAGGAATACATCGACGCGATCGAGCGCGATGTGCGCTGGCTTGGCTTCGACTGGGGCGAACATCTCCATTTCGCGTCCGATTATTTCGAGCAGCTTTACGCGTGGGCGCAGGATCTGATCCGCGCCGGCAAGGCCTATGTCGACGACCAGACGCAGGAAGAGATCCGGCTGACCCGCGGGACCCTGACCGAGCCGGGACAGAACAGCCCGTTCCGCAACCGCTCGGTGGAGGAAAATCTCGACCTGTTCGCCCGCATGCGCGCGGGCGAGTTTCCCAACGGCACCCGCGTGCTGCGCGCCAAGATCGATATGACGTCGGGTAACATCAATCTGCGCGACCCGGTGCTGTACCGTATTCTGCACGCGCATCATCCGCGCACGGGCGACGCGTGGAGCATCTATCCGAGCTACGATTTCGCGCACGGACAGTCCGACGCGATCGAGCACATCACGCATTCGATCTGCACGCTGGAATTCGAGGATCACCGTCCGCTCTACGACTGGTGCCTTGAAAACCTGCCGGTGCCGTCGCGGCCGCATCAGTACGAGTTCGCCCGGCTCAACGTGACCTACACGCTGCTGTCCAAGCGCGTGCTCACCGAACTCGTGCGCGGCGGACATGTATCCGGCTGGGACGATCCGCGCATGCCGACGCTTGCGGGCTTGCAGCGGCGCGGCATTCCGGCGGAAGCGCTGCGCGAATTCGTCAAGCGCATCGGCGTGGCCAAGGCCAACAGCACCGTCGACATCGGCATGTTCGATTTCGTGGTGCGCGAGGTGTTGAACAAGACCGCGCCGCGCCGCATGGCCGTGCTGAACCCGCTCAAGGTGGTGATCGAGAATTACCCCGAGGGACAGATCGAAAAGCTTGAAGCCGTCAACCATCCCGATGATCCGTCGCAAGGCACGCGGCAGATTCCGTTTGGCCGGGAACTTTACATCGAGCGCGACGACTTCATGGAAGACCCGCCGAAGAAGTTCTTCCGCTTGGCGCCGGGCCGCGAAGTGCGGCTGCGCTACGGCTATTTCATCACCTGCCGCGAGGTCATCAAGAACGCGGCGGGAGAGGTCGTCGAACTGCGTTGCACCTACGATCCGGCAACCAAGGGCGGCAACGCGCCCGACGGACGCAAGGTGAAGGCGACGATCCATTGGGTGAGCGCGGCGGAAGCGGTCCCGGCGGAAGTGCGGCTTTACAATCTGCTGTTTGCGACACCGCAGCCGGAAGCAGCGAACTTCGCCGCGCAAATCAATCCGCAGTCGCTCGAAGTCGTCACCGGCATGCTGGAGCCCGCGCTGGCGAGCGACAACTTCGGCGGCGCCATTCAGTTCGAGCGGCAGGGATATTTCTGCCGCGACAAGGACTCCGCGCCGGGCAAGCTGGTCTTCAACCGCACCGTCGGATTGCGCGATACCTGGGCCAAGGTCTCCGCGGGTTAGGTCTTCATCCAGTGAGCGCGAGCACCAAAGCCAGGTGCTCGCGGCGCAATTGTCCTGCGTATTCCGTATCCGTTCCGCTGTTCAGTCCGATCGCTTCCGCTAGCATTGCAGGAGCGATGCCGGAGCAGCGCGATGGCGGGCGGGGGCGAGGAGCGGGAGCGATCCCAAGGCCGGGCGGGCCGGGCCATCGGTCGAGCTATTTCTTGGCCGCCGCGCAGTGCCGTGCCTGCCGGGGCCACCGATCTCACGGAAGGCGTATCGGCATTTCTGACGAGGAAGGTCCGGAGCTGGGTCGCGGCGGAAGCCGGACCGGGCCGTTTGCTCCCGTGGGTGCCGGTCGCGTTCGGCGCGGGGATTGCGATCTACTTCGCGGCAGACCGCGAGCCCGTGGCATCGGTTGCCGCTGCGACGGCGCTCGCGTTCTGTGTCGCGGCATTCGTCGCGCGACGAAGCCGCATCTTTCCCTTGGTGGTGATGCTGGCCGCATTGTCCGCAGGCTTTGCGACAGCCGCACTGAAGACCGCGCGCGTCGCCCATGGCGTACTGGCGCGCCCGATGTTTTCCGTGACCATGAAGGGTTTTGTTGAGACCCGTGACGAGCGCGAGCGCACCGATCGCTTTGTGCTGCGTGTAGAAGAGATGGAGTCGCCGCGCGGCGGGATCAAACTCGAGCGCGTGCGGCTGTCGGTCAAAAAGGGGACCGCGCCTGCCGTCAGCAGCTTCGTCGAGTTGAAGGCGCGGTTGCTGCCGCCGCTCTCGCCATTGCGTCCGGGGAGCTACGATTTCGGACGCGATATGTATTTTCAAGGCATTGGCGCGTCGGGCTTCGCCATGGGCGCGATCAAGACCGTCGAGGCGCCGCGCAGCGGCGGCACCTATCTGCGCTATGCCGCCACGATGCAGGGCATGCGCGATGCCATCGACGCGCGGATTCGCAGTGTGCTCAGCGGCGACAATCGCGCCATCGCGACAGCTTTGCTCACCGGGCGGCGCGACGCGATTTCCGCGCCGGTCAATGACGCCATGTTCATTTCCGGACTCGGTCATGTGCTGTCGATTTCCGGCTATCACATGGCGGTGGTGGCGGGCGTGGTGTTCTTCGCGGTGCGCGCGCTGTTGGCGCTGTTCCCCGCGCTCACCGTGACGTTTCCGATCAAGAAATGGTCGGCCGTTGCGGCGCTGATTGCCGCGGCGTTCTATCTGCTGCTGTCGGGCACGGAGGTTGCCACGCAACGCTCCTTCTTCATGACCGCGGTGGTGTTGATTGCGGTGATGGTGGATCGGCGCGCGATCACGTTCCGCACACTCGCAGTCGCCGCCATGATCGTGCTGCTGATCGCACCGGAAGCGCTGGTGCATCCGAGTTTCCAGAACTTCGATGCGGTCTTTCACAAGGCTAATGGCAGATGAAAAATTGCTTGATATTTCAGCTATTTATTGCGGGTAGGTAGGCATGTCGCCGTGAACAAAATCCGATCAAAAACCGCCAAAAATCCGGAATTGGCGTCCAAAAGTCCCGGAATAAGTCCCGGACTGATTCTTCCTGTTCATTCCCCGTTCCCAGTGCCCCAAAACCGGGCCACCATGCGTTTCGACGAGGCCACGGCTATATCGCATAGTCGGGTCGACAGGCCATCCTACTGGGCTTAAAATCGGTCCTCGCAATGACCCAAATCCGCCCCACAAACCACCCTGTCAGGAAGCTCGGCCCGGCCCGGTACCGGCAAGGGAAGATACTGTCTCTTTCCTTCATTCAGGCCGTCGCCCGCGCGGACATGGAGATCGATCTGGCGGCGCTCCCGCCACTGATCTCCGGAGGCGACCGGAAGGCCCGCAAGAAGGCGGCCGACGAACAGCGCAGCTCGTTTCGCGCGCCCCGGCGCGTGCCGCGGAATCCATGGCTTGCGGCCTACGGCTCGCTGGCGGTGACGTGCAGCCATTGCGGCCACGGCATGCTGATCGACGACGAGTTCGACGAGGCAGCCTTCGCTGAGCTTCCCTGCGACCGCTGCCACAGGCCGGTGATGTGAGGCATCAAAATGCAAAAATGGCCCCGCAGCGCCGAAGCGCCACGGGGCCATGATCAATGATAAAACCCGCCACCAGGGCCGGTTGATGTGGTACTGATTTCGCGATTCAGAGGAGCTACGATGAAAAACTGGCTGAAGAACCTCTATGCGGACGCGGGCATATCGTTATTTATGCTTTTCGTCGCCTTGGGAGGGGCCTCGATCTTCGGGGTTGTTCTTTTTTTCATTGTGGGCGCAGAGGCCGCGGGGAAAATTCCGACCCGATGGGCTGCTGCTCTTATGTTTACGATAGCGTTTCTGATTATTATCGGAGTCGTGACGTACGTGCGGCGAATGGAATTGCCGAAGCAATAGCGTCAGCCGGGCGGCTTGCCGATCCCGAGGAACGTGTAGAGAATCCAAGAGACGCCGGCGAAAAATGCGCCGACGCCGAACCAGACGATCTTGCCGAGGCTTTTCATGCCTTCGGTCCGCCACCGATCCTGCTGGACCTGCTTGATCACCGGCTTGATCTCGTCGGTCACTTCCTTTTTCAGCGCGGCGACTTCCGTCTTGGTCTCGATCTGCTGGCGGCTCAGCTGGTTCATGCCCTCGTGCAGCTGGCGTCGGCCTTCAGTGGCAACGACTTCCTGCTGCTGCCACGTATTGGTCAGTCTGGTCACGGCCTCGCGGAGCGCGCCGATCTCCGAAGACATCTTCATTTCGGCTTCAGTCAAAGCACCATCCCCCGCCATTTGCGGCCGATAGAGAAACGCCGGGACCGCGCGAACGATCCCGGTGCGGTGATCAGGTCGAGCCGGCCGAGGCGGCCGCGTCTTCAGCTTTGGCCGCGGCAAGAGCGGATTGGAAGTCCGCATCGTACTGCGCACTCAACGCATCGAGCGCAGCCCACTGTTCCTCGGTGATGTCCCCGCTGTCTTTCAGCGCGGTGATGATGTTCAGTACGCTTGGCAGAAGATCCTTGTAGCCCTCTACGAGTATCGGGATCAGAGCGATCAGGAGATCGATGGCCTTGGCGATCGCGGACGACGTCGCGCCTGGCGCTACCTGCTGCAGCAGCGCGATGAGATTGAGAATGACGGCTTGCATGGGACAAAGTCCTTCGAGTTTGAGGATCTAGGTGCGGTCGGTCAGGAGTCGGTGTTGATGTTGTATGCCGCCATCACCTTCTTCATGGCCGCAGTCGCTGCGACGAGCGAGTTGTAAAGGCCCGCATCTGCCACGGTGCCGGGGTTGGCCTTCATCCATTCGCGCATTGCGTTGCGCGCCGCGATGCCGGTTTCGAACGGCTGCTCGACGGCGGCCGCGAAGCCCAGCGGACGGCACAACGGCTGCTGTTTCGGGCAAAGCGGCTGCCGGAGCGCAACGGTGACCGAAGCCTCAGCCGCGTTGAAGACGTTGATCGCGACGTATGCGGTCTTGCTCTTGATCTTGACGCCGCCGACGACGTCAGCCGCGTTCGAGACGAAGTCTTTGGTTTCCTGCCATTCCTTGGCGCATCCGCCGAGCGGACCGGCCACCACAAGCAACGCGGCGACAACGGCGAAAGCACGGACGAACCGGCTGGCATGGCGCAAGGTCAGCAATCTATCGAGATACATGGTGCTGTCTTTCTGTGTGAGAAACGAAAAAATTGCCCCGCCTAAGCGGGGCCTTGTCGATCAAGCTGCTGGCGGCTTCACACCGTTGAGGAGGCCAGCAACCAGCGTGCCCACCGCCCCGGCGAGGGTCAGGATGGTCTGCGCGGTGGATGGGTCATTGAGGAACGTGGCAAGCGCGCTCTTACCGAATGCGCCTGCGACAATCGCGGCAACAGAAAGAGCCGCGGTTACGGTGCCAGGAGTTACGTATTTCATGTTCGTTCTCCGATGAGGTGATGCAGGAAGATTGAAGGTCGAGCTTTAAGCTTCGCTCGAGACTGGCTTGCCCGCCGTCGTGATGATCGGCAGGTTCTTCATTCCGGTGAGGGCAGGGAGCGGCGCATTCTTCGGCCAGTAGAAACCGACGAACACGTCCTCGCGGTACGGCGACACGTTGACCATGTCGTTCTGGTTGCCGCCTGAGCAGGCGAGGGTGTTGGGGTTTTAGTCGCTCGGGAGGCCGCGCTTCTTCAGCTCGGCCAGGATTGCGGGAATGGTCTCAACCGTGCCGGCTTTGCCATCATCCTTGAGACCGTGTTCTCTCTGGAAAGCGCGCGTCGCCGTGCGCGTTTCGGTGCCAATCACGCCGTCCTCATCGAGCGGCGGCTTCCAGCCAAGCCGGTTGAGCGATCGCTGCAACCAGTCGGCGTCGTACACGACCTCGACCTCGCTTTCTTTTGGAAACGATATTGTCTTGTCGAGTTGCATCATTGCCAGGATGAGGCCGGCGCAACCGAGCTGCTTGTCGATCGTGTTCGGGTCGAACACACCGTCGGCGATGTACTTGCCGCGAACATACTGGTCGGTGCCGGACCAGATGTACGCGCTCGGCCGCCCCATGCGCGCGTAGCCGGTGCCGTTGAAGCGCTCGAGGTTCGTCAGCATGCCGCCGATTGTCCAATCCTTCAGCCGCGCGGCGAAGGGTGCGCAATTCACCAGCGCATCGATGGCCGCATCGGCGAACGACTTGAACGGCCCGCGGCCGGCCGGGACATGCACCGACTCCTTGTTCCACGGATCGCCCTGCGCCAGGCTGCGCGTGAAGTCCTGCGTCGACTCGCGATAATGCGAGACCGCGATGAAGACCCACGGCACGCCGGTGCGCTGCTCGATCTCGATATAGGTCGCGCGGTTCGCGACGGCCTTGGTGGCGAACGGCTTGAACTCGGGGCCGCGCGTCAGTTTCGCGGCATTCCAGCGCTGGATGTTCTTCTTCTTCAGATCGACGAGGTCGACTTTTGCCATGGTGTTCTCTCAGGGACAGTAGGGAGCCGAAGGCGGCGTGAAATTTCCGGTCCAGCGAGCAACGCCGACGCTGAGACGGAATTCGTCGAAAAACATGTTGTCGGACTGCGGCACCGTGCCGCCGATGCCGCCGACCGCGAAGACGCTGGTGCGAGCGTTCACCGCGCCGGCAAAGGTTGTCGTGCCCTCTTGAACCCCGTTGACGTAAAAGGAATAGACATTCCCGTTTCGGACCAGGGCGATGTGACTCCAGACCGCGGTAACGAAGGTCGACGTGCTGACCATCGACGGCGCGTTGCCGCCGACTCCGATGATCGTGTTCAGCTTATTGGCGTTGTCCCGGTACATTTCGACCGAGACCGTGTTCGGGTACGTCCCGGAAGTGTCGGCCTGCCCGAACAGGCCCTTGAAGCCGCCGGCAGAATTGCCGTTCGGGTTGAACCAGAAGTCGACGGTGAAATTTCCTGACCCGAGCGTGAAGTCAGCGCTGTTCGGCGTCTGCAGTTGACCGAAGCTGGTCTTCATGCTCGCCGTGCCGAATTTCGGCGCCGGCGACGTCGCTACCGTTGTTGCTGATGACGCAGGAGTTGGGGCTCCGGTCCATGTGTGAGCGGAGCCGCCGAAGTTGGTGTCGGGGAACGACACTCCACCGTTGCTGCCGTCCATGTGCAGCAGGATCTTGGTGTAGATGTCGTTGCCGCCCTGAAGACAACTGTTGTCGCCGCTCGAGCGCATGACCCCGAGGCCGCCGACACCAGGCAGCGCCTGCGCCGCCGCAAGCGCGATTTGCGCGACGACGAGCAGCGGCGCGAGCAGCACCGCGAAGAACTTCTTCACCATGGGGATTTTGCCTTAGTGCGCGAGGGCCTGGCTGGCGACCGAGAAGTCGATCAGCGAATTAGGCGTCACCACGAAATAGCAAAGCCGCGTTACGTTTCCGAGGGCGCTTGCCAGCGGCGCCGTGGCGACTCCGCCCGGCGTGAACCATTGCGAGCCGTACGTGATCGTCACCGGAGTGCCGCTGCCCGGCTGCGTTATGTAGATGCACCCGGTCTGTCCGGCCTTCTGGCCCGTCGGGTTCTGCAGCGTGAAGTTCGTTGCCGACGTCGCCTGAAAGGTGAAGTTGAAGCCCGCGCCAAAATTCGGCGTCACGCTCGATGTGCCGGACAGCGCGACAAGTGCTGCCGCGGCCGACGCACCATCCGCCGTCAGGACCTTGTCGGCATCCGCAGCCCAGATGTTCGCTGCCGTGGACTTGTCGATGTTGACTACGATGCTGCCGGAGCCAGTCACCGGCGAGCCAGACTGCGTGATACCGACGCCGGGTGTGATGCTGATGCTCAGCACCGTGCCGAAGGTCGCACAGCCGAGCAGGTGCGTGGCGATATTGTACTGCAGGCCGTTCGTGGCACCCGAACAGCTTGGGAAGGTCTTCACGGTCGGCGCAGCGGTGCTGCCGGTCCCGTTCATCCAGAAACCGTCGGCCGCGATATCGGCGAAGCGTATCGAATTGACAGTGTTCGCGAGGCCGTTGCCGAGCGTGAACGGCCCGGTGTTGCCTGCGATCGACGACACGCCGGCAGTCGCAGACGCCGCGACCTGGCCAGGGGTCACCTTCTTGAGCGTGCCAGCCGCGTTGTCGAAAATCAGGAGTTGGTCGTTGTTCGCGTCCGGCGACCCGCGCGCCGTTAGGCCTTGAACCGTAAATGCTGACTCCACCGCTCCGGTAGCGGCTGGGTTGCCCTTGATCGTGGCCGCGCCGATCGACGGCGCCGCGCCGCCGAGCGTGATGGTAGAACCATTGACGCGAGCGAACACGCCCGACGCGGTCACCCACAGATCGCCGTTCGCCGGCGCACCCGGTATCGAGCCAGGAGGCAGGTTGAAGCCAGCCAACGATGCGCCAGCGGCCGCGGTGACCAGTCGGCCCTGCAGAACACCACCGGTGACGTTGAACGGCGTGAACCCCAGATAGTCTTGCTTCGCGGTGAAGAAGCTATTCCATTGCGCGGGCGTCGGCTTGAAGTTCTGATAGAATGCCGGCGAGGGAGGAGATTGCGCGAACGCTCCGAGCGTTGCGCCAAGCCAGACGGCAATCGCGAAGATAAGACGCATCAGAGCTGTTCCATTTCCCATTCATCGACATTGTCGATCGTGAGGTCATCAATATCGTGCTGCATCTTCGCTGCCTTGCGGATGATCTCGTCCATCCGCTGCTGGCGACGGTCGTGGTCGTCGATGAAGTCGTTCTCGTCCTTCGCGCGCGCGCTGCGCATGGCCTTCTTGAAGTTCGGCTTGTCCTTCAGCTGCTCAGCGCGATCGAGGTCTGACTTCTGGATTTCAGCCTGCCTGATTTTCAGGAACCGACGCTTCATCGGCGGCGTCACCGCGTTGAGGGCGGCTTGTTCGGCCGCAGCAACTTGGTTGAACAGTTCGATCTTCTTCAACTCAAGGCGCTGCTCTGGCGTCGGCCCATCGTCCTCGACCACATAGTCTGGCTGGAAGGTGTCGGAGTTGACGGCGAGATCGATGTCGCGGTGCGCCGTCGGCCGGGGGAATGGAGCGTGTTTGTCGATCGGCTTGATCGCCAGATTGTTTGCATCCGCGTCGACGCGCTTCATGTGCGCGGACCATGCAGACAGTTCGCCGGCGAACTTCGCCACCGCGCCGGGAAAATCCCCGATGTGATCGGCTACCGACTTTTTGACTGTATGCGTCATGTCTTCCTCAGAGCTTGAGATAGATCGTGCCGACCATCACCCTGTGCACGGTATTGTGCGCCTGTCCGCTGCCGGAGTTCTGGATGCTGACGCCGGTTAGGGCCGGAACGATATCGATGGCCGTAGGGCCTGCGGGAAACGCACTCGTCGGGCCCGCGCCTGTGGCGCTCGTCGTGCCGCCGATCGTTCCGCCGGTGACCGCGTGGTCGTGGGTCGGGTCGGTGACGCCGTGCGCGTGCTGGCCGTTCTCATTGGCGACCAGCGAGTGAAGGTTCTCACCGATCGTCGAGCCCGGCGTGGTCGCGTTTCCGAAGATCGTCGGCACGCCGGTGAGGCGCGTGGTCGCCGCGCCTCCCATCGTGTCCATTCCCATCGTGGCTGTACCTTTGAGGTCCAGGATGGTGATGGTCTTGTTGGCTGCGAAGTCGGCAGCCGCGTTAGCTCCGCGTCCGGTCGAGACAGGGCATTGCGTGTTCGGGAAGTTATTCCAGTGCCAGGCGAACAAGTCGGCCGCCGACGCGCTGGCCAGACCGGTGGCGCCGGATGACGCGTTGCCGATCGTGAGACCGTTCGCAGGTATCCAGCCCGGCAGGTTTTCAGCGGTCGCCCGCCACTTCACATCGCCCGTCGTCATCGATCCGGTCGGATCGAACAGTATCCAGCCCGCGCCTCCGGCGTCAGGGTTCGTGACGTTGTTGTCGACAACGCTCATCCAGTACTTGCCAACCGCGGCGGCTTTGATGAACGCTCCGTTCGGATAACCGCCGATTGCTGCCGAGAAGGCCGCGTCATAAGGAAAGACGCCGCCAGCCTGCGTCCACTGCGAGGTCTGCGTGGTCTGCAGCATGATGCCGTTCATGTCCTGCTCGAACGGAGGCACGCCACCGGCACCTGTTGGGGTTCCGTTCAGCGGCACGAAGCCGGTATCGAGCGAGGCTGCGCCGTCCTGAATTCCGATCTGCGAGTTGACCGGGATTTGCCGGATATACGGCGCGGACGCATTGACACCGAACGCCTTCGGAAATTTCGGAGGGGCTGAGGCAAGCAGCATCTAATTCGTGTCCTATCCGACTTGCTGAACGGTTGCGCTGACGCCGGTTGGTTTCGGCAGCACGCCGGACTGAAGAACTATGGCGAGCTCGACTGGCGTCAGGACAAACTCGAATTTGTAGATCATCGTCATGTCGAGGCCGTCGACGACGTAGGCATTGCCCCGGTTCGGAAACAGCTTCATCAGGATCTGGTTGATCGCTGGGATCGACCCATCGCAAATGTTCGACAGTGCCTTCGCGAAGATCAGCACCCGGAAAGCCGAGTCCGAGAGCTCATAGTTCGTCGTGAGCGGGGTACCGATGTAGAAAGGCGACTGGTTGAACGGCTGCGACCCCGGCAACGCCTCTTGGAAACCGAAGTAGTCGCCCGGCGAGACCACGTTCAAGGTGCGAGAGACGCCGACGATGCGGCCCCAAACGTCGAGACCGTACCCCTGCGCCGTGTCGACATTCCAGATCATGTCGAACAGCGACTGGAAGTTCGCCGTCTGGTCGATGTAGGCATCCATGTTCGCTATGAGCCGCGTCAGGATTTCGCTGTTCGCGTACTGGCTGATGATGGTGCGCAGATAGTTGAAAGGCGGGATGTCGCCGATCGTCGACACCCCGATGACGAAATTGCCGATGCTGTTCGAATCAGGCCCCGGCGATGGAGGATAATCAGGACCGCTCATGTGATCGTAACAGCGATATTATCGGCCGAGATCGTCGGCACCTGATTGATGTTGACGACGACCTGGTTCGCGTTCGCGCGCGCAGCCTTCACCGGCCCGCTGCCGACGGTCTGCGACTTGTTAATCGTCCACGACGAACCCGAGCCAGCGGTGATGATGGTGCCGGGCAGGATCGTCCCAGCGTCGTTCGAAATGGTCTGGCCGACTGCGATGGCGCCGGTGACACCGCTGGTGGTCAGCGTGGTCCCGGCGATGGCGCCGGTGAAGGTCGCCTGCGTAACATTGGCGGAGCCGACCAGCAGCGAGACAATCTGCGCCCATCCGAGCAGCGACACCGGCGCGATATAGCGGCTCGCCAGAATGGTCGAGCCGATCCGGGCGCGCGGACCGCCGTCGGAGCCGGAGAACGCTTTGATGATCGTGTTCTGGATCTGCGTCACCGCGTCCGCCGGCACCAGCGGGCCGTTGAGGATGTTGACCGCAAACAGGATCGGCAGCGCCGGAGGTACTTCGAACGTGACGGGATAGGTCGGATAGGGCGCGTCGTATCCAGCCGTATCGAAAACATTGCGAGTGGTGTTGCCATTGTAGCCGCACCCTGGAGCCTTCTTCGACCAGATTGCGTTCGCGATTGCATCCAGACCGCCCCCGACCGCAGCGACGTAGAGCGACTTCCCAGCCAATGTAGCCCCGCCCGCCACGACCGGAGCGGCTGCGTTGTTCTCTGTCACGTAGGCGTCTAACACGCCGGGTACGTCGAGCACCGCAGCCTGCACTGATGGCAGCGAGCCACGGGAATTCAGCGCGACCGATGCCGCGCGCCTTTCCTCGAACGCCTCACGACTTTCGACATCGCGGCCGATCACGCCATCGGCGTCGTTGGTGATCGAATCCCAACCATTGACTGACTGATAGATCGTGTTCAGCGACCCGGCAGGGCAAACGATGGGCCCTGGGATTTGACACGCGAACGGCAGCACGACGAAACCGGTACCGGCGATTTCACCGGCCTCGGTGCAGACGTAGATGTTTCCGTCTTCGGCCTTCGCGAGGGCGCCAGCCGGGATGATGACACGCGCTCCACCGGTGCACCGCGCCTGCACGACGGTCGGCTCGGATGGGTCGCGCTCGAGGAAGTAGATTCGCCCGATAGCGTCCTGCCAGCGGCCCTCGGCATATGCCGGATCGATCTGTGTGCTTTGCTTGAGGAACTTGTTGTTCGCCTCCGCGATGATCGCGGTCGTGCTTGAGGCTAGTTGCCCCTGCGGCGTGCTGAGCGACGGATTTAGACCACCGCCGAAGGCCGTATTGTAGTCGGCCATGACGCCGTCGAGGACGGCTTGCTCGCTGGGCAGCTGGACCCCGTTCGGGCCAAACGTGACGCCGGGGACGTTCGTCGCAACTACCATGTCAGAATGCCGCCGCTGTTATCTTGCCGGTCTGGTCGGTGACTTGAATTTGCCCCGTGATCCGGCGCCCGCTGATCGACTGGATGAAGCAGACCGCGGCGATGACACCAGGCACGGTCAGCGCGGCATCGACACACTTGGCTTTGATGTACGGCACGTTCGGGGTTCGACCGAGGATCTGGTCATACGGCACGCCCTGCGTCGTGTCGTACCAGAGTTCACCGAGGCGAAGCATGACCGCACTCGCCGCGTCTTGCGCAAGAGAGTATGGGTTCGAGGCCACGGCGATGTTGCCGGCAACGTCGAGGACCAGGTCCTTCGTCACCGTGTCGAGCAGCATCGTCTTCATCAGTTGTTTGGTCCCGTGGTGCCAGGTGCGCTCGTTACCGGGTGCGTATGCGCCTTGATGCTCTTGCCCGCCGCAACCACGTCGGTGTCGCCGGTGAGCGTGCCGCTGACGCGAAGGTTGCCGGCATAGGTACTGGCGCCATTGACTGCCTGAATGGCTCCGCCGAGTTGCAGGTTCTGATTGATGATGACGTTGCCGACGAAGGTCCATCCAGTCGGACCGGAGGTCAGCTTATTGTTGTTTTTGTCGGCCAGTTCGATCCCGGTTCCGAAGAAACGGACGTATTGCTCCGGCACGCCGTTGAGAATGCCGCCCATATAGACGCCGTCTGCGAGGTCGAACTTCCGCAGCGATCCTGGCTGCGCCTCTGCCTTTGTCGACTTCACTGCGCTGATGTCGCGGTCCGCGACCGCCATCCAGCCGATATCGTCGACAGCCGGATCAATGATTACCGCGTTCTTGCCGCCCTGTATCCTCGTATAGGGGACATTGAATATCGTTCCGTGGGGCGTTGCGTTGCTCGCTCCGTCCAGCTGCTTGACGATCGGCTGCACGTCCACGAACCCGACCGGAGCCACGCCGCCGTCGTTCTCTACGGCAATCACCTTGACGATGGTCATGGTGCGCACGCGGGCCAAGCGCTGATTGATCGTGAACATCAGCGCGTTGTATTCCGACGAGTTGTCAGATGGACCTTGCTGCCCGTACCCCTTGTTCTCTTCGTCGGCCATCAGCGCAGCACCGGCGTCGGGAATTTCGGGTTATAGGCGAAGATTGTCGAGAACCATTGGCCGTTCGGCATCTCCGCCTCAAGCGCATGGTCAAGATTGTAGACAGCCCACTCTCCGCACGCAGCGGGCAGGTCGCTTTCAACTTTTATCTTGTTGCCGAAATTTATTGATGGGTTGAATAGGGTCTCCAGCATGATGCCGTAGGCCGTATAACTCGGATATCCTTTCATGCCGGTCGCTGGTGACACAATGGGAATTTGCCCGCCGCGCGACCCGTTCTTCGGCCATATGATCAGCTTTCGTAGATCGAAGAAAACCGTAATCCCGGCGGCCTCGGCGCAGGCCTGTGCCTGCGTCCGATACGATCCTGAAAAATATGGGTTCGACAGCTTTGCATCGACCCCATTGTTCTCGAACTCGAATCCCATCTTTGTCGCGAGGCTCGCCATGATCGTTGCCACGTCGGCGCTTCCCTTGAAGCTCGATGCAACGGCTGGGATGACTGACTGTGGCAGCCCAGCGTGCGCCGAAATGTGAAACGATACCTCCGGCGCGCTTTTGAAATCGGCGTAAGCTGCAAGGATGTAGCCGACGAATACCGTCGTCATTCCGGTCTTGTCGTCGCCAGCTTCTAGAACAACTTCGTTTTTCGGCACAAGATTGATCTGCATGCCAAGCGTGGAAAGCTGGTTCATCTGCGATTTGGTCATTCCCCAAATCGTCAGGTCCATCGTGCAGTCCGACGGGCCGCCAGCCTTCGATATCTTCGCTGAGCAGCGCAGACCCGACAGTTTCACCGTGCTGGAGTTCGTGCCGACGAACTTCGTATCCTTCGCGTCCGGAGACAGCGAGAACGTCACATCGATTTTACGTCGGACAAAGGCCACGGTCTTACCCCTGACCGGGCGGGAGGTCCGCCGCTTCGAGATAGATCAGCACGAACCGCCGTCCGAGACCGGTATAGTCAGGATTGGCGTCGCCCTGTGTGTCGACGAAGATGAAATCTCCGGAGAACCCGAGATACAGCGACCGCACGATCCTGTTCTTGTTCTGGCAAAGCACCCCACCGATAACGAGGGTGCCGCTCAGGAACACGTCCATGAACATGCCGGTCGATTTCTGATAGACGCTGAGCCTGCAGGACTGGTTCGCAAGCTGAACGTCGAAGGTCTGGCTCGGCACGGGCGTCAGCGGCACGACCTGCATTACTGGAAATCCGTCTGAAAGCCGGTCATTGGATCGGAGAATGACGATGGCGCCGGCACGGGCTGCACCGTGCCGGTGCTGACTTGCGGCGATGCGCCAGGTGACTTTGGCTCGACGATCTTTGTGGTCCCGCCTGGCCGAACGGATATCTCCGTCGTCGACGAGGCGCCGGCCGGTGCGCTGCTCGTCCCAGCACTGTCCGGGCTGGTGAACTGCGCCGTCGCGTTGTTGCGGATCTCGGTGCACCAAACATCGATGGTGATAAGTCCGTTGCCGCGGTAAGCGTTGCGTCGGAAGTCCTGATGGTTGATGTTGACGTTGGAGTAAATCTTCTCCGGCGTCACCGCGTCGAACAAGTCCATCGATGCCGATGCAGCTTCTAGCGAAGAAAGCATCGCCTCGCGGTCCGCGTCAGAACCGCCCGTGGCAAACCGCAGACGGACGCCGAAAGGCGTCTCGACCTTGTTGTAGGTCTCGAACGCGCCCTTTTCGAGCGGATAGGTCGGAAGGCTCCAATCCTGCTTGAAGTCGAACGATACGACGCTGTCCGCGATGACGACAGGCACACCGTCCTTAAACAGGCCCCATTGCGGCGCGCCGATTCCGCCGAACAGCGATACGGCATCGGCGGCCAGAAGGATGATCTGGTCCAGCACCGCACCAGCGGCGCGCGGCAGGGCAGGGACGCCCGGCACGTTTGGGACGTTCGGGAATGCCATTTTAGTTCTGACCGTCGTTGGCTTGTGCAGCCGCGCTCTGACGCCGCTGCAGTTCGGCGCGCACGTCCTGGCCTATCTTCGTGCCATCGGCATTCGGACCGGCGTTGACCTCGATCTTGTCGATATTGATCTCGGTCGATGTCGAGTTGCCGCCGCCCTGACCGATCCCGGCCCAGCGCGAGCCTTTCCAGCCATGCCAAGGACCCCAGCCGCTCTGCTTGGCTTGATCCAGTGCGAACTGGATTTGTTCGCGCTCTGTCGCCGGATCGCTCGCGTGTTTCCCGGTCTTCTTCGTGAACTCATCGCCGAGGCCCGCATTGCTCAGGCCTGGGATATTGTTCTTGTAGTGAAGCTGGAACGCGCCGAACGACGTTCCCTTATCACCTACATAGTTGTCGAAGCCTTCGCTCTTGGCGACGGCCATTGCGATGTTCGGGTCAATTCCGCGCTTCCTGGCCTCTTCACGAATGTAGGCTTCCTTCTCCGACTTCGTCGCGAAGGAGGCGCCGCCGCCTGCGTCGCCATAGGACGGCTTCGGCATCTTCGACTCGGCTGCCTTGCCGTATCCTAAGATACTCGCCAGCGAACCCCATGGGTCGTTGCCAAAGTTGCCTAGCGCCTCCATGTCGGAGGCGGCACCGGCATTCATGCCTTTGATGACATTCCCGAACCAGCCACCCAACAAGCTGCGCGTTGCCGACTCGGATTTCAGCGACATTTCGGCCCACTGCCGCTCAAGCGACTGTGCGTCCTTTGTGGCTTTCTCCGTCGCGACGCCGATCTGCTTGACGTAGTCCAGAAACTCCTTCGTCTTTGCGGAGCCCTGGATCAGGATATCGATCATCGCCGGATCGAGGCCGATGCGACGGCCAAGCATGCCGGCTCGCGCCGGGTCCTTGTCGTAGATTGCTTTCATATTGTCGGCTAGGTCGAGAAAGCTCTGGTCGACGCCCTTGTTGACGTCGATGATCTTTCCGCCCGCGGTCGATATCGCGCGAAAGTCGGCGATCAGCGGCGAGACAATTCCGACCTTCCACCCCGCGAACGCGTCGGAAACCGTGGTGAAGGATGCGGCCATGCCCTCCGCCGAACCGCCAAACAGGCGGGCAACGGCTTGCCACTTCGTGATGGTTCCGACGCTCTCGCCAACGCTTCGAGACAACCGGCCCACCGAAGCGTCGGCGCGGATGATCCCACCAACGAACTCAACGACACCCTTGCCCCCGGTAAAGACCGCGAACATGTCAAGCGCCGTCCGGCGCAGGTCGGAGATCGACAGACCGACGCGGCGGGACCTTTCCTCAGTGTCCTTCGCTCCCTTTTCAGCTTCTTCCTGCGTTCTTTTGAACGCCGCCAATGCCTCTCGCTGACCTTCGGTGAACTTGCGCGGATCCAGCCCAAGCTCGACGACGAGCGAGTCGATGACGGTACCGGTCATTCGTCACCTCCTCGCTTTGAGAACCCTGGCATTGTGAGCATCGACGCGCACGACCTCGATCAGATCGTAACAGTCTTCGACCGACATGGTTGTGTGCAGCGGAATGAACAGCGTCCTGTCGATCGACAGCATCGATCCGATCAGCCAGGGGACGTTGACGTAGTCTGCGAGCCCTCTTGTGTCTTCGCCGATACCCGCAGACCTAACATCCAGAGGGCGTCGGCGTGCGTAAAACCCGCGTGGAGCTCAAGGACCTCCTTGCGCAAGAACATGCGGGTCGGCACTTCCTCGATATCGTCCGCGATCAGTCCGCGCACCACGGCGAGATTGTTCGGGTCCGGGCATATCTGAACACACCCCATCATTTCGTCGGCCAATGGCTCGAGATCGATCCATTTTGATTCGCTGAACGCTCTCATGCCGATCATTGCGACGCCGATGATGCCGAGAGCGACAATCTCTTGCGGCACTTCGATTCTGGCGTGCGACATCGCCAGATACGCCCGCATGGCCCACTTTTCGGCCTGCGCGGCTGGCATTTCCGTGATGAGGAAGTGCTTGCCGATGTCTCGGCTCTTGTCTTCCGGGCCTTTGGCGGTGATTGGTACCAACTTCGTTTTACGCGGCATGTGACTGTTTATGTCGCCGATGGCGACATACTCTCCCATTCGATGGTGAAACGGACCGGCTGCAGGATTTTCTTGGCGTCCGGAATCGGCTGGAAGCCGGTCAGGAAGCCCTTCGTCATGGTCCACTTCTTGCCCCGGCTCGGCAGGGTGATGACGGCGTTCGCGGTATAGGTCACGCGGTTCGCCTGCGAGGTCTCATGCCAGGTGGAGAAGAACTCGATCGAGTCGGAATCGCCTATCAGCGCATAGTTCTGACGGATGTCGCTGTAGACGAACCCGCCCGACAATTTGCCGTCGACACCGCGCTGCACCTCGGCCGACTTCAACGGGTCGGTGGAGAACACGTCGTCAGTGGCAAACTGCTGGATCTGTTGCGGGGTCGGAAACAAGAGCGGGATGGTGAAGTAGATAATCGCATCGGCTGCGGTAAGCATGGTCGATCGCTCCTTATGTCTGCGATTTACTGAACCGCGACCGCGGCGAGGCTGATGAACTGGACAGACTGGCCGTCCACGTACCAGAACGTGCAGGGCGGCGAGCCGCGCGCAGCGCGCACGGCGGGGATGGCGTCACCGACGCTCAGGTACCAGCCGCGCTGAGCAAGCGTGCCGGCGATGTCCCTGCCAGCGTCGGCGTTGATCCGCGCGATCTGCGAAGCCGACAGGGTGACGCCGCCGCGATAGGCGCCGAAGGTCAGGCCCTGATTGATGACGTCGGCAAGCGCGGCCTCGATGGCCGTGCGCCCGGCAGCATTGTACGGCACAGACTTCGACGCCTTGAGAAACGCGATGAGCGCGCGCTGGAACGTGGTCGTGATCCAGATTTGATTGATGAAGCTGTCGAACCACCGGAAGCGGCCGGAGACGAACCCGTTGGCGAAGAAGATCGATTCATCGTCGGCCGGACCGTAGGCGCCATAGAAGTTGTAGCCGTTACCACGGTCGTCGGTCGCCGGGTTGCCGCCAAGGTTGAACGCTGTCGTCTCGTCCGTCACGCTTGCGACAAGACCGGCCTGCGCGCGGAACTTGAAGGTGATGCGACCGTTCGGCTGCGTGAAGTCGATCGAGGCGGCAGTACCGCACACAAACGCCGCATCAGTCATGCCGAGATCGGCACTCGCGGCCCAAATCAAACAGGTGCCGGAATAGTCACCCTGATCGATCTTGTAGCCGAGGCTCGTCGTTGACGGGTCTTGCGCGGCCGGATTCGGATCGGTGTCCCAGCATGGAAAGCCGAAGCGGTCGCCTTGCTCCGAAGTCCACTGCGCAAATGCAAGTTTGAGCGTGTTGCTGCCGACGCTGTCCGGATCAAAGGCCAGCATAAAGGTCGCCCAATTCTGTGTAACCAGCGCCAGCGCCGTCATGAACGCGGCTGGCGTCGCGGCCGCAGCACCTTGCGAGGTCACCGCCGACGTTGCCTGCGTCAGCAGAAGGGCCGTGGCAGCCGCGCCCGACGCGAAGGTGATCTTCGAGTTCGCGCCGGTGGTCGCCGACACGAACACGAACCCGCCCGACACGCTGTCGAAATACACGGCAGGATCGGTCGTGGTGAAGCCTTGCGATCCGACCGACTGCGGCACCGACACCGTGTAGGTGCCAAGACCTCCGACCGGCCCGGTGAGCTGGTTCACGATGAAGGTGCCAGCCGCCACGCCGGCGCCATCGAGCAGCTGGCCGACCTCTAGCGTGCCGGTGAGACCAGACGCCACGGTCAGCACCGATGTGGTGATCGACCCCGTGAACGCGGCCGCAGCCGTGCCCTCGATGCCGAGGGCCTGCTGGATGATCTGCGCTGCGCCGGTGAAGGACAGCGCGGCGCTGAGATTGATGCTGGCTGACTGAACGATATCGTCGATGGTGACACTGAACGATCCGGAGATCGCCTGCAACTGCGCCAGCGACAACAGCCCGGCATTGCCGCCGCGCAGATAGGCAGAGACGGCCGTGGTGTTGTACTGCGCGAACAGAACCGCGCCTGGCTTCGTGTTCGAGCCGTCGAATCCGGCGAAGTACGTCGCGGCTAGGCTGGCTTCCAGCGAAGTGCCACCAAAGAACCGCGAAACCGCAGCCGCGCTGGGGAACGACAGAACAGCGCCGATCGGCACCCGGTCATTTTTCGTCAGAATGAGACCGTTGAGGACGACCGCGGAGCCTCCCGCGCTAAGCACGTTCGGCACCACGTTGACGATATTTTTGGCAGGAATCGTGGACATGCGGTTGTTCCTCTTAGGAAGCGGGGTAGGTGGCTTCGACGCTGACGATGGTCAGGTCGACCACGTCGGCAGCCTGTTGCGGCACGCTGACCGTTTGATTGGCCTGTAAATGAGCGTCGACGACCCAGCGGTCTTCGTACTGCTGCTCGCCGTTGACGAACGGCAGCCGCCTTGGGTCTTCCGCGTAAAGCGGCGATACGTGCGGGTTAAGGGCGGCGAACGCTGCGACGGCGTATGCGTCGCGCATCATCGTTGCAATGATCTGCGCGTTGTCTGTCGCTCCGGGCCCGTGGATATCGATCTGCTGCGTCACCCGCGTTGGCTGCGTGACTCTCGTGGAGCCGGCCGCCATCACTTCGCTTGAGACGTTCTGCGACGGCTCGACGCGATATGTGCCAAGACCGCCCGTCGCGCCCGTCATCTGGGACACGATCCGCGTCTGCGCCGCGACGTCCTCTCCGAAGACGGTTGCGCCGCTCAGGATCACTCCGAAGGAGAGTTCGGTGACGGTCAGCACATCGAAGGCGATCGCGCCGACGAACCTGACGTCAACGAAGTCATCCAGGTTGGTCGAGAGGCGGCCGCGAAGTGTCGGGGTCATCACGACATAGGATGCTGCTTTCGGCTCAGCCACGCGGTTGGGCTGGCCGACCATGATCTCGACGTCATCCGGCAGGATGGCCTGCATGAATTTTCCAAGCGCCTTCTGGATGTCGGACTGGTTCGGTGACACCGTCAGACCCACGTGCGCGACCTATCGATAGTAGGAGACGTTGAGGACGGCGCTTGCGCTCTGCTCGATGAACTTGATCTTCGACAGTGTGCCCGAGTACTGAAAAATCGCGCCCTTCACCAGCGGCATGCCGATCGAAGCCGTCGGCGCGGCGCCGTCGTCGCGGTATCGAACATCCTGCGTGTCGGCGGTGATAATGGCGAATGTCGCGCCCGCTGGGACAGTCAATCCCTTCGCGGCCGACAGGCCTGTGATCTGCTCATACCCAAGCGGAACGGATGGTTGTGCGAACATTGATGTTGTTCCCTTAAGGGCTGTTCTGCAGCGTGACTGCGACCTTGCACCAGTCGGGCCAGTACTCGAGCACGAGGGCGACCAGCCAGACCAAGCCGTCCGGCGTGGTGATCAGGTCACCGCCCTTGTTTTGGGTGCGCACCAGACCGTCGAGGCGACCTTCGATATAGATCGCGCGCCGTTCGCCCTGAATGTTCAGGTTGTCCATGTGCTTGATGTCGTCGTAGCTCAGCGCCTGGACCTGACCCATGCGGGTTATTTCTGGCGCGAACGCCGCAGATCGCGTGAAGTCATCGTTCTTCACAGAGCCGGTGCTGATCTTGATTCTCAGGGGCACGTGCGGGTTTACCGCGCCGATTGCCCCTGAGACGATGCCGTGCAGGTCCACGTTACAGGCAGATGAAGTTATAGACCGTCGATGCCAGCGCCGATCCGATAAGCGTGAACGAGGTTGCGTCGATCGCTCCCATCGAGGCGACAGTGGTTCCGGTCGCCGCGGCGCCCGCCGAGGCCGGGAACGCAACGCAGGACTTCGGCACAGCGGCGAGTGTCTTCGAGAATCGAACCTTGCAGGTGGTCGTGGTTGCCGCGCCGATCGTGATCTTGCCGGACTGGTTGGTGCCGGTGACCGATCCGTTCGTGGTCGCACCGCATTCGCCGCTCGCAATCGTCGGAGCACCCGCACTGGACGAGATCTGATCGTTCGCATCGATCGTCGTGGCCTTCACCGACGAGCGGGTGGTGTTGCCGATCGCCATGCCGTCGATGGTCGACGTCCCGAGGCCAGGAATGTTGATGTCGCCCTTCGACGACGACCACAGGACGAGCGCCGAGGCCGAGACGGTGGCCGCGATGAGTGCGGCTACTACTGGAAGAAGCAATTTCTTGAGCATGGTTCGTCTCCGGTTCAGTCCGTTTTCACTTCGAATCCGGCGCTGTTGATCATGTCGTTGTGGTGGATAAGCGGCTTGTCGAAGCCCTTCCTAGCGATCGTTGATTCCTTGAGGGGCGGGCTGGTCAGTTCGAGGATCGACTGCTGCAACTGGTCCTTGATGCCTTCACCGACGATCATCAAAGTCGCTTCGACGTCATAGTTTTTTTGAACGAGGTTTTCTTCGATGGCTTTGCCCCAAGTGCTACTCTTGTCAGCGACCATGGTGCGGAAAAACGGTCGCGGCGGGATGCCGCGACTGGGTGCGCCAAATTCGTTTACTGCTGCAACCATCGGAATCGATGTTCCGTCTGGATACGTCGCGCCTTCGAGAAACCCGACGCGCAATGTCCCGGGCCGGTTGATCTTTGCAGATATGGCTTTCAGCGCGGCCTCAAGCTTGTTGCCGCCGCTGATGCTGGCCATGGCTCAGGTCGCTTCCACGTAGATGTTGATGGTCTGGTCCAGCGTGCGGCCCTGAACCGTGGTGATCGTGTTCACGAACGCATAGTTCTGGCCGACAACGCCACCGGAGAGCCACACCTTGGTGATGGTCGGGGAGTGGGAATCATTTTCGATGGTGATGCCCGCAGGGGACGAACTCCATATCGACGTGAGAATGGTGTCGCCGTCGCAAAGCGCCTCGCTCCACACGACATCGTAGTCGTTGACCTCTTCCGGCGACTTCGGCGGCCATTGCAGGTTCATGGTGTAGCCTCCGCACGGCACCGTGACGGACCTCTTCGGGCGAACGACAATTTTTGAATCCTCCCCCCACGGCACAGTCACCGACCGGCTGACGAACGGGACAACGACAAATCTGCAGGCCGGTACAAACGGCGGCACATGCGTCGCGATCAGGCCTCGTCCGGTGAAAGCGGCCTTTGCGCGCGCTGCGAGGCCGACGGCGAGGGGAGACAGAACAGCCCTGGCCGCGACCTGCGCGCGAGTGCGCGCGCGCATCGCCAGCAGATTGATCTTTGCCGAGAGAGTTGTTCTCGACTTGACCTGGGCCTGCGATCTTCCCAGCAGTGCGATGAGGCCGGTGAACCTGCTACGCGATTTCACCTGCGCAGCAGACCTGCCCCTGAGCAGCGCGGTATAGTTCGGCTTTGCATCGGCCCTGAACGCTGCCTTTGCGCGACCGAACAATCGCGCCGCGCCTTCGGGGCGGGCTCTCGCCCTGAACGTCGCTTCGGTTTTACCGAACAGCGCCGTTCTTGCCGTGGATCCAGCTTTGCCTGCAACCCGGCTTGCCGTGCGGCCTGACAATCTCGTGGAGCCGGCGATCTGTGCGGCAGACCTGACCACCGCTTTCGTCGCTGCGGACAGCGAGAGAGCAAATGGCGTATTGAATGCGGCCGCGGCCTTCACACGCACGGCCGAAACTGCCGCGATGAAGATGGCATAGGTCGGCAACGCGGCGATCTTCACCGCAGCCTTCGTCGATCCGGTCAGACCGACCACACCAGCCGCCAGCGCCGAGGCCGTGACCTTGATCTGCGCGCGCGCCTGCAGCACCGCGCCGAAGAAGATGTTGGCGCGGCCTTTCACCTGGGACTGCGTGCGCGCCTGCAGCGGAGTCGTGAACGAACCAGACAAGCGCGCCGCGACCTGCGCGCGAGTGCGCGCACCGACATTCGTTGCAAAGGAGCCGGTCGCCTTAGCATTGGCCCGCACAGCGCCGGTGCCATAGATGAACTGCGTAACCCCGGCGTTCCGCGCCTTCACCTGTGCCTTGGTTGCACCAAGCAGGGACGTTCTTTGCGACATGATCGCGCGCGCGCTGACCATGACTTTCGTGCGGCCGAGCAGCAGCGTGACGGGCACATAGGTGATGACGATCAGGCCTTGCGCGCCTGCACCGCCGTTTCCGGCGTTGTTCGTCGCACCGCCGCCACCGCCGCCATAGAGACCGCCAGCGCCGCCGTTGCGACCGATAGTGCCCGCGCCTAGGCCAGCACCACCACCACCACCGCCGGAGCCGTGCGTCGCGTCGTAATTCGTGCCGGGACCGCCGTCGCCAGCGATGCCGTTGCCAGAGCCTGCGAAGCCGTTGGAGCCACCGCCACCACCGCCGCCATTCGATCCGGCGACACCGCTCGCGCCAGCAGTCGTGCCGCCCGCGCCGCCGCCGGTGCCGAGAGGACCATTGCCGCCGTTGCCGCCTGCTGAGTTGGTGCCGGCCGCGCCGTTCGATCCGGCCGATGAACTTGCACCACCTGCGCCGCCGCCACCGCCTCCGGAGCCGTTGGAAGCGACAGAACTGCCGCCATTCCTTCCCGCGCCATTAATCGATCCGGCACCACCACCGCCGCCGCCGCCATTCGTGACGCTGGCACCGTTTCCACCGGTGCCACCATTATTTCCAGATGTTCCGGTGCCGCCCGAGCCGCCAGCGCCGCCCGTCGAAGGCGATCCGACAAGACCGCGGATGCCGCCATTCGCAATGATGGTCGACGTGTTGAATGTGGTAGCGCCGCCAGACGTGCCGTTTGCATTGTTGGCACCGCCAGGTCCGCCAGCGCCGATGGCAACCGGAACGCTAGCGCTCGGCGTGAGGGAGACATTCGATGACGATCGCCACTCGCCGCCACCGCCACCACCACCGCCCGCGGTGCTGCCGCTGTTTCCGCCCGAACCGCCACCACCACCACCGATACACTCGATGCTATTGTTGGCGTTGTTCCAGTCGGACGGCACGGTCCAGGTCGTGCCGCTGGTCAGGAAGATGACGACGCTTAGAACCTGCTCGTCGACCGACTTCAGCGAGTTGTCGTTCTTGAGCACCGCGGTCGTGATGACCGCTTCGCGCTGCTGCTCGCCGGCGCCGGGATGCTTCTGCGTGTCCCGGTACGAGAGTGTAAGAAGCGTGCTGCCTACAACGAGCGTCGCGAGGACGCGCGTGCGCCGCGCCTTACGGCGTAGTTTAAGCGGGTCGGCCGGATTCCGGTCCTCGCCAACCCGCTTCATTTAGGCAGCGGTCGCAACCAGCGCAGATGCAGCGAAGGATGCCGTCACGCCGCTTGGGATCGACTGCTGCGTGATCTTGCGGACATTGCCCGATCCGGTCGACGACGTGTTGACGCCGACGTTGAAGCTGTCGGTTGCCGCGCCAGCGACGGTCTGGATGGTGTTGCCCGGCGTGAGGCCGGTCGGAGCCGTGCCGCCATACTCGACCGAAAACACCACGTTGTCGCCGTTCGCGTAGCCGTTTGCCTTCGCGGTGAAGACGCCCGGCGATGCGGACGTGATCGTACACGGCAGCCAGTTGAAGTTGCCGAGCCAATCCCACAACAGCAGGTTGCCCGAGTTCAAGGCGTCATAGAGGCCCCATGACACCACCGTGCCCCAGTTCGCCGTAGCGGCCGGTAAGGTGATGATCGCGCTGTTGGTCAGCACCGATGGCGACGCAGAGCTTGCCGCGCTGAACGCCGAGAAGTTGATCGTTGCACCGTTGCCGACGCCGGCACCTGTCGCATTGGCGCTCATCGTGACCGTGGTGGCGGTCTTCGACAGCACCGTCGTGCCGGCTGAAATCGTCGACGGAGCGGAAGCGTTGTAGACCGTCATGCCCGGCACGATCCACGCCGGGACCGAGGCGAAGTTCAGGACCGCGTTGCCCGCTGCCGTGGTGTTGTTCGTCGCCGCGTTGCCACCGACCTGCACGCGGGCATACGAGCCGCCGCTGACTTCGGTGAAGCCTGTACCGTCGTCGGCACCCGACGCGGTGAACAGCGCCATGAAGACGGAGGGGAGAGCCGGCTGCGCCGTCAGACCCGCGATCCAGTTCATTTCGTTCTGAGCGGTGTAGGTTGAGAGTCCGGTCATCGAATGATCCCTGTCAGTGACGAGTTGAGGCTAATAACCGTATCCAGGAGGGCCGACCGTGCCTCGCCCGCGCAGGTTTCCGACGTAGCGCGCTCGCCTGAACGGCGCTGTCGCGCTCCAGTACATCGCGCCGTATTGGGTTTGGATGAACCATGCCATCTGTTCAGAGACATTGTTCGAGTAGGCGGCTTGCACCGAAACGGAGCCTTCGGTGGCGCTGTTGATGCGGCCGACAAGCCCGCCGGAGCCGCCGGTCGTCGGCGGCGCGAACAGCTTGGCGATATGAGCGGTCAGCATGTTGAGCAGCGCCAGCTGCTGGTCCGCGGTGTTGACCGGTCCGCCGCCATCGTTGCGATGGATCGTCGTGGCGATATCGAAGTAGCCTTTCGCCTGCGGAAAGCTGACGCGGGTCATACCGTAGAGCGATTGCCAGAGGCCGTAGTCAAATTGAACGACTACGCCCATGGCAATGCTCCGCGTGGTTCAGGCGAGTTAGGCGACAGCCGCTTCGAGTTTGCCGTCGGTTACCTGATCAGCGCCGGATCTGGCGATGCGTTCGTCCTTGAAGACCTGGCGGCCTTCCTTGACGGTCAGGCTTACGTCCAATGCCTCGACGCCGCTCTTGATCTCGGCTCGCTCTTTGGCCCAGCCGAGCACCTTGTCGCGGCTTTCGTCGCCGTAAATCAGAAAATTCCTGACGAAGGGCGAATCCTGATTGTCCTTCATGAACTGCTTGAAGATTTTTGCGTCCACGCCTTCGGTAATGGCATAGCCACCGACAACCTCGACGTGACGGATAAAGACCGATGGTACCGTGGGGCCTTTGATGCGAATGCGCGGTCCAGTCGGCCGGAACACTTTCACCTTGCGAGTGCCGCCGCCCAGAATGTTCTCGTTTACCGAGCTTTCAATGCGATCCCGAATTATGATGCCGTGCGGCAGCTTGCAGGCGACGGTGACAGTGCCGGATTCCGGCAGTTCTTCTTTCGCGGTCGACATAACGGTGAACTCCTGACTGTTTGATGTTGAACTGCTGGGGCGGCATAAGCCGCCCCGTCCTGTTGACGTTAGACGCCGACCATCGACGAAAATGCGATGGGCATGCGGATAACAGCGCCGAACGTGCCGGCCGTCTTCTTCTGCTTGTACGACGACGTCGCTCGGATGATCGGATGAGCACGGAGCTTTTCGTTGAAGGCGCAGAATCCGGTCTTCTGAGCCTTGATCGTGGTCGCGATCATCTGGATGAAGTTGCCAGCTGCCACGCCCTGCGGGTTGTCCGGCGTGAGTTCGCCGTACTGGACCGCAGTGACGACGCGAAGACCTGGGAAGTTTTTCTTCAACAGGTCCTCTACGTTGACGGCGAACGCGTTGGTGAAGGTCAACGCAACCTCCGACGCCGGCGACATTGCCAGCGTCAGCGGGGTCTTTTTGTCGACCATGCCGTTGTTCTGCGCGACAAGCTGCTGATAGATCGCGACGATATCGTTATAGACCTCGTTCGCCGTCGCGTTCGGGTGGCCATCGGCGGTGAACCATCCGGTACCGCCGTTTGCCTTTACCGCTGGCGCCAGAGGAGCGCCGAGGTTCGGATCGTTGAGAAGGCCATAGTTCTCAAGGCCCTCGACGCCGTAGAAGTATGACAGGTTCGAGAACCGATTGAGACCGTCGGCCGCCGCTGCATCGAGGGCACCGATGAGATTGAGACGGCCGATACCGGCGCGCTCGATCTCAAGGTCGCCGTACTCCATCATCACCTGAAACAGGTACGACTGGCGCTGGGGCCAGTTGGTGTTGACGGATGCGCGGCCGTTTTCGTTGAAATCGCCGTAGGTCGACACCTCGACGGTGTGTTCGACGGTCTGGAACATCGCGGTCTGCGTCGTCCAGTCGCCCTTGCGTTCCTCGCCGATGACTTCGGCGGCTTGCGTCGGCGCGAACAGGATGTCGTAGATGGCCGGATCGATGAACGTGGTCAGCCACGACGGGATGCCGGCGTTTGCCGCGGTCTGCAGATCGGGCTGCGCGTCCATCGCGAGATAGTTGCCGCGCAACTCTTCAGTGATGTAGGCGCGCACGCCGGGCGTAATCACGCCCAGGCGCTCGAACATTGCGGAGTCGCGGGCGTAGGACTCCATCGCTTCGTTAAGTCTCATCTGATGCTCCTTCTAGCCGAGCTCCGCTCGGTTCGATTGATTGAGGGAAACAGGGGATGCGCGGAGGGGACTAGCCGAGCGGGTGATCGCTGATCTTGATGATCTCTCCGGCAAGACCGGGAGACATCGCGATCCATTTGGTTTCGACGGTGTCGGCGGTGTTGATCGCGCCGGAACCGACGGTCTGGGTCTTGTTGACGATGTAGGTACCGGCAAGGCCAAGACCGGTGCCGACGTCGGTGATGATCGTGCCCGCAGCGGTGCCGCCGCCAGAAACCGGCTGGCCCTTGGCGTAGATGCCGGCGACGGTGCCACCGATGGTCAAGAGGCCATAGGTGCCGCTGATCAGCGTCGCGGTGACGTTCTGCTCAGGGATGCTGACCGCGTACCGGCCGAGACCGCGCAGAGCTTCACCCGGCAGCAACGGCAGCAGCTGCTCGACGATGGTGGTGCCGGTTGCAACGCCGGTGCCGGTGAGCAGTGAGCCGTTGTAGAGCACGCCGGTCAGCGTGTCGGTCGCGGTGAAGACGTTGCCCTGGATGTTGCCGTTGGCCGAGTTCGTGCCAGCGGCGATCGTGGACGCGGTCGACGTGCCGCCGCCGGATGGCGATCCGGTTGGAGCGAACGACACGCTGCCGTCGCGCACGTTTGCATAAGCCTTCATGCCGATGAGGGCCTGATTGGCGCCACGGTTCTTAACGAGGAAGTCGCCGCCGTTCATCAGCGTGACGCCGAAACCCGACGGAATGATCATGCTGGATTCCTGCAGATACTGCGTCAGCAGGGCCTGCATGTTGCGGGTGACGAAGCCGGTCACCGGACCGGCGCCGAAGCTGTCAACGATGGCTGGCGCACCCTCGGAGTCGACGGCCTGCATGCTTGCCCATGCGAAGCGGCCGATCTTCACGCCTTCGAGGCCTGCGATGAACGCACCGGCACCGGCGATGACCGAGAAACGCGGATTCGCGCTCGCGAAATCACCTTCGACGCCGATGGCCGGCTGAACGGTTACTCTGGTCTGGAAGCCAGTCATGTGGAGGTATCCTTTCGGAAAAAGCGGGGTGGACGCCGGACGCAAAAGCCTCCGGCGCTATGTCTGTCTGGACCGTAGTGTTGGGGTTTAGGCGCTGACGCGGATCTTGGACGCGTGCGGGAAGCGTTCCGCGAAGCTCTTGGTCTGAGCCGCGTCCATGGCGAGGGTCGTTTTCTTCTGCTGACCGACGCCCGGCACCGGGATGGCTTCGAGGATGATCGGCAGCGCGGCATCGTCCTTGACCGCGGTGACGTCCTTGCCCATCGCAGTGAGGACGTGACGGTAGACCGCGCCGGCGCTGTCAAACGCCATCACGAGGCTGCCGACATACGGGCGCACCTTCTCGCGCGCCTCGGTGATGGCCTGCTGGTTCTTGCGTTCGCCCGCGATCGCCTGATCGGTTGCGAGTTTGATGCGCTCGTCCATCGCCTTCTTTTCGTCCTCGTCCTTCTTGGCGGCTTCGTCAGCGGCCTTCTTGTCGGCCGCCTTCTTGTCCTTGGCTTCCTTTTTCAGCCGCGCCGCCTTTTCCTCTTCGGTTTCGGTCTCTTCGTCCTCGGCGGTCTCGTCGTCATCCATGTCGCCGTCTTCCGCCTTTGCGTCCTTCTTGTCGTCCTTGTCCGGGAATTCGTCGGCGCCGGCGACCTCGGTCTTTTCGATCATGTCGATGACCTTCTCCAGGCCGTCGAGCGATGCGTCCTGCGCGAGCTTGCCTTCGACAGACTTCGTGACAAAGGCGGTGAGGGTGCCCTTCTTCTTCGCGAAGTTCTTGGCGTTGATGCCCTTGAGGCCTGCGCCAAGGTCAATCTTCGCGTCCATCGCGAGCAGCGGCTGGAGGTAAACCATCAAAGCGCCCTGAGCGACGGTAGCCTTGCGGGACAGGATGTTCTTAGACATTGCAAATCTCTCCTGAATTGCTGGGTTGACTGAATCACCAACCACGACGTCCGATCCGGCGCGGCCTTCTTCGACGAGTGCAACGTGGTTGCCTTTGATGTCACGCATGACACCGTCGTATTTCTGCCCCTCAAATACTCCGGGGGTCATATCGGCGCGGTATCGGTACGCGCTCGACAGTTCCTTCTTTTTCTCTGACTGAACTGCGTCGATGCCCTTCTTCGCCCAGACAACGAGGCTGTTGCGCAGGAAGGGGTGGGCATACTCGGCATCGGTGCCCGTCGATCCGACGATATGCTCGGGCTTGTGGCTTTCCGCACTGACCGCGACGTGCTGATCGAGCAGCGGGATGTTGTTGAAGGTGTGCGCTGCCTTGCGTAGCTCTTCCGGATCTCGCAGCAGCTGGTAGACGCGGCCAGGCTCTAGACCGAGTTCCTTGAAGTTCGGAATCTCGTGGCCGAAATACGGATTGACCGTCGCCTTGCTGATGTTGCTGACTTCAACGTGCATGTTGCCGTTGGCGTCGATCGAGCGGACCGTCGCAGTGGCGCGGTCGAAGGCGAGGCCCTGACGCAGCTGCTGCTCTCCCGTCATGATCGACCGGTCGAACGCCATCGCGGCGTCCATCGCATGCGGCTTCACGATGATTTCGGCGCACCGCTCGATGGTGCCTTTGACGGCTGGGTGCATCGGCTCCGGCAGCATCTCGCGCGGTGCCCACGCGTAGCCCGAATGCTCGTCGTTGAGCACCGGAACGAACTTGGCGTCGACGCGATGCGCAAAGGTGTAAAAGGTCCACCCGTTCGGCGTCTCACATTCGTCGATCTGGACACGCGAACCGGGAGGCGTGAGGCCGATTTCCTCGAGACATTCGCGGACGGCGCACTGGTCCGGCGTCTCGCCGTCCTCGGCACCGCCACCGGGCAGAGCCCAATGACCGCCGAAGTTCTTCTCAGCCGTCGACCGCCGCAGCAGCAGGATATCGCCATCTGGAGCGATATACATGACGCCGGCGGCGATCTTCATCTGCGTTGATCTCGCTCGGTTACATGAACTTCATTTTGGCTTCGAGAACCCTGACGCGGCTATCAAGGTCGCTGTTGGCCGCGCCTCCCGCGCCACCGGCTGCACCGTAGCCGGCACCACCAGACCCACCCTCGGGCACGAAAGTCGGCGCGGGCAGGGCGATCGAGTTGCGCAAGTCGGCAATCTGCTCTCTGAGCGGGTCGACATGCTCGCGGAGGAACGCGTTCATGCTCTCGTCGATCGTCTGCATGTGCGCGGTCAGTTCTTCCTGCAGCTTCGACAGAAGCGCATTGACCTGGTCCTCGCTGAACGCCGCGACGATCTGGACTCGGATTTCTTCGAGCTTGCGGTCGAGCACGTCCATGGTAAGCGGCTCGTCCGCCTTGGGTTCGGTCTCGTCGCCGGTGACCTCGTAGGCGCCTTCAACTACTTCCGGTCCCGCCGAACCCGACGTGGGTGCTGCTGGTGCAGCAACATCGGCCGTCGTTCCGGAGACTTGCGTCGAAGCGTCTGCCGGCGCTGTGAGATCAATCGATTGCTTTTGCGTTCCGTCGCCGTTGTCCATGGTGCTGTCCTACTGCTGGTTAAAATCCCGGGATGATGGATTTGCTGACACATCGGCAGTTCGGCTCTTCGCCGGGGAAGATGTGACGGCCAAGGGCTGGATCGAGCCAACCCTCCTTGATGTCGTAACGGGTTTTCTCGCGACCGGCTTTCAGGTGCGTGGGGCGCGGATGCTTCCCGCCGCCGCTGTGAACCCAAATTGCTTCCGTGACGCCGATCTCGTCTTGGCGCGCGCGGTTCATCGACGCGGTCGCCTTGTTGTTCTGGTCTCGCGCAATGAAGGCAGCGCGGCGCTTCGTGATGCCGAATTGGTCTTGCAGATCGGTGGTCAGCTGGCCTAGGTCACGGCCATTCTGCACCGACCGCATGACGATGCCTTCGATCTGCGTGAAGTACCGGCTGGGGATCGACTTGATCAGCGAGACCTGCTGATTGATCGTCGCCTGCATGATATCGCGTGCTGCCGGCGTCATCTTGAACCGCACGCTGATGCCAGCCTGACGCAGGATCGAGCGCAGCGCGGAATCCGATCGCGCGGTAACGTCGGTCGCGAACCAGTCGGCCAGGGCAGGGGCGGCTTCATTGAACTTGCGCTGCCATCTGTCCGCGAGCCGCTTGACGGCGGCGCGCAGCGCGGTCGACGGCAACACGTCGTCTTGCGCAATGATCGGCTCGTTGTTGCGATATGACGACTTCAGCCAGAAGACGACCGAGTCGTTCATTTCGTCAACGAGCTTCTGCAGCTTGCGCCGATACGCGGCCGCGGTGCCTGCATTCGCGTGGACCGGACGCAGCACCTTGTCTTTTCTGGATACTGCAGCCACCGGGGTTACGCCGCCTTGCGGGTCTCGCCGCTGTCCTCGTCGTCTTCCGATTCCTCGTCGTCACCGGCGGCGTCGATATCGCCGTCCGTATTTTCATCAGCAGGCGGCTCCGGCACGTCATCCACGTCGAGGCCGGGATATGGCGTATCAGGATCGCTGGCGATGCGCGCGCGTTCTTCTTCGGGGTGCAGCGTGCCGTCATCGATGAGGATCTGGCCGGTCTCGGCTTTGATCTTGTCGACTTCGGCTTGCCCCTTTTCGTCGAGCGACCAAAGCGGCTCGTAGATGAACGAGATATCCGGATCGACCTTGCCCCAAATGTTGATCTGGGCGAACGCGATCACGGTGCGCAGGTGGCGCGTAAAGAACTTCTCCTGAAATGCGTGGATCGAATCGTAGAAAACGCGGATCTCGGGCTCTGCGGTGCCATTCAGACCGTGCGGCGATATGCCGAGCAGCTTGACCAGCGGAATGCGGCTGACGGCCGCCATGTGTTCCTGTGCCTGAGCCTGCAGTGCGTCCAGCGTTCCTAGCGGAGCCGCGACGTTCTGGAATTCCTCGCTTTCCTTGTCCAGCACCATCGTCCCGCGATTGTTGCGGATGTTGTTGAACAGGTCGACGCGGTCGAAAAGCTCGTTACCCTGCGGCGACAGGTCGGCGCCCATGTTGGTGCTGAGCACGAAGACTGAGAATGCCTGGACGATGTCGGCAACGCTCTGGCGCACGCCGAGCCAGTTGTCGACATAGGGCTTGGCCATCTGGGACATGGCGAGACCGCCGAACGCGTATGCCGGCTTGAGCATGTCCGGCACTTCGCGGCCGACAAAGCGCAGCAGCCGAGAGACGTGGACTTCCTTGCCCTGAACGAACCAGCCCTGCGGATTGTACCAATCTTCCTTGAGCGGGTCGTTCGAGTTGTACGATGCCGGATAACACCAGATCGGCTCGACGACCGCGAGGCGCTTGAAGTCGCCTTTGGCGAATTTGCCTTCCGACATCTTGTCGAAGCCGTCGCCGATCGGCGTCTTGAGCTCCGCCGGGTCGTCCGTCTTGCCGGTGTCGATGTACAGATGCGCGCGGCCGAACAGACCGTCGACCTCGCAGAGTTTGCAGAACATGTCCCGCACGCGGAGGCGGTCCAGTTCCTCATTCAGTTCCTCAATCTGCCTGGTCTTGTCGGTGTCGCCCTTGACCTGCAGCTTGATCCACTTGCGGGTCATTTCCGTCGCGATGGTCTCGCTGATGACGCGGTATTCCGGACGCTGAGCCAGTTCGGCCAGGTACGTGTATCCGAGGAACGTGACACCTTCGACGAACGCCGAATTCGCGATGTTGCCCCATGCCGAGTTTGCAAAGGCGTTGACGTTCGTAATGTTCTCGTCCTTCGCCATCCCGTCATTGTCGGGGATCGCCGACTTCGGGAAGTCGGGCAGGCGAAACGGAGTGGTTGTAGGCGCTGTCGCAGGCCTGCGCGTGTTCTGCTTTGACCTCTGCAGGATGTCAGGCGTGATCCTGATCGGCCTGCGAGACAGGACTGCAGGAGCGGGCGCAGCCGTGGCAACCGGCTTTGCCTTCGCAGCAGCGCGCGGCTTCTTCGCCGGCGCGCGCCGAGGACGTGCAACGGCTTGCTCCATGAATGTCATCGCGATCTGAGTGGCGATTTGCTTCACGAGCTTTTTCCGGCTTTTCTTCACCGACGCCTCATCATCGGCTGTCGCGAGCGCGCCAGCATTTCCGGAGAAATCACCATCGGCCGCTTAACTGGTATCGGCCAGAACGCCATGATGATCGCATCCGCAAGGTTGGGGGACTTCGTGCCTTCCGGCGTCTTGTCGATGAGCATTTTCATGCTGCTACTGAGTCCAGCGGTCGGCTGGCTTAGCTCTTTTTCGATCTTGCGCAGGTTCGGCAGATCGCGCGGCAGACTGATGAGTTCGTCCGGCTGGTATGTGAAGTTCGCGTGTTCAGCATCGCCTTTGCGCTTTTGAACGGCGCGCCACGTCCTTTCGAATCGGCGGCGCACTTCCCACCACGCCTGAGCCTTCAGGTTCTGGTAAAAATCTTTGTTGATCGGCGACTGCTTGTCGCCATCGATGAGGTGCCTATCGGGGTGCAGCACCTCGTCGCCGGCGTTCCAAGGCACAAGGAAGATGTCCCTCGGCATCAGCTTTTCGTCGATCAGGCGGTTTGTTTCCCCCTTGATGCCGGCGCCTATGCCGATGCAATCGTACTGCAGATCGATCTTTCCGAGGTTTCGGCAACCATCAACGGCGCGGCGCGCGGTGATCGCGGTATCGCGCTCGCCCCATTCTTCGACGCTCTTGAGGATGACGCCCTTGCGCTTTGCCAGCGCGTTCGTGTCGCCACCACCGTCGGCAACGTCCAGCGCGGCAACCCAGCCGCCGCTGTCATCGAAGCCCAGGGCCTCGTGCGCGCCGATCGCGGCCTTGACCCACTCGGCAGGAATGACCACGCCTTCAATTGCGGCGAAGTAGTTTCGATCGACTTCCTGTGCAAAGACATGCAGCAGGCCGTCGTCGACCGCCTTCTTGCGGCGCATGTCGTACCATTCCTGAGATTTGGCCGGATGGTCGCGCCAGTCCATCACAAGGACTTGCGTCCGGCCCTTCTCAATCGGGACGCCACGTTGCCAGTCGAACCCGGCCTCACGGCGCCGGTGAAAGACGTTTCCCGGGCCATTGACGGAACTGATATCGATTTGGACGCGGGTGTTGTCGGCGAGCGCCGCTTCGATCTTCTCGGGCCGCTTGTAGTGCGCCGACTCGTCCTTGAAGAAAATCCGCTTTCGACCACCGCGACCGATGTTGTCGCCAGTGTCGCCGGTGATGGTCGCATCCGTTTCCGGATTGACCACCTTCATGAACGACATGTGGACGTTGGGGTTGAACCCAACGGGCAGGAACTCGGACGGCAGGCCGCGGATCAGCATTCGAATCTTTTCGAAGATGCTGTCGGTGTCGCCTAGCTTGTCGACGAGGTCTTGTTCGCGGCTGCCCCAGCCGATCGACGTTCCGGGCGAGAACCGCCAGAGCCAGACTGTGAAGGCAACGCAAACCCACGTCGCGCCCATGTCGCGGCATTTCTCGACGAGGCCGCTTTCCTCTCCGTTGAGGCAATCGAGCAGGAACGTGACGAGGTCTTCTTGCCGCTCGAACAGAATGAACGGCATGCGAGCCGGTGTATCTGTGCCGGCGTTACGAGGATCGTAGGTATCGCACCAATGGTTGATGAACTCGATCGGGTGCGTGCGATAGAATTCCAGCGCGCCGACAAGCATGTCGGGCGAGGATCTGATCTTGAGCAGCTGCGCCTGGCGCCAAGCCCAAACCGAAACGTAATCCGGTGGCCAGCTCTCGCGTTTAACCGTTGCTGGAACCTGAAAGGGTACTGGCATAAGCAGCGGCAGCCTGTTGCGGCGTCATCTTGCCGGTGACGGTCTCGATGGGCCCGCCGCCCTTGCCGGTGAGCTCGAGCAGCGCCTTGTCGGTTTCACCGAGGTGGACCTTCCTCAGGTGAATGGTCATTTGCACACCGGCGCTGTTCGCCATCTGCATATGCTTGAACGACTGGCGTTTGATGCTGAGCTTGCCGAGGTTCTGCGCGCGGTTGAACAGATCGCGATACTTCGGTTCGGCAAGGCGACGCTTCATGGTCCGAAGCGACACGTCGAAGAACGCAGCAAGTTCTTCGACAGTACATTGAAGCTTTGCGGCCTGCGCAAAGCTTACTTCATCGATTCGCACGCGCTTTCGGCCGCCCGTATCTTCGTCTTCCAAGTCGACCGGAGGAGACTTCCTTTTCGGCACAGCAGACCTCAAGCAGAACTGACAGTAGAGTGAAGGTTACAAAAAGAGTAGAAAAGACAGAGACATGAGAGCACAATCTGAGACTTAACACGAACTCAGAGGAGGCGGCATTGTCGGCACCGGCGCTGAACGACGACGGCATTTCAATCAAGGGCTGCAGCTTCATCTATCCGCCGCGCGGACAGGCGGGCGAATACTCGGCACTCGCGGCGAACCCCTATCGAGGCTGCGGCCATAAGTGCGCGTACTGCTATGTGCCGCGCGTCACGAAACAGGATCGCGGCGAATTCAACGCCGGCGCTGTTGATCGCGCCAACTATCTCACGCATCTGCGCAAGGATGCGGTGAAGTACAAAGCGGCCGGCATCACCGAACAGGTGATGATCTCGTTCACGTCAGACCCATACCATCCCGGCGATAGCACGCTGACGCGGCAGTCGTTCGAACTCATGATCGAACACGGCCTCGGCATCTGCGCGCTGACCAAGGGCGGCACGCGCGCGCTGCGCGATATCGACTTGTTCAGACCGGACCGGGACGCCTTCGCGTCGACACTCACGAGCCTGGATGACAGGTTTTCGCAGAAGTGGGAGAGTGGCGCTGCGATGCCGGGGGACCGGATGAACGCGCTCAAGGCCTTCCACGAAAAGGGCATCTACACGTGGGTCAGTCTCGAGCCCACAATCGACGTTGAAGCCAGCCTCTCAATCGTCGAGGCGACGCATTCGTTCGTCGATCTCTACAAAGTCGGCAGGGTCAACTATCTGCCGATCACGAAGACCACTGATTGGGAAGGCTACACCCACCGGATGATCGACCGGCTGCACCAGCTGGGCAAAGCCCACTACATAAAACGCGATCTCCAAAAATTCTTACCAGCCAACTACCACAACCCGTTGCGCGTGCCGCAGCATCACTGAGGGCAGGGCGATGAAACAGAAAATCTCTGCTATCCTCGCGCGGCTTCAATGGCTGGTCCGCAGAACACAGCCAGACCCGTCGGCTCCCTCGATCAACCCGATTGACCACGAGCAGACCAAATGACGCCCGCCGAACTCCTGCTTTACGTGGCGCTGGTCGGCATTGTTGCGCTGACGATGGCCATCGTGGGAGCGTGGTGGTTTCTCAGCTGGGTCTGGTCGTGGACGCCAGACCCGTACAACGATTGAGGCCAATATGATCGATAAGACAACCTTCGAGCGACTGAGGGCGCTCGCACGCAGCCACTACGAGAGAGCCATCAAAGAACACGAGGACAGCGCAGCGAAAGTGGCGGACTTGACGTTGGAGTGGGTGAAGATCGATGAAGACATCGATGGCCTTGAAGCAATCTACGAATTGGAGCTCTAACCCTTTCCCTTGAGCACCAGCCCGATGTACCGCATGGCGGCCCCGGTCTTGCCTTCGGCCTGCCACTGCTTTTCGATGGTGCAGTTCATCCGGCGCGCGAGGCCTGCGATGGCCTTCGCGATCACCGCGTCCTGTTTCTTGCTCAGTCCTACGATGCCGGTTTTCAACCCTGTCAGCAGGCCAATGGCTTCTGGGATGATGTTCGACTTGTAAGCGAACCCGCCGCCCTCGGTCAGGACCAACCCGAAAAGCTCCCCCGGCGCGACGCGCCGCCGATCGGCAATGATGATGGCCTGATGCCACGGCGAGCCGTAGGCATCGAGGTCGAAGAGGCTAAACTCGGCCAGGTTAGCGACGCGCAACACGCGGCGATTGTCGGCCGCGAACATGAGGCGGCCGTCGCGCTGCGGCTTGAGATCGCAGCCGGTATAGCCCTTCGCGTCTTTCCAGACCGCGGAATACATTTCGCCGGAGCCAGCGAAGGCATCGAAGACTACGACATCACGCCCGACAACTTCCAGGACGCGACGTCGAATCTCAACCTTCGCACGGAATGCCTGCCGATTATTGTCTGTCTTCCCCGGCCCCTTCTTGTCGAGGGACATCAGACCACCGTGACGTTGATCGCCTTGCGCCCATCGCCCTTGTTCGACGAACCGAGCTCGTAGGTCACGCGCTGGTCGACGAGCAGCATTTCGTTGCCGACCAGGTCGGTGCGATGCACGAACACATCCATCGACTTGTCGTCGGGGATGATGAACCCGAACCCCTTTTGCTCCGAGAAGAACTTGACCTTACCTGACTGCTTGACGTGGACGCTCATTGACGCAACCTTGGTGCTGGTGGTGTGGCTCAGGCAGCTTTCAGTGTGGCGGCGAGGAATGGGCCACGCCGGACCGTGTCGCCCTCGAACCATACGCATTCGACGCGCAGGCCTGTATCCGACACCGCCTCGACGGTCATCTTCGGCGTGGAACCGGACTTCAAGCGCACGACATCGCCTGGACTGAACTGTGCGGACATACTGTTACCCGAGGTTGATGGTGCCCTGTTCGACGGTGACGCCGGCGAACGGCTTCATCGCATCCTGTAAAATTCTAAGCACTTTTGCCTGATGGGCGAGGGGACCGCGAAGGCTGATCCAGAACTCATCGTCGACCGGGCCGGTCTCGATTTCGCGGACTTCCAGATCGGCTGGTTCGTCGAGCAGGCCCTTGAGCTCGCCGGGCGAAAAACCGAGGACGAGGGCATCTTCTCCTTCGTCCTGCAGTTCGAGCAGCACACCGCGCAGGATTTCATCATCCCACCGGCTGTTCTCGCCGATTTTGTTTAGAGCTAGCCCTAACGCTTTGTAACCGGCTTCGGATAAACCATCGATCACCCGGCACTCTACCTCGGTGCGCTCCATCCGCTTGAGGGCTTCGAGACGCGCGTGACCGCCGATGATTTGGCCGTCTGGTCGCACCACCAGCATCTCGACATAGCCGAAACGCTCGATTGCGCCGACGATCTGCGAGATTTGCGCTTCGCTGTGGCGGCGCGCGTTGCGTGGATCGGCAGTCAGGGACGCAATCTGTCGCACCTCGACAGTTGCGGCAGGTACACCAGCCGCCGCGGCTTTCGCTTTAGACACTGAAACGCACTCCTGAACGGCCAGTTAAAAATTCTGTCGCATGGCGAACACAAAGCTGACAGACTGGACACTCGACCAGAAAACCCTATCGGGGACGGCCTATGCACTCGGGTGACGACGGGGCAACCCGGCAACTGACCGAACGCTACATCGCGTTCTTGCGGAGCGAGCTGACTGCCTCAATGCTGGAATTGTACGGGGCCGCGGATCTCCGCTACTTCGTCTTGCCCGATCCCTTGTTGCAGTCAGCCCTCGATCGACAGCCACCGTCAAGACGTGCGGCCGTCGTACTCGAGGCGATCGGCGCCGCTGAGGTCAGTTACCCAGCAGGTGATCAAGTCGCCGATAAGCGCGAGCCAGCTCATCAGCATTGACCTTGAACGCATCCATTTCAGCCTGACGTTCCACTTCGCCGGCGCGCTTGCCGTTGCGGCGATCACGCTTGGCTGCGGCGAGAGCTAGGCGTTCGTCAGCGCGTTGCCGCTTTGCGAGAGCGCGAAGGTTCTCGCGATGGTGGCGCTGCCCGCTTGCGTGGATGTTGCGGAACACTGTGCTGCTCGCTTCTTGTCGAGGGCTGACTGACCTGGTGCTGGGTCGCCGCAGATTTCGGCGGTGAGAGACTTCACGGCGAGAACGCGGCGCGCGCGATCTTCGAGAACATGGGCCGGTGCCGCTGGGCCCGGTGTGACGAGGTGCGGCCCGTGCGGGTTGCGGTACATCTCGCGCTCCGCTTCTCGGTCGCGCTCTGATTTCTGACGAACGTACTTCCGGTTCGACGTCATGGAATCTGTGTGAGGATGGCGATGCAGCCGGAGACGATTGCTGCGGCAATCGCCCAAAGCGACCATGTGTCGCGGATAGTCGGAAAGCCGTTGTACGTCCGAACGGCCTTCCGTCGCTGCACTCCGAAATGTCGGCTCATGTCGTCTCGCGGTTCGTACCCGAAGAAGTTGCGGCTCATTTCGGACCAACGATGTACAGGGTGATTGCCGCCCCAATGCATGCGAGCGGAAACGCGCTGACGATTCCTGCCAGTGCTATAGTTTCGAGATCGGATGTTCTTAGCCAGCTTTCAACCACGTCGCGCCAATCGCGCTTCGGATACAGCGGCTTTAGCTCTCGTTGGCGTGCAGCGATCAGGTCCGCCAAATCCGGCTTGGGCGGCTTGACGTTCGGAACACTCACGGTGTCAGCTTCCCGTCGCGGATGAACCCGTGCCAGCAGTTGCGCGGGCCCATGAAGAACGAACCAGCCCCAGCACCACAGGTCGGACCGTTCTTGTCGACGGTGATGCGCTCGCCAATCGTGCCTTGTCGTACCCAGCAACGATGCGTCGGCTCATCAGGCAACGTGCAGTTGCTGGCGCGGCCTTCGATGTTCCAGGCTGTGTTGCCGGCGTACCCCTCATCCCCTGCGACGACGCAGAAGATCGAATGACCATCCTTGCCAGCGCGCGGATAATCGTCGGCATGAGAGCCTTTGCGACGTGGCGACGCGTACAGCGCGCCGATCGGTAACTCGCGGGATGAGCATTCCTCGCCTGTGGCCATGTTGCGCATGATTGGCGATGATATCGCACCTTCGAAGGGACCGCGGCGAAGCTCGCCGCTTTCGTCGAACGTGTATTCCCACCACGAGGTCTCGAAGACTTCGCCGCCGTTGATGGTCATCACTCAGTCCTGCGTCTCGATGAGGAAGCTGTCGACGCCGGCCGGAATCGGCGGCATCGCGACGAAGTCCGAACGCTTGTGCCAGCTGTCAGAACAGAACTGGATCACGCCGCCCGTGATGATGTAGTGGCAGACCCGTTCCTCGCCGTTCGGTCGCTCCGACTGATCGCCGATCTCTTGGTAGAACGTCTGCTTGAAGCTTGGCGAGAACGTCGGCGTTTCGAGATTGCCGTCGAACTTCCAGCTATCCGGCAGCGGGTGCATTTGCTCGCACGCCGGACACCAATGGAAGAACTGCGTCGGCCCCCGACGCATCACGCTGCTGACCTGGCTCATGCCGGCTTTCCCAAGAAAACTGCGAAGGTGCTTTCGCCGATACGATCAACGCGGCAGGCGCCAAGGGCCGCTAACTTCTCAATCTGCTTCCGGTCGATCGCTGCGCGTGCGCTGACGCTGCCGAAGTATTGACCGGCTTCGTCGAGCATGAGCTCGCGGTACTTTTCGAGGAAGTGAAGCGCGTGCACGTCCTTCGTGGACAGCTTCGCCATCAGGTCAGGTGCCTACCTTCACTTCGGTGCCGTCCCACACGAACTCGCCGTCTGCACCAACCGGGAAGTGTGATCGGCAACCGGCGCAGAACGTGCCGCTGTAGAAATACGGATCACGCGCATACGTCTCGGCAAGCGCGTTGCTCATCTTGGTCAAGGTGCCACAGGTCTGATGCACGTAGCTGTCGCGCACCGGACGCACGAAACCCTTCGCGCGCTCTGCTTCGGACAGAACGACATAGCCCTTCTGCTGGCCGGTCGCTGGATTGATCTCGCGGTGATCGGCTGGCACCGGGCTGCCATCGGTCAGCGTGGTCTCAGGACGTTCGGTCATCGTGATTTTCTCGCGCGCGAGGCGGTGTCAGAAGGGAATGGGGCGTCTCAGATGCCGGATCGGTGGCTATGCAGTTGATATTGCTTGCAAAGAGCCATTCAAATGGTCGCTAACAGCCATTTGCGGATCGGTTCACGTAGCAGGCGCGCGTTTGAGCGCGCGCTGCTGTCGGCATTGAGTTTTGAGTTGAAGGTGACAAGAGTGACAGCGTCTGAATTTTGACGCGGGAGGCCGGCTGGTGACGTCACATGGGACACCGCCTATCACGTATCTAGAATTGAGAACCCGTTCCGTGTCGAAGCTCGTTGTGGGGTCCGGTGGAAGCGCGTCGCTCAGGAGCGCCGCTTCCTCTCTGGTCACAGGTGTGGCTTCAGGTGGGTGCGCGTAAGACGCCTCGAAAAAAGTGACATGTCAATAGGGTCCCGGTGACAAGAACGGCAATCTGCGAACTAACGCTTTGAGATTTCTGAAAAACATTTCTGCAAAAACGAGCAAAGTGACATAGGTGACAAGAGGCAAGGTGACAGCCTGTCACCGGCAAATCGCGCAGCTGAATCGGGTCAGGACTTGCTCAGCGTCGATCGTGCGAGGGCGCGAAGGTCACCGAATTGGGTCTGGCCGGCGAGGGTGGCTTTGGCCGCGACGAGCTCGACCAGCGCGCCGGTGAAGCGTGCGAGGAACACCGTGTACGACATCGCGCCTTGGCCGACGGACTGCATCCGCTTGCGGTACGATTTGAACTCGGCGTTGACCTGGGCGAGACCGCCTGATGTCCGCATCGCTTCGACGCGGTTCTCAATTTCGACGACCGCGGCGAGGGCGGTGGTGCTGATCTGCTCGTTGGTCTGCCAGGGTGCGCCGAGCATTCCGGCCATGTCGATCACATCGTCGCGGCATTCGCGCGGTGACCGGTTGAGCCATCCGTGACCATCGGCCAGCGCCTCGGCGTCGCAGTTTTCGAGATAGTGCGTCAGAACGATCTCGGCATGCTCCGGCTTCGTGAACCAGAGCGCGTCGAAAACCGCAGCGCCGTCCTGCAGGTTGACCGATTGTTTTGCGGTCTGAGGCTGCGCTTTCGATCCGTCGGCGCTCGCAAGGATGACGACCGCGCGGACATCGAGCGCGGCGAGATAGGCCTTAACGAGACCGTCCCTTTTCCCCATGCCGGGGATATATGGCGGCGGAGTATTTAATCCTATGTTAAGATCATGTCCCACGTGAAACAAATGCGTTAGACCGTTGATTTTATGAGAAAAATGGCTTGCGGCGCAGGCCGATAAGTGGTTTTATAATCGTATTCCAACAGGGGCAACGCCCCGACCTGCACAGGGAAACAGTGACCATGGCCTTCGCCTTTGACACCCTCGGATATTCGAAGCACCTTCAAGGCGCTGGCGTCGCAGCCAACGTGGCCGACGCCCATGCCGAAGCGGCAAGGGATTTCGTCATGACCGAACTCGTGACCAAGACCGACCTGAACTCCGCGTTGGACGCTCTGACGTCCCGGCTGACCATCCGCCTCGGCAGCCTCATGGTCGCTGGCGTTGCCGCGCTGGCCGTCCTACAGCGCATCCACTGAAATTCCAGCGGCGCGGCTTCGGTCGCGCCGGTCCTACCTTCACCCCAAAGGGGCAACGCCCCGCCACCGCACAGGAGACGTGCAGCATGACGACCAAGACCAAATCCCCCCGCAAGTCCAAGAGCCTTAGCCCGCAGCAGAAGTCGTGGGTCACCCGCCGCAAGATGCAGCGCGAGGCGGACGCCAAGAAAACCGCCCGCAAGTCGTCGCGGGTCGCCAAGGCGGCGTAAATCTCAGGTCATGCCGCCAGCTTCGGCTCGCGGCATTGCCGGGGATTTACCCCGACCACCGGGCCTTCGGCCCATCCTGTCGAGGATGACACGATGTATGATTTTCCCACCATTACGTTACGCGCGCGTGGCGTTCCCGCCAACGACGTTCTGAGCCATACCGAAATCCGCAAAGCCGCAGCTGCTCGCGCCTTCTGGTCTGACCATCCGCTGAACGTCGCGTTTCGCACGAAGTCCGGCAAGCAGACCTTTTCCCTCAAAGAGTTCTCCGAGTTCGTCGTCGCCATGCCCGGTGACGAGTTCGCGGCATGCATGTTCAGCGCGGGAGTCGTCCGATGAATATGCATGTCCGCACATTGTCGCCCCAACAGAAGGCCTGGGAAACCCGGCGCGCGAAGCTTGATGGCCGCGTGCTGATCGAAACCCGCAAGGCAGAGGCCGCGGCGCCGGTGGTGCTGTCTCCGCTGCAGGACGCGAAGATGGTCGAGCTTTGGCTTGACCGGCATGACGTGGGTTGTGGCTATCGCCGCTATGTCGTCCTCGAGATCGGGTACCGCTCGGTTCTTCTGTTCAGCGCCGCAAAGCTTGCCACGGTGGAAGTCGATCGACGCGAGTTCGACAGGCACGCCCGCGAGGTCATGCCGAAGGCCAAGGCGGTTGTCGCCATCATTCAGAACAACATCAAGCTGGCGGACCGCATCAACGACCGCGCCGGCGACATCATCATCAGCGACGGCGGACGCAACGCGGCGCGCGCGGTGGAGCGCCTGTCATGATTAAAAGGGAGAATAAAATGGACTTTGCAACATTCAAAACCGGAGAGCCAGCGCAGGCCATGTTCCGGAAGCTTGGGCTTTTGGACTACCTTGAGGCCGCTGGAAGTTGGCGATCGCTCCGCGAATTGATTGTCGATTTCAACGGCTGCGATCAAGGCCGCTTTGTCGCGCTGGCGCGAAAATGCGACGGGGTTTCCAGTTCCGGCGAACGCGTGTTGCTTCACGCCATTCTTTACGTCACAGACTTCGCGTGGCTCGCGGACGAACTTACCGGCGAGCGTGCTTGGCAACAAATGAACCGATGCAGCGGCGACTGGCGCAGAGCAGTGGCTGCCTGCATCGTGGCTGAGGCCTAAGCCGTGAAGAATCCTCTGCTCAATCCAACCCAGAACGATCAGGCCGTCGTCGCGCAGCGCCGCGCGGCATCTCCGCTCAAACCGAAAGTGCCTCAGCGCCCATGCGACGTCGGGCTGTTCAGTGATGAGGCTGACCAACTTGATCTAGTTGAAATGTTCCAAGACCCTGCAGAGGACGAATGATGCCAGCGCCACTTTCGATCATCGGCCATCGGTTTGCCAAGGTCACGGTCCTCCGCGAGGTTGATCAATACGTCTCGCCCGGTGGCCGCCCGATGCGAAAATATCTCGTTCGCTGCGACTGCGGCATCGATAAGGAAATCCTCGGGAGCCATCTTCCCAAGATCGTCAGTTGCGGATGTCACAAGAACGGACTGCTCGGTGGGCTGAACCGGACCCACGGCGAGGCCAATAAGACGGCCGAATACGTCGTGTGGCGCGGCATGGTTCAGCGTTGCACCTATGAGAAGCACCGCTATTTCAAAAACTACGGTGGTCGCGGCATCAAGGTCTGCGATCAATGGTTGCGCAGCTTTCCGACGTTCCTGAAAGACATGGGGCGACGGCCATCACCGAAGCACAGCATCGACCGCTATCCCGATAACGACGGGAACTATGAGCCGTCGAATTGTCGCTGGGCAACGAGGAAACAGCAGCAGGCAAACCGGGCGAGGGCGAAATGAAAATCGCCATCGACCGCATCCAGCCCGACCCCGGTCAGCCTCGCAAAATCTTCAACCTGGAACAACTCCAAGAGCTTGCGAACTCTATCGCGTCGAGCGGCCTTCTGCAGCCGATCCTCGTTAAAAAATCCGGCGTTAGATACCAGATCGTTGCCGGTGAGCGACGCTGGCGCGCCCATGCGCTTCTGGCGAAGCGCGGCATGAAGAAGTTCGCGACTATCGAATGCAATCTCGCCAAGCAGAAGGCTGGCGCCGATACTCGTGTTGCTCAGATTGTGGAAAATATGCTGCGCGCGGACATGACCCCGATGGAGGAAGCCGAGGCGTTCGTCGAACTGCGCGACACCTACGGCATGGATGAAGCGGCGATCGCCGGCAAGCTAGGGCTTGCTGCCTTTCGAGTGAAGTGGCGACTATCGCTTATGAACCTTTCGCCGGCGTCGCGGAGGCTATTCGAGGCCGGTGCGATCGAGCAGCAGGCCGCGAACGAGGTCGCGCGTCTTGATCGCGACGCGGATCAGGCCCGCATCATCAGGATGTTAAACCGGGGCGACCTGATCGGCTGGAAGTCCGTCAGAAACGCGGTCGACGCCATCCTCCAGGGCACGACCCACGAGGATCTGTTCGGCGCGGCCGCCCCATTGCCCAAGGCGAAGGAGTTGGCAGTCGTGAAGTCGATGGAAAAGAAGGTTGACGATATCGCCGCGGTGGTTTCAATCGGCTGGCAGAACGGCGAGTGTATCGTTGCGAGCAAGATCGCGCCCGACCGTGCCGGCGTCATGGCTGACAAACTGGCGGGTATCAAGGCCGCTATCTCGCACATGGAACGCGAACTGAGGAACGTCAACGCGCAAGCGCGCATAGTGATGACAGGATAGGGTGATGAACATTTCAGGACTTACAAATTCCAGCTTGAAGATGCTGTATGACGGCATCGGGACGGCGCTCGCGGCCGACGATGCGTCGGTTGAAGCTGGTCGCGACCCGGAGCATGAAGTCCGAACCTCGCCAGTTTGGCGACAGTGGGCCAAGGATCTATCCGACGAAATGGTCAAACGCAACATTACGTTCAGCCGCATCGATTGGTGGGGAAAATGACCGGCGGAGAGCTCAAGCAGCTGCGGCACGACCTGGCCGATGCGCTCGGCCGTCGGATGACGACCGGTGACATGGCGAAGCTGTGCGGGCTTGCGCCGAAGAATGGTGCCGAGACGATGCAGAAATGGGAAGACGGAGTGGGCCCGAGCGGGCCGGCTGCCGCGCTGCTGTCAGTCCTGGCTTGTGCGAGCGAACGTCACGATATCGACCCGACCGTTCTGGATGCCGGCGAGCTTAACGGCGAGTATGTCGAGTTCCTTGAAGATAGATATCGCGCCATGATGCGCGCTGAGATCCTCCGCCGACTCAGCTGACCGGTGCCTGTAATAAAACTTGATCGTAGGCCACGCACGCCAGTGCACGTCCATGCATGTCAAAGCATGACAAAGCCGGACAATGACCGGGCCTACAGTTCCTAGCAGCAATTTGACAACAACGCCCTTCGGGTTTCCAATTGCTACTCTGTTCCTGCGTCGATTGTCCGACGTTAAACGGAGCCGAACATGTCAGATCCAACACCATCATCGATAATTAAGACGACGCGGACCTCAGAAGGTTTGCGTAATACGCTTTTCGATGCTCTTGACGCCTCTTTGAACAAACAAATGCAGCCAGCCGAAGCGCAGGCGATTTGCAAAATTTGCGCTCAGATTATCAACAGCGTGAATACTGAAATCGAGTTCTACAAACATATCGCGAGCAAATTGCCGGATGGCACCGCACCGAATACCGTCCTTCAACTCGGTGGCGCGGGCAAATGAACCGCTGCGTCTTCCGCGACGTTCAACGACAAAACCGAAGGTGCACTAATCGTTCGGTGGACCATCGGATATGCTCAAACTGTCGTTGGATTATTGAAAGGTCAGCAAGGCAGATCGTCGCGATGCGTCTCGCAAAGACGCCCTCCAATTGGAGCCCAAACTCGTATTCTTACGAGCTGCTGGATTGTACATTTCCCAAAGACGACGTCCGGCGGCTCGTCGAACTGGCGAAGCTTAGATTCCTCGCCCAGCGCGTAATTCAAATCCTCAGCGATGACAATTCCGCACTTACGACACCGGCACCTTGTCCGCGACAAGGCGCGCGGTGATGATCCGCAAGCCTGCCATTTTATCCTTGAAAAACTGCCTCTTGCCGGACCAGCCGCGCTCGAGAGCCAGTGACTCGATATCGTCCAGCTTCATCACGCCCCAATGCGCACCGAGGGTCACGGCTTTGCCCAGCAATGGCTGGTCGGCCAGGTACTCGAACGGCCAGCGCAAGGCCTGATCCATCCGGGTGATCTGCGCCGGTGTCGCCTGCAGGCGCACCCGATTCCGCGCGGCTAGGGTCCGCTCCAGCTCGGCGGTCTCAAGCTGGGCGTTCAGGTCGAATTGCTCATAGTCGTATTGCGGCATCGCGTTGCCGTACATCTTCGGCCCGCGCGGCCGGGGCTGGGTGGTCAGCACTTCAAAGGCTTCTTCCAGCCGGTCCAAGACGTGAACGAGCGACCACCTAACAGGTACCGCGCCGGTCGATCCAGACGCTCCACGGGGCGTTTCCGGGCGGCTCTTGGCCCCATAAAGGAACGGCCTCAAGGCCGGATCGCCGTCCAGCATGATCATGACGTCCAGCCGCGCCCGGTCCTCCGGTGACATAAGTGACAGGTCAGGGATGACTGGCGTCATTACTCCCTTGTCACTCTTGTCACCCCGGCGTCGGGATTGGATGTTTTTCGCTTTATTTCCAGTCATTTCAGGTTTTCGGTGTCATTTGTCACTTTGGCGGGTTTGCTTGTCACTTTCGGGTTTCCGCTTGTCATCGAGGCGAGAAGTCGAGGGCGTGATCGGGGATTTCCTGCTGCATCCCCTTCGTTGCGTCACGGTTCGCCGGGGCCTGATCGCGAAGGCCCGCGACCGTCCTGCCCGTGAGCCAGATGTAGGGGTTGACGCGCCCGACGATGCGCAGGCGCAGGAACTTCTCGCTGGCGCGCTTGAGCGCTTGGTTGACTGAGTTTTCTTCTACGTTCGAGGCCACGGCCCGGTAGGCCTGTTTCCAGTGCGCGACGTTGACCACGTAGGTTATCGACTTCGGCAAGCGCAGGACGGCCGGCGTCGGCTCGCCGTGTTCCTCGATCGCGGACTTGAGGGCATCGAATGCCAGCTGCTGCTGGTCTGACAGCACAAGGCTGCGATCCTTGCCCGCGCCCTTGATCTCGACGGACGCGCCGGCGGGGAGCGTTATGCACGACGTGATCGGCTTCCCGTCGGTCTCACGGTATCCCAACTCCACTTGAACAGTTTCGAACCGGATATCGATCCCGTCTTCTCCGTCCTTCTGCTTGTCGAGCGTTGCGATTTTAACTTTGGTGCCTTCCTCTCGTTTGACGAGAATGACCTGATCGCTGTTGGCGTAGACCGACGTGTGCCCGCGGAGTTTTGTTCCTCCGGCGTTCATGTGGTGGACGAGACAGATGTGAGCGCCGGGGATGGCCTGCGATATCCGGTCGATGTTCCCCATGACGAGGCCCATGTCCTTGCCCGAGTTCTCGTCGGCGGCGCCGGAAGCCTTCGCCAGTGTATCGATGAACAGGGCGACCACCGGCATGTTGTAGATGCTCTCGATGCCCTTGATCTCTTCGATCAGCTTGGCCGTGTCTCCGTTCTGGCTGTAGATATCCACGGTCGACTGCAAGATGAAGACCGGCACGATTCCAGCCGGAATCTTGAAGGCCTGCCGCCACGCGCGGAACCGCTTCTTGATACCGCGCTGTCCTTCACCGGCCTGATAGATGACGAGCCCTGGCCGCAGAACCTCGCGCCCATAGAACTTGCTCGCCGTGGCGATGCACATCGCCATGTGAATGGCGAGGAAGGATTTTCCGGAACGGGACTCGCCGCCCAGCACCGACTTGTCGCCGACGGTCAGCCAACCGTCGATGATGTCTTCATGTTCGGGGCCAGGCTCGTCCAGCTGCTCGAACATGATGCCGCCGAACTTCGAGACGAATGGCTCGGGCTCGACGACCGGTTCGCGGTCGTACTCGTCGTAAAGGCCAGCTTCCGCGTTCGACCGGCTACGCAGTTCTGATGCCAGTTGTCGCGCAAGGTGCGCGGCGTCGGGAGCCTGCGGCGAATCCGCCATCAGCTTCGCGACGTAGGCGACGAGAGTGTAGCCACCGAAGACAGGCTCAAGCGGATCGCCGCCGCAGGCATCGAGCAGGGTTTTCAGCGTCGCTGGCTTGTCCGCGACATAGGCATCGAAAACAGCCTGAAACATCTGACGGTGTTGCAGGGCCAGGAAGTTCTCAGGCGTTACATCTTCCTGAATGTGAGCAATGAGGGCAGGCTGCAGCGACAGCAGGCCGATCAGAAGGCGCTCGCCCTCGAGCTCAGGATCTAGCCGGTCCGGCTTGGCATTGACGACGTTCAGCTTGATCCATGTGTCAGCGTCGGCCGGCGAGAGGTCCTTCACCTTCTGGATGAATTCGACTGCCGAGAAACCTTGTTCGTCGTCGTAGTCATAGACATAGCCGGTCGTGACGTTGACGCCGATATCTGCGAACCGAACCGTCGTTTCGTCTCTGCCCGACGGCGCGCCGAGGATCGCGCGTACCACGCGCTCCGCAAATGCCCCGTCCTTGGTACGCTTCGCCAGCATCAATCGTCCAGTACTGCAGAGAACATATCGTCGAGGGCAACGCAGTTCAGGATTTTGGCCGACAGCTCAAACGACGTTACCCCGCGCCGTTTCGCTTCCTGTTCGATCTTGCGCAGGCTGCGGTTCTGGACTGGCACGGGTATGCAGCTGAGTTGGTGCAACTCGTTGACGGAATCCGACTGGCGACGGATTCCGTGCTGTGCGCAGATCATCTGCAGCGTCGTGACTTCGCAGCCGAGCAGGCGTGCGATGGCGACGTCCGATTTGCCCGCCTTCATGTCGCGCTTGATCACAACCAAGGTCTGCGGGGTGAACTTGAACTCTCGCCTCATTTGCGCACCCCGCGCTTCATCGGCACGACGTTCGGATTGTTCTTTGCGTCGATGATCGCTCGGATGTCGGCTTGGTTGTCGATGAGGAAGGCGATGCTGTTCGCCAACGTCAGAAGCATGCGGATATCGGCCGCGCGCTTCGGGCTTGCGGAACCGATTTTGATGAAGGCCGCATCGGATGCCATGCGGTCCGCAGTCTCATCGGCTAGCCATTCCCACATCTGCTGCAGGCTGATCTTCGGCTGGGGCAAGACTTCATCGGCCACCGGTGGCGCCGTATCGGCGGCGACTTCCGGATCTAGTTCCAGGATCGGCTCGATGGTCTCTTGTTGTTCTTGGGCAGAAGTCATCGTTAGGCCGCGAATGCTTTCTCAAGGTGGTTGCTGATGAGCTCGATGAGCGCGGCTGACGTGCCGACACCGTCTTTCAGGGCCGCGTGTCGCGCGGCCGTCCAGTTGCTGACGAGGTCGAAGGTCTGCATCGCTTCGACCAGAGCGGCACGGTCAGCGTGCCAGGATGGCTCTGCGTCCAGTGTCGCGCACAGGGCCTCGACAAGAGGCGCGCGGACCCAGCCCGCGTTGCCATCGCCGGTCTTCGTGATGCATGACAGCGCGGAGACCAGCGTCTCGCGGCCATAGCGCGCAAGCTGACGAGCCAGCTTCACAGCTGCGAGGGTATCGCCAACCTGCATCAGATTAGATGCAACGGGGTAACGGCAGATCGTTACGCCAGCTTCTCCGCATGCGTCGTGCAACGCGACAGCTTCCGGCTCGCCGGCAGCCACGCGTGCGGCGTGCAGTTGCATGGTTGAGATCGCGGTGACCTTGCCGTTGATCGCGGCGAACGCGCTTGCTTGTGCGGCGACGTCTGCGTCGGTGATGAGGCAGGGGACGTCGCGGATACCGCGCAGCGCGGCCGCGGTGGTCCGGTGCTGGCCGTCGATGATGGAATAGATGCCGTCCTCAATCTCCGCCACGACGACCGGGGCGAACTTCGACCAGTCGAATTCTGCCGCGATATCGATCACGTTCTTTTCGCTGGCCTTGCCGACGATCTTCCGCTGATAGCGGTGGTCGATGCGCAGGCTGGCGATCGCGATCCAGTGCAGCCGGGGCTTTTTGCTGGCATCGATGTCCGACAGGACGCGGCCATCAAGACGAGGCCGCAGCGCCGCGCCGCTGATGCGGAATAATTCGCTCATCCTGCTGCCCTCGCTGGTGCAGGCACGGAAGGCGATTTCGCGGACCACGTCTCAAGCAGCGCGCGCATTTCCGGCTCGAACTCGCTGAGCATCTTGAAAATGGCATGCGCTTCGCCGACGCGCGCAGCGCGCTCGCGAAGTATACGGATGCTGTCGTTGATGCCGGGGCTCGGCGGGAGCCGCGCGGCCAGTTCTTCGGCGGCGTTGACATTTTCGCAGAGAAGGTTCGCGGCTTCGCGCAGCCCGACCGCAATCTCTGCGAAACTGGACTGCTGGGCATTACGCATGGTTTTCCCCCTGTCCGAACAATTTGTGTGACGGAATGTCGGCCCCGTTGATTTCATTGCGGGCCTCAGCGGCTGCGAGAAGTACACGGGGTACGTGAACATGCTTCCAAGAGCTTCGCGCGACGATCTTGTTGATCTGATTTCTGTCTAGGCCAAACAGGTCGGCGATTTCGTCGCCCGTATAGCCACGACGGGCGAGGCAAAAGATCGCGATTACATCGTGGTCATCGATCTTTGCGCAATGATGCCTGGCACCGAGCCGGTCGCGCCGGTGGCGACGCCTGTCAGCCGCGTTTTCCTTTCCTGTACCCCACTTCAAATTGCTCGGCTTGTTATTGCTTCTCTGGCCGTCAAGGTGCCGCACTTCGTGCACCCGGCTCGGTGCGGGCCCGTGGAATGCCTCGCACACCAGCCGATGGACAAGGGCCAATACCTTTTTGCCATTGAATGTTGTTTGGACAGACCGATATCCATTGGAATGGAGCCCACCCTTTAAGATACGAGGCTTCCGACTGCGCCGCTGGATGGTCAATCGGATTTCACCATCCGACGACGCTTCATATCCAGGCCACGATGGGATGGCTTTCCATACGGTCATGCGGGTGTTCCGAACAATGCGAGTGGCGATGGCATTCGACCAAAGTTCGCCGCGGCCCAGTCCCATATCGCTACGGCGTCAGCGCGATTGTCGTCATTGCAGTCTTTCGGAAAATATCCGAGCGCATGGCAGCGCGCGACGACGGCGGCTTTCGTCGCGTCACGAGAGCCCATGCGGCCTTTGCCGATGAAATGCTTGCGGGCGGTGCTGTCGGACAGATCGGACCAAGGTATCCCGAAGCGGTTGCACATCATTTCCACGACGCCGTGATATTTGACCTGCGCGTAGACCGAGTCCTGGCTCATGTTCATTTGCTTGAAGGCTTCAAGCGCCATCACGGTTTCCTTGACGACGCATGCCGGTTTCTCGCTTGTGAACTGCTCATGGAGGAATGCGGCGAGGTTCCCGAGTGCGTCTGCCAGCGATTGCTGTTTGCTGCGCAAGATCACGATGCCCGACGTTGGCATTTCACCGGGCCGACCCTTGGCGAACCCGGCGCGGACACCGAGATCGAGTGTGAAGATCAGCCCGGTGATGCGCGCCATCGCTAGTTCACCTTGAAATCGCTCGGCTTGGTGCCGAGTTGATCGACGGTGCCGGTCTTGATCGCGTTCTGCGCCTGCTTGTTCATTTCAGCGAGCGAAGGCTGCGAGCCTTTTGGCGTGTTGTCGGCCTTCTTGAACCCAGCACCGAGGATGGATTGGCCTTCGGCATAACCGTCGTTGTGGAAACGATGGGCTTCCGTCGTGACGTGGTGCGGGTTGTGCAACGTCTCGCCGGCGAGGCCTTGGCGCTTGCCTTCCGCGAACGCGCGATCCTTGAGCGGTGCGCGATCGTTCTTCGGGAACAGATCGGTTTGCGTGCCGATGGGCACGCCGAGCCATCGCAACACCTGCATGTCGCGCTCGATGCGCGCCTTGATCTCGGCTTCGCCTTCTGGCGTCTTGCCTTCGATGATCGCCTTGATCTGCTTTAGCCCGCCTTCGCCAAGATCGGCCTTTACGATCTTTCCGAAGTCCTTGAGGTCTTTGTCTGCCTTCTTCTTTGCGGCCTCGAGACGGACATACGTCCCGCGATGTTGCTCGGCCAGCGAATACCGCTGGTCCTCGGTCAGTTCGAGGTCGGCTGCACCACCGGGCGGTGGCGTAGCGCCTCGTTTTCCTTTTCCGCTTCCGGTACTTGGTCGTCCCATCATCGTCTCCTCCTGCTGGCTGGCATCAACGCCGAGCGGAGCGCTCGGCTGATTTCACAAACATTTTTGGATTGACGGCGTGCGGGTTCGCAGCCTTGCGCGTATGAAATTCGCAGTATGGCTTGCCGCCGTCGCAATCAGCGCCGCCCGTGCCGCAGTAGTAAAAACGCTCTGTGAGAGGATCGCCGAAGGGCCACCGGCACGTGGTGTTGGTCAGCTGCATCATCTGGATGCCTTCGCCGACGGCTGGTTCTTCGAGGCGCTTAGGCAGACCTGGCTCCGCAGCCTTGATGGCGACGGCCGCGGGGATGCTGTTCGAGATATTCCGGCGCGGCATCTGTGGCTGCGGCGCGGGCCGCGTCTTCGGTGCCGGAGATTTTACCTGCGCTGCTGGCCGCGTCGCCACGACCTGAGCATTACGCGTGGCGATCGTCACGGCCAGCTTTGCGGAATCCGGGCGGTTCTTCTGGTCCTTCGCCGAAAGGCCAAGCCGGTGGATTTTGCCGATGACAGCGCCGCGCGTCACGTCACCGAACTGGTCTCTGATCTGCCCGGCACTCAAGCCGGATTCCCATAGCTTCTTTAGGCGCGAAACGCGCTCGTCAGTCCACCCGTCGTCCACGACTACCCCTTAATCGCGCGCCGGGTGATACGCCCCCGTGCTTACGCGTTCCCGTTCAATAGTTTCGCAGCCTTCGCCAGATACGCTTCGACCTCGCGCACATGCTCCGCAGCAAGAAGGCCGTCAGTTCGCTGAGCTTTTTCCAACTCACGGTTCAACGCCTTTATCTGTGCTTTCAGCTTGCTGACCAGCAACGCCTGGAGCTTGTCCCTGATTTTCTCGTCGGTACGCTTCACTCTCTGGCGAATGATGTTGTCGACCGTGCAATAACTCTCCCGCAGATCGCGGGCGATTTGCTGCCTAGCCTTTTCGACTGTGAGGCCCTTCGACCGTTCGATCCGCTGCAAGGAGAGTGCGTAGTCCCTCGCGTTGTCGAAGATCGGGGCCGAACTCACGGCGAACCCCTCAGTCGAATTCTGTCCAAAACTCGGTACACCCATGACGCCGCTCCTGTGTTCAATTCACCATTGTTGAAGCGGTGATTGAGGATCGGAGCCGCCTTGCCGGGCTGGCGTCGATCACGAGGATGACGATGGAAAGAAACTGGATATTGCGGGGCAGGGGTCATGAGACCTCCGCCGGTTTGGGACGAGGCACGCCCTTGGGCCACCGCTTGGCCTCGGGCCAGTTCTGGTGAAACCAAAGCATGACCTTGTCGTAGGTCTTGATGTTGAAGGAACCGCCGTCGCGGATGCGCTCGAAAAACCGCCAGTCACCAGCTGCGCGTTGCGCAATCGTCGACTGCTCTAAGCCGGTTAGCTCGGCAAAGGCAGCCACGGTGTCCAGCAAATGGGATCGCAGTTCGGTTTCCATCATCCCGCGAACATAGTCGGTTTATTCCGACTATTGCAATGGGAAAAATCCGAATCGCTATCTGGCACCCCGAGTCGGATAATTCCGGCATGACCAACGATTCCCTGAAATCGCGCGTCGAGGCCCGGTTGAAGGTCTTGAAGATAAACGCGTTTGAGGCTGCGCGGCGCTGCAAGCTGGGACGCGATTTCGTCAACGATATTCTCAACGACAAAAAGCAGAACGTCCGAGGCAGCAGCCTGAAAAAGCTGGCCGACGGTCTCGATTGCGATCAGGCATACCTGATCGGTGAACAGGATGAACCGCGCAAATCGCTCGGTGGTTCGATGCCGTCAGCTATTCCGATCATCGGCATTGCCGAGGCCGGGGCTTTCCGTGCGGCAAGCCAGTTCGGATACGAACACGAGATTGACGCGTCCAGGCTCTACGCGGCCAGGAGCGAGCGATACCCGAATGCGCGGCACTTCGCGCTCGAGGTGCGCGGCGATTCGATGAACGCGGCCGTGCCGTCGCCCATCGTCGAGGGGATGTTCGTGCTTTGCGTCGATATGCCAGACGCCGGCCTCATACCCGAAACCGGCAGGATCTACGCCGTCCGCCGCACCCAAGACGAGGGCGGCACGTATGAATGGACGATCAAGCGAGCATACGTCTTCCAAGACAGAACCGAGCTCAGACCCGAATCCACAAATCCGAGGCATGAGGTGATCGTCATGCCGAAGCGGCAGCCTGACGAAGCTTTCAAGACTGTCGAGGCGATCGGCTGGGTCTATGGCGGTTACCACTCCTACGAACGATAAGATAATACGGCTTTTGTTGAGGTTTCGATGGGTCTCGGCAGAATAACGCTTATCGGCCTCGGCGCGTTCGCGATCGCGGCCGTCATCGTCAACAGCAAATCGAAGTCGCCCGAGCAGCTGCAGGCCGAGACCGCGGCGGCGACGGAGTTTGCCCGGCAGGCCATTGCCCCAGTCAAGAAATCGCCGGATTGGCTCAATGTCCGCATCACCGAGGCGAAACCCAACAGCTTCACGTTCAATATCGATTATGCGCGGCCGCCGATGGGTGGCTTGACCATTGTTGAGTTCGACACGAAGCAGATCGCGCGTGCGGTGCTGACCGCGTTGGTGAAGGCCGGCTATCAGCCCGCCAAGGAGTCGCTAAGCCTGTTCGTTTTTGCCAGCCAGCCGGTTAAGGGCGAGACCAGCGTCGACCTGGTCCGGTCCTTCGGCCACTCCTACTACGATTACAACAACGACCGGCTGATCTTTAAGGCGAACTGATTCGCGGCTCGCCCGATTCGAATCAGACTCGTTTTCGTCTCGCGGGATGCCTATGCCGAATATCAGTCCTGCGTCGGACGCAGACAGGTGACATGGTGACAGGTGCCGAAGTGACATGTCACTTTTGGCCTGTCACGTGACAACGGCACGGTTCTTGCGAAAGAGACTCAGGTTTCTTTTAAGAGGTAACTACACTCACTGAACGTAGAGGGGGCGCTAAAGCGCCCCTCCTATCTGCTACGGGTGAAGAATTTAATCCTGTGGCCAAAGTCGGTCTATTCCGATTTTAAGATTTGACAGTCGGTTTATTCCGACTTACCTTCCCAATACGACTTGGGAGGGTCCAGTGAATTTTCATCAGCAAACCGCATCCGGCTATCCTCAGCCACACCGGCTTTTCAGCTATTTCCCCCGCCGCAGCCGCAGCAAGCGGCTTTCCGACGCCGCTGTGGCTCGGGGCAGGACGGCAGGCCTCCCTCCGCTGATCATCGCGGAAATGGCCATGGCCGCATGCAGCGGCGACTTCTGGCACATCAACCAATTCAAGCTTTTCGCGGAAAGCCTCATCAAGCGCGGTCCCACCGTGGCGCGGTCTTGGTACGCTGGCATCGCGGAAGCCGCCGCCGACGATCTGGACGGCGCGCTCGTCGACATCGCGGAATCATTGACATCGCTCCGCGCCCACGTCGCCGGTCTCCGCGACGAGCCGACCGCGCACCGCAACGACTGCCTCGGCAAGATCAACCACCTTCGCGCCGCGCTTCTGATTCTGCGCCTCATGCGCGCCACCGGCCACGCGCACCGCTTCGCTCACCTTCGCGAAATTCTGACAACGCCGCTTTGGGAAGTCACCGCGTCCAGCGCCGACGGCCGCGTGGTGGAGTTCGAGCCTGCGCCGGTTTCGGAGTGGGGCGCATGAGCAACTGCAAGCATTTCCCGGAAGCCGACGACCACTGTCTGGTTTGCGCAGCCGAGGACGCCGCACGCGCTTCCGCGTTGAAAGCAACGACGGGCCGGTTTTCTTACCATGCTGATCATCCTCAAAATGCCTGCGGCCATGTGTACGACGAACATGGGCATGAGGTCGCAACGCTGTACGGCTCGACTGACGACGCAACGAGGGATGCGGACGGCGTCTATGTTCCGCAACCAATTCGTGACGCTCACGGCAAGCTGCTCGCCGCCGCGCCGGACATGTTCAAGGCGCTGCAGGGGTTGCTCGAGACTGAAACGGTAGAAACTGAATACGACGGTCGCACCTACGATGTGTGCAAGGACTGCGGCTCGCTCGTTAGCGAGAACCAACCGCACAAAATCGGATGCCACGTCGTTCTCGGCAAAGCCGCCATCGCCGACGCGAAAGGCGGTGCGTGATGCCAGCACAGACCACAGCAGATGCGGGGCGGACGGTGCATACGCCTGGACCGTGGAGATTTTCTGGGCATGTGACACCGGTTGGTGGCGAAGATGGTGCCATTGACATGCTTTGGTGTGGCGATGTCAGGCCGCCCGATGGCAACAAGTATCGCGGGCAGATCGCAAGCATTCAATCAGCCGAACAGATTAACGGAATTGCGGCGGCGGAAGCAGAAGCGAATGCGCGCCTGATTGCAGCAGCGCCCGACTTATTGAAGGCGTTAAAGCAAATTCGCCTTTGGCTTGCTGTCGAGGGCTGCTGGGAACAAATGGAAATTGCTGACGCGGCGTTGCTTGTCGCGGGTGAAACCGATGTCGCTTGCACGCACTGTTCGGGCGCTGGAGAATGGGACGAAGGTCCGTTGCCCGCCACTTCGTCGGCGCAGATCGATCCTGAGTACCGCCACGTCAAATGCCCCGAATGCGAAGCCACGGGGCGCGTCGCACTCTCGCGCGCCAAAGAGCCCGATGCTGGCCTGACCGATGCCGAGCAGAGGTCGCAAGGTCGTAGGTGTGGCTGTCTCGGCTCCGACGACTACTGCGTTTGCCAGAACGCGCCGGACCACATCACGCGCGCCGAACGCAGCGCAGCAGCAAAGGGGGCGAAGTGATGTACGACATCATCGCAACGCTCGCCGCGATCACGCGCACGCCGCAGTTCCTGGCCGGTGTCCTGTTCGGCGGCATCCTCTCCGGCGTCGTCTGGTACGCCATCGGTCGGTGCCACGGCAGGATCGCGCTGGCGCACAAGATCGAAACGCAACGCGCCGCCCATAGGGCGCGCGTCTCTCACGCTTTGATGCCTTCGGGCAGCATCCAGCCGGTCGATGACACGTCGCAGCTTCCCGCGCATGCGCCGCGCCGACCGATTTACTCGGAGCGGTCATGAGCAGGCGCAACGCAACAGAGCCAGCGTGCCGTGTCTGCGGCTGCACCGAGTTTAACGCCTGCGCGGACGGTTGCTCGTGGGTGAAGGTCGAAAAAGGCTCACCGCCGCTTTGTTCGGCATGCGACGGCACGGCGGCAGACATGGCCGAGGTTTTGAAGCGCGTCGACCGGCTGCTCGGAAAATTCTCTTTCACGATGGACCCCGCGCACACCGTCAAGTGCCTGCGTTCGATGGTGCGCGGCGCGTCCAAGCGGATGCGCGTCAGGCTCGCGATGGACGCGATCAATCCAGACCCATCATGGGGCGGAAGGTAACCATGAGCACACTCACCCGCTTCATGACCGCCGCGCAGGGCATCCTCGCCGCCAACGAACAGAACCGCTCTTTCGAGAACGGCCAGCGCGTCAATCCATTCGTCTCAACGACTTGGTGCTTCGCAGAGATCGACGAGGCCTTGGCGAAGTGCGTGAAGCTTTCCGCCGACGTCAAGATGGCGCGGCTTCGCTCCGATCTGACGGAGGCGCGCCGTCTCACAGCCGAACTGCGCCGCACATCATACCAGATTCACGAAATGGCCCTGACTGCGGCCGGCGTGTTCGGATCGGAGGAAACCTGATGCCTATTGAACGTATCGCCGTCGACCCGACGAAGCATCGCGCCGAGTGGCTCGCGCTGCGCCAGCGCGACATCACGGCCAGCGATGTTCCAGCCGTATGCGGCGAGGGCATGTTCGGCTCTCCGGCCAAGGTATGGGCCGAAAAGCGTGGCTTGATCCCACCCGTCGAATTGAACGACGCCATGAAGCGCGGCATGTGGGGCGAGGCTGCGGTCTTCTCGGCAATCGAGTGGGAGTATCCTGATTGGGAGGTTCGCCGCGCAAAGGTCTATTTCCGCGACGCAGAGGCGCGCCTCGGCGCAACGCCTGACGGCGCCGTGATCATTCCCGGTCGGGACGGCGTCGGCATCATCCAGACCAAGGTCATCGCCAAGCCGGTGTTTCAGATGCATTGGCTGGCGGACCCGGAGGATGATTACAGCCAGGTCATTGCGCCGCTCGGCTACCAGCTGCAGACGCTCACCGAATCCATGTTGTCGGATGCCGACTACGCCATGATCGCGGCGTTGGTGGTCGATACCTTCAAATGGTCGTTGCACATCGTCCCTGTCGATCGCAACCCCGGCGCTGAACAGGTTATCCGCAACCGCGTCGCTGCGTTCTGTCGCGATTTCCTCGACACCGGCGTGCAACCGGCCATCGACCCGGAACGCGACGAAGATTTGGTCAAGCGCCTGTTCCCGAAAGATGTCGGCACGACCATCGATCTGAGCGGTGACAACGAAGCGCCCATGCTGGTCGACGAACTCGCGATTGCACGCGCCTTGAAGAAGGAGGGTGAGGGCCGCGAGAAAATCGCCAAGACCGCGCTCGCAGGCAAGCTAGGCGAAAACGCCTACGGCAAGCTCGCTGATGGCCGGAAGATCAGCTTCAAAACTCAAGAGCGCGGCGGATACGTGGTCGAGCCGACCAGCTTCCGCGTCATGCGCGTCAGCAAGGGGTAACAGCGATGAATGCACCTATTCGGACCGGCGCAGCGCCGAAAGACGACAATATCAAGCCACTCATTTCTGACGGGCAGCTTGCGGCGGATTATCCGCACTTGGTTTTGGCTGTCGAAGAAATTGAGAAGCTGGGCGCGGAATTGCCGCCTGTTCTCGAGGACGACGAGGATCTGGCGATCATCAGCTGGCTCGTGCCGCGTGCGAACGCCGACAGCAAGCGCATCGAAAAGCAGCGCGTTGAAACCGGACGGCCATTCCTTGACGCCACCTCCGATCTGAACGGCTGGTTCAAGGCGCTGTCTGCACGGATCGACGCGGTCAAGGTGAAGGCGGAGAAGATCGGCAAGACCTATCTGGACAAGAAGGCCGCTGACGAACGCAAGCGGCGCGACGCGGAAGCTGCCGAGGCAACGCGTAAAGCAAACGAGGCGGCGGTGATACTCGCAGCCGCCGTCAAGACCGGTGACGTTGAGCAGGTCCAGGTCGCAGCCGCTACAGCCGACACGCTGAAATCAGCAGCGGGCAGGGCTACGGCAGCGGTGGACGTGAAGCCGGCTGATCTGGCGCGCACGTCTGTCGGCGGTGCGACCTCAACGCTCGTTGAGAACTGGACGTTCGAGATCGAGGACATCAACCGCCTCGATCTGGAAGCGCTGCGGCCCTTCTTCACAACTACCGCGTTCGAGCAGGCCTTGCGCGGATACGTCAAGGCCGGTCGCCGCCAGATCGCGGGCGCACGCATCTATTCTGACACGAGATTCAGCACGCGCTGATCGCACGCACAACGGGAGAGACTGTTATGACCATTGAAACCATCGAGCGCGACCGCAACCGGCTAGACGAATTCGCATCCTCGACCAGCACGTCCCTGACGGCAGCGCCATCGGTGCAGCCAATGGCATCGCCTGCTGACCGTGTTTTCGGTGCGCAGCAAGTCGCGGTCTATCGCGACGAGACCCGCGTCCTGCAGAAGCTCGCCGCTCTCGGTGCCGCTGCGGGCGACGATTGGTTCTACCGGTTTCCGGTCAAGAACAACGGCCAGAAAACCTTCATCGAAGGCCCATCCATCAAGCTTGCGAACGACCTAGCCCGCATCTACGGCAATTGCGAAGTTGACACCCGTGTCGTCGACGTCGGCGGAAGCTGGATCATCTACGCGCGATTCACCGATTACGAAACCGGCTACGCGCTGACGCGCCCGTTCCAGCAAAACAAGAATGCGTCCCGGCTGGGCGGGGCCGACGAGGACCGCCGCCGCGATATCGCGCTGCAGATCGGCGTCTCGAAAGCAATCCGCAACGTGGTCTCGAACGCTCTGCAGACCTACGCGGATTATGCCTTCAACGCCGCGCGGAACTCTCTGGTCGAGAAGATCGGTAAAGACCTCCCGAAGTGGCGCAACGACATACGCGCGGCAATCTCGCGCGTGCCATTCGACATCAAGCGCGCCGAACTTGTCATGGGCAAGACAGTCGAGGAATGGCTTGCGCCAGACATCGCTAAGGTGATCGCGATGTTGAAGGCCATCGCTGACGGTATGGCATCGGTCGACGACTCGTTTCCGAGAGCCGGTGAGGCCGATCACGACGAGGAAACCGGCGAGGTCAAGACAGCCGACGACCTTAACAAATTCACCGACAAGAATACTGGCGGCGGGACTGGTCAACCCGGTGCGTCAGAGGCGGAGCGGACCGACGCTCACTCGGAAAGCTCCGCCACGTCTTCGTCGCAGTCAGGCGCATCCGCGAACGCGGACACTGCTGCGAAGGGCCAGGCCGCTTCTGAATCTGCAAACCCCTCCCGGTCGAAGGAAGCAGGAGCGGCCACGGCCACCGACAACAAGGCTGCGGTGCCGACCACCGAGGCGCAGTACATCGCTTACGCGAACGCGTGGATCAACGCTCTGGTCGACGATGCCGCAGGCCTGACGCGCTGGAAAAGCAAGGAAGAAAAGGACCTGCGCAACAAGTGCAACGTTCCGGGTGAAGTCCGCGACACTCTCAAGATCGCGCTCGACAAGAAGATCGCAGAGATCAGCGACGCGGATCGGTCATGAGCAACATCGACCCGCACACCGTGTTTGTGTCGCAACTGCGCTCCACGCGCATGCTCGACCTCGACATGATTGAGCAGGTCTTTGACGTCGTGAACTGTCCCGGCATGTCGGTCATCTGCAGGTCGCAGCGCCTGCAGAACGGCGACCTCAAGGCGCTGAGCCAAGTCTACGAGATCGCGACGGGCATCCAGTTCGACACTGTCGAAGACGCGATTCTCGGCTGGGACGACATGCGGCAGGAGATTGCAGGCCTTGATGCATTGGCCTGCGCGCTCCGCCGCCTGATGGGGCCGCTGATCAAGCCCCGTTGGGAAACACTGACACCGGGCGACCGCGCGCCCTGGCTGACGAAAGCGCGGCACATCCGAAACCTATTGCTGAACCTCGGCTTCGACATCAAGCCGGCGAAAGGGCGATTGCAATGACGGACATTATTATTGACGCGGTCGCGAGCCGCCGCATGGTGCTGCGATCCATCGTTGAGCCGCGCGTTAAGGCTCTGGCGCGCGCCCGATTGAAGCACGAGCTCGTCAGCGGCGACCACTACCGCGTCGAAGACCGCTTCGACTTCTTCGCGACCGTCGGAAACTGGCGCAGCTTCGACCACAAAGAAAAGGGTTACGGCGTCGGAACGCTGATTGCGCAAGTGCGCCTCGGCGGCATGTCGACGCTGGTCACGTTACCGCCAGAGATTGGCGGTCAAGAGGCCCCGGCGATTGGGCCGGTGGGTGACGAGGCCCCGCTGTCGGATGATTCTGACACGACAGCCGCGCCTCACGCGACACGTCCAGCGAACGGGACTGAAACCGTGGACGTGACTTTGGAGGGTGGAGAGGAACCCGACGTCACGGCTGCTGCACATATCGAGTGCGGCAGCCGTGCACTTCTTCCTGCGGTGACGCCATGACGAAAACCTTCGCATGGGTCCGCAGCCGGAACACGGCAGGCCTGCGGCCAGACCCGCAGCCGATCATCTACGATAAGCCGCTGGTCGGCAGCCGCATGGAGTTCGTGCCGAACGCTGAGCGCGAGCTTGAAGGCGACGATCTCAACAAATCGCTTGATGAACTGGCGTCGGACTATCCCGCGCCACCTGTCGATCACCTGAAAGTGGGTGGCGCATGAACATCCTCGGGGGCGGCGACGACTTCCTTGTATCGCGCATCCGCGCGGATCTGTCGGCTTACAAAGCCGCGATGCAGCACGGCGATACCGACGCGTGCATCGTGATCGAGAAGCGATACGGCCTTTACGGCCTCTCGCCGAAGATGGTCACCGATCAGATGTTCGACATGATCGCGCAGAAGCCGCTGACTGCGGGGAGGGCGTCTTGAGCTACGCAATCCCGCCATCAGTCCTCGAACAGCACACCGCGTTTCTTGGGAAAACCGGGAGCGGGAAGACTTCGACCGCCAAGCTTTGCGTCGAACAGATCGTCCGCGACACTCCGAACCCGCGCGTCTGCATTCTCGACGCGATCAAGTCCGATTGGTGGGGCCTGATATCGAGCGCGGACGGCAAGCGGCCTGGACTTCCGTTCTATGTTCTCGGCGGGCCGCATGGCCACGCTCAGCTTCATCCATCGTCTGGCAAGGCAATTGGCGAACTGGTCGCGAGTGGCGCGTTGCCATTGTCGATCATCGATATGGCCGATTTCCCGGCAGGCGGGCTGCAAGAGTTCTTCAACGACTTCGCACCGGCGCTCCTGAAACGCATGCGCGGCGTTGTTCATTTGGTGATGGAGGAAGCGCACGAGTTCGCGCCGAAGGAGCGTGCCGGCATCGGCGCCGAGAGCATGGCGATCTACAACGCGAAGAAGCTTGCGACCGCTGGCCGGTCGAAGGGCATCCGGTTGATGGTCGTCACTCAGCGGACGCAGGCGCTGCATAACGCAATGCTCGGCAGCTGCGACACGATGATTGCGCACCGGCTTGCGGCCCCGGCCGATCAGGAACCGGTAAAGAAGTGGCTCAAGGCCAACGTCGATAAAGCGACGATGGAAACGGTCGCGGGCTCGATGTCGAGCCTCAAGACCGGTAGCGCGTGGCTTTGCTCCGGCGAAGCCCAGGTCGCGGAGCTTGTGCAGTTCCCGAAGATCGCGACGTTCGACAATTCCGCGACGCCGACCGGCGACATGGCCGAACAGTCAGTGAAGACCGCTGCGGTCGATCTCGACAAGCTGCGCGCGATCATCGGCAGCGCGGTGAAGGAAGCCGAGGAAAACGATCCAGTCAAGCTCAAGGCCGAGATCGCGGCTTTACGCAAAGAATCGGCCTCGAAATTCCAGATAACGCAAAACCCGGTTGTTGACCCATCTGCGCTGGAGGAAGCCGAACAGCGCGGCTTCCAGCAGGGCTATGAGGCCGGTGAAACATATGGCTTCAAGGCGGGGTTCGACGAAGCCAGCGATCAAGGCGCGATCCAATTCAACACTCTGAAAGAGCAGGTCCGCGCGACTGTGAACAATTTCGCGACTTCGTTCGACGGAAACGTCACCGGCGAAACATTCAGGCTCAACCTCGACGTCAAATACATCAGACCATCGGTCTCGCCAGCGGCGTCCAAGCAACCCGCTTCTGCGCCGATGCCAAGGGCCGCTCCACCGGCCCGAACCCCTTCACCGGCGGCGGGCGGTGACGGTACTTATTCCAAGGCGGTCATTAATGCCCTGACGGCAATGGCCGAACTGCGCGCGCTCGGCGTCGAAAGGCCATCCCGCGAGATCATCGCTGCGATGGCTAATTACACCAATATCCAGAGCCGTCCTATTCGCGACGCGTTCGGCCTTTGCATCGTCGATGGTCTCGCGGAGTGCCTGGAGTCAGGGACGCTGACGATCACCGCCAAAGGCATCAGGCTGGCCGGTGGCCTGCCAGCGCGTCCAACGTCATCGAAAGAAATGCGAGACCGTATCGTGGGCGTCCTCGATACGGCGGCAGGCAAGGCGCTGGATTATCTCATTAAGATTTACCCGCGTGCTGACAGCCGTGAGGCCATCGCCGAGTCCTGCGGATACTCAAACGTCCAGAGTCGGCCGATACGCGATGCTTTCTCGAAGCTGCTCGAAATGAAGTTCATCGAGCGTGCACAGTCCGGTTCTCTCGCTGCGACGAAGGCGCTTTTCCCATGAGGAATTCAGAAATTATCAAGGTTGAGGATATGCCGCGATGGGTGATGCGTAGCTTTCTTCTGGCCGTCGCTCCGATTGTCGTCGTCTGGACAATCATCAGTCGCACTTGGACCGAAGTCAGATCGATTCCGTTCTTCATCCGATGCGACTTGTCAGGGGAATTCACTGAATTCCGCAGAATTTGGCGCGCGGCTGGGAGCAACCGGGCATGAACGCGCTTTTCATCTGCAAGCTCGCGATCATTTTCCAGTCGTGGACCAGCGAGCCGGAACCGCGCGAAGGTTTCAACGAAATGGCACAGCGCCGTGCCTGGCGCTGGTGGTCGGACGCCCAGGCAATGGGAGTGGTGGTGCAATAGCCACGAATTTGAACCGCAATAGATTTTGGAGATCATCATGGCGTCGATGGATATGGGATTGGTTGAGGCGCTGCGCGCGGAAGGCGGCGGCTATGGACCGGGCGGCGCAGGGTTGCCACCGCCGCCGCCGAAACCGCAGCCGAGGAAAATCCGCGACGGCGACATCCTTTTAGGCAACGCGTCCAACGGCGACCAGATCGGCATCAGTCTTGCGAAGCTGGTCGAAGGCCGTCTCCTGATCCAGGGTAACAGCGGCGCTGGTAAGTCCATGCTGCTGCGTCGCGTGTTCGAGCAATCATGGGGCAAGGTCCAGCAAATCGTCATCGACCCCGATGGCGAGTTCTCCACGCTTTCCGAAAAATTCGACGTCGCCGTTCTGAGCGCGAGCGAGCTTCTGAGGATCGGCGGCAGAACGCTCGCCGGTCACATGCGCGAGCATCGTTACAGCGCAGTACTGGACTTGTCCGACGCGACTTCCGAAGACCGTATGGCCTTCGCCGGCGAACTGGCGGCCGGGCTTATCGATGCCCCGCCCGAGCATTGGCAGCCTGTTCTGGTCCTGATGGACGAGGCGCAGACCTTCGCGCCGCATTTCGACACCGGCGACGTCGACACGGAGACCCGGAAACGCGCGACTTCATCCATCGCGGACATGATGGGACGCGGACGGAAGCGCGGCGTTGCCGGGATCATCGCGACGCAGCGGCTGGCTGAAACGTCGAAGGCGGTTGCGTTCAAGACGACGAATATCATTGTCGGGCGCACGATCTTCGACCGTGACCTTGAGCGGGCCGGTGACGTTCTCGGGTTTACCGCAGGCCATAGCCGCGCGCTGCGCACTCTGGTCGACGGCGAATTTCTCGGAATCGGCCCAGCCTTCAACGTTGCCGGTCGGTCGCGGTTCAAGGCTGGCGGTGTGGAAACGCGCCATAAGGGTGAAGCGCCGCAGATCGCAGCGCCTCCGCAGATCGGCGCTTCCGCCGCCACCGCGCTGCTCGGCCAGATCGAGACGCCCGCGCTTCAACCGGAAAACCAGCGTGGCACGTCATCGTTGTCACACCGGCCTGGATCGGGACGACGTGGCCGTGACTGGAAGCCGGAAGAAGACCAGATCATCCGCGACGGATACCGCGACGGCATGGCGATCCGCGATATCGGATCGGCGCTGGCGGAGATCGGGTTCAGTACGTCGACCAGCAACATTTCCGGCCGCGCGCGCGACCTGGGCTTGGTCAGCGAGAAGGCCGCGGCTGCTTGGTGTGACGCTGAGGATGAAATCCTCCGCGACTGCTATGCGCGCGAAGTCAAGATCATGGACATTGTCGGTGTCCTCGCAGAGCAAGGATACACGCGCGGGCGCGTCGCGATCCAGATGCGAGCGATCGCGCTTGGCATCACGCGCGATCGTGTCAACTACTGGACCGAGCCGGAGAAGGCGATCGCGCTGAAAGGGCTGAAAGACGGAACGCAGTATGCGCAAATCGTCGAGAACCTGCGGCAGGCTGGTTTCCATCGCGGATTAACCGCCATCTTCAAGTTTGCGCAGAAGAACAATCTCGCAAACCGCGGAAGTGATCCTTGGACAACCGAGGAAGTCGAAAAGCTGAAAGAGCTTTACGCGCAAAGACTGCCAACGAAGGAAATTGCCGAACAACTTGGCAAAACCGTCCAGACCGTCCGCTCCAAGGCAAGCATTCTTAACCTCAAGATTCGGGTCGCGTGGAGCGACGACGAATACGCGAAGCTGAACAAAGCATACGCGGACGGCAAGACGCTGACAGAGGCCGTCGAAATCATCGGGAGGCCATACGCCAACGTCGCCCGCATCGCATACACGACAGGCCTCAAATTCTCACTGGCGCCCAGCGAGCGCGGAATGGCGAAAGCGAAGAAGGCGACAGCGAAGCCGCCCAAGACCAAGAAGAAGGGCGCGAAGAAATGAGCGCGGTCGATCATCCCCAGCACTATGGCGGCGCAGAAAACCCCTACGAGGTCATCAAGGTTCTGCAGGCGTGGCTCACGCCCGAAGAATACGTCGGCTTTTTGAAGGGCAACGCGCTCAAGTACAACGCTCGTCATCGACAGAAGGGCGGTCTTGAGGACCTGAGAAAAGCTCAGTGGTATCAGAACGAACTCGTGCGGTTCACGGCATCGTTGCCCAAGGAGGCATTCTGATGGCTCGCGAGCGCCGCCTTCACCCAGCCGTCGAACGGTACCTTGGCCCGGTCGCCATCGCGCAATTCGTTGACGCAGGCTGGTTCACCTTCTGGCCGCTCGGCCTGACGAAGGGCGGCAAGAACGCGTTCGATAACGGCTTCGGCTTTTGGGACGGTCATCGTCAGGATTTGCCCTACGAGACGTCACCTTACGAAAACCCATTCGGAAATCCTGCCTATCCCGATTGGGAAGGCAGGCTCGCGCGCCTGCCAGTTCAAGGGCGCGCAAACGAAGACGTTTCATCCCAAGGAGATTGATATGGAAATGAGCTACGGACGAACAGGCATATTCATCGACGGCGCAAACCTCTACGCGACCGCCAAGGCTCTCGGCTTCGACATGGATTACAAGAAGCTGCTCGCGCACTATCGCGGGAACAGCGATCTTGTCCGCGTCTTCTACTACACCGCGATCATTGAGGACGCGGAGTTCTCATCGATCCGCCCGTTGATCGATTGGCTCGATTACAACGGCTATGTCGTTGTGACGAAGCCGACAAAAGAGTTCATCGACGCCAGCGGCCGGCGCAAGGTCAAAGGCAACATGGACATCGAGCTCGCCGTCGACGCGATGGAGTTGGCCGACAAGATCGAAGACATGATCCTTTTCACCGGCGATGGCGACTTCCGGTCGCTCGTTGGAGCGATGCAGCGCAAGGGCGTCCGCGTCACCGTGATTTCGACGGTTGCCAGCCAACCGCCGATGATCGCGGACGAACTGCGCCGACAGGCCGACACATTCACCGACCTTGTGTCGTTGCAGGCCAAGCTCGGCCGCGAGCCGTCCGAGGCCCCAGCTAGACCACGCGCCGACATTATCGCTGACACCGCGCGGTCATTCGACCGCCGTCCACGCGCCCACGCCTAACCCCGAAACCTAAACCAGAAAATCATTGGAGCTACGACAATGCAGTTGATCCAAGCAAAGCTGATGGAATTGAGGATTGATCCCGCCAACGTCCGCAAGACGGACCTCGCGCCGGAAGAGGCGTTGCTTTCCAGCCTGCGCACGAAGGGCGTCCTTGTGCCTCTGACCGTCCGCAAGAACGGTGACGGGTATCTTGTCACGGATGGCGGCAAGCGCCTTGCGGCTCTGCACATCCTCGCCCGTGATGGTGAGTTCGACAAGACGACACTCGTTCCATGCATGTTGCGGGAAGGCGATGACCGCGATGCGGCTGACATAAGCTTGACGACAAACTTCATTCGGGAATCGATGCACCCGGTGGACGAGTACGAAGCGATCGCGAAGCTGATCGAGGGTGGCAAGACCCCGGAACAGATCGTCGCCGAATACGGGCTCGATGCCAGGCAGGTGAGGCAATCACTCGCGCTGGGCCGTTTGGCGCCGGAAGTCCGCGAAGCGTGGCGCAAGGGCGATCTCGAGGAAGAAGAAGCTGAGGCTTTCACCCTTGAGCCTGACCACGTGCGGCAGGCCGCGATCCTCAAGAAGGTGGGAAAGCACACCAGCCGATGGCAGATCAGGCAGGCCATCCTTGGCGACAATCGCAGCGCCGAAGGCCTGCTCAAGTTCGTCGGCGTCGAGGCCTACAAAGCCGCTGGCGGCGCGACCACCGAGGATCTGTTCACCGACGCCAAGAATCCAGACGTCATCGCGACCGATATCAAGCTTCTGACGAAACTGGCAGAAGACAAGGTCAAGGCGACTATCGCCAAGATCGAGGGCGAGGGCTGGAAGTGGGTTTCTGAAATGTCGGACCTGCCAGACAGCGCGCGCTGGTGGACGAGTCAGGCCAAGAAGGACATTCCCGCCGATAAGCGCGGCAACTTCGGCGTTATCATCTTCCGTCAGCATGATGGCAGCGTTGAGTTCCGGTACGGCGTACAGAAGCCCAGCGCAGCTAAAGCCGCCGACACGAAGAAGGCCAAAGCGAAAGCTAACGGCGAGGTCACGATCTCGGCCGCGCTCTGCGGCCGGATCGCAACGCAGATCACCAGCGCAGCGGAATCGGTTCTCGCTCAAGACCACAAGCTCGGCCTTGCGGTGATCGCGGCCGCTATCATCGCGGGTGACGGACCGGCCCGGATCAAGTCGGATGCTGCCAACGAAGAGGACGACTATTCCACCTTCGATAAGGCTCTGGCGTTGATGCGCAAGAAGGACGTGCCGCAGTTGCACGCCATCCTCGCAGGCCACGCCGCTGCTTCGTTGAAATTGGGGAGCTTCAACCAGTCGAATCTTCCGCTCGCTGAGGGCAACGACGACGACCGCGCACTGCTCGAAGCTCTCGACCAGAAGAAGATCAACACCGAACTGCGCCAGCACTTCGATTCCGCCGATTACTTCGCTGGCGTCACGGCGCAGGCCTGCAAGGATGCCATCACGGCCTGCGATCCGAAGCAGCCGATCACCGGCAAGGAAAAAAAGTCCGAACTGGCGAAGCTGGCAACGGATCTGGTGAAGAAGTCGAACGCTGGCGGGAAGGCGGGATGGTTGCCGCTGGAAATGCGCCTCAAGTCCTACGACGGACCGGCGCTCAAGCCTTCCAAGGCTGCGGCCCCCGCGAAGAAGGCAGCCAAGAAGACAGCGAAGAAGCGGGCCGCATGACGAAGGTCCGCACCATCGGCCAGGAGATCGCTGAGAACGATCTTCTGGACGAGGTTTCCGATCAGACCGCGCTCGACAAGATCGCGGCTCTGATCGACGGCCACATTCTGGAAGCCTTCAAGACAGGCTTCGAACACGCGACGGCTGGCGGCGAGGAAGCTGGCAGGCGTATGCCTCAACTTAAAGGCGCGATGCCGCTCGTCCTTTACGTCGGGGACGAGGCGACACGCCGCGAACTGATCGACCTTTTCAAAGCCACGCATCCGAACGCCATTGAGGCGCGGATACCGGAACGGGTGAAACGAGCATGAACGACACCGCAGAAGCCGCGCCGCAAGTCGCAATCCAGAACGACGGCTGGGAATGGGCCATCGTCGAGATCATGGGCCACCGCAAGCACGCCGGTCGCGTGCGCGAGGAAGAACGCTTCGGCGCGAAAATGCTCCGCATCGATATCCCCGTGAAGGGTGATGCCGCTGCAAATGGTTGGGAAACCCACTACTACGGCGGGCCGTCGATTTTCTCATTCACGCTGACCGACGAAGACTCGGTCATGCGCGCCAACATGCCGTGGGACGCTCCCGGCCGGTACCGGCTGCCAGCGCCAGAAGCTGACGCCCCGGACGACGACAACGAATACGACGACGAGGCCGAGCATGGCTGACACAGTCGTTGGGGCGTGGACCAATCGATTCTCTCAGCGCTCCTGCGCCGAGTGTGGCACGACATTTCAACCGCGCGGGACACGCGATATCTGGTGTTCGGTGCCGTGTCGGTTCTGGTCGCATGTCGACAAGACTGCTGGTCCAGATAAGTGCTGGCCTTGGAAGAAACGATGCTTTGTCACCGGATACGGACAATTCACCGTCGAGGGGACGCCGTTCTACGCCCACCGAAAAGCACTGGAATTGTCTGGCGCTGAGATTCCAGAGGGAATGTACGCGACGCATGGTTGCGATAATCCTCCTTGCTGCAACCCGCATCCAGAGCACGTTCGTGTCGGTAGTCCATCGCTGAACATCACTGAGGCTCACGAACGCGGCAGGCGCCCAAATGTGAACTACGCAACAGGTGACCGTCACGGGAAAAGAAAGAGCCGCCGACAACAGGAGCCCGCACGTGGTTGCGTATAGCTTCAAACAGCGCTTCGTCGTGCCGATCCGGCTGGGCCTCGGGATGACCGTCGGCATCGTCGATGATGGTACCCAACGGTTGAAGCCGAAGCGGCAGACGATCCGCGCCATAGGGAAGCGCCGGCACGCGCGACCGGGAGAAACCTTGCAGCTGTACTGCGGCATGCGCCAGCCGGGTTGCTTCCTCATCGGCGCCGCGATCTGCACCGACACGAGGGCCGTCAAGATCGTTCTGTCCGACACCGACTTCCAGATCATCTTGAACAACTCCGCAATCGGCTTGCTGCCATCTGAGATTCGACGCTTCGCGCAGGCTGACGGTTTCGACGACGAACACGACATGCTCGACTTCTGGCGAGAAGAACATCCAGGCCTCGACGTGTTCGAGGGCATTGTCTGCGAATGGAGACCCGCGGCATGACTAAACTGAAACCCGGCGCGCTCGCTGCGCTGATGACATACAAGTCGATCGATGACGGCAGCGGCAGGGTGCTTGTCTCGGGCGAGGCGTTGGACAGCGCCATTGATGCCCTGACAATCAAGGATGAGGTCTTCGACGAGGATCTGGACGAGGCGATACAGGACGCGGTCGCGGACGGCGAGGGCAGGGCGACGCCGCACTATCTCAAGACGCACCTTGCCGCGCGCGGCCTGGTCATCGTGCCGATGGGGGCACCGTCCGACATCGCCGTGTCGATCGAGCGCGAGGCCTGCGCCTCGATAGCCGAAGCGATCGACAGCGGGCGAGGTAATGAGAAACTGATCGCGAAATCTATCAGGGAGCGCAGCGACCTTCGCGACCTGCCGACGAATTCAGTTGCGCACTCTCCCGCTGTTCGTGACGAGGCAGAGGCCGATAAGGAATTCTATATCTGGCTGCAATCACATGGCGGCGTTGTGCTCGCCGATCAGCAGCAATGCTTTGCTGCCGGATATGCAGCCGCCCTGTCCGCCGCCCCGGTCGAGCCCGAGTTGATTTCCGGCGCGCAGATGGACGCCATAGAGGCTGCGGCGATTGCGGGAGAGCCACTCACGTCATTGTCCGCCTCGGTCGGGGAGCCTGTGGCGCGCGTCAGCAATGATCGCTGCAGATTGGACGATGATCCTGCGCCTGTGGCGTCAGTCACACAGGTTTGCGCCTGTTCTGAGACTTGTGCTGCCGATGGGTTCACTCCTGTGCAGAAACCGAGCGGAGCGGCAACTCGATACGATGCTCTTGGCCGCCGTATGGAGCCTGTCGCCATGCCTAATGCGCAGAAAGACGCATTGGCCCGGTGCTATGGCCGGCTCTGGCTTGTTCACACCGATAACAAAAGCATCCATCTGGCGCGCCGCGAATTGTTGTCGTGGCTGACAAAGGACGAGCAGGCATGGGGCATCGAACACGCCAAAGCTGAAGCATTGGCTTGGCCACCTCGCGCCACCCCGCCAGCCACATCGACTGGCGTGGTTCAGCGGCAACGCCTGATTGAGTGGGCGCAATCGAAAGACCCCGCGAACATCGGACGCAAGACTGGCGAGCAGTGGGCCGATGAAATCATTTCCCTAACTTCACGCGCGGAGTTGAAATGATGGGCGACGTTACCGGACCGATATCTACATTACCCGGTGCGAGGCACCCGCTGCCGAAGGGCGCGAAATGCGACCATCACCGGCGAAGACCGGCTGTCGTCCGCATCCAGGGCGAGACTGATTCGTTCGGTTCCGAACTGAACGACATGTGCCAGAAGTGCTTCAACAAGCACCGCGCGTACCTCAGATCGCCGGAGGCCGCGAAGTCCCGACAAGGCCGCTGCGACTGGTGCAAGAACGAGGCGACCGATCTTCGCCCGCGTCGTGATTTTGAGGAAGGTCTGGCCGGTCGCCTCTATGACGTGTGCGGCGATTGCGTGAAGAAGGAAAACGAACGACTGGCCGAAGAAGCCGAAGCGTATGAACGCGACCACGGCTATGAGGGCGTTTGGGATGATGATGACTACGACGACTATGACGAGGGCGACCACCTGTGAAGAAACGCACTCAATCGTCCGATATCGAGTCCGGCCGAGTCGATCCTTTCCCGTATGATGGACCGCTGCGCCGGGTTGATGGTGTAGCGCCTTATAATCATTACCTCTGGCCGCTCGACCGAGATTGGTATTGGGCGCGAAAAGACCTCGACGATCGCATTTCTTCGCGTTGGCATTTCAGCGCAATTGCCCTTGCTGATGGTCGCTGGCTTTCGAGCGGACATATTCGAGACGAAAGCCGGATGCAGTTCTTCGAGACACGAGAAGCGGCGCTGCGTCACTCGGCTGCCGAATTTCTGCGGACTATCAGAGGGGCCCGTCATTGGGACCGTTACCGCTTCGGCAGCGACTATGTCTCGCCAGAGCTTTACGTGCGTCTCGTCGCATGGGTCACTGCGGTCCTCAAAAGAAAACCGTTGCGATTGACGGTAAAGCCAGCACCACCGAAGCCTCCTGTTTGGTCCGACCTCCCATTGTTCGCGGAGTACGGCAACAGATGAAGCGCGAACAGCCCGACCATCGCGAGACTTATGCGGCGCGGGGCATGCGCCGCGAGGCCGCGGCAGCGGCGCGAGCGACGAGGCTAGGCTTCATGAACTCTTCACCGCTTCCCGCCTTCGCCGCGAGTGGTTTGAGTTCTCGGCCGACATGCACACCTTCATCGAGCAGACGGCGATCGCGGGCAAGTCGCGGCCGCCGGATGCGTAAATGAGCTAGCGAATCGCGATGACCATTGAAATTCTAAGCACTTAAGGCCTCTGAGTATGAGTAGCACCGTCCGGTTATTGACATCGAAGGAAGCCGCCTCGCGGCTCTCCATCACTGTGGATCAGCTATCGGATTTGGTTCACGACGGCGAAATCGCCTATATTCTCGTGGGGCGCGGCGCAAAGCGGCCTCGGCGTCGATACACCGAGGGGGACCTTGATGATTTCATTGATCGACGTCGCAGGCGGGAAGCATGTCAGTCTACAAGCCCCAAAAGTCGCCTTTCTACCAATACGACTTCCAATTCGCTGGTCGTCGGTTTTTCGGCTCTACGGAGTGCACGGCTCGAAAAGAAGCTGAGAAGTTCGAGCAAGTAGAGCGCGACAAGGCGAAGAAACTCGTCAAGGCATCAAAGTGTGCCAAGACATCGCTTTTGATCGGCGACGTCATCGTCCGTCTTTGGAATGACGAGGCGCAGCACGACGCTGACCCGGACGCGACCTGGACAAACCTTGAACGTCTCGTCGGCTATTTCGGTGAGACGACGCCACTGACTGAAATCGACCACAACAAGGCGAAACAGCTTGTTGCGTGGCGACGCGGACATCGCGTCGCGCGCCGTGGCAAGTTGAGCAAAGAGCAACAGGAGGCTCTGCCGCTGATCGCCAACGCGACTGTGAACCGGTCCGCCACCAAAGTTCTACAGCGCCTCTTTCGTTTCGCGAAGGCCGAGAACGCTGTCTTCGACAATGAACCGAAATGGGAAGAGCTCCTGTTGCCAGAGCCTGAAGAGCGCGTGCGTGAATTGCAGGACGACGAGGCCGCGGCCTTGGATGACGCGATGCGCGACGACTATGCGCCGTTCTTCAACTTCGTGCGGGCCAGCGGCATGAGGTTTAGGGAATGCGTGACGCTGCGCTGGTCGGAGGTGAATTTCGGCACCAAGCAAATCGTTCGCCTCGGTAAGGGCGGCCGGCGCGTCGTGTTCCCGATAACCGACAGCGTCCGGGATATTCTCTTTCCGCTACAGGGGCAACATCCAGAATTCGTATTCACGTATGTCGCGGTCTACGGCAACAAGCGCTTGGGCCTCGTGCGCGGTCAACGCTATCGGCTGACCTACAACGGCACCAAAGCTGCGTGGCAGACCCTTAGGGGCAGGGCGGCGCTCGCCGATTTCCGGTTCCACGACTACAGGCACGACTTCGGAACGAAGCTGCTGCGTGATAGCGGCAACTTGAAGCTGGTCCAGAGGGCTATGAATCACCGCGACATCAAGTCTACGCTTCGCTATGCCCATGTGCTGGATGAGGACATCGCCGCCGCCGTGGAGCGTGTCGCAAAGTCCCGGAAAAAGCCCCGGACCACTGTTCGGAAAGTCAGTTAATCCTATGAAATAAAAAGGTAATTCCCAACAGACATCCCACCTTCCAGATGTCGTTCGCGGCCACGCTGGGTCTCGTGGCCCTGATCCAGATCGGTATGCCGAACCTGTTCGCCTCGCCGGACAATTCGCAGGTGGCGCGCGCGGCGCTCTGGGGCGGTCGTGAAATCACGATGCTGGCGCTGGCGTCGCTGGTGGCCGGGTTCGCGACCATGCCATATGCGGCATTTCACTTTCATCGTGTGACGCCTTACGGCGTACTGGCCAACCTCGCGGCGATGCCGGTGGTCTCGGTGCTGGTGATGCCGGCGGGACTGCTGGGGTTGCTGGCGATGCCGTTCGGATTCGACGGCATGTTCTGGCGGCTGATGGATGTCGGCATCGGCTGGATGGTCGCGGTGTCGCAATGGGTCGCGGCGCTTCCCGGCGCCATCGGCCAGATCGCGTCCTTCGGCACCGGCCCGCTGGCCCTGATGAGCGCGGGTATCATCGCGCTCGGTCTGTTGCGGACGCCGTTGCGATGGGTGGGCGCGGGGCTCATTGCGTTCGCAACGATCTGGGCGCTGACCACGCCGCAGCCGGACGTGCTGGTGGCCGGGGACGGTCACACGGTCGCGGTGCGAGGGAAAGACGGCCGGTTGCGTCTGATGCGCACCGGGAGGGACGCATTTTTGTCGCGCGAATGGCTCGCAGCCGATGCCGACATGCGCAAGGCAACCGATACATCGCTGACCGATGGCGTCTCGTGCGACCCGTCTGGATGCGTGGTACAGGCCGCGGATGGTTCGACCATCGTGCTGGCTATGAAGCCCGAGGCGTTCGCGGATGATTGCGGGCGCGCCGCCGTGATCGTGACGCTGCGGCAGCCGCCGACCGACTGCGCGGCCATGGTACTGGATCAGGAAATGCTGCGCAGGCGAGGGACGCTTGCTCTGCGTAAAACCGCCGACGGTTATGCGATCACGGCCAACCGGCCGCGCGGCGTGGACCGCCCGTGGTCACCGGCAAATGTCGAGGATGAATCCGAAACACCCGCTGTCCGGACAAATCGTCCGGCAGCACCTGTCGATGCCACGCCGGCGGAGAGCGACCTCCAGCCGGACGATTGATCCCAAGAAGAATTCAATACTTGCGAACGAGCCCGATCAGCTTGCCCTGAATCCGCACGCGGTTGGGCGGCAGGATACGGACTTCATAGGCCGCGTTCGCAGGCTCCAGCGCGATGGACGCGCCGCGCCGCCGGAACCGCTTCAGGGTGGCTTCTTCCTCGTCGATCAGCGCCACCACGATGTCGCCGGTGTCGGCGGTCTCATTACGCTGGATCAGCACGGTGTCGCCGTCGAGAATGCCGGCTTCCATCATGGAATCGCCGCGCACTTCGAGGGCATAGTGTTCGCCGGATCCGAGCATGTCGGGCGGCACGCTGATGGTGTGGCTGCGGGTCTGCAACGCTTCGATCGGCGTACCTGCCGCGATCCGGCCCATGACCGGCACGGAGACCGGGAAGCTCGCGTCCTCGTCCGGACCGGCGGAGGTGTTCGCGCGGACCTTGCCGAGGTTGCCCTCGATGACGCTCGGAGTAAAGCCGCGGCGGGCGCCACCTGGATTGGCACTCGTTTCAGGAAGCTTGATGACTTCAATCGCGCGGGCGCGATTGGCCAGCCTGCGGATGAAGCCGCGCTCTTCGAGTGCAGTGATGAGCCGGTGAATGCCTGACTTGGAGCGCAGGTCCAGCGCGTCCTTCATTTCGTCGAAGGAGGGCGGAACACCAGCTTCCTTGAGCCGCTCATTGATAAAGCGCAGAAGCTCGTATTGTTTGCGTGTCAGCATCTTGGTCCCCGATCCCTAGAATCCCATGTTTGATCCGAAGCCGCGCCTCTCTGGATCCCCACTGAGAAAGAATGGAAAGGGACACTCAGGAGTAGCGAGTCACTCGAAACAAATCATGAACGAACACTATCTGTTCCATATGTGTTCCGCAACCCCTTAATTTCACGTCAACGACGGGCCAACGTAATCGGGGATTGTCAGTTTGGCAGCCGGAGGATCGTGCAGGGCGAGCCGGCGGGGGCGGCTGGGGCATGTGGCGGCCGGACGATTAGCGCGTTGGCGGCAGCGAGATTGGCCACCAGCGAACTGTCTTGGGCGCCCACCGAGGTGGCGACGGGCATACCGTCTCTGCCGGGTGCGAGCCGCGCCCGCAGGTAGTCCTGCCGCTTGTCGTTGGCGGGCAGTTCGCGTCCGAGCACGGCATGTTCAAGCGGATGGTCGACCATTGTTCGCCCGGAGAGCGAACGGATCAGCGGCACCAGAAACAGGAAGGCGCAGACGTAGGACGACACGGGATTGCCGGGCAGGCCCAGCACGCGCATCGCCCCGAGCCGTCCGTTCATCATCGGCTTGCCGGGCCGCAGTGCGATCTTCCAGAAGGCCATGTCGAAGCCTTCGGCTTTCAGCGCAGCCTGAACCAGATCGTGATCGCCGACTGACGCGCCGCCGGTAGTGACGAGAACGTCCGCGCCGAGATCGCGCGCGCGGCGGATTCCGCCGGAGGTGTCTTCGAGCGTGTCGCGCGCGATGCCGAGTTCGATCACTTCCGCGCCTTCGCTGCGTGCGAGTGCCGCAAGCGCAAAGACATTGCTGTAGACGATCTGGCCGGGACTCGGCGTCGTGCCCGGAGGCACCAGCTCGTCGCCGGTGGCGAGGATTGCAACCTTCGGACGGCGGTGTACCGCCAATCGCGGATGGTTCATGCCGGCGGCGAGCGCGAGTGCGCGATCATTGAGCAGGGAGCCGCGCGGCAACAGCACATCGCCTTCGCGGAAATCGATGCCGGCGGGGCGGATGTTCTTTCCCGCGGTGATGGCTTCATTGACGATCACGACATCACCGTCACGCGAGGTGTCTTCCTGAATGACCACGGCATCCACGCCGCCGGGAATGACGCCGCCGGTGAAGATGCGCGCCGCCTGTCCGGCACCGATGTTTTGATTGAACGGCCGCCCGGCAGCGACTTCGCCGATCACCTTCAGCCGCGCGCCCGGCACGGCATCGGCTGCATGGACCGCGTATCCGTCCATTGCCGAGAGGGCGACGGGAGGCTGGGTGCGGAGTGCCGCAACGTCGCGGGAGAGGGTGCGGTGAAACGCTTCGTGAAGCGCAACCGTTTCTTCGGGAAGGGCGCTGGCGTCCTTGAGAACGGCGGCATAGGCCTCGGCGACCGGCATCAGCGCCATGGTGCAATCCTTAATAGTCCGCCAGATAGTGACCGGACTTTCCGCCCTTTTTCTCGACCAGGCGGATGGCCTCGATCTGGATGCCGCGCTCCACGGCTTTCACCATGTCGTAGATGGTGAGACATGCCACCGACACGGCGGTCAGTGCTTCCATCTCGACGCCGGTCGGGCCTTTGACCTTCACCGTGGCGCGCACGCGGCAGCCCGGCAGCTTGGTGTCGGGCGTGATGTCGAGCGTAACTTTCGACAGCGCCAGCGGATGACAGAGCGGAATGAGGTCGGAGGTGCGCTTCGCCGCCATGATCCCGGCGACCCGCGCGGTGCCGAGCACGTCGCCCTTGGCGGCATTGCCCTTCACAATCAGATCGAGCGTCTTGCGGGTCATGATGACGCGGCCTTCGGCCACTGCCACGCGTTCGGTATCCGGCTTGGCGGAAACGTCCACCATGCGCGCTTCGCCCTTGGCGTCGATATGGGTGAAGGCGGCGCTTGCTTTCTTCTTTGATGTTTCTTTGGCCACGGCTCAGCGCGTCCCGGTGGCGCGTTGCGCATCGCTGCGGGCGAGCAGGGCGCGGGTCGCAGCCGTCACGTCGGTCTGACGCATCAGGCTTTCGCCGACAAGGAATGTGGAGAAGCCGACCTTGGCGAGGCGCGCCAGATCGCTAGGCGCGAAGATGCCGCTTTCGCCGACGCTGATGCGATCCTTCGGAATCAGCGGCGCGAGTTCTTCGCTGGTGGCGAGCGTGGTCTCGAAGGTGCGCAGGTTGCGGTTGTTCACGCCGAGCAGCGGCGAGCGCAACCTCAAGGCGCGGTCAAGCTCCTCGCGGTTATGGACTTCGAGCAGCACGTCCATGCCGTGCGCGAAGGCGGCGTCCTCGATGTCCCTGGCCGCAGCGTCATCGAGCGCGGCCATGATGATCAGGATGCAGTCCGCGCCATGGGCGCGGGCCTCCGCCACCTGATAGGTGTCGTACATGAAATCCTTGCGCAGCACCGGCAGCGAGACAGCGGCGCGCGCCGCAACCATGAACGCCAGCGAGCCCTGGAACGACGGAGTATCGGTCAGCACCGAGAGACACGCCGCGCCGCCTGCTTCATAGGCCTTCGCCAGCGCCGGAGGATCGAAGTCGGCGCGAATGAGTCCCTTCGACGGCGAAGCCTTCTTGATCTCGGCGATCAGCGCATAGTCGCCGCGCGCGATCTTCGCGCGGATGGCGTTGACGAAACCGCGGGGCGCGGGAGCTGCCTTGGCGCGCGCCTCGACCTCGGCGAGCGGAAGCGCGCGCTTCGCGGCGGCGATTTCCCCGCGCTTGTAGGTTTCGATTTTATCGAGGATGTCAGCCAAAGGTCGTTCTTCCTCAAGCATTGGAGACAGCGACAAGGCGCTTGAGCCTGTCCGCCGCCGCGCCAGTGTCCAGCGCCTTGGTGCCGAGCGCAACGCCTTCCTTGAGATCCTTGGCCTTGCCGGCAACCACGAGCGCTGCTGCAGCGTTCAAAAGTGCGACGTTCCGGTAGGCGTTCTGCTTGCCCTCCAGCACGTCGCGAAGCGCCTTGGCATTGGCCTCGGCATCGCCGCCCTTGAGGTCAGCACTGGTGGCGCGCGGCAACCCGCCGTCCTCGGGCGTGACTTCGAATGTGCGGATGTTGCCGTTCTCCAGCGCCGCGACGAAGGTTGGCCCGGTGAGGGTGATCTCGTCGAGGCCGTCGGAGCCGTGCACGACCCACACCGCTTCCGCGCCGAGGTTCTTCAGCACCTGCGCCAGCGGCTCGACCCAGTGCTTGGAGAACACACCGACCATCTGCCGCTTGACGCCGGCAGGATTGGACAGCGGTCCGAGCAGGTTGAAGATCGTGCGGGTGGCGAGTTCGACGCGGGTGGGGCCGACGTTCTTCATCGCTGGATGATGCGTGGGCGCGAACATGAAGCCGATGCCGGCCTCGGCGATGCAGCGGCCGACGTCATTCGGCGTGATGTTGATGTTGACGCCGAGCGCCGCCAGCGCATCGGCAGCGCCCGACTTCGACGACAGCGCGCGGTTGCCGTGCTTGGCAACCGGGACGCCCGCGCCGGCGAGAATGAACGACGCGCAGGTCGAAACATTGACCGATCCAGAGCCGTCGCCGCCGGTGCCGACGATATCAACGGCATCGGCGGGCGCCTTGACCGTCAGCATCTTGGAGCGCATCGCCGAGACCGCGCCGGTGATTTCATCGACGGTTTCGCCGCGCACGCGCAGGCCCATCAGCAGGGCACCCATCTGCGAGGGCGTCGCTTCGCCGGACATCATGCGGTCGAACGCCGCCGCCGCCTCGTCACGCGACAGGGCCGCGCCAGTGGCGACTTTTCCGATAATGGCTTTCAGGTCGTCCATGTGACTTCCGCTCAAATGAGCCTGTATCCCAACATCATTGAGCGGCTGTGGCGCCGGTCGCCGTGGCAAATGCGTTCTGGTTGATCGTCACGCCGATCTCGGTTTCGAGCTTCGCGATATAGGCGGTGAGTTGCTCTTCCATTTCCGCGCGGCGGAGGCTCTCGGTCAGCTTCTTCACATCCTCGGATGCAAGATCAACCGGCGGCACGACAACGTCGGTGACCTTGAACACGATCCACTCGCTCGCACCGCTGCCTTCGGTCTGGCCGACGCCGTCCTTCGGGGTGCGGAACGCAGCCGTCACCAGCCGGTCGGGAACATCCTTGGCGTCAGTGTCGCGCTTGAACAGCTTGGCCGTCTCAACCTTGAGTCCCGCAGCCGCGGCTTCGGCGTCGAAGGCCGCGCCCTTTTCCAGCTTTCCGACGATCTCGGTGGCCTTGGCGCGCAGGCGGGTCGAGATCTGCTCGTCGCGCCAGCGTGTTTCGACCTGATCCTTCACTTCGTCGAGCGATCGGTCGCGCGACGGCGTCACGCCGAGCACATCGAACCAAAGCTCGCCGCCGTTGTACTGCACCGGCTCGTTCTCGACGCCGATGTTGCTGGCGAATGCCGGCGACACGAGATCGATACCCTGCGGCAGACCGGCCACCGGTTTGCCGTCCGGTCCGCGCCCGGAGCGATCGATGGCTTCGATCGTGGTCGCCTTGAGCCCGAGCTTTTGAGCCGCCTCGGCGATATTCGATCCGCCGCCGCGCTCGTCCTCGATCTTGTTGCGCTGGTCCTGCATCTGAGCCCGCGCACGCTCCAGTGCGATCTCGCGCTTGATCGCCGGAGCGACAGTCTCAAAGGCCGGGTTGGTGCCTGGCTCGACCTTCGTGACTTTCAGGAGGGCCGTGATCAGCGTTCCCTTGACCGGCTCGCTCACCGTGTTGGGCGCAAGAGCGAACGCGGCGTCGGCGATGGCGGAATCGCCGATCGAGGCCTTCGCGACATTGCCGAGGTCGATGTCGCCCGTGGTCAGCTTGCGCTCCTTGGCGATGTCCTCGAACGACGTGCCAGCGGCGATACGCTCGCGCGCAGCCTTGGCCTCGTCGGCGTTCGGGAACGGGATCTGGAGCACCTGACGCTTCTCCGGCGTCGCATAGCGTTCGCGACGCTGCTCGAAAACCTTCTTCGCGTCCTCGTCAGACACCGTGATCCACTTGGCGAGTTCGTCCGGTGTGAGAGTAAGCACGGCGATCTTGCGATACTCCGGTGCCCTGAACAGTTGCTTGCGCTCGCCGAAATACGTCGCCAGCGCCTCGGGCGAGGGCGGGGCAATGGTGCCCGCCTGAGCGGCTGCCAGTTTGACATAGCTCGCGGAACGCTGCTCGTTCTGGAAACGGACCAGCGCTTCGACCTGGGTCTTCGTCGGCTCGAGGCCCGCGACGATCGTGCCTGTGAGCTGGCGGCGCATTGCGATGCGGCGCTGCTCGGCAATGAAGCGCTGCTCGGTGTAGCCGGCCTGGCGGATCGTCTGCAGGAACCGGTCGTGATCGAACTTGCCGTCGAGTCCCCTGAAGGTCGGGTCGCTCGAGATGGCGCGCACGATATCCGCATCCGACTGGCCAAGGCCCATGCGCTTCGCGGTCTCATCCAGCGCGGCATCGGAGATGACCTCCTGAAGCACCTGACGGTCGAGTCCGAACTGGCGCGCCTGCTCCATGGTCAGCGGGCGGCCGAACCGGCGCCCGATCTGCTGAAGCTTGTCAGTGAACAGATTCCGGAATTGTTCGGTGGTGATTTCGGTGCTGCCGATCTTGGCGAGCGACGACTGTCCGAATCCTTTGAAGATGTCGGCGATACCCCAGACACCGAAACTGATGATCAGCACGCCGAACAGGACGGACATCACCGTCTTGCCGAGCCAATTCGATGAGGCTTTACGCATTCCTCGGAGCATGGGTCCAACTTGATGTTCAGGGGGTGGGGCGGCCCGCCACAGAGGCATTACCGCGTTGTTTCGCCAACATATAAAGGGGCACCGGTTCCCTAGCAACCATGGTGACGGCGACGCTTCAGCGCGGTTAACGGCTTGTGCCGCCCGCAATGTGGAAACCGGGCAATGGAACTGGCTTCTCGGTGAGCCCTCTGATAGCGCAGATCGGCCGCACTGCCCGATAATCCCGACAAATATGATGCGAGATCAATCATGACTGACACGCGCCGCCCCCTGATCGCCGGGAACTGGAAGATGAATGGTCTCAAAGCCTCGATGAATGAGCTTGCGGCCATCGCGCAGGGCGCGGCGGACGCGTGGCGCAAGGCCGATCTTCTGATCTGCCCTCCCGCGACACTGCTGGTTTCATCGGCGGCGGCAGTGACCGGATCGAAGGCCGCAATTGGCGCACAGGACTGTCATCCCGCGCCATCCGGCGCTCACACCGGCGATCTCTCTGCTGAGATGCTGGCGGATGCCGGGGCAACGGCGATCATCGTGGGCCATTCCGAACGCCGCACGGATCACCACGAGAGCGATGCGCTTGTTCGCCAGAAGGCGGAGGCGGCCTGGCGGACGGGCCTTGTCGCCATCGTCTGCGTCGGAGAAACGCAGGCTGAGCGAGATGCCGGACAGGCGCTCGGCGTGGTCGGACGCCAACTCGCTGGATCCCTGCCGGACGGGGCTACCGCAGCCAATCTGGTGGTTGCCTATGAGCCGGTTTGGGCCATTGGAACCGGCCGGACACCGACAACCAAAGATGTCGAGGAAGTCCATGGGTTTATCCGGGGTAAGCTGAAAGACCGGTTCAAGGGCGAGGGCGATTCCGTCCGGATTCTCTACGGAGGCTCCGTGAAGCCCTCAAACGCCGCCGAATTAATGGCTGTCGCCAATGTCGACGGGGCTTTGGTCGGCGGAGCCAGCCTGAAAGCTGCTGACTTCCTTGCGATTGCGGCTGCGTGCCCCTAAATGGCCCGCAGGCCCCAGTGGTCCGTCGGGGGTGACAATCACCCCTGCAATCGTGTACAGACCGCGCAACTTCAACCCCCGCAAGCACCGACGCGACCGGCTCCCGGCGCTGGAGGCTTGTGACGGAAGGTAACGATGCAGACTGTCATTATCGTCATCCATCTCATGATCGTCGCGTCGCTGATCGGCGTCGTGCTGTTGCAGCGCTCGGAAGGCGGCGGCCTTGGTGTCGGCGGCGGTGGCGGTGGCGGCTTCATGTCCAGCCGCGGCACGACCAATCTGCTCACCCGCACCACGGCCATTCTGGCGACGGGCTTTTTCATCACCAGCCTGTTCCTGTCGTGGCTCGCGAGCTACGACCGCAAGCCTGCATCGATCCTCAACACCAGCCCGGCGCCGATCTCGCAGCCGGGTGCTCCGGCGGCGCCTGCGGGTGGTTTGCTGGATTCTCTCAAGAAGCCTGAAGCGCCGTCCGCTCCGGCCGCGCCACAGGCTCCGCAGTCGAAATAATCCAGACAAATGATGTGCAGTCATGCGCGAGCCGCTTGTCTGCACATCTGAGAATTGCCTTTCAAGTCACTGACAGAACTTCCATATCAAGGTCGCCCACAGCGCATCGGTTTTCCGGTGCGTGCGTGGGTTTCGTTTTGCGAATCACACCGGCGGAGCTAAAGGTAGAATCCCATGACGCGGTATATTTTCATCACCGGCGGCGTGGTCTCCTCGCTCGGCAAGGGTCTGGCTTCAGCAGCGCTCGGCGCTGTTCTGCAGTCACGAGGCTACAAGGTCCGCCTTCGCAAGCTCGATCCCTATCTCAATCTCGATCCCGGAACGATGTCGCCGTATCAGCACGGCGAAGTGTTCGTGACCGATGACGGCGCCGAGACCGATCTCGATCTCGGGCATTACGAGCGCTTCACCGGCCGTCCCGCCACCAAGCAGGACAACATCACCACCGGGCGCATCTATCAGGACATCCTGAACAAGGAGCGGCGCGGCGATTATCTCGGCGCGACGGTTCAGGTGATTCCCCACGTCACCAACGCCATCAAGGAATTCATTCTCGGCGGCAACGAAGGCTACGACTTCGTGCTCTGCGAAGTCGGCGGCACCGTCGGCGACATCGAGGGCCTGCCGTTCTTCGAGGCGATCCGCCAGGTGAAGAACGATCTGCCGCGCGGCGAGGTGATCTACATCCACCTCACGCTGCTGCCTTACATTCCGAGCGCAGGCGAACTGAAGACCAAGCCGACGCAGCATTCGGTCAAGGAACTGCGCTCTATCGGTATTCAGCCCGACATCTTGCTGTGCCGGACTGATCGCGAAATTCCGAAGGAAGAGCGCCGCAAGCTGGCGCTATTCTGCAACGTGCGCGAATCCGCCGTCATCGAGGCACGCGACGTCGACAACATCTACGCAGTGCCCGAGGCCTATCACGCTGCCGGTCTCGACGACGAAGTGCTGGCCGCGTTCGGCATCGTCGATATCAAGCCGCCCAAGCTGGAAAGCTGGCACACCATCAACGAGCGCGTCCGCAATCCCGAAGGCCAGGTGACCATTGCCATCGTCGGCAAGTACACCGGCATGAAGGACGCCTACAAATCGCTGATCGAGGCGCTGTCCCACGGCGGCATCGCCAACAAGGTGAAGGTCAATCTCGACTGGATCGAGTCCGAGGTCTTCGAGAACGAAGATCCCGCGCCGTTCCTCGAACACGTCAACGGCATTCTGGTGCCGGGCGGCTTCGGCCAGCGCGGCGCGGAAGGCAAGATCAAGGCGGCGCGGTTCGCGCGCGAGCGCGACGTGCCGTATTTCGGCATCTGCTTCGGCATGCAGATGGCGGTGATCGAGGCCGCGCGCAATCTCGTCGGCATCGAGGACGCCAACTCGACAGAGTTCGGCCCGACAAAGGAGCCACTGGTCGGCCTGATGACCGAATGGCTGCGCGGCAATGAACTTGAGAAGCGGAGCAAAGCCGGCGATCTCGGCGGCACCATGCGGCTCGGCGCTTATCCCGCCACGCTCAAGAAAGGCAGCCGTGTCTCGGAGGTGTACGGCGGCGCGCTGGAGATTTCCGAGCGCCATCGCCACCGCTACGAGGTCAACACCGCTTACAAGGATCGCCTCGAACAGCACGGCCTGCGCTTCTCGGGATTGTCACCCGACGGTGTGCTGCCGGAGATCGTCGAGTACGAGGATCATCCGTGGTTCATCGGGGTGCAGTACCATCCCGAACTGAAATCGCGCCCGTTCGAGCCGCATCCGCTGTTCGCCTCGTTCGTGCAGGCCGCGATGGTTCAAAGCCGGCTGGTTTAAGTTTCTCCCCCATCACTGACGAGCAGATCGCTTTTGCCGGACGCAACGGTGCTGCTCCTTGCCAGTCTGCATTGCGGCCGTCGCGTCAGGCGATAGACGGCAGCCGGCGGCACATTCAGCATGGCGCGGTCGAGCAATGTCGCCTTCAGGCCCAGCCTGTCGAGAATGGGCCGCGGCACCGGGCAGGTCATGCCGTAGGTGAATTGGTAGAACGCTCCGCCGGGCCGGATGTAGCTGAATGCGCCGCCGACAATCGACACGATCTTCCGGGTCGACATGTTCAGGAGCGGAAGGCCACTTACGACGGCGCCAACAGGCGCACCCTCGAACAATGCGCTGCCGGCCAACCGGCCCGCGTCCATCCAGAGGACGCGCGCGCCGGGAAAACGAACCTGCAGCAGCCTCATGAAATCGGAGCCGTATTCGATGAGGGTGAGGTTCTCCTGACGCACGCCACGTTGCAGCAGCTTGTAGGTGAACGCACCGGTGCCGGGCCCCAGTTCGATGATAGGGCCAGTCGATGGCGTAATCTCGCTGGTGATCAGGCTCGCCAGCGCTTCACCGGACGGGGCAATCGCGCCGACACGGCCGGGGGCAGACATCCAGGCGAGAAAGAACGACAGAAAATCGTGCGGCATTGGTACTCCGGGGCGAATGATGAGCGGTCAGCGCCGCTCGTGTGACGTCCCGAATCGCAACCGATGCCGGGACGCGCGCAATATCGCGGCCGTGCATTGCGACAACATTGCGTGCCGCTTCTCGAAGGACGATGCCGACAAAGTTGATCGCGAATGCAGCACAGCGCATCGCGCGCGACGCTGCGCGATCATGGTCGGCCTGGAAGGGAAGGCCGTTATGCGGAGGGAATTGCTGGCAGCGTTATCCTGAAGCAGGCGCCGCCGCCTGGATTGTCGAGCACCGCAACACGACCCTGATGCAGATGAACGATTTCACGCACGAGGTTGAGCCCTAGTCCGGCTCCGCGATCGAGCGGTTGCATGCGGTAAAACGGTTCGAATATCCGAGCACGTTGCTCCGCCGGAATCCCCGTTCCCTGATCTATAACGTCGATGGTCGCGGGCAGATCGACGCGAACGTCGATTGTGCCACGGTGGCCTGCATGCTCGATTGCATTTTGAACCAGGTTGGTCAGCGCTCGTTCAAGTGCTGTCTGGTCTCCAAACGTTTCAACGTGCTCGGCCGCGGACTCGAACGATATATCGTAGCCCCCCGCAATCGCGAGCGGCGCAAGATCGGCGACAACACGCTGTCCAACAGCGACGAGATCGACCCGAGCGAAGGGCGCGCGGTTCTGGTCGAGGCGCTGAATGTCGAGCAACTGCTCGGCCAGAGTTGCGAGCCGGGCGGCATCCTGCATGAGACGTGCCTTGTCCGGGCCCTGCGGCAATGATTCAAGCCGCGTGCTCAAAATGGCGATCGGTGTGCGAAGCTCATGCGCCGCATCGGCGGCAAAGCGCTTGTGACGCGCGTAACCCTCGTCGAGGCGTGTCAGCGCATCGTTCACCGCGTTGACAAGCGGTGCGACTTCAGCGGGGACATGTTCGAGGGGCAGTCTCGCGCCGCGTTTGTCGATGTCGATGTGACGGGCTTGATCGGCGGCGGCGTCCAGGCCGGTGAGGGCGCGGCGGACCACGATAGGTGTTGCGATGACGGTCGTGAGCGTCATGAGAAACAGGCTTGGCAGAGCGAAACCAAGGAAGACCAGAAATGCGACCAGGGCGGCCTTGCCGGCAGACATGGCGCCCTGCGTCGCCGTCAGTATCTGCACATTGCCCGCGGCGGTCTCGACGCGCTTCAATCGCGCGGCGGGTTTGCGCGGATCGTCATCGAGCATCTGCCAGCCAAGGCGGGCCTGGCTGATATGATCGAGCGCGCCACCGATCTGCGCAAACTCCAGCGGGACCGATCCCTCCGACAAGGATTGTCCCCGTCTGTCCTTGATGATGAACCAGAGATCGGGAACATCGGACCGCAACTTTTTCAGTTGCGGAGTCGAAACCAGATCGAGCTTGCCCTCCGCGTCGCGCTCGACGGCCTTTTGAAGGATATCGATGACGTGCTCTTCATCGCGGTTGTCGAGAAGAAGACCTGTGCTCCACAACGTACCGACGATCAGCAGAACAAGAAGTGCCAGCAGCGCCGCCTGCAACGGCACCAGCCGCCAGACCAGCCGCGATTTCAGAGAAGGCGAGGTGGATTGCAGCGTCATGTCTGCTGCTTCAGCAGATAGCCGACGCCGCGAATGCCGTGAATTTCGATGCCGGCGTCCGCCTCGGCGAGTTTGCGCCGAAGCCGCGACACATGCGTGTCCAGCGCATTCGACTGTATCTCGTCGTCAAAATTGTACACTGCTTCCTCAAGCGTCGGCCGTAGCACGGTGCGGCCCATGCGCCGCAGCAAGGCCTCCAGAACCAGCAACTCGCGGCGCGGCAGCTCGAGCGGACGCCCCTCGACGCTGGCTTCGCGATGGCTGAAATCGAAGGTGAGGCGTCCGGCCCGCACGTGATCGGACTGAAGGCCGGCGGGCCGGCGCAGCACCGCGCGCAGGCGTGCCAGCAATTCCTCGACGGAAAATGGTTTTGTCAGATAGTCATCCGCGCCGCTGTCGAGACCGGCAATCCGGTCCGCAAGATCGCCACGCGCGGTCAGGACGATGATGGGGATGCCGTCCACTCTGGCCCGGACTTTTGGAATCAACGAGAGGCCATCGCCATCAGGGAGCCGGCGATCGAGGAGAACGGCGGCATGGACATCGGCCGAGATTGCTTCCTCTGCATCGGCAAGGGTCGGCACATGGTCGACCACCATGTCATAGCTTTTCAACGCCGCGGACAGGGCGGCGGCCATTTCCGGTTCGTCTTCCACCAGCAGGATTCGCATTACATGCACTCGCTCATGAGAGATGTCCTAGAGCACGTGCATTGCGGCTGCATTGCGGGGATGGGCCACGGGGTGTCGCCATAAACCGTCGTCAAGCAATCCTTGACAGATTTGCACGGCAGATTTACTGTCAAGGCTTCCTTGACGGAGGTGATCGCGATGACTGGAAAGTCCAAAACCGCTGCCCCGAACGAGACTGCCGACATACTTTTCTGCTCATTCTGCGGGAAGTCGAAGGATGCGGTCAAAACGCTGATTGCTGGCCCGACTGTTTTCATCTGCAATGAATGCGTCGCAGCCTGCACCAAGTTTATCAGTGGTGAAGCATCGCCCGAGCAGACGGACTGGGACAAGTGTTCCAATGAGTTCTTGCTCGATCAGCTTCCGCGCTCGTCGGCGATTGCGGACGCTGCCAGCGATCATTTGGCTGCGCATGTTGCGACGCTTCGAAAACGCGATGTGACGTGGGAGTTGATTGGCAGGGCGCTCGGAGTCTCGCGTCAGGCAGCGTGGGAGCGGTTCTCCTGAGACGAGAATCGGGATCGGGGCGATCATGACTCCCAAAATAAAACCGCCACCTCTTCGATCGACAGACGATCCATGGGGAGAACGTCCGGTTGACCGGCAGCCGGATGCGCCGAGTGACCTGCCGCCTGTTGCGGCCGGGCGGCCCTGGCGCGGTCGGGGGGCGCTGGCGTCTGTGGTCTTCGCATGTCTCCTGCTGGCCGGCGTCCTCATTCCCGCTTATCAGGACCTCTCGTCGCCGGGCGTATGGTCTTACTGGAAGGACTTCTTCGGTTCTCCCAGTATGACGGCATCGGTTGTCAGCATGACGGACGGCCGCAAGGGGCTCGCGATCGATGGGCGGATTGGGCCCGCTTCTGCAAGCTGGTTTCGCGAACAGCTTGATGCGGCCAAACTGACCAGCGGAGATGTGGTCTTCCTGTCGTCACCGGGCGGCTCGCTCGATCAGGGACTGATCATGGGCGCGGTGGTCCGCTCTCATGGACTGACCACGGTGGTGGGAAGGGTCGATTCCAGCGGGCGTCCTCAGCCCGCGCGGTGTGCAAGCGCCTGCGTGTTTGTTTTCGCCGGCGGCAAGATCCGTGAAGCCATGCCCCGCTCCATGCTTGGCGTTCACCAGTTCAGCAGCACGTCAGCGAAGGGCGAAGAATCGGCGGGAGAAATTGTGTCACGCACCCAGCAGACCACCGGCATCATCCTTGACTACATAACGCGGATGGGCGTTTCCCCGTCCATTATGCAGGCGATGACGGCGAGCAAGGACATCCGCTGGCTTACCGAGAAAGAGGCGTTCGATCTCAATCTGGCCACGGCCCGCTACACGGGAGCCTGATCGGGCGATGTCTATTTCGGACAGCCGGATGTCTGGTCGCCGGTGCGGGCTGCAGGTTTGCCGTTGATATAGATGCCGCCCGCGCCGCCAACGACGACGCCTCCGCAGCCGGTCTTGCCGCTCATGACAGCCGCAGGCTTGCCGTTGATGAAGACGTTCGGTGAACCCTCGACGATCACGCTGCCGTCGCTGGTGGTGTCGCCTTGCCGCGCGGCGGGTTTGCCGTTGAAGGTCACACCAATAGCGCCGCTTGTGACCACGCCGGGCGTCCCGGGTGACTGTGCATGGGCCAAACCGGGTGCGACGAGGGCCAGCGTCAGGCAAAGCACAGTCTTTTGCCTGACAAATTCTCGCATTGGTCCCATCGCCGGGAGGCGCTTGATAACGGATCGCGCAGGCCACTATATGCCGGTTCTGGAGAGCCTGCACAATCACAGTCGGCGCGGTTCGCACGCCGGTTCAATCAACAAGAGGGCCCATGAGCAAAATCTATGAAATGCGCGTCTATCGCGCCGTCCCGGGACGGCTGCCGGATTTGCTGAAGCGCTTCGAGAACCACACGCTGAAGATCTGGGAAAAGCTTGGCATCCGTCAGGCCGGTTTTTTCACCACGGTGATCGGCCAGTCCGCTCAGGAACTGACCTATTTCCTGGCTTGGGACTCGCTAGCGGAGCGCGAGCAGAAATGGGCCGCGTTTCAGGCCGACCCGACCTGGATATCCACGCGCGCGGAAACCGAGAAGAACGGCCAGATCGTCGAGAACATCGCCAGCCAGTTGCTGACCCCGACGGCATTCTCGTCGGTGAAGTGAGGGCGCACGTCGCGCATCAACCATGTCTCGCGGTCTCGATCATATCGTCCATGCCGTTCGCGATCTCGACGCGGCCGCGGATTTCTATCGCCGCGCCGGCTTCACGGTCAGCGCGCGCAATGTGCATCCGTGGGGCACGCATAATCACGTCGTGCAACTGCCGGGATTCTTCATCGAGGTTCTGACCGTGGGCGAACCGGACAAGCTGGTCGGCGAGGGACTCGCGCAAGTATTCGGAATTGCCAATCGCGACTTCATCGCGCGCGGTGACGGCTTCTCGATGCTCGCGCTTGAGAGCAAGGATATCAACGCGGACGTGGAAGACTTCAAACAGCGCGGCATCGGCATCTCGAAGGCGCTGCCGTTCACACGTGATGCGAAGTTACCGGATGGCTCGACCATCACGGTCGGATTCACGCTGGCCTTCGCGCGCGATGACTTGTCTCCGCAAACCGGCTTCTTCGCGATCCAGCATCGTGATCCGGCGATGTTCTATAAGAAAGAGCTACAGCAGCACGCCAACGGCGCAAGCGGCGTGCTCGGCGCAGTGATGGTCGCGGACAATCCGACCGACCATCATATTTTCCTGGGTGCAGTGACCGGCGTGCGCGACCTCCATTCGAGTTCAATCGGCGTCACCGCGCCGACGCGGCGCGGCGACGTCGAAATTATGGAGGCGGTCTCATACCGCGACCAGTTTGGAACCTTGCCTAAAGTTGACGGCGAGGGCGCGTCGCTGAAAGGGCTGCGTCTTGCGGTGCCGGACATCGATGCAACCGAACGTGTCCTCAAAAGCGGCGGGGTGGCCTCGCACCGGCACATCGGGCGGCTGGTGGTGCCGCCAGAGGCAGCCTTTGACGCAACCCTGATATTCGAGACACCGGTCAGGATTTGACGGGCCGGACTTGATCCGGCACTCCCTCATCGGCATGGTCAGGCCAGTTTCAGAAAAGGATATCCTTTGAACGCCAAGATTTCCGCGGCTCCGGTGGTTTCCGCAGGCAACGTCAAGTTCGGCAACGCGCTGCCGCTGGCAGTGATCGCAGGGCCATGCCAGTTAGAGAGCCGCGCGCATGGGCTGGAAGTCGCATCCGCTTTGAAAGAGATCGCTGCACGCCTCAAGATCGGGCTCGTCTACAAGACCTCGTTCGACAAGGCCAATCGCACCAGCGCGTCGGGCGCGCGGGGCATGGGTCTGGACAAGGCGCTGCCGATCTTCGCGGAGATCCGCTCGTCGCTCGGTTTGCCTGTGCTGACTGACGTGCACGAAGTCGAGCAATGCGCGCAGGTCGCCGAGGCGGTCGATGTATTGCAGATTCCCGCATTCCTCTGCCGTCAGACGGACTTGCTGCTGGCGGCTGCGGCGACCGGCAAGGTGGTCAACGTCAAGAAGGGCCAGTTCCTCGCGCCGTGGGACATGGCCAATGTCGTCGGCAAGGTGACAGGCGGCGGCAATCCGAATGTCATGGTGACCGAACGCGGTGCATCGTTCGGTTACAACACGCTGGTGTCCGACATGCGGGCGCTGCCGATCCTCGCTCGCACCACCGGTGCGCCGGTGATCTTCGATGCGACCCATTCGGTGCAGCAGCCGGGCGGCAAGGGGACTTCATCGGGCGGCGAACGCGAGTTCGTGCCGGTGCTCGCGCGGGCCGCTGTTGCTGTCGGTGTTGCGGGCGTTTTCATCGAGACGCATCCCGATCCCGACAATGCGCCGTCGGATGGTCCGAACATGGTGCCGCTGAAGGATTTCGAGACCCTGGTGAAGAACCTGATGGCCTTCGACGCGCTCGCCAAAGGCGAGACGCGCTGATGCCACCCGTCGCGCAGCGTCCGCGGGACGGTTAAACCCCTGATGCTGCCGATCCTCAATATCATCGCCGCCACGACGTTCGCCGCCGCCTTGTCATCGCGCTCGATGGAGCCGGTGCTGCCGCTCGTGGCCGATAGTTTCGGCGTGACGGTCGCGACCGCCGCGAGCCTGTCTGCCGTGGTCGCTTTCACATTCGCCATCGTGCAGCCAATTCTGGGCGCGGCCGCCGACATGTTCGGCAAGGCGCGGCTGATGATCGCGTGTCTTATCCTGCTGGGCGCGGCGAACATCGTCGGCGCGATGGCGACATCTTTTGAAATGCTGTTCCTGTCGCGCGTCCTCTGCGGCATGGCGGCCGGCGGCACATTCCCCATCGCGTTCGGTTTGACCAGCGATCTTGTGCCGACGGCACAGAGACAAGTGGCATTGAGCCGCGTACTTGCCGGTGCGATGACCGGCAATCTGCTGGGTGCGACGGCCGCAGGCGTGATCGGCGATTTTCTCGGATGGCGCGGCGTTCTGGCCGTTCTCGGCGCAATCATGGTAATTGCGTCCGCAGTGGTCTTTATCGGCTTTCGCCGCGGCGGCGTCACCAGTCCGCGAAGCGGGTCAGTTTCCAGTCGCTCAAGGACGGCTATCGCACGATCCTGAAGAACCCGAACGCGCGCGTTGTTTTCATTGCGGTGTTCATCGAGGGAATTTGCGTCCTCGGACTGCTACCGTTCGTCGCTGCGTTTCTGTTCGAACTCGGCGAAACGCGCGCCTCGATCCCCGGTGTTGTGATCGCCGCATTCGCTGTCGGCGGTCTGCTCTACACCATGAGCGTGTCGCGGATGCTGCCGCGGTTTGGCGTCAACGGGTTGATGGTTGGCGGTGCGGCTGTGGTGGCGCTCCAGTTCCTCGTTGTCGCGATCGGGCCGCGCTGGGAAATTCAGGCCATCAGTTTTCTTCTGATGGGCTGGGGCTTCTACTCGCTGCATGGCTCGTTGCAGGTGTTCTCGAGCGACCTCGCGCCCGAGGCGCGCGCGTCGGCGCTGTCGCTTCATGCGTTCTGTTTCTTCATGGGGCAGGCGGTCGGGCCGATCCTGTACGGCTTTGCGTTGTCACACGCCGGCAAAATCCCCACGCTTATACTCAGCGCAACCGCAATTCTCGTGCTTGGCATTGTCGCGGCGCGTTTGCTGCATCAGAAGCCCGCGGAAATGGTGGATATGTAAATCACCGGGCTTGTCCCGGTGATCCGATGACTTGATCGCAGTGCTCGATGAATCGAGATGGCCGGGACGAGCCCGGCCATGACATCGTGGGGTTAACCCCTTCCGCGATAGGGCGGGACGCCCTGATCCGGCACCCACACATTCGCCGGCAGTTTTCCGGCCTGCCAGAACACATCGATCGGCATGCCGCCGCGCGGATAGAAGTATCCGCCGATCCGCAGCCAGCGCGGCGCCAGCAGGCTCAAAAGCCGCTTGCCGATTGACACCGTGCAGTCTTCGTGAAACGAGCCGACGTTGCGGAAACTGTTGAGATAGAGCTTGAGCGACTTCGACTCCACGAGCCATTTGTTCGGCACGTAGTCGATCACGAGGATTGCGAAATCCGGCTGGCCGGTGACCGGGCAGATCGAAGTGAATTCCGGCATTGTGAAACGCGCGACGTAGTTCGTGTCCGTATGCGGATTCGGCACGCGGTCAAGCTGCGCCTCGTCGGGCGAGGCGGGCGTTTCGACCTGGTGGCCGAGTTGCAGCGATTGAGCGGCGGCGGCTTTGGTAACGCGGGGCTTTTTGGACATCGGTGTCTCCGTTTGTCCCCTGATAGCGATTAAGCGCGTATTCCGCAAAAGTGGGCACCGGTTTTGCGATCAGAATACGCGCCAATTATATTTTGGAGCATTTTCGGGCGGCTAACCGGTTTCCACTTAGCCGGAAAATGCTCCATCGCAAAACGTCACTGTATCAACGGCTTGGTTCGGCCTTTTCGAGCGCGGCGCGTTCCTGTAGAAGCTGCCCCAAATCCTTAGAACCTCATCCTGAAAGGGCGCACATGACCGCAATCGTCGACATCATCGGCCGCGAAATTCTGGACAGCCGTGGCAATCCGACCGTTGAGGTCGATGTGGTGCTGGAAGACGGTTCGATGGGCCGCGCAGCCGTTCCGTCGGGCGCTTCCACGGGCGCGCATGAGGCCGTCGAGCTGCGTGACGGCGACAAGGGCCGTTATCTCGGCAAGGGTGTCGAGAAGGCCGTCGAGGCGGTCAACGGCGAGATTTTCGATGCCATCGGCGGCATGGAGGCCGAGCAGCAGGTCCAGATCGACCAGACCATGATCGATCTGGATGGCACACCGAACAAGAGCCGGCTCGGCGCCAACGCCATCCTCGGCGTGTCGCTTGCCGTCGCCAAGGCGGCTGCGGAATCGCTCGGCATGCCGCTCTATCGCTACGTCGGCGGCACCTCGGCGCGTACCCTTCCGGTGCCGATGATGAACATCGTCAACGGCGGCGTGCATGCGGACAATCCGATCGATTTCCAGGAAATCATGGTGATGCCGGTCGGCGCCAAGAACTTCGCGGAAGGGCTGCGTTGCGGCGCGGAGATTTTCCACACGCTGAAGGGCGAGTTGAAGAAGGCCGGTCACAATACCAATGTCGGCGACGAGGGCGGCTTCGCCCCGAACCTGCCGTCTGCGGACGCCGCGCTCGACTTCGTCATGAGCGCGATCGGCAAGGCTGGCTACAAGGCCGGCGGCGACGTCATGCTGGCGCTGGATTGCGCCTCGACCGAATTCTTCAAGAACGGTTCGTACGTCTATGAAGGCGAGAAGAAAGCCCGCTCGCGTTCGGAGCAGGCCAAGTATCTCGCCGATCTGGTGTCGCGCTATCCGATCGTCTCCATCGAGGACGGCATGGCCGAAGACGACATGGACGGCTGGAAGGAACTGACCGATCTGATCGGATCGAAGTGTCAGCTCGTCGGCGACGATCTGTTCGTGACCAACGTCACGCGCCTCGCGGACGGCATCAAGAAGGGCCTCGGCAATTCCATTCTGGTGAAGGTCAACCAGATCGGCTCGCTCACCGAAACGCTCGCGGCCGTCGAGATGGCGCACAAGGCGGCCTACACCGCCGTGATGTCGCATCGCTCCGGTGAGACGGAAGATTCGACCATCGCCGATCTGGCCGTCGCCACCAACTGCGGGCAGATCAAGACCGGATCGCTGGCGCGTTCGGACCGCACGGCGAAGTACAACCAGTTGCTGCGCATCGAGCAGGAACTCGGCAACCAGGCGATCTACGCGGGCAGGTCGGCGCTCAAGGCGCTGGCGTAAACCGCGTCCCGCCGGAAGGCGCGCCGACGCAACGCTGGGTTTCGTTTTCATATCGCGCTTGCGGCTTGCCTTGGCAGGCCGCACTCGCTTGAGTGGCGTCCGCTAAAATCAAGTTGCGGGAGAACGACGCCATGAATGGTCCGCTTGCCGGAATCAAAGTCATCGAGATCGGGCAGGCGCTTGCGGGCCCGCTGGCCGGCGCGATCCTCGCGGACATGGGCGCCGACGTCATCAAGATCGAGAAGCCCGACGGCGGCGACGATGCGCGCAGCTGGGGGCCTCCCTTTATCGAAGAAGCCTCGATCATGTTTCACGTCACCAACCGCAACAAGCGGTCGGTGACACTCGATATGAAGAACGCGGCCGACATCGAGAAGCTCAAGACGCTCGTGCGCGATGCGGACATCTTGATCCAGAATCTTCGCTCGGGTGTGGTCAATGAGCTCGGCATCGGCCCCGAGCACATGCGCGCGATCAATCCGCGGCTGATCTATTGCTCGATCTGGGCGTTCGGGCCGAAGGGACCGCTGTCGAAAGCGCCGGGATTCGATCCGCTGCTTCAGGCGTTCGGCGGCGTGATGATGCAGACCGGCCGTCAAGAAGACCCACCGACATTTTGCGCGCCGGCGATCAACGACAAGGCGACCGCGCAATGGTGCGTGATCGGCGCCCTGGGTGCGCTTCAGCAGCGTCACGTCACGGGCCAGGGCTGCGTGATCGATACCTCGTTGCTCGACAGCGCGGCGTCGTGGGTGGATTCATCGCTTGCGACGTATCACGTCACGCAAGAGCTTTCGCCGCGCACGGGGGCGGCGACGCCGACCATCGTGCCGTATCAGGTCTTCAATACCGCCGATCATCCGTTGGTGATCGCCGCCGGTTACGACCGGCTGTTTCATAAGCTCGCGGTCGTGCTTGGATTCCCCGAGTGGTGCACCGATCCAAGATTTGCGCGGGGCAGGGACAGGTTCGTCCATCGCGACATCCTCATCGGGCTCTTGAAGCCGGTGCTGCTGACAAAGACGCGGGCCGAATGGCTGGCCGCCTTCGAGAAGGCTGGTGTCCCGTCCAGCCCGGTCAACACCATCGCGGAGTTGCAACAGACCGAACAGTTCAAGGCGTCCGACCTGATGCGCACGCTGCCCGGCAGCGAGTTGCCGGTGGTGGGTCTGCCGATTTCGTTCGACGGCCAGCGCCCGCATCCGCATTCCGGCGCGCCCCGGCTGGGTCAGCACAACGACGAGCTTCTGGGATAATCGGCGGGACACGATCCCGCGATCTAAATTTAATGCACTTGCATCCTCTTTGGGGCGCGGCTATGCCCGCTCTACGGAATTTGTTTGCCGTTGTTGAAAGGATGTTCTTATGGCCCATACCGTTGCCGTTATCGTCGGCAGCCTCCGCAAGGAGTCGTTTTCGCTCAAGGTCGCCAAAGCCCTTGCCAGGATCGCGCCGCCGTCGCTCGAGCTTGAGGTTGTGACGCTTCACGGCCTGTCATTCTTCAATCAGGATCTGGAAGCGGCGCCGCCGGCGGACTGGGTTTCGTTCCGCGAGACACTCCAGAAGTCGGACGCCGTGCTGTTCGTGACGCCTGAGTACAATCGCTCAATTCCCGGCGTGCTGAAGAACGCCATCGATGTCGGCTCGCGTCCTTACGGCAAAAGCTCGTTCAACGGCAGGCCGATCGGCATTGTCAGCAATTCACCGGGACCGCTGGGCGGAGTCTGCGCCGCCATGAATCTGAAACAGATACTGCCCGGATATGTCGGACCGATTCTGCAGCAGCCGGAAATCTATCTGACCGGGGTGGGTGACGCTTTCGACGACAAGGGCAACCTGATCAAGGAAGCCCTCGAAAAGGTGCTGAAACAATACATCGATGCCTTTGCGGCATGGGTCGATAGCCACAAGAAATAACCGCCGTTATAAGGCAACAGTCCGGTTGTTAGCGATAGGTTAACCGGGCTGTCGCATCGTGCGGGTATGGTTTCACGCACGCGACTCAAAGCCATCATGACCGGCCTCGCGCTGTACGCGATTGCGGCGGCGCTGATCGCCTATTTTGGCGTCAATGCCTATACCGGCAAGTACGGCCTGAACGCGCGCCAGGAACTTGATCAAGAAATCGTACTGCTGACTGCTGAGCTGGCCCGACTCAAGGCCGAGCGTACTGCGGCGGAACAGCGCGTCTCACTGCTTCGTTCGGATCGCGTCGATCCCGATATGCTCGACGAACGCGCGCGCTACCAGCTCGACTACGTGCATCCGCGTGACCTTGTACGGATGACCGGTCAGAACTAATTCGCCTGATTTTACGACGCGCTCCCTTCCGAACCACCACACCAGGTTTCAAATTTCAAAAATCGTTCGCTTTCGATTCTAAAATTGCTGTCGCTGCATTGCGTCATAGATGCGTGATGCGTTTGCGCACGCTATCCTTTTCATTGCGATATGAGTTGGGGTACAGAAGTTGGTACCCGCCTCTCTTATCCGGACAAGCTATGGCAACAGCGAAGAAAACGGCCACACAGGACGCCGGTAACGGTGCCCGTCATCAGACGAATCTCACGTTCACCAAGGAACAGGAGCTTCACGCGTTTCGCGAGATGATGCTGATCCGCCGTTTTGAAGAGAAAGCCGGTCAGCTTTACGGAATGGGCGCGATCGGCGGCTTCTGCCATCTGTATATCGGACAGGAAGCGGTCGTCGTGGGCATGCAGATGGCCCTCGAGCAGGGTGACCAGATCATCACCAGCTATCGCGATCACGGTCATATGCTGGCCTGCGGTATGGACCCCAAAGGAGTGATGGCAGAGCTGACGGGTCGCGAAGCCGGCTATTCCAAGGGCAAGGGCGGCTCCATGCACATGTTCAGCAAGGAGAAGAACTTCTACGGCGGTCATGGCATCGTCGGCGCGCAGGTTCCACTCGGCACCGGTCTCGCTTTCGCCAATCGATATCGCGGCAACAGGAATGTCAGCATTGCGTATTTCGGCGATGGCGCGGCAAACCAGGGGCAGGTCTACGAAAGCTTCAACATGGCGGAGTTGTGGAAGCTTCCCGTGATCTTCGTTATCGAGAACAACCGTTACGCCATGGGCACCTCGGTCTCCCGCTCATCGGCGCAGACCGATTTCTCCAAGCGCGGCGCATCGTTCAACATTCCGGGCGCACAGGTCGATGGCATGGACGTCCGTGCGGTGAAAGCCGCGGGCGACAAGGCCGTGCAGTGGTGCCGTGAGGGCAATGGGCCTTACATCCTCGAGATGCAGACCTACCGTTACCGTGGCCATTCGATGTCCGATCCCGCGAAGTACCGGACCCGCGAGGAAGTGGACAAGGTGCGCCACGACAGCGATCCGATCGAGCAGGTGAGGCAGCGGTTGCTCGATCTCAAGGTGAGCGAGCAGGAGTTGAAGGCGGTCGATGCGGAAGTGCGCGAGATCGTCAATGCGGCGGCGGATTTCGCGCAGCACGCGCCGGAGCCGGATGCCTCCGAGCTTTACACCGATATCTACCGATAAGTGCGGAGTCACCATGCCGATTCAAGTTCTGATGCCCGCTCTTTCGCCCACCATGGAGAAAGGCAACCTCTCCAAATGGCTGAAAAAAGAGGGTGAAGCCATCAAGTCCGGCGACGTCATCGCCGAGATCGAAACCGACAAAGCCACGATGGAAGTCGAGGCCACCGATGAGGGGACGCTGGGCAAAATCCTCGTCGCCGAAGGCACCAACGACGTCGCCGTCAACACGCCGATCGCGACCATCCTGAGCGACGGCGAGAGCGCCGCCGATCTGGGTAAAGCTCCGGCAGCCGCTGCGGCAAAAGCTCCTGAGCCCAGTGTTCAAGTTAAGCAAGAAGTTGAAGAGTCCCGCTCACCCGTCGGGGAAGGCAAGCCCCAGATCAGCGCGCCTCCGGTGGTCGCAGCCCCTGCGGCTCCGGTCGAGCCGGACCCCGAAGTGCCGCCCGGCACCGAAATGGTGAAGATGACGGTGCGCGAAGCGCTCCGTGACGCCATGGCCGAAGAAATGCGCCGCGACGAAGACGTGTTCGTGATGGGCGAAGAGGTTGCCGAGTATCAGGGCGCTTACAAGATTACCCAGGGCCTGTTGCAGGAATTCGGCGCACGCCGCGTGATCGATACGCCGATCACCGAGCACGGCTTCGCCGGCGTCGGCGTCGGTGCGGCGATGGCCGGACTGAAACCCATCGTTGAATTCATGACGTTCAACTTCGCGATGCAGGCGATTGACCAGATCATCAACTCCGCCGCGAAGACGCTCTACATGTCCGGCGGCCAGATGGGTTGCTCGATCGTGTTCCGCGGTCCAAACGGCGCCGCGGCGCGCGTCGCCGCCCAGCACAGCCAGGATTACTCGGCGTGGTACTCGCAGATTCCGGGCCTCAAGGTTGTTTCGCCGTACTCGGCGGCGGACGCGAAGGGCCTGCTCAAAGCTGCGATCCGCGATCCCAATCCGGTGATCTTCCTTGAAAACGAAATTCTCTACGGTCACACCGGCGATGTGCCGAAACTCGACGACTATGTCGTTCCGATCGGCAAGGCGCGCATCGTTCGTGCCGGCAAGGACGTGACGCTGATTGCGTGGTCGAACGGCATGACCTACGCGCTGGGTGCCGCCGATGAACTCGCCAAGGAAGGCATTGAGGCGGAGGTCATCGATCTGCGCACGCTGCGTCCGATGGACACCGAGACGATCATCAATTCGGTGAAGAAAACCTCGCGCGTTGTTGTGGTCGAGGAAGGCTGGCAGCAGTCCGGTGTCGGCGCGGAAATCGCGGCGCGGATCATGGAGAATGCGTTCGATTATCTCGACGCGCCGGTCGCGCGCGTGTCGGGCAAGGATGTGCCGATGCCGTACGCGGCCAATCTTGAAAAGCTTGCGCTGCCGACGGTGGCGGAAGTCGTCGCCGCCGCCAAGGCTGTTAGTTACCGCTGAGAGAGCAGGACCAGGATCATGCCGATCAACATTCTGATGCCTGCGCTGTCACCGACCATGGAGAAGGGCAACCTTTCCAAGTGGCTCAAGAAGGAAGGCGACAAGGTCAAGTCCGGCGATGTGATCGCCGAGATCGAGACCGACAAGGCGACGATGGAAGTCGAAGCCGTCGATGAAGGCACCATCGCGAAGATACTGGTGCCGGAAGGCACGCAGGACGTTCCGGTCAACAACGTCATCGCAGTCCTCGCCGGTGACGGCGAAGACGTGAAAGCCGCCGGAGCGGGAGCAGCATCGGCTGCGCCTGCAAAATCGGAAGCCGCACCGGCGCCGAAGGCTGCTCCGCCTGCCGCAGCACCGGCTCCGGCTGCTGCACCCGCACCGGCGCCTGCGAAACTCGCCGCTGCACCCGCCGCCGCAACTCCCGCACCGAGCAATGGCGCGCGCGTGTTCTCCTCGCCATTGGCGCGGCGTCTTGCCAAGGAAGCCGGGATCGACGTGTCCCGCGTCAACGGCACTGGCCCGCATGGCCGCGTCGTTGCCCGCGATATCGATCAGGCAAAATCCGGCAAGGGTCTCAAACCCGCAGCCAGCGCAGGCGCTCCAGCCGCTGCGGCTGGCACCGTCGGCGCGCCGGCGATGTCCGATCAGCAGATTCTCGCGCTGTATGAGGAGGGCGCTTACGAAAGCGTGCCGCACGACTCCATGCGCCGGACCATCGCGCAGCGTCTCACCGCTGCGACCAATTCGATGCCGACGTTCTATCTCACGATTGATTGCGATCTCGGCAAGCTCAACGCCGCGCGCGAGGAGATCAACGCTGCCGCCGGCAAGAACACAGACGGCAAGCCGCTCTACAAGATTTCGGTGAACGACTTTGTCATCAAGGCGATGGCGCTCGCGCTGCAGAAAATTCCGGAAGCAAACGTCTCATGGACCGAAGCGGCGATGCTGCGTCACAAGCATTCGGACATCGGCGTTGCTGTGGCGCTGCCGTTCGGTCTGATCACGCCGATCATTCGCCAGGCCGAGATCAAGACACTGTCGGCGATCTCGAATGAGATGAAGGACCTTGCCGCGCGCGCAAAGGGCAAGAAGCTCAAGCCGAACGAGTATCAGGGCGGCACCTCTTCTGTGTCGAACCTTGGCATGTACGGCATCAAGGACTTTACCGCGGTGATCAACCCGCCACAGTCGTCGATCCTTGCGGTCGGCACGGGTGAGGAGCGCGCTGTCGTGCGCAACGGCCAGATCGTGGCGGCGTCCATGATGAGCGTGACGCTGTCCTGCGATCACCGCGCCATTGACGGCGCGCTCGGCGCGGAGCTGATCACCGCGTTCAAGAAGCTGATCGAAAATCCGGTGATGATGGTGGTGTGATTTGTTGTCCCTCTCCCTTGTGGGAGAGGGGGCAACTGCAGGCTGCCGAGCGAAGGGCATGCGCCAGCGTGTTGCGGAATCAAAGCGGACCTTCCCACTGACGAGACCGATGATGTTCAGGAATACGAAATGGACACAGTCGGTGCTTGCAGGCGCGGTCATCGCTCTGTGTGCTTCTGTGTCCGCGAACGCGCAGATCAGGCCGAAGATCGTCAAGCTGAACGACGTGCCGAAAGTCGTGTTGTTTGTTGGCAATAGCTATTTTTACTTCAACAACAGCCTGCACAATCACGTCCTCAATCTGCTGCGCAGCGCCGATCCGGCCGGCGGCTATACGGCGACGTCGGCGACCATCGGCGGTGCTCCGTTGAGCCTGCACGATGTTGACGCGCTTCTCTCGTCGCACAAACGGCATTCCTCGTCGGGGGAGGACGGCAGCAATCACAAACAGTTCGACGCTGTGATCATGGCGGATTGCAACTGGTGCTCGGTTGATCCGAAACGCAAGCCGGCGTTCGCCGAGACGGTCGCGAAGGATAGCGCCATTGTCCGCAAGTACGGCGCCGCGCCTGTCCTGTTCATGACGTGGGCCTATGCCGACAAGCCCGAAATGACAGACAAGCTGGCGGCTGTTTACACGGCAGTGGGCAACGACAACGATGCTCTCGTGATTCCGGCCGGACTGGCGTTTGCGCGGGCGCGAACCCTGCGGCCCGAACTCGCCCTCAATGTGCCGGACAAGAGCCATCCAAGTCTGGCAGGCACGTATCTGGCCGCATGCGTCGTGATGGCGTCGGTCTATCGGCGCTCGCCGGTCGGCAATAAATATCACGCAGACCTCGACGACCAAACCGCGGCATTTCTACAGGACGTGGCGTGGGCAACAGTGCAAGACTACTACCGACAATAATGCGCCACCGGGCGAATGGAGTTCTTTATGGCTGATACATCTTTCGACGTCGTCGTGATCGGTTCGGGGCCGGGCGGCTATGTCACCGCCATCCGCGCAGCCCAGCTTGGCTTCAAGACCGCCATTGTCGAGAAGGCGTATCTCGGCGGCATCTGCAACAACTGGGGCTGCATCCCGACCAAGGCGCTGCTGCGCTCGGCGGAAATCTATCACTACATGAAACACGCCAAGGACTACGGCCTGTCGGCGGACAACGTGTCGTTCGATCCGAAGGCTGTCATCGCACGCTCGCGCGGCGTGGTGAAGCGCCTCAACGGCGGCGTCGAATTCCTGATGAACAAGAACAAGATCACGATCATCTGGGGTGAGGCGACGCTGGACGGCGGCGGCAAGTTCACGGTGAAGAAGACCGAGGCGGCTGCACCCAAGGGCGCGCTGGGTGAGGGCGCGTATCAAGCCAAGCACATCATCGTCGCCACCGGTGCGCGTCCGCGCGTATTGCCGGGTCTGGAGCCCGACAAGAAACTGGTCTGGACCTATTTCGAGGCGATGAACCCGGACAAGATGCCGAAATCGCTGCTGGTCGTTGGCTCCGGCGCCATCGGAATCGAGTTCGCATCGTTCTATCGCACCATGGGTGCGGAAGTGACGGTGGTCGAAGTCTTGCCGCAGATCCTGCCGGTTGAAGATGCGGAGATCGCGGGTTTCGCGCGCAAACAGTTCGAGAAGCAGGGCATCAAGGTTCTCGCCAACACCAAGGTCACCAAGCTCGACAAGAAAGCCGACAGCGTCGTCGCGACCATCGATGATGGTAAAGGCAAGCCGGTACAGGTCGAGGTGGATCGCGTCATCTCGGCGGTCGGTGTGGTCGGCAACATCGAAGGCTTCGGGCTTGAGAAACTCGGTGTGAAAACCGATCGCGGCTGCATCGTCATCGACGGATACGGCAAGACCAACGTGCCCGGCATCTACGCCATCGGCGACGTCGCGGGGCCGCCGATGCTTGCCCATAAGGCCGAGCATGAAGGCATCATCTGCGTCGAAGCCATCAAGGGTCTGCTCCCGCACCCGATGGACAAGCTGCTGATCCCGGGCTGCACCTACTGCCATCCGCAGATCGCGTCGGTCGGTCTCACCGAGGCGAAGGCGAAAGAGGCGGGCAAGGACATCCGCGTCGGCCGCTTCCCGTTCGTCGGCAACGGCAAGGCGATCGCGCAGGGCGAAGACCAGGGCATGGTCAAGGTGGTCTTCGACAAGAAGACCGGCCAGCTTCTCGGCGCACACATGGTCGGATCGGAAGTCACCGAACTGATCCAGGGCTTTGTCGTGGCGATGAACCTCGAGACGACGGAAGAAGAACTCTTCCACACCATCTTCCCGCATCCGACCATCTCGGAAACGATGAAGGAAGCGGTGCTGGACGCCTACGGGCGGGTGCTGAACATGTGAGTGGCGTCGGAAGCGCCGCTGAAGCCGCTTCAGAATCTGTAATTCAAGCCGACCCGTGCGATGTTCAGGTCGGTGGTGAATTTCGCGGTATAGGTGTTCGGCTGTGTTCCTGCCGTTGGCGTCACCGCCGCGGCGGTCACTGTCTGCTCGAAACGCGCGAAGAGATACTCGCCCTTCAGCGACCAGTTTTGCCCCAGCGCATATTCAAGCCCGCCGCCGACCGTCCAGCCCGGGGTCAGTCTGCTTGACGAGCCGGCGAAACAGGTCGTCGTGAAGCCGACGCCGCAATTGGTCGAGGTGGGCACGCCATTCACGACACCGTTGATCTGCATGATGCCGAGGGGCGAGATGGTCATTGCCACGTCGCTGTTCAACTGCGCATAGGCGAAGCCGCCGGTGGCATAGACCAGCAAGCTATCGGTCGCCAGATAGCCAAGCCGCGCGCGAACCGTGCCGAAGTACTTGATGTCCTGACTGGCTGACGAGGCCAGAGCGCCCGCGACGTAGGGCGTTGACCCTGATCCGCTGATACTGGCGAACTGAAAGTCGGCCTCGACACCGGCAACCCACGCCGGCTGGAACTGGTAGTTGTAGCCGACCTGCACGCCACCCAACGCGCCCGACGATCTGATGCGGTCGCCATTCGCGGGAAGGTTAGCGACTGTATCGAACACCGGCTGTACCAACGGATCGCTGGTGCCGTAGCCGACGTCGGTGTCGCTCCAGCCTCCGCCGACGTTCACGCCGGCGTAAAATCCTGTCCAGTTTGCAACGGGAGCCGGCGGCGGTGCCTTGCGATAGAGATCAGCGGCATGTGCCGTACCGGAGAGGAGGGCGACCAGCGTCGCGGCGAGTGCGATTGTCTTCATAAAATGACCTGCGGATGAATTGTCAAAACGATACGTGACTCTCGGCGACTATGTCTGTAGCGGCGGAACAACACCCGCAATGCAGTTTCGGCCACCACACGACAGGCCGGAAGCACTCAGGCTTTTCTTTGGTGGACAGCGCCTGAGCCCGGATTGCGGGTCATGAATTCCGGTTATCATCTTGTCGGTCTTAGCCAACGAGGACAGGGCGATGAACGACGCACAGGCATTTTTCAGCCAACCCGGGGTGGGTTTCTTCACCATGCTTCTGATCGGCGCCATCGCCGGCTGGATCGCGGAGCGGGTGACTTCGTCCGACCACGGCATCTTCACCAACATCCTTGTCGGTATCGCCGGGTCGTTTGTCGGCGCCAAGCTTGCCGAAATCGCACAAGTGCCGGTATTTGGCTTCTGGCGGACGCTCGTTTCCGCTGCGATTGGCGCGGTTCTTCTGCTCTTTGCCTGGCGCATGATCCGCGGCCAGCGCTAACCGCTCGCACTGCTCTTAACCTTCGATCGAGCCGCCACGGTATCGTTGCCGCGGCGCAACGAATGTTGCGTGCCTACAACACTTCGTGAACATTTAACCGTCGCCGCAGCCAGCACTTGCGCGCGCCGCTATTTAGCCACACGCCTCCATGAGATCATTATTCCGTAGGCGAAACGCCACGGCATTCGCGAGGGCATTGGAAAAACCTCCCATTCACAGAGGTTTTTGGGCCCTCTCGGCGGCTGCGGGACAAGGTTCACGATGGACGCGAAGAGCAACATCAAGGCGCGACTCCCAAGCCGTCACGTGACGGAAGGACCCGCGCGAGCGCCCCATCGCTCCTACCTCTATGCCATGGGCCTCACCACCGAGCAGATCCACCAGCCGCTCGTCGGCGTGGCGTCCTGCTGGAATGAGGCCGCGCCCTGCAATATTTCCCTGATGCGTCAGGCTCAGGCCGCCAAGAAGGGCGTCGCTGCCGCCAACGGCACGCCGCGCGAGTTCTGCACCATCACCGTCACCGACGGCATCGCCATGGGCCATGAGGGGATGCGGTCGTCGCTCCCGTCGCGCGAAACCATTGCTGATTCAGTTGAATTGACCGTCCGTGGCCACGCTTATGACGCCCTGATCGGGCTCGCGGGCTGCGACAAGTCCTTGCCCGGTATGATGATGGCGATGCTGCGCCTCAATGTGCCGTCGATCTTCATCTATGGCGGCTCGATCCTGCCCGGCAATTTCCGGGGCCAGCAGGTCACCGTCCAGGACATGTTCGAGGCGGTCGGCAAGCACTCGGTCGGCGAAATGTCCGACGAGGATCTGGACGAAATCGAACGGGTGGCGTGTCCTTCGGCAGGCGCGTGCGGTGCTCAATTTACTGCCAACACCATGGCGACCGTCTCCGAGGCCATCGGCCTTGCGCTGCCGTACTCGGCTGGCGCGCCGGCGCCTTACGAAATCCGCGACGCCTTCTGCATGGCGGCGGGCGAGAAGATCATGGAATTGATCGCGCTGAACATTCGTCCGCGCGACATCGTCACCCGTAAGTCCTTGGAAAACGCGGCTGCTGTGGTGGCGGCGTCGGGCGGCTCGACCAATGCTGCGTTGCATTTGCCGGCCATGGCGCACGAATGCGGAATTGAATTCGATCTGTTCGACGTTGCCGAAATCTTCAAAAAGACACCGTATATCGCCGATTTGAAGCCGGGTGGCCGTTATGTGGCCAAAGATATGTTCGAGGCTGGTGGAATACCGCTTCTGATGAAGACGCTGTTGGACAACGGTTACTTGCACGGCGACTGCATGACAGTCACCGGTCGCACGATCGCCGAAAACCTCAAGAGCGTGAAATGGAATCCTCACCAGGACGTGGTGCATCCAGCCGATAAGCCGATCACCGTGACCGGTGGCGTTGTCGGCATGAAAGGCAATCTCGCGCCGGACGGCGCGATCGTGAAAGTCGCTGGAATGTCGGTGTTGAAGTTCACAGGGCCCGCGCGGTGCTTCGATTGCGAAGAAGACGCGTTCGAGTGCGTGAACAAAAAGACCTACAAGGAAGGCGACGTCATCGTGATCCGCTACGAGGGCCCCAAGGGCGGCCCCGGCATGCGGGAAATGCTCCAGACAACCGCGGCTCTCACCGGCCAGGGCATGGGCGGCAAGGTCGCCCTGATCACGGATGGACGCTTTTCCGGTGCCACCCGGGGCTTCTGCGTCGGTCATGTCGGCCCGGAGGCGGCCGTCGGCGGCCCGATCGGGCTGATCCGCGATGGCGACATCATCGAACTTGATGCGGTCGACGGCACACTCCAAGTTAAGCTGACGGATGCAGAGTTGGCCGAACGCAGGAAGGCGTGGAAGCCGCGTGAAACCTCGGTCGGTTCCGGCGTGCTTTGGAAATATGCCCAGCAGGTGGGACCGGCGATCAAGGGCGCGGTCACCCATCCCGGCGGGGCAGCCGAGAAGGTGTGTTATGCGGACATCTGAGCGCATCGGTATTGTTGGTGCTCTGGCTGTCGCGTTTTTCGCGGCAGGTCCCGCCTTTGCGTTCGAGGGTACGTCGCCGGGCAACCAGGACGCGACATTGCCGGTCGTTGCCGCTCCCACGGGCGTTGCCGTCATTAAGAAGCCTGTCCCGCCCGCCGATATTCCCCAGCCGGCGGCGCTGACGGCCCTGCAATACGCCGCCGAGGGCGGTCATCCGGTGGCGCAGTGGAAACTCGGGCGCATGTACGCCAAGGGCGACGGCGTCGCGCAGGACGATCTGCGCGCCTATGACTATTTCAGCAAGATCGCGAACGCCCACGCCGAAGACAGCCCGTCGGCGCCGCAGGCGACCATCGTCGCCAATGCGTTCGTGGCGCTTGGCCGCTACTACGTGTCCGGAATTCCGAACTCCAAGGTGAAGGCTGATCCGGAACGGGCGCGTGAGATGTTCTCCTACGCCGCCTCGTATTTCGGCAATGCCGAGGCGCAGTACAATCTGGCCCGGATGTATCTCGACGGCGTCGGTATGCCGCGCGATGTCAAATACGGCATTCGTTGGCTCGGACTGGCGGCGCGCAAGGGCCAGCATCAGGCGCAGGCGCTGCTCGGACAGATGCTGTTCAACGGCGACCGTTTGCAGCGTCAGGCCGCTCGCGGTCTGATGTGGCTGACGCTGGCGCAGGACAGCGCCGGCCCGGACGAGACCTGGATCAAGGACAGCTACAAGACCGCGCTCGCCAAGGCATCCGAGGACGACCGGGCGATGGCCTTGCAGATGCTCGAGCGCTGGGTTCAGGGCCGCCGGGATTGATCCGTTCGCTTCGCGAACACGCGGCTTAGTTCAGATCCAGATCGATCCACACCGGAACGTGATCTGACGCCTTTTCCCATCCCCTGACGTAGCGATCGATCCCGGCATCGAGCAGCCGGTCGCTTGCCTGCGGCGACAGCAGCAGGTGGTCGATCCGGATGCCGTTGTTCTTCGGCCACGCGCCGGCCTGATAATCCCAGAACGTATATTGGCCGGGCTGATCCGAAACCGCGCGGATCGCGTCGGTCAGGCCGAGGTTGAGCAGGGCGCGAAAGCGCTCGCGCGTCTTCGGCAGAAACAGCGCGTCGTTCGCCCAGGCGGCGGGATTGTAGACGTCACCGTTGGCGGGAATGACGTTGAAATCGCCCGCCAGCACCAGCGGCTGCTCTCCCTTCATGCGCTCTTTCGAGTACTGAAGAAGCCTGTCCATCCATTTGATTTTATACGGATATTTATCGGTTTCCGGCGGGTTGCCGTTGGGCAGATACAGGCAGGCGATCCGCAGCGTGCCGTTCGCATGCGACATCACGCCTTCAAGAAAGCGGGCGTGCAGGTCTTCGGCGTCTCCGCCCAGGCGCGGCGTGGTTTCGTCGAACCGGTACTTCGAGAGGAGCGCCACGCCGTTGAATGTCTTCTGGCCGTGGGTCACCACGTTGTAGCCGAGCGCCTCGATCGGCTCGCGCGGAAACGCCTCGTCCACGCATTTGATTTCCTGCAGACAGACGATGTCCGGGGACCGTTCCTTGAGCCACGTCAGCAGATGATCGAGCCGCTGTCGGATAGAGTTAACGTTCCAGGTGGCGATCCGCATGTCCAATTCCGTTAGTGACGTGGGCATTATTCGAAAGAATCCACCCGTATGCCGTACCACGGGCGGTGCGGCTGTGATAAGCCGAATACAAATTAACGCTGGAAAACCAGCACTATGGGGTTGGGGAAACGGCGGCTGTTTGGCGTGTTTTGCGCAGCCTGAATCCTGAACCTGAGAGACGGCATGAGCGGAAATTTTTTCAGACGCATTTTGCTCGCGGGCATCGTCATTGCAGCCGTCGCGCTCTATGCGACACGATCGATGTGGACAAGTGGCGCCACCACGGCCCAGACTCCGCCGCGCCCTCAGGCGGTCTCTGTCGAAGTCGCGAAGGCTGAAAAGAAACCAGTCCCACTCGATGTGGATTCAATCGGCGCGGTCACGCCGATTTCGAGCGTGGCCCTGAAATCCCGCGTCGAGACCACCATCGTCGGGGTTCACTTCGAGGACGGCGCCCGCGTCAAGGCAGGCGATCTGCTGTTCACGCTGGATTCGCGCCAGATCGATGCGCAGATCGCACAGGCGGAAGGCAATCTTGCACGGTCCCAATCGCAGCTCGTCGCTGCCGAGCGCGATGTGCGGCGTTTCAACGAACTGATCGGCAAGGGCGCGACCACGCAGGTCAATGTCGACAACGCAAAGACCGCCGCGGACACCGCAACCGCGACCATTCAGGCCGATCAGGCCATTCTGGACAATCTGAAAGTTCAGAAAAGTTATACGAAGATCACGGCCCCCATCACCGGTCGGATCAGCGCCGCCACGGTCAAGGTCGGAAATTTCGTCCGGCCGGCAGATACGTCGCCGCTTGCGACCATCAACCAGATGGCGCCCGTGTATGTGACCTTCGCAATTCCGCAGCGCGTCTTGAGTGACCTGCGCGACGCGATGAAGGATGGACAGTCGTCAGTGACGGCGACGATCCCCGGTAACGGCAAGTCGGAAACCGGAAAAATTGCGATGGTGGAGAATACCGTTGACGCAACCACCGGCATGGTGACGGTGCGCGGCATCATGGCCAACGACAACGAGCTTCTGTGGCCGGGTATTCTGGTCAACACCACACTCACTGTCCGAACCGAGAATGCGGTGATCGTTCCTTCGGTCGGTGTACAGCGAAGCCAGACCGGCAACTTTGTGTTCGTTATCCGCGACGGCAAGGCGCAGGTCCAGCCCGTTACCATCGGCCGCACGTTTCGGGGCTTTTCCGTGATCGACAGCGGTCTGGAAGGCGGAGAAGATATCGTCGTTGATGGTCAATTGCTGCTGTCCAACGGCACGCCCGCCGCGCCTCGCAGCCGCAAGGCCGGAGCTTGATTTATGAACCTGTCGGAACTCTGTATCCGCAGACCGGTCATGACGACGCTGATGACGGCGTCGATCATTGCATTCGGCGTATTCGGATTCCGGCTGTTGCCGGTCTCGGCGCTGCCCAAGGTTGATTTTCCGACCATTCAGGTCACGGCGACGCTGCCTGGCGCGAGCGCCGACACGATGGCGGCCTCCGTCGCTGGTCCGATCGAGCGTCAGCTCTCGACCGTCGCCGGCATCTCGTCGATGTCGTCCAGTTCATCGCAGGGCACGACCTCGATCACCATCCAGTTCGATCTCAACCGCAACATCGACGGCGCAGCGCTTGACGTGCAGACCGCGCTGACCATCGCGCAGCGCCGCCTGCCGGTCGAGATGCTGGTCCCGCCGAGCTTCCGCAAGGTGAACCCGGCCGACTTCCCTGTGCTGTTCGTGTCGCTGAGTTCGGAGACGCTGCCGCTGTCGACCGTCAACGAGTACGGCGACATCACCATTGGCCAGACGCTGTCGCAGATTCCAGGTGTGGCGCAGGTGCTGATCTACGGCACGCAGAAATTCGCCATTCGCGTACAGGCCGATCCTGAAGCGGCCGCCGCGCGCGGGCTGTCGCTGGAAGACATCCGCGCGGCTGTATCGCGCGCCAACTCGTCGACGCCGGTTGGCACCCTGAACGGTCCGAAGCAGGACATCGCGATCCAGGCGTCCGGGCAGCTCAACAAGGCGGTCGACTATCGCCAGGTTGTCGTGGCATGGCGCAACGGGTCGCCGGTCAAGCTCGATGAAGTCGCCCGAATTTACGACAGCGTCGAAAACGACAAGGTCGCGACCTGGTTCAATGGTACCCGCTCCATCGTACTGGCAATCCAGAAACAACCCGATGCCAATACGGTGGCGGTAGTTGATGCGGTGCGAGCGAAGCTGCCGTCGCTGCGGGCGCAGATCCCGCCGTCCATCACCATGGACGTCACGCTCGACCGCTCGGTGTCGGTGCGCGAATCCGTCACCGACGTGGAGGAAACCCTGCTGATCGCGGTCGGTCTTGTGATCGTCGTGATCTTCCTGTTTCTGCGTTCGGCGTCCGCCACCTTCATTCCGGCACTCGCGGTTCCGATTTCGCTGCTCGGCACCTGCGCGGTGATGTATGCGCTGGATTACTCCATCAACAACATGACGCTGTTGGCGCTGACGCTGTCGGTAGGCTTCGTGGTCGACGACGCCATCGTCATGCTCGAGAATATCATGCGCCATATCGAGAACGGCATGAAACCGTACGAAGCGGCGCTGAAAGGCGCCCGCGAGATCGGTTTCACCATTCTGTCGATTACGTTCTCGCTGATCGCGGTGTTCATCCCGGTGCTGCTGATGGGCGGCATCGTCGGCCGCGTGTTCCGTGAATTCGCGGTCACGATCTCGGTCGCCATCATCGTGTCCGGCTTCGTGTCGTTGACCCTGACGCCCATGCTGTGCGCGCGGGTGCTCAAGGCGCATGATCCGCATCACAAACCCAACTTCGTGCTGCGCTGGTTCGAGGCGATGTTCGACTCCTGGCTGCGTGCCTACGAATGGACGCTCGATCGCGTTCTCGCCTACAAGTCGGTCATGCTGGTGGTCACGCTGGCGACGCTCGGTGCGACCCTTTGGTTGTATTTGATCGTGCCGAAGGGCTTTTTCCCGCAGGAAGACACCGGCTTTCTCAGCGGCACGACGGAGGCTGCGACCGACACGTCATTCGAGGCGATGGGCGCGCGTCAGAAGATTCTTGCCGATATTCTGCGGGCTGATCCCGCGGTCGAGTTTGTGAACAGCACGGTCGGGTCCGGCGGCCCCAACTCGACCGCGAACTACGGGCGTCTGTTCATCGGGCTGAAGCCGAAGAAAGAGCGCGACAACATACAGGTTGTTGTCGGACGGCTGCGGCAGAAGGCATTGCAGGTGCCGGGCCTACAGGCGTTCTTCCAAAGCATTCAGAACCTCAACATCGGTGGACGCCCCTCCAAAGGCCAGTATCAGTACACCTTGCAGAGCGGCGATACGGACTCGCTCTATCGCGTGGCGCCGGAGATGCTCAAAAAAATCGCGCAGGTGCCGGGCCTGCTCGACGTCACGCCCGATCTCTACATCAAGAATCCGCAACTCACGGTCGAGATCGATCGTGAAAAGGCCGCCGTCTACGGGGTCACCGCCGATCAGATCCGTAACCAGCTCTTCAACGCTTATGGTGCGCGGCAGGTGGGCACGATCTACATGCCCTCGAACGACTACCAGATCATCCTGGAAGTGCAGCCGAAGTTCCGCGTTGACCCGACCGATCTGTCCAAGCTGTATGTCAAGACGGCGAACAACCAGACCATTCCGCTCGATGCAGTGGCCAAGATGGTGCCGACGGTCGGGCCACTCCAGATCAATCACCAGGGCCAGCAGCCGGCGGTGACGATCTCGTTCAATCTCTCGCCCGGAACGTCGCTCGGTTACGCCGTCGACAAGATTACTCAGATCCAAGATGACTCGAACCTTCCAGCGACCATCGCGACCGGCTTTTCTGGCATAGCGCAGGTGTTCCAGGATTCGCTGCGCGGGCAGGGCGTGCTGATCCTCGCCGCCGTGTTCGCCGCGTTCGTCATTCTCGGAATTCTCTACGAGAGCTTCATCCATCCGATCACGATCATCTCGGGCCTGCCGTCAGCGGGTATCGGCGCGATCCTGACGCTGATGCTATTCAAGATGGAATTGTCGGTGATCGCCATGATCGGCATCGTCATGCTGGTCGGCATCGTGAAGAAGAACGCCATCATGATGGTCGACTTCGCCATCGAGCGCCGCACGGTGGGACTGAGCGCGGAGCACGCCATTCGCGAGGCGGCGCTGCTGCGCTTCCGGCCCATCATGATGACGACGTTCGCGGCGATCTTCGGCACGCTGCCGATTGCGCTCGGCGCGGGTGCGGGCGCCGAATTGCGGCAGCCGCTGGGTGTGGCCGTTGTAGGCGGTCTTCTGGTGTCGCAGTTGCTGACGCTGTACATCACGCCGGTGATCTACATCTATCTCGACCGGATCGATCGCCGGCTGAAGCGCCGTCTCGATCCGACGCTGCTGGAGACTCCCGAAGCCAAACCACCGCGCGCCGCAGCGGCTGAGTAGAGCTCGAATGTCGATCAAGTCCGCACGGGCAGGGTGGCGCTTCCTCATCGCCGCTGTTGTGCTGCTCTCTGCCGTGCCCGCTCAAGCAGCAGAAGAGCCGATCGAGATCTTTGACGCTCATCTGCACTACAACTGGGAGCCGACGCCGTACTACCAGGTCGATGAGATACTGGCGCTGTTCAAGAAACACCGCGTCACCGGTATTCTCGCCACCAGCCGCCCTAATGACGGGACCCATGCGCTAATGGATTCGAAGGCGGACGGGTTGTGGATCGTTCCGTTCATTCGCCCGTACCGCGTTCGCCCGGACATCCAGACCTGGTTTAACGATCCCACGATCTTCGATCTGGTGCAGGATGAGTTCAAGCGCGGCTATTACCGAGGCATCGGCGAGTTTCATCTGTCGGGAAAAGCCGCGGCCACCGACTGGGTGAAGAAGGCTGTCGATTTTGCGGTCGCCAACGATCTCTACCTTCATGCGCATGCCGACGACGAGGCCGTCGAGATTTTGATGCGCCACAACGGGCGCGCCAAAATCATCTGGGCGCACACCGGATTCAGCCTCGCGCCGAGCCGGGTCGCGGCGATGCTGGCAACGTATCCGCAGTTGTGGGGTGAACTGTCCTACCGCAGCGGCATCACCGGCGCCGGCGGCGAACTCACGCCGGAATGGCGGGCGATGTTTGAGAAGTATCCGGACCGCTTTTTGCTCGGATCGGACACCTGGATCAACGAACGCTGGTCGACCTACGGCGCGATCATGGCCGAATACCGCGGCTGGCTTAAACAGCTCCCGCCCGCCGTCGCGAAGCAGATCGCGCATGGCAATGCGAAGCGGCTGTTTGCCGAGAAGTGATCGTCTGTTGTCATGCCCGGGCTTGTCCCGGGCATCCCGATCACGATGCACTGTGCGCAACCAATCGAGATCACCGGGACGAGCCCGGTGATGACATCAGATACAATAGTAGCTTAGATCGAGAAGCTGGTGCCGCAGCCGCAGGACGCGGTGGCATTCGGATTGACGACGCGGAACGATGCGCCGATCAGGTCATCGACGAAGTCGACTTCCGATCCGGCCAGGAACGGCACGGACGAGGGGTCCACCAGCACCACGGCATTGTCACGTTCGATCACAAGATCGTCGTCCGCCTTGGCGCGCTCGACATCGAATTTGTACTGGAATCCGGAGCAGCCGCCGCCTTCGACGCTGATGCGCAGCATCGCGCCTTCGCCTTCCGTCTTCAGGATGGCGCCGATTCGCTTTGCAGCCCGCTCCGAAATTGTGACGCTGGCGGCTTCGGTCGCTACGGCGGTCATAATAAGTCTCCGAAAACGCGGGTATTTGAACATGCCCGTGTGGCATAGTTAAGTGCGCTAAACACCAGAATCAAACACCGAAAGTAGAATAATTCGTATGTCGGTCGGAATGGCTGCCCCCCGCGTGGTCTATGGCTGCGATCCCGGTCAAAGCCGCGGGAGGCGTTTCAATGAGCCGCCGAGCCTGCGGCGCAGCGCCTTCCGCCGCGACTGTGACCGCGTGATCCATTCCAACGCGTTCCGGCGTCTGAAGCACAAGACTCAGGTGTTCGTGTTCCACGAAGGCGATCACTATCGCACCCGCCTGACCCATACGCTGGAAGTGGCGCAGATCGCCCGCGCGCTGGCGCGGCAGCTTGGGCTCGACGAGGACCTCACCGAGACGCTGGCGCTGGCCCATGATCTCGGCCATCCGCCGTTCGGCCATGCCGGGGAACGCGCGCTCGACGAATGCCTCAAGGCGCACCGCGGTTTCGATCACAATGCGCAAAGCCTGCGCGTGGTGACGCTGCTGGAGCGGCGCTATCCGCAATTCGACGGCCTCAATCTGACATGGGAGTCGCTTGAGGGGATCGTCAAGCACAACGGACCCTTGATCGACAGCAACGGCGAGCCGGTCGGCCGCTATCGCGACCACGGCGTGCCGGTCGGCATCTCGGAATATGTCGCCTGGCACGATCTCGAATTGTGGAGCTACGCCTCGCTGGAAGCGCAGGTTGCAGCAGTCGCCGACGACATTGCGTACGATGCCCACGACATCGACGACGGGTTGCGGGCAGGGCTGTTCACCGTCGACGATCTTGGAGTTATTCCGCTGATCGCTGACATCAACGCGGTCATCACGGCGCGCTATCCCGTCCTCGACGAGACCCGCCGCGGCGCGGAGTTGGTGCGCGAGCTGATCTCCTATCTGATCGAGGATGTGTTTTCGGAGACGCGCAAGCGGCTGACTGGCATACACCCCAACAGCGTCATCGACGTGCGTAATCACGATGCCACGCTCGTCAGCTTCTCGGCCGAGGCCGAGAAAACAGAAGCGGCGATCAAACGCTTCCTCAAGACGCGGATGTATCGCCATGAGCGGGTGATGAGCGTCATGCGGGACGCGGAGGCTGTGGTCCGCGATCTGTTCGCGCGCTATCAGGCTGAACCGGGCGATCTGCCCGCCGAATGGCTGCCCGATGACGGCGAGCACGACGAGGCCGGCCGGGCCCGCCGGATCGGCGACTTCATTGCCGGAATGACCGACCGATACGCCATTATCGAGCATCAAAGGCTTTTTGACTCGACCCCGGATTTACGTTAGGCGGCGGCCTGAAACAGCCGATTTACGTGCGCCCAGCAGGATATTCTCGATGACTTCGCCCGCCCAATCCCAGCATTTGTTCGCCGACGTGCTTTCGCGCGTGCATGCCGTGTGCGCAGCGCTCGGCAGCGAGGGTGTGCTTCCCGCAGGTATCGACCTGTCGCGCATCGTGGTTGAACCGCCGCGTGATGCCACCCATGGCGACATGGCGACCAACGCCGCGATGGTGCTGGCCAAGGACGCGAAGGCGAAGCCGCGCGAGCTTGCCGACAAGATTGCAGAAAAACTGCGCGCCGATCCGATTGTCGAAAGCGTCGATGTGGCCGGGCCGGGTTTCATCAATCTGACCCTGAAGACATCCGCATGGTTCGGCGCATTGCGGTCTGTGCTGGAGCAGGGCAACGGTTATGGCCGCAGCGCTGTTGGTGCGCGCGAGAAGGTCAATGTCGAATACGTCTCCGCCAATCCGACGGGGCCGATGCATGTCGGTCATTGCCGGGGCGCGGTGTTCGGCGACGCGCTGGCGAGCCTGCTGTCGTTCGCGGGCTATGACGTCACGAAAGAATACTACATCAACGACGCCGGCGCGCAGGTCGATGTGCTCGCGCGCTCCGCCTTCCTGCGTTATCGCGAAGCGCTCGGCGAGAACATAGGTGAGATCCCCGAGGGTCTTTATCCCGGCGATTATCTTGTGCCGGTCGGGAAGGCTCTTGCAGCAGAATACGGCGACAAGCTGCTGAAGCAATCCGAGGCAGAGTGGTTGCCGCTGGTGCGCGCAAAAGCCATCGCCATGATGATGGAGATGATCAAGGGCGATCTCGCCGCGCTCAACATCCGGCACGATGTGTTCTTCTCCGAACGCTCGCTTAACGAAAACGGCAACGACCGCGTCGGCGCCGCCATCGCTGAGTTGCGTGCCAAGGGGGATGTCTATGAGGGCCGTCTGCCGCCGCCGAAGGGCGCGCCGGTCGAGGACTACGAGGATCGCGAGCAGACACTGTTCCGCGCTACTGCGTTCGGCGACGACGTCGATCGTCCGCTGAAGAAATCGGACGGGTCGTACACCTACTTCGCGTCGGACATCGCCTATCACAAGACCAAGTTCGATCGTGGCTTCCTCAACATGGTGGACGTGTGGGGCGCGGATCACGGCGGCTACATCAAACGCGTGCAGGCGGCGATCAAGGCCGTTACGGCCAACAAGGCGGCGCTTGATGTGAAGATCGTGCAGCTCGTGAAGCTGCTGCGGGGCGGCGAGCCGGTGAAGATGTCGAAGCGCTCCGGCGACTTCGTCACGCTGCGCGAAGTGGTGGACGAAGTCGGTTCCGACGCCGTGCGTTTCATGATGCTGTTCCGCAAGAACGATGCGGTGCTCGATTTCGACCTTGCCAAGGTGATTGAGCAGTCGAAGGACAACGCGGTGTTCTACGTACAGTACGGACACGCGCGCGGGCATTCGATTTTCAAGAATGCGCGCGAAACGGTTCCGTCATTGCCCGAGGACGCCGCCGAGCGCGTTGCCTTCCTGCGCGGTGCGAAGATCGAGCGTCTCAGCGACCCGGTCGAGCTGAGCCTGATCCGGCAGATTGCGCTGTACCCACGGATCGTGGAGGCGGCGGCGGTCGCGCATGAGCCACACCGAATCGCGTTTTACCTGTATGATCTCGCGAGTGAATTTCACGCGCTTTGGACCAAGGGGCGCGATTTGCCCTATTTACGCTTCATTATCCAGAATGATGCAGAAGTAACAATCGCGCGACTTGCCTTGGTTCAGGGCGTCGTCTCGGTTCTGGCTTCCGGCCTCGCCGTGCTCGGCGTCCATGCTCCAGACGAGATGCGATAGTTGGGGGATTTGACCGCCGCGGGGAACGGGTGGCGGCAGTGTGAATAGTGGTCGCTCCGCTTGAACGACGGACGCGGCGCTTTCCCGAAGGGGATGCAACATCGCAATGGCGAACCAGTATCGCGACAGACCGTTTCCGGCGGACGACGACTACAGCCGGGATCAATCCCGCATTGCCCCGCAGCAAGGCGAGAGCGACCCGCTGGCCGAACTGGCGCGATTGATCGGGCAGGCCGATCCATTCTCGAATTTCGGACGTGAACAGCAGGCGCAGCCGCCCCGGCATGATCCGCATGATCAGTACGCCGCGCATGAACCTGCCGCTGAAGAAGACGTACCCGCCGTTCGGCCATCCTGGGTGCAGAACTTGGCTGCCGGGCGTCACGCGTCGCAGGAGCCGGCTTATCGCGAGGAGCCTTATCGTGAAGAGCCTTATCGCGAGCCAGATCGTTACGATCCGCCCTATGCGGACGAACAGCCTCACCAGACCCAGGGTCATGCTTACGGCAGGCAGGCCCCGCAGTTTGATCACAGCGGTTACGACCCGGTGCTGACCGGGCAGGGCCGAGGCCAGCAGACTGCCGCCAGCGACCGTTACGATGACGTTCTCTACGGCCGGCCCGATCACGATCCTAACCGTGATGGCGAGTTCGGCGCTCAGGGCGGGCACTACGACGACGGCGGCTACGACCGGCCGCCCTACGGCGAGGATTTCGAGCAGGAAGCCCCGAAGGCACGGCGCGGCGGCATGATGACGGTTGTCGTCGTTCTGCTGCTTGCGGTTGTCGGCACCGGCGCTGCCTTCGCTTACAGGACGTTCGTCGGTTCTCCGCGCAGCGGCGAGCCGCCGGTCATCAAGGCTGATACCGGCCCGAACAAGGTTATTCCGCCCGGTGCAGGCGATGGTTCAAGCAAGCAGATCACCGATCGCGTCGGCGACAAGTCGGCCGAGCGCGTGGTGTCCCGCGAAGAGCAGCCTGTCGACGTCAACGCCAAGACCGGTCCGCGCGTGGTGTTTCCGCCGCTGACCCAGAACGCGAACCCTCCATCAGTCGCCAGCGCATCGACCAACGTCCGGCCGACCGGCGCAGGCGTGGGCAACGGCACACTGACTGGCGGTGAGGAGCCGCGAAAAATCCGCACCCTGAGCATCCGGCCCGATCAGCCGGATTCGGCTGCTGCCGCACCGGCTGCGGCGCCAGCACGTGCGCAGCCTCCAGCACAGCGGGCTTCGACGACCGCACCGGCCAGCACCGCCTCGACGGGAGCGCCGTCCGCCAACGCACCGGTTTCACTTTCGCCGCAGGCGCAGCCTCCGGCTGCTGCTGCTGAACGGCCGAAGGTTGCCGCGGTCAGTCCTGCGGCAGTCACAGGCAGCGGGGCTTACGTTCAGGTGTCGTCGCAGAAGTCCGAGGCCGATGCCAAGGCGTCCTTCAAATCCATTCAGGGCAAATACGCGTCGGTCCTCGGCTCGCGCACGGCGTCGATCCACAAGGCCGACATCGAAGGCAAGGGCACGTTCTATCGCGCGATGGTTGGTCCGTTCGGGACCAACGACGAGGCCACGCAGTTCTGCGTGAACCTCAAGGCGGCCGGCGGGCAGTGCGTCGTGCAGCGGCGGTAGTTTCTCGCGAAACCCGCCGATCGCGAGATCAACGTCCCAGTCGTAATCATCGAAGCAGACAGGATTGGTGAGGATCCGGTGGATGGCCCGGATTCCCGGCGCGATCCAGGACAATTCAGCCCCTAGCAATGCTCTTGATGCGACAAGAAGAACCAGTGCCGTCACCGTGTAAGGCATGAGTGCATACTGGTCACGCCGAAATCCATGACTATCTCTGAGATGGAGACTTGCGCTGAGGAGGTGAGCATCATGCGCATTAAACATTGGCAAGACTCCGTCAGCCTGCTGCTAGGCGTGTGGTTGATCTTGTCGCCCTTCGCCCTTGGCTTTGCAGCCGCCGCGACTTGGATAACCGTCGTGCTTGGGCTGCTGGTCATCATGTTCGCTGTGGAGGGGTTCATCGTTCCATCCTATTTGGAGGAATGGGGAGAACTTCTCCTCGGTCTGGCCCTGATACTGGCACCTTGGGCGATCGGCTACGAGCCGGGGTCGGCGACGGTGAGCAGTGTGATATCTGGTCTGCTGGTCATTCTGTTCGCGGCCTGGGAGTTGGCAACGGATCGCGAATTCATCACCAAGTGGCGCGATCGCTGGCACCACCCAGCGACCTGAGGACGGATGTCACTGAGTCCCTTGCAGGGTAACGTGTGCGGAGATTTGCGCCGGGCGATCTGGTGTGGCGCTCGTTCATGGCGGGACCTCGCTGCGAGCGGTGACTGAGCCGAAAGTCCTATAAGGCGGTTTCCAAATGGGGGGTAGGCTACCGCTGTGCTTGTTTCCCCGGCAGACGGGAAAAAGCAGCAGGCTCGCGGCGCGTAGGCCGCTGGAGCTTTCCTTGGATTGCTAGAAGCGCTCCGAGGTCCAAGGTTGCGGAGAAATCCCCTACCTGTCGCGCCTGCAGCATCGTTCACGATCTCGTGCCGCGAGAAACGAAACCCTGAAAAGCAGGGATCGATGCCTGACATCAAGAGGAGGCACGCATGGCAATGCAAGTCCCGAGGGATTTCCGCCGCGTGATCGTCGCCGCGTCGGTGGGAAATGTTATCGAGTGGTATGACTTCTACATCTTTGGCAGTTTGGCTGCGGTTCTATCGGTCAAGTTCTTTGAACAATCTCACCCGGTCGCAGCTCTGCTGAGTACGATTGCGCTGTTCACCGCCGGATTTCTGATCCGTCCGCTGGGAGCGTTTCTCTTCGGATGGATGGGCGACCGGGTTGGCCGCAAGTACACGTTCCTTGTTACCCTCAGCGGAATGGGACTGGGCACGGGTGCGATCGGGTTGATCCCGACCTACGAGTCGATCGGTTTGACCGCAGCGTTTCTTCTCTTCGGTTTGCGGATGATCCAGGGCCTGTGTCTGGGCGGCGAGTATGGCGGCGCCATCACCTACGTCGCGGAGCATGTGCCGGACGAAAGCCGCGGCTACTACACCGGCTGGCTGCAGACATCTCCGACTCTCGGGATCGTGGTGTCGCTGGCCGTCATCATCGCCACGCGCACGTATTTCGGCAACAAGGTGTTCGACGAATGGGCCTGGCGCGTTCCGTTCCTGGTATCCTTCCTGCTGGTGGCCATCGCAATTTACATCCGGCTCCAGCTCCAGGAGACGCCGATCTTCGCGGAGATCAAGGCGAAGGGGCAGATGACCAGAAATCCCTGGAGGGAAGCCTTCCTCAGCGCCAACATCAAATATGTCGGGATCGCCACCATCGTGCTGATCGGGCAAGGCGTCGTCTGGTACAGCGGCCAGTTCTGGGCGCTGTACTTCCTGCAGCAGGTGTCCAAGGTGGACGCACTGACCTCGGCCTACATTGTGGGAGCCGCGCTGCTCATTGCAACGCCGAGCTTGATCTTCTTTGGCTGGCTGTCAGACCAGATCGGTCGCAAGCCGGTGATCCTGGGAGGCATGTTGCTCGCTGCGATCACGTACTATCCGCTGTATTCTTGGCTGGGAACGGTTACGCAGCCCGGCAACATCAATTATCCGGTCGCGATCTTCATCATCTTCATCCTCGTTTGCTACGTCGGGATGGTGTATGGGCCGGTCGGGGCGTTCCTGGCGGAATACTTCCCCGGCAGGATTAGGTACACGTCGGTATCGGTGCCGTATCACATCGGCAACGGCTGGGGTGGCGGGTTGGTGCCGTTTGTCACTTCGGCGGCTTTCGCGGCCACGGGCAGCATCGGTTACGCACTGATCTACCCGATCGTGGTTCCGGCCGTATGCTTCGTGCTTTGTGTCTTCCTGATGCCGGAAACGCGCAAGATCAGCATTTGGCAACCGATCGAGCATGGGCCTGCGACTTGACCGATCGGAGCGTCGTAACGGGCCTTAGGTCAGCCGGGAACCTGACGATGGAGCGTGATGACGAGCCATCACGCTCCAGGGCCGCGCAACAGCGCCAAATCATTGAGATCGATTGCCTTTGCGATTGTGGATGACGCCCACAATCACGTGCGAATTTGCCTGCTTTCCTTGACCCTGCCGCCATACGCGGGCTAATCGCCGGTCTATGGCCGCGCGCGCATTCATTACGGGTGTATCCGGAACCGCTCTGACCGACGATGAGCGCGCATTTTTGCGCGATCAGCGGCCGTGGGGCTTCATCCTTTTCAAGCGCAATATCGAGACACCTGACCAAGTCGTTCGACTGGTTGAGGAAATGCGCTCGGCCATAGGCCAACCCGGAGCGCCGGTCCTGATCGACCAGGAAGGCGGCCGGGTCCAGCGGCTCCAGCCGCCTCAGTGGCCGGTATATCCGCCCGGGGCGGTCTTCGGCGCGTTGTACGACGTTGACCGGGAAACGGGGCTTGAGGCCGCGCGGCTGTCGTCCCGGCTGATTGCGGCCGATCTGGCCGATCTCGGGATCACCGTGGACTGCCTGCCGCTGGCCGACGTGCCGGTTCCCGGCGCGGACTCGGTGATCGGCAATCGGGCTTACGGCACCACCCCGGAGAAGGTGGCTGAGATCGCCCGGGCCGTGACCGACGGTTTGGCGCAGGGCGGCGTATTGCCCGTCCTCAAGCATATTCCCGGCCACGGAAGGGCCACAGCGGACAGCCACTTTCGGCTGCCGACGGTTGACACCCAGGCGGCGGAACTCGCCAAAACCGACTTTGCGGCCTTCAAACCGCTTGCCGATCTGCCGATGGCCATGACGGCACATGTTGTGTTTAGCGCCATCGACCCCGCCCAACCTGCGACGACATCTGCGACAATCATCGAACAGGTGATTCGCGGGACGATCGGATTCCAGGGTTTGTTAATGAGTGATGACGTGTCCATGAATGCCTTGCAGGGATCGATTGCGGAACGGACGCGCGCCAGCTTCACGGCGGGCTGCGATGTCGTTCTGCATTGCAATGGCAAGCTCGACGAGATGAGCCAGGTTGCGGGCGAAGCGCCTGAACTCGCCGGCATGGCGCTGGCGCGGGCGGATGGTGCCCTGGCGTTGCGCAGAACGCCGCAGCCCTTCGATCGCGGAGCGGCGCGCGCCGAACTTGAACGCCTGATCGGCGAGGCAGGGAATCTCACCTCATGAGCGCGGAAATCCTTTCCTTCGAGACCGGTTTGCCGGCGGAGCATGCCGAGGATGAACCGTCGCTCGTTGTCGACGTCGAGGGCTATGAGGGTCCGCTCGATCTGTTGCTCGCGCTTGCGCGTCAGCAGAAGGTCGACCTCGCCAAGATTTCCATTCTGGCGCTTGCCGACCAGTACCTCGTGTTCATCGAGGCGGCGCGCAAACTGCGGCTCGAACTGGCTGCCGACTATCTGGTGATGGCGGCGTGGCTGGCGTATCTCAAGTCGCGCCTGTTGTTGCCGGAGCCTCCTGAAGCCGAAGGGCCGAGCGCGGAGGATCTTGCGACTGCGCTCGCCAACCGGCTGCGCAGGCTCGAGCAGATCCGCGAGGCATCGAACCGCTTGATGACGCGGCCGCAACTGCGGCGCGATATTTTCCCGCGCGGTCAGCCGGAACAGATTGCGCAGATCAAGCACGCCCGCTGGACCGCGACGCTGTACGACCTGCTGACCGCCTATGCCACGCAGCGCCAGCAGCGGGTGCTCGCGACCGTGCACCTGACCAAGCGGACCGTATGGTCGCTGTCGGAAGCGCGCGCGTCGCTGGAGCGGCTTGTGGGTTCTGCCGACTCTGAGGATTGGGCGAACCTCGACGACTATCTGATGCGCTACGTGGTCGATCCTTCGCAGAAGGCGACGGTGTTCGCGTCGAGCTTCGCTGCCGCGCTCGAGCTGGTGCGCGAAGGCACGCTGGATCTGCATCAGAAAGAAGCGTTCGCACCTTTGTATTTTCGTAAGCACGTGGCGCATTTGCCTCCCGACGTTCAAGCGGCGCCGGAAGTGCAGGCCGACTAAGACGTCGAGTAAGTGGAAGAAGGAGACAGGGCCATGGCAAGTCCGGCGAGAACGACTGCGGCGGCACAGCACATTGCTCCGGTGGAGCAGGAGGTGTCTTCCAACGACGCGGTCGCGCGCCCCGAGGAACTGCGCCTGCTGGAAGCCTTGCTGTTTGCATCGACCGAACCGCTCGACGAGGCGTCGCTCGCAAAGCGGATGCCCGAAGGCGTGGACGTCAAGGTTGCGCTCGCTCAATTGCAGGCCGATTACGCGATGCGCGGCGTCAATCTCGTTCGCGTTGCCAACAAGTGGACTTTCCGCACGGCCGGCGATCTGGCGTGGCTGATGACGCGTGAAAGCGTCGAGACGCGCCGCCTGTCGCGTGCCGCCATCGAGATGTTGGCGATCATCGCCTATCACCAGCCGGTGACGCGCGCCGAGATCGAGGAAATCCGCGGCGTGGTCACCTCGAAGGGCACCCTCGACGTGCTGCTGGAAACCGGCTGGATCCGCCCGCGCGGGCGCCGCAAGACGCCGGGCCGGCCGCTCACCTTCGGAACCACGGAAGCCTTCCTCTCGCAGTTCAGCCTGGAAGCCCTGGGCGATCTGCCCGGCCTCGATGAGTTGAAGGGTGCGGGTCTGCTGGATACGCGGTTGCCGGGCGGTTTCGCTGTTCCATCGCCATCCGACGACCCGGCACTGCGCGAGGACGAGGATCCGCTGGAGCCCGGCGATCTCGAATTGGCGCTGGCACCTGCCGTGGAGCCGGAAAAGCCCGGCGAAAGCTGAGTTTTCGCCCGGCAGCGTATCCTTCGCGCCTGCCTGGGGTGAACATTAACTCTCGTTTCAATGCGCCCGTTTGCGCAATCCCTGCTAAGGGTTAATCCTTGTTTTTGACACCTCCGGAGCCTACTTTCCGGTCAGATATGGCGGGAAATCCCGGCCGCGTGTTTTGGAGGATAGCAGTATGGGTTCGTTGAGTATCTGGCACTGGATCGTCGTGATCGCTGTTATCCTGCTGCTGTTCGGACGCGGCAAGATTTCGGACCTGATGGGCGACGTCGCGCAGGGCATCAAGGCCTTCAAGAAGGGCATGGCCGATGACGAGAAGCCGGCCGAGAAGCCTGAGCCGGTCAAGACCATCGACAGCGCTCCTGCGGCAACGACCTCGCAGCGGAACGATGTCGGCAGCAAAGCGGTCTGACATCCGGGCATCGCGTTCCTGAGAGAGTACGGGGCCCAGCCCCGTGAGCGGAATTTTCCATGTTCGACATCGGGTGGAGTGAACTGGTCGTCATCGGCGTCGTGGCGCTGATCGCCATCGGCCCGAAAGAACTGCCCGGCGTGCTGCGCATGGTCGGGCAGTGGATGGGGAAGGCGCGCCGCATGGCCGCCGAATTCCAGGGCCAGTTCAACGAGGCGATGCGCGAAGCGGAAATGGCGGACATCAAGAAGACGTTCGATGACGCTTCATCCGCTGCAAAGGATCTGTCGCCGACCAATCTGCTGACGTCCCTCAACAAGGATGTCGAGGACGCCATGAAGATCGATCAGCCGGTGATGACGCCAACGACGCCCGAGCCGCCGACCGCGGCAACGTTCGCCGAGGCTGAGGCACATGCGCCGGCGGTAGAGACCCCGAAGCCCGCCATTCCGGACGCCAAAGCGTCATGAGCGCCGAAGACATCGAAGCCACCAAGGCGCCCTTGATGGATCACCTGATCGAGCTGCGCTCGCGGCTCATCAAGGCGCTACTCGCGTTCGCGCTCGCATTCATCTTCTGTTTCTTCTTCGCCAAGCAAATCTACAACGTGCTGGTGTGGCCGTTCGTCTGGGTCGCGGGACCTGAGAATTCCAAGTTCATCTACACAGCGCTGCTGGAATATTTCCTGACGCAGTTGAAGCTCGCGATGTTCGGCGCGGGATTCATTTCGTTCCCCGTGATCGCGGCGCAAATCTACATGTTCGTCGCGCCCGGCCTCTACAAGCACGAACGCGGCGCGTTCCTGCCGTATCTGATCGCAACGCCGGTCTTCTTCGCGCTCGGCTCATTGCTGGTTTATTTCCTTGTGCTGCCGATGCTGATCCGCTTCTCGCTCGGGATGCAGCAGGTCGGCGGCGCGGAAACCGCGCAGATCGCGCTGTTGCCGAAAGTCGGCGAATATTTGTCGCTGATGATGTCGCTGATCTTCGCGTTCGGCATCGCGTTCCAGTTGCCGGTGATCCTGACACTGCTCGGGCGGATCGGAATCCTGACCTCGAAGCAGCTCAAGGAAAAGCGGCGCTATTTCATCGTCGTGGCATTCATCATCGCCGCGGTGCTGACGCCGCCGGATGTCATCAGCCAGATGTCGCTCGCGATCCCGCTGCTGATCCTCTACGAGGGTTCGATCATCGCGGTGAGCGTTGTCGAGAAGAAGGCCGCCAAGCAGGCCACCGGCACGACCCCGCCTGCGGATGCGCCTCCGACACCACCTGCCACGACGCCTGCGGAATAGGGCCGAATCCCGTCGCTTGCCCCGCGTCATCCTGAGGTGCGCGCTCTTTCTTGCGCGCCTCGAAGGATGGGCTGCACGCCCTCCATTGTCCCTCATCCTTCGAGGCTCGCCGAAGGCGGCTCGCACCTCAGGATGACGACCGGCTGGCCGGGCGTTCAGGTATGGTGGCGGCCATGCGTTCGATTCGTCATGCCCGGGCTTGACCCGGGCATCCACGCCTTGTTTTAACGCGCTCAACCAAAGACGTAGATGGCCGGGACGAGCCCGGCCATGACGGGATTTTTCAAATGCATGACATCAAGGCCATTCGCGACAACCCCGACGCCTTCGACGCAGCGCTGAAACGGCGCGGGCTGGAGCCGCTGTCGAAGCCGCTGATCGCGCTCGACGAGAAGCGCCGCACGGCCATCCTGGCATCGGAGCAGGCGCAGGCGCGCCGCAACGCGGCCTCCAAGGAAATCGGCGACGCCAAGAAGAACAAGGACAATGCGCGCGCAGATGCGCTGATGGCCGAGGTTGGCGAACTCAAGACAAAGCTTCCCGAGCTTGAAGCGACGGTGAAGCAGGTCGAAGAGGAACTGAAGAAAGAACTCGCGCAGATTCCGAACCTGCCGCTCGATGAGGTGCCGGACGGCGCCGACGAGCACGGCAATGTCGAGCATCATCACTTCGGCGCGAAGCGCAATTATGCGTTCAAGCCGAAGGAGCATGTGGAGCTTGGCGAAGGTCTGAAGTTCATGGACTTCGAGGCGGCTGCCAAAATGTCCGGCGCGCGCTTCGTCGTTTTGAAGAAGGGCCTCGCGCGGCTGGAGCGCGCCATCGGGCAATTCATGCTCGATCTGCACACCGGGGAGCACGGCTACACCGAAGTCAATCCACCGCTGCTGGTGCGCGATGACGCGATGTTCGGAACGGCGCAGTTGCCGAAGTTCGCGGATGATCAATTTGCAACTGCGAAGCGCAAAACATTTGATGATTTTCTTCAAGATATGGCGAAAGCGCAGCTAACCTTTTTTGCGCGAGCAAATGAGCTTTTCCAAGCAAAGCACCCTGGACAAAACTCAGGATTTGAAGAGTGGCTGCAAAATAATCCTTTTGAAGCAGGTACGTATCAAGGGAGCGGCTCAGACATTGAAAAGTATGATATGCTTGAAAAGCTCTGGCTCATCCCCACCGCCGAAGTGCCGCTGACCAATCTCGTTCGCGAATCCATTCTCGACGAAAAAGAACTGCCGATGCGTCTCACCGCGCTGACGCCGTGCTTCCGCGCGGAAGCGGGTGCGGCGGGGCGCGATACGCGCGGCATGATCCGCCAGCATCAGTTCACCAAGGTCGAACTGGTGTCGATCACGACGCCGGAAGAGTCGAAGAACGAACACGAGCGCATGCTGTCCTGCGCCGAAGAGGTTCTGAAAAAGCTCGATCTGCATTACCGCGTCATGACGCTGTGCACCGGCGACATGGGCTTCGCGTCACAAAAGACCTACGACATCGAGGTCTGGATGCCGGGACAAATATCGAGTCAGGGTGAGGGTGGCATGTATCGCGAGATCTCCTCATGCTCGGTGTGCGGCGACTTCCAGGCACGGCGCATGGACGCGCGCTCGCGCGGACCGGACGGCAAGCCGCGCTTCGTGCATACGCTGAATGGCTCGGGCACGGCGGTTGGCCGCGCCCTGATCGCCGTGATGGAAACCTATCAGCAGGAAGACGGCTCAATCGCCGTGCCGGATGTGTTGCAGCCGTATATGGGCGGCCTCAAAGTGATCGCGAAGGAACAATAAGAAGATGCGAATTCTCTGCACGAACGACGACGGCATTCACGCGCCGGGCCTCAAGGTCATCGAAGAAATCGCGCAGCAACTGTCCGACGACGTTTGGGTCGTTGCGCCTGAGCTCGATCAGTCCGGCGTCTCGCACTCACTGTCGCTGAACGATCCGCTGCGTTTGCGCGAAGTCGGCCCGCGCCACTTCGCGGTGCGCGGCACGCCGACCGACTGCATCATCATGGGCGCGCGGCACATCCTCAAGGACAAGCAGCCTGATATCGTCCTGTCAGGCGTCAACAAGGGCCGCAACGTCGCCGAAGACGTCGTCTATTCCGGCACCATCGCCGGCGCGCTGGAAGGCACCATTCTTGGCTTGCCGTCGTTCGCGCTGTCGCAGGAATTTTCCATGGAGACCCGCAACAAGCCGCTATGGGACACCGCGCTGAAATTCGGTCCCGATGTGATCCGCAATGTCATGAAACTCGGCGTGCCGCGCAACACCGTCATCAACGTCAACTTTCCGTCCTGCATGCCCGACGAGGTCAAAGGCATCGCGGTCACGCGGCAAGGCAAGCGTAATCTGGGCTTTCTCAAGATCGACAGCCGCCAGGATGGTCGCGGCAATCCGTACTACTGGATCGGGTTCGAGAGGGCGGCGATGCTGGAAGTGCCGGCGGAGGGCACCGATCTTGCGGCACTTGCAGCGAAACTCGTATCGGTCACGCCGCTGCGGCTCGATCGCACTGACGAGGCGTTTTCGGAAAAGCTGCAAGGCATTCTGAAGTAATCGCCGCGGCGTTGCGGCTCAGGCCGCGATACCCTTCAGCACCGTCTCGATCGTGCGCGCCAGCGTCTCGATCTGGAAGGGCTTTTGTAGCGTAGGGCGGTCGCGGAATTTTTCCGGCAAGCCCTGCGCGCCATAGCCGGTCGCAAACACGAACGGTTTGCCACGCATCTGAACCGCCTCCGCGACAGGTGTAATCACCTTGCCGTTGACGTTCACGTCCAGGATGGCGATGTCGAAATCGGTGGACTGAACGAGCCTGATGCCTTCGTCGATGTCGCCAGCTTCAGCAACGATCGTATAGCCAAGCTCCTCCAGCATGTCCGCAACCATCATGCGGATCATGACTTCGTCTTCGACCAGCAAAACCGACGTGCGCGATCCTGCTTTGAAATTGCCCGGCATTCGTTCCCCAACGACAAATCTCGACGGCTTGCTACAGGAATAACACAATTATCCAGCGCGCAAACTCACACCTGGTTCAAAAGTTCCATTGGGAGGAACTTTTGAGGCGCCGAAGAAAAAATGGGCCGTTTTCAGGAAGGCAACGGAAAGAACCGTCCCCGACCGGTCGCCAAGACGACGCCGGTGCTGAGGTCCTCCAGCCGGCCTTCGACATCCACATAGCGGCCATGGTCCGCAACGAGCGAACCGCGCCCGACGATCGGCGTCTCGGTCGGCACCGGCTTCATGTAACGGATGGTCAATTCGCCGGTCACCCCCAGTCGCCCCGTGACCCGGAGCACCGTGGCCGCCAGCACCTCGTCGAGATAGGCGGCAACGATGCCCCCGTGCGCGGCGCCCGGAGGCCCTTCGTACTGGCGCGAAATGAGAATCGGCGAGGCGACGCCTTCGTTTGTCTTGAAGGTGCGCACATGCAGGCCCGTGGGATGCGATGGGCCGCAGCCGAAGCATTGATGAAAGCTGTTGTCCGGCCCGCCGGAGAGGATCTGCTCCTCCAATCCGTCAAAGGTGGCGCGAAATGGATCGGGAAGGGGTAACGTCATGAGGATCTCGGCACGCTTGAACTGTATGGGGTCATTGCGCAAAACGTATCCGGATTGCTAACACGAAGGTAGCGCATGCCGCGACTCTTGTCAGAGCATGCATCGTATACAGGCCGTTCCTGCTTTCAACGTTGATCACGCATGCAATCGTCCCACCCTACGCCGCACGACAGGATGATGTTTCAGCTGAACCTGCGGCAGCGCGGAATCAGCAATCAAGCCGTGCTGAAGGCAATGGAGGACGTGCCGCGCGAACTGTTCGTGACGGCGATGGACCGCGCCTATGCGTACCGCGACACCGCTCTCGGCATCGCCTGCGGCCAGACCATCAGCCAGCCGTTCGTCGTGGCCTACATGACCGAACAGCTCGATTTAAAGCCGGAAAACCGCGTGCTGGAGATAGGGACGGGCTCCGGTTATCAGGCCGCGATCCTCTCGAAGCTGTGCCGGGAAGTCGTGACACTGGAGCGGTTTCGCACGCTGGCGGATCGCGCCAAGCTTGTCCTGACCGAACTCGGTTGCCGCAATGTCGATGTGAAACTCGGCGACGGATTTGACCTGCCGGAAACGCTCGGCACGTTCGACCGGATCATTGTGACTGCGGCGATGGAGGAAATTCCCGATGCGCTGCTCGGGAGGCTGGAGCCGGGTGGCATCCTGATCGCGCCGGTTGGGCCAGTGGACGACAGGCAGGTTCTGATCCGCGTGGTCCGGACGGGCAACAGCTTCGATCGGGAGGAGCTTGTCGCGGTGCGCTTCGTGCCGGCGCTGCCGGGTATCGCGCGCGAGTTGTGAGCGGCGTTACGCGTTAGGAATTAAGGCGGAATTCGAGCCTTAAAGAGTTATTTACTCGGACTGTGTTTACTCAAATTTGTGTTAGTTGCGTACGAGTGAGTAACCATGTCCCGCTTTGTCGAGTTGATAAGCTCGCGTCACGCGCCGCATCTCGTGGTCCTGACGCTCGTCTCGGTTGGGTTTGGCGGATGTAGCGCCGACACTCAGACGCGGTTCTCCGATACGTTTTCCAACCCGTTTGCGTCGCGCAGTGCGGATGCAACCGGCTCGGTTCCGAGCAATTATCGCGGCGCGCCTTACGAGCCGCAGCAGCAATCCCATCAGCAGCCTCGTGAGCTTCCGCAATACGCGCGGCCGCACAATCCGCCGGTGATCTCGGCGCCGCTGTCTGCGCCCGTTGCCACATCAGGCGGCGGCAGGGGCATGGCGTCCTATGCGCCTCCGTCTTCTTCGCCGATCGAAACCACAGCGTCCGTTGCGCCGCGCTCCGTTGCCGCGACCTCTGGATGGAGCCGCGAAGGCGGCACCACGATCATTGTCGGCACCGCCGATACGCTCGAAGTCATCTCGAAGCGCTACAACGTTCCGTCATCAGAAATCCTCAAAGCGAACGGCTACGGCGGACCTCGCGTCCTTCAGCCGGGCCAGCAACTCGTTATTCCGCGCCGGATGGCGCAGGCCACGCCGCCAGCGCTCTCGACTGCGCCGGGCACGAAGGTTGCCGCAGGGCTTCCGGCGAGCGTTCATGTCGTCAAGTCTGGCGATACGCTGATGAATCTGTCGCGCCGTCACAACATCGCGCCGGCGCAGCTTGCTGCGGCCAACAACATTCCGGTAACGACGCAGCTCAAGATCGGTTCGAAGATCAACATTCCGGGCGGCAAGGCCGTCGCGGCAGCACCGGCACCGCAGGTTATCGCGGAAGCACCGAAACCTGCGGCTGCCGCGCCTGCGCCAGCAGCAAAGCCCGTGACTGTTGCATCTGCCGAGCCTCAGCAGAAGGCGCGCGTCGCGGCCGAGGCTCCTGCGGCCGACCTTCCTGAAGCGTCGCCTGTAAAGGCCGCTGATGCGACCAATGCCTTGCCGACATTCCGTTGGCCGGTACGTGGCCGTGTCATCACCGCTTATGGTGCGAAGAATAACGGAAAACAGAACGACGGCATCAATGTCGCCGTTCCTGAAGGCACGCCGGTGAAAGCCGCTGAGGATGGCGTGGTTGCTTACTCGGGCAACGAACTCAAGGGTTATGGCAATCTGATCCTGGTGCGGCACTCCAACGGTTATGTCACCGCGTATGCCCACGCGAGTGAACTGATGGTGAAGCGCGGGGATACGATCAAGCGCGGCCAGATCATTGCCAAATCGGGTCAGACGGGAGAGGTGGGGTCGCCGCAGCTTCACTTCGAGATCCGCAAGGGATCTTCAGCCGTCGACCCGCTTCAATTCCTGAACGGCGCGTAAGCGTCCAGACGAACCAAAAGATCCCCCGCGCGCAAGCCGGGGGATTTTTGTTTTGCGGATTGCGTCCGGCGAATTTACTCGGCCGTATCGATGACGCAGGTGAGGTCCGATTTGGCCGTGGCCTTCTCGAAGCCGAAGATCAGGAAGCTGACCGCAGCCAAAATCCACGCGCCGATGCCGCCATAGAGCATCACCCAGCCGAAACCTTTGACCAGCGCCGCGTGAACCGCAGCGCCGGACGGGTCCTGCGTGGATAGCACCGGATGCGCTTGCTGTAGCGAACCGAGATTACCTGTGGCGATGGTCGAGGCCAATGTGCGCAACTGCTGGCCGTCGAGGGCGGCGGCGAGTGTGTCTGGAAGCGACCATTGGATCGCTTCCAGCAGGATCAATCCCATCACCGCAATGTTGATGGCGAGCGAGATCAGTCGTGCACTGATGTCGATCCCGGATGCCATGCCCGCACGGTTACTCGGGACCGCACCGGTTGTTGTGTTGGTCACCGACGTGTTGGTCAGACCGAGGCCTATTCCGGCGAGGAGCGCGCCGGGAAGCACGGTGAGCCAGTTCGCCTGCTCAAAGCCGCTGCCGAGACGCATGGCGATGAAGCCGGTGCCCATGATCGCCATGCCCAACGGAATCACAATGCGCGCGCCATGACGCCGGAGCAAATGGTCGGCGAAGGGAGGCATCACCAGAAACGGGATTGTATAGGCCAGTAACAACAGGCTCGCCGTTTTGCTGTCGAGGCCAAGCCCGCCCTCGAAGTAAATCGGCAGATAGATCATGAACGGCCAATAGCAGAAGTTCATGCCGATGCAGCCGATGATGGCTCCGCTGAATTTCCTGATCCGGAACACCGAAAAGTCGAACATCGGTTGCGCGGTGTTGCGCTCCACGAGCACGAAGGCGGCGAAGCTTGCAACGGCGATAGCCGCGAGTCCGATCGCGGTTGCCCTGCCAAGGTCTGCACCTTGGGTGATGACGTAAGTCAGGCCGAAGACGGCGATCGTCAGCGTCACGATGCCCCAGCCATCCAGTCTCTTCGCGTGCGGATCGCGTGATTCCTTGATGCCGATGGAGGCCGGAATGAGGGCGAGGAACGTCAGCGGCACATGGATCAGGAACACCCAATGCCAGCTCGATACTGCGTTGATGGTGCTGCCGATGATCGGACCGAATCCCAAACCGATGCCACTGATGATGCCCCAGGTCGTAAAGGCTATGCCTCGCTCGTGTTCGTCCTGGTACTGGTGCGAGATGATGGCGATGGTGCAGGTGAACATCGCGCCGCCAGCGAGACCTTGCAGAAACCGCGCAGCGATCAGCACGGATGCGCTTTGCGCCAGTCCGCACATCAGCGACGTGATGCCGAAGGCCACGGTGCTGGTGATGAAAACCAGCTTCCGGCCATACCGGTCGGCGAAGGTGCCGGTCGCCATCAGCACTGTCGTGCAGGCAATGGTGTAGGCGTTCATGATCCATTGCAGGTCCTTGAAATCGGCGGGTAGTGCCGTTTCCAGGGTTGGCAGGATGACGGGGACACTCGATATTTCGAGGCCGAACATTAGTGATGCCAGGCAGACGCCGATCAGCGCGGCAGTGTTTCTGGTGGAGGGGGAGGCGCTCATGAAGATTCCTTTTCAACCCGATGTGGCAGTTGCGGGTTGAGGGATATGGGCGCTATCCTTTCATGACAGAAATGAATTGATTTTGTTGATTTCAGTTCATTTTATCATATATTCGGGCTTATGGATTTCGAACCTACATTGCTTCGCGCCTTTGTTGCTGTCTGCGAGACCGGCGGCTTCACGCGCGCGGCTGAGCGACTCCATCTGACCCAGTCCGCCGTCAGCCATCAGATCCGGCGGCTCGAGGAGCAGGTGGGTCGGCCGCTGCTGTACCGGACCACGCGCAAGCTGACTCTGACCGAAGACGGCGAGGATTTTCTGCGCCACGCCGAACAGATTCTGCAAAGCCAGGAAGCACTGACGCGCCGCTTCCATTCCTCCACAGCCTCGGGTGCCGTGCGGCTGGGCGTTCCTGAAAACTTCATTGGTGATCGGCTGCCGCAACTGCTTGGCCGGTTTGCTCGCAGCTATCCCGCAGTCCGGCTCGAGGTTTCGGTCAGCGTCTGTCTTGATCTGCGGGCCAAGGTCGATGCGGGCGATCTCGACCTTGCGGTCGCGATTACGGGATCGGACGACGTGGACGGAACAGTTCTCCGTCAGACGCAATTCGTCTGGGCGGCAGCCGAGACTTTCAAAAAGCCGCAGAATTCATCGTTGCCGTTCGCGTTTTCGCCGCCGCCGTGCGCGCTCCGTGCAATTGGTGTCGACGCTCTCACAGCCTCTGGCATCGATTGGCATGTGGCTTTTACGTCGGCGAACCAGCATGGCCTGAAGTCGGCAGTGCAGGCGGGGCTGGCGGTGTCGATCTTCGCCCAAGAGGAAATCGAGCCATGGATGGTCGTTCTCGATGGTAAGGACGGTTTGCCGCCGTTGCCGGAGGCAAAGTACGTCCTGATCCGGAAGCGTGGCGACGAGATGCCGTGCTCGGTTGAGCTGAGCCGGTTGATCGTTGACGAGGCGCGCTTCTGGTCCAACACATCAGGCGGGCCGGAGCGGGCTCGCTTGACGGCGGTCTAGTGCACTTCTCGTTCTACGGGGCCGCGAGTTTCACACCCATCCGCCCTGCGATCTCCTGCGTGAATTGCCACGCCACGCGGCCCGAACGCGATCCGCGCGTGGTCGACCATTCGAGCGCTTCGCGCTCTAACTGATCGTCAGCCATCTTGACGCCGAAGTGCTTGCAATAGCCGCGCACCATTTCGAGATATTCGTCCTGGCTGCACTTGTGGAAGCCAAGCCACAGGCCGAAACGATCCGACAGCGAGACCTTTTCCTCGACCGCTTCGCCGGGATTGATCGCCGTCGAGCGCTCGTTCTCGATCATGTCGCGCGCCAGCAGGTGACGGCGGTTGGACGTCGCATACAGGATGACGTTCTCCGGCCGGCCTTCGATGCCGCCTTCAAGCACGGCCTTGAGCGACTTGTAGGATGCATCGTTGCCGTCGAACGACAGGTCGTCGCAGAACACGATGAAATGGAAATCCGACTCGCGCAGCAGCGACATCAGCAGCGGCAGGCTCTCGATATCCTCGCGGTGAATTTCGATCAGCTTCAGCTTGCCGCGCACCGTGGCGTTCACACTGGCGTGTGCCGCCTTCACCAGCGACGACTTGCCCATGCCGCGCGCTCCCCAGAGCAGGGCGTTGTTGGCGGGCAGGCCCTTGGCGAAACGCTCGGTGTTCTCGATCAGGATGTCGCGCATCCGGTCGATTCCCCGGAGCAGGCCGAGATCGACGCGGTTCACTTTAGGAACCGGCACCAGACGGCCACTGGGCTGCCAGACGAACGCATCGGCGCTCTTGAGGGAATCAGCGCTCGACGGTTTGGCCGCAGATGCGTTGAGGCTGGCGGCGATGCTCTCGAGCGCCCGCGCGATGCGCCCGTTTTCGGTTTCTGCCGTTGCAGCAGGGCGATTTGTCGCGGATGTGATCGCCTTGCCAGGACGTGCCTTCGCGGCGGCCCTGGAGGCCTTTTTGCTGGGTTTTTTGGACATGATTCAGCCCCTTTGAGAGGCACCCTTAGCGAGGCCCGCGAATGCCCGCAAGCGCCACAAATGCATGGCAAAATCGGCACCTCCGGTCCCGTTGCAATTGGGACGCCGGCCGCTATAGTCCGCGCAAATTCGGCCAAAACGGCCACAACACGACGCGTTTCGCCCGATGGCGGGCGCCTTCCCGAGGACTTTTCGTATGTTCATTACTCCTGCCTTTGCTCAGGCCGCCGGTGCCGCTGACACCAACAGCATGCTGATGTCGCTGCTGCCGTTCGCACTGATCTTCGTCATCATGTACTTCCTGATCCTCAAGCCGCAGCAGAAGAAGCTGAAGGACCATCAGGAGCTGGTGAAGAACATCCGCCGCGGCGACACCGTTGTTACCAATGGCGGCCTCGTGGGCAAGGTGACCAAGGTGGTCGATGACGATCAGATCGAAGTGGAAATCGCCGACGGCGTGCGCATTCGTCAGATGCGTCAGATGATCTCGGGCGTTCGCACCAAGGGCGAGCCTGCCAAGGACTCCAAGGAAGAAACCGCCGCGAGCTGACGCTCCCACCGCTGCGGCTTCATTAATCTGACGGGTCATCTCGATGCTGTATTTCACGCGGTGGAAGGCGCTGGCGGTCATCCTGACCGCCTTGATCGTTTGCCTTTTCGCGGTTCCGAACTTCCTCCCTGAATCAACCGTCAAGGCCTGGCCGAAGTGGGCCCAGCGTCATGTCGTGCTCGGTCTCGACTTGCAGGGTGGCTCGCACATCCTGCTCGAGGTCGATTCAAACTCGGTCAAGAAGGACAAGCTCGATCAGGTTCGCGATGACGTGCGCCGCACGCTGCGCGATGCCAAGATCGGCTACACCGGTCTTGCGGTTCGCGGCGAAAGCGTTGAAGTCCGCGTCAAGGATACCGATCTGACGGCCGCGCTCGCCAAGTTGCGCGAACTCTCGCAGCCGCTCGGCGGATTGCTCGGCTCAAGCGGCCAGCGCAGCGTCGAAGTCAGCGACGTCGGCGGCGGATTGATCCGTCTGACCGTGCCACCGGCCGCGATCACCGAACGCGTCCGCCAGTCGGTCGAACAGTCGATCCAGATCGTCGAACGCCGCATCAACGAACTCGGCACTGTCGAGCCGCTGATCCAGCGTCAGGGCATCGACCGCATTCTGGTGCAGGTGCCTGGCCTTCAGGATCCGACCCGCCTCAAGGAACTGCTCGGCAAGACCGCGAAGCTCGACTTCCGCATGGTCGATTCGACGGTGCCGGCGGATCAGGCGCAACAGGGACGGGTGCCTCCGGACTCCGAAGTGCTGATGAGCGCGTCCTCGCCGAAGGTCCCTTACGTCATCAAGAAGCAGGTGCTGGTCTCGGGCGGCGATCTGACCGATGCGCAGCCGGGCTTCGACCAGCGCTCTGGTGAGCCGATCGTCAGTTTCCGGTTCAATACGTCTGGTGCGCGCAAGTTCGCGCAGGCCACGCTTGAGAACGTTGGCCAGCCGTTCGCGATCGTGCTCGACAACGAAGTGATCTCGGCTCCCGTCATTCGTGAACCGATCACCGGCGGCTCCGGCCAGATTTCCGGCAGCTTCACGGTGCAGGGCGCCAACGATCTGGCGATCCTGCTGCGCGCGGGCGCACTGCCCGCGCCGCTCACGATTATCGAAGAGCGCACCGTCGGACCGGGACTCGGACAGGACTCGATCGCCGCCGGCGAACTCGCGTCTTATGTCGGTTCGGTGCTGGTCATCGTGTTCATGCTGCTGACCTACCGGCTGTTCGGTTTCTTCGCCAACGTCGCGGTCGCGATCAACGTCGCGATGATCTTCGGCATTCTGTCGCTGCTCAATGCGACGCTGACGCTGCCCGGCATCGCCGGCATTGTTCTGACGGTCGGCATTGCGGTCGACTCGAACGTGCTGATCTATGAGCGTATCCGCGAAGAACTGCGCGCCGGCCGGACTGCGATCTCGGCCATCGACGCAGGCTTCACGCGGGCGCTGGCGACCATTCTGGACTCCAACATCACCACGTTCATCGCCGCCGCCGTGCTGTTCTATATCGGCACCGGCCCGGTGCGTGGTTTCGCCGTGACGCTCGGCATCGGCATCATCACCACGGTTTTCACGGCGTTCACCGTCACGCGGCTGATCGTCGCGATGTGGGTGGCCTGGAAGCGGCCCAAGACCGTGCCGATTTGAGGATAGCGAGTAGAGTGGAGTGGATTTGACATTCGCCTATAGTTTGCGGAAATGCCGGTCGGCGAATGTCAAATCCAAAACTCCACTCGAAATTATAATTGCTAGTGGTCCTTTGCTTCTGACATTCGCAAAGAGGGCTGCTGAAACGGGATGCGAATGTCAGAAGCGGACCACTAAACCGTGACCCAGACCATCATCATCGCGCTCGCCGTCTTCATTGTCGTCCTGACGGTGCTCAGCATTTATGGCGTGATCCCCGCGCTGCGTATCGTTCCCGACGATACGAAGTTCGACTTCATGCGCTTCCGCCGCATCAGCTTTCCGATCTCGGCGCTGCTGTCGTTGCTCGCGATCGGCCTGTATTTCGTGCACGGGCTGAATTTCGGCATCGACTTCAAGGGCGGCACGCTGCTGGAAATCCAGACCAAGTCCGGCCCCGCCGATATCGCCGCATTGCGCGCACAACTCACAACGCTGAATTTCGGCGACGTCCAGCTTCAGCAGTTTGGTGGCCCAAGCGACGTGCTGATCCGTATCGCCGAACAGCCGGGCGGCGATCAGGCGCAGCAGGCCGCCGTGCAGAAGGTGCGCCAGTTGCTCGGCGACAGCGTCGAGTATCGGCGCGTCGAAGTGGTCGGACCGCGCGTCTCGAGCGAGCTGCTCGCCTACGGCACCGTGGGCCTGATGCTCGCGATCGTAGGCATCTTCATCTATCTCTGGTTCCGGTTCGAGTGGCAGTTTTCGCTCGGCGCGATGATTGCGAACGTCCACGATATCGTGCTGACGCTCGGCTTCATGTCTATCACACAGATCGAGTTCGATCTGACTAGCATCGCGGCGCTGCTGACCATTCTCGGCTATTCGCTGAACGACACCGTCGTCATCTATGACCGTATCCGCGAAATGCTGCGGCGGTACAAGAAGATGCCGATGACCGATCTGCTCAATCACTCGATCAATTCGACACTGTCGCGCTCCATCATCACCCACGTCACGGTGACGCTGGCATTGCTTGCGCTGCTGCTGTTCGGCGGTAAGGCGATCCACAGCTTCGCGGCGACGATGACCTTTGGCGTGGTGCTGGTCGGCACTTACACGTCGATCTTCATCGCGGCGCCGATCCTGATCTATCTCGGCGTGGGCGAAAACCGGGGCGGCGAGGACAAGCCGTCGAAGCCGTAATCGTCATTGCGAGGAGCACTTGCGACGAAGCAATCCATTCGTGTGGTAACCAAGATGGATTGCTTCGCTTCGCTCGCAATGACGGAGGCGAGGCCACCTTCTGACCTGCGGTGCTGAGATGGATCACGAACTTCGGAAAGTGGGTACTAGCGCGCCGGATGCGCTGCATCTTCCGCGGTCGGCGCCGATCGAAGCCTACGGCCATGGCGGATTCCGGTTCGCCGAGATGTCGCATCGCGGCTCGCTGTTGTGCCTGCCGAATGCGATCTGGGCCTGGCCCGTCACGGACCCCAAGGACATCGACCGCTATTCGCTGGCGCGTGTATTCGAGCACGCCAACGAGGTCGATACATTGCTGATCGGCACCGGAAGCGAAGTCTGGATCGCGCCTGCACCGCTGCGCAACGCGCTACGCTCCGTTCAGATTGTGCTCGATACGATGCAGACTGGCCCCGCCATCCGCACCTACAATGTCATGCTCGGTGAGCGTCGGCGCGTTGCGGCTGCGCTGATCGCTGTTCCATGAGTGGCGCATCCAGCAACGACGCCGCAGCGTTTTGCGCCGAATTGGTGCGCGCGCAGGATTTCAGAACCTATGCCGCGAGCCTGTTCGTATCGCCGGAAGCGCGGCGAGCGTGGCTTGCGCTGGCGGCGTTCAATACCGAAGTCGCGAATGTCCGCGATCATGTCAGCCAGCCACTGCCCGGCGAGATCCGGTTGCAATGGTGGCGCGACGCCTTGACCGGCAGCGGGAAGGGCGCTGAGCACGGCGCGATCGAGGGTAATCCCGTCGCGGCGGAATTGCTGCGTGCGATTGCCTTGCATGATCTTCCCATCGAGACACTTGTTCGCCTGATCGACGCGCATGTGTTCGATGTCTATGACGATCCGATGCCCGACATGGCGGCGCTGGAGGCCCATTGTCGCGATACGGCTGCGGCGCTCTACGCCTTACGCGCAAAGGTGCTTGGCGTGAACTCACTCGAAGTCGCGCGCATGGCCGAGCATGCCGGTATTGCGGAAGGTCTGGTGGACATGATGCTAGCGTTGCCGCGCCACGCCGCCCGCCGTCAGCTTTATCTGCCAGCGGACCTGATGAATCTTCATGGCATGATTTCGGAGGAGTTTTTTCTGCGGCAGACGAGTCAGCCGCTCAAGGAAGCGCTGGCTCATCTGCGCCGCGAGGCAAACACGCAGATGAAGCAGGCGCTGCTGATGCTTGAGGCTGCGCCGCCCCTCGCGCGTCCGGCCTTCCTGCCGCTTGCGGCGATCGGAAAGACGCTGGCGCGGCTGGAGACATCCGATCCGTTCGCGCCACCGGTGCCGTCGCGTCTCGGCATTCTCTGGACAACGTGGCGCGCGGCAAGCGCGAAGCCGTTCAAGGTGTAAGCAGCCTCTCGTCGATCTGCCTTCGGCTTTACAGAAGGCTGCCAACGCAACTTCCAAATGGTGAGTAGCGGCGGCGTCTGTCAGGATTCGCGCAAATTCGCAGTGCCGAATTTCGAGGCGATGACATGGCGACATCGAACAAGGACAGGCGGGTCGAATCGGTTGGCAAGCTTCATTGGGGGCTGATAGCGCTGGCCATATTGATTACCCTGGCGATAATCGCGCTGGCGAACAACGTGAACAACATCCGGGCTGAAAAGGCCGGACCGCCCAAGCCAGACAGAGATCGAATCTTCGACAATCTAAAGTCGGCTGACTGATGCCCCTGCAAGGAAGGACAGCGCTGCTGGGAGCGCTTTGTCATGTAATTTTTACTGTTCGAGGAAGAACTCGATGTCTAACTTACTCTAAACGTCATCGGGAGGTTACGCGCATGCGCATCGCAATTTTTGCAGGCTGTTTCTTGCTGGCCGTCTCTCTCCTCGACAATTCAGCCGCGCGCGCCGCGGCTCTCGATCAAAGCACGGTCTCGGTCGGCGGGGTTTCCGCTGCGCTGCTAAAACCCGCGCATCCGAAAGGCGGGATCATCCTGTTGGCCGGCGGCGCCGGCAACATTGGTGTTGGCCCCAATGGCTCGATCGCGCGCGACGGCAATCAGCTCGTGCGTACCCGCGCCGCTTATGCCACCCGCGGCTTCGCCGTGCTGGTCCCGGATTGCTGCGTGAATGTGGCCGCTGCGGTTCAATATATGCACAGCTTCGGAAAGGTCACGCTGGTTGGCACGAGCCGTGGCACGCAGCGCGCGGTACAGGGGATCGCGGCGGGTGCGCGGCCCGACAGACTGGTGCTGACGTCGGGCTTTCTCAGCAATGCGTTCGGCGATTCAGACAACGCCATGAACACGCTCGGATCGCCCGCGGCGTTGCCGCCTACGCTGGTCGTGCATCATCGGCAGGATGGTTGCGTCAAGACGCTTCCCGCCGGCGTGGCTCCGTTCCTCGATTGGGCCAAGGGCAAGGCGCGGGTGACCTGGCTCGATGGCGGCCAGAGCACTGGCAATCCGTGTGAGGCCTGGGCTCATCACGGCTTCGCCGGTCAGGATGGTCAGGTGGTGTCTGCGGTCACCGGCTTCGCCGCGCGATAACGGCTTTGTGCTGTCGACAGGAACCTACGCCGCATCCGCCACATTGCGGTGATCGGCAATCCACCGATCGAGATCCGATAATGCACGTGCGCTGATCGCCTGCTTCTTCGCGACCGTCTTTTCATTGCCGCGCAGCCGCGTGCCGTCCGGCTTCTTGGTCGGCGGCGAAGCCAGCGGCGGAAACAGTCCGAAGTTGATGTTCATCGGCTGGAACGAACGCGGTCCCGCGTCAATGGTTTCGATATGGCCGCCGGTGATGTGGCCGAGCAGCGCGCCGAGCGCCGTTGTCGGAGGCGGCGGCGCGATGTTGCCTTGCCGGATGTCCGCCGCCGCGAACAGTCCGGCTAGCAGACCGATGCCGGCGGATTCGACGTAACCTTCGCATCCGGTCATCTGTCCGGCAAACCGCAGGCGCGGCTCCGCATGCAGGCGCAATTGCGGATCGAGCAGCTTCGGCGAATTCAGGAAGGTGTTGCGATGCAGGCCGCCGAGCCGCGCGAACTCTGCGTGTTCGAGTCCCGGAATGGCACGAAACACCTGCGTCTGCGCGCCATGCTTCAGCTTGGTCTGGAAACCGACCATGTTGTAGAGCGTGCCGAGCTTGTTGTCCTGGCGAAGTTGGACGATCGCATACGCCTTCACCGTGGGATCGCGCGGATTGGTCAATCCGACCGGTTTCATCGGCCCGTGGCGCAACGTTTCACGACCGCGCGCGGCCATCACTTCGATCGGCAGGCAGCCGTCGAAATAAGGAGTGTTCTCTTCCCATTCCTTGAAGTCGGTCTTCTCGCCGGCGATCAGCGCATCGACGAAGGCGTCGTATTGTTCGCGCGTCATCGGGCAGTTGATGTAGTCGGCGCCGGTGCCGCCGGGGCCGACCTTGTCGTAACGCGACTGAAACCACGCGATATCCATATTGATGCTATCGCGATGAACGATGGGGGCGATGGCGTCGAAGAAGGCGAGGGCGTCTTCGCCGGACAATCCCCGGATCGCGTCGGCAAGCGCGGGTGACGTCAGCGGTCCGGTCGCGACGATGACGTTTTGCCAGTCGGCCGGCGGGAGCCCGGCGACTTCCTCACGGCGAATGTCGATCCGCGGATGCGCGGTCAGCGCCGCGCTGACGGCTGCGGAAAAACCGTCGCGATCCACGGCAAGCGCGCCGCCTGCCGGCACCTGATTGGCGTCGGCGCTGCGCATGATGAGGGAGTTCAGCTTGCGGAGTTCCGCGTGCAGCAGGCCGACCGCGTTGTTGGCCGCGTCGTCGGAGCGGAACGAATTGGAACAGACGAGTTCGGCGAGACTGTCGGTGCGGTGTGCTTCGGTCGTGCGCGTTGGGCGCATCTCGTGCAGCACGACGTTGACGCCGGCATTGGCGATCTGCCATGCGGCCTCGGAACCGGCCAGGCCGCCGCCGACAACGTGGACGACGTCTGCTTGATGATCTGTGTGAGCTGTCATGGCTCACAACTAAAGCTCACAGGACCACGACGCAACGCTTGATGCCGGGTGCGATTGTCTGTGCCGTGGGCCAGATACGACAACGCCCGCGCAGGGCGGGCGTAATCCGTTCGTGATGCAGTAGTTCGCGGCGTTTAGCCGTTGTAGGCGCCCGCTGCGACCCGCTGGATGTCGGACCGATCGAGTCCGATATCGGCCAGTTCCCGATCGCTCAACTGGGACAGCTCAGCGACATTGCGCTGATAGTCGCGGAACGCCTGGATAGCGCGGATAAATGAGAGCAGCATAGTTAGTCTCCTTCGTAATCCCGATTCAGCTCTTGGAGTAGCGTCATCGTTGGAACTGAATATAGGGTACGATTCTGCGCTGCAACACCGCAATTGTTGCGATGCAGCTAAGCGTACAGCGCATATCAAAGGTAAGAAGTGATTAATCTTTCAGCTAAGATTGCTCGCGAAGGCTCGGCCTAGTTTCGTGCTGGATGCTCATTTTAGACCAGTATTTCATCGAGTTGACGCAAAGGAGACACAAATTCTGCCCTGATCGACCCCACGGTATTGGAGTAAGTGGATACGCTAAGCCATGTCTTAGAGAAATAGCATTGGAAACTCGGTGTTGCCGCTTACGTATAGTGCCGATCATCAACTAATAGCGAATAATAGTTCATTTTATGCCGCGGAACCGGCTGTCGAGTGGCGCACAATGCCGAATCGTGGACGTTCTCGCGAGAGCGTGGCATAGCCGCTGGATGCGAGATCGCTATTCAGTCCGCCGGTTGCTCCTGACCCTTGTGCTGTCGCAAGCCATGGTGATTCAGGCGCTCCTGCTGGCCTGGAGCGGCTCGCAAGCCGCGGCTGGGGCGGTGGACGGTTTCAGTGCCATTTGCTCCGGCACGATATCCTCGGTCCGGGCTGCTGGCGGAACTGACCCGGGCCCGCCGAGCGCGCCTCACGATTGCTTCAGCGCCTGCCTCGCGGGCCAGATGGCTGCGCCGCCCGATCGCGTGGTGCTCCTGACGTACGCCACGGCCTATGCGCGGATGTCGGCTTCTCGGCAGGTAGCGCTGCCCGAAATTGAACGGCAACTGGCCTTTTCCGCCAGGGCTCCGCCGAGGCTGACTTGAGACCTTCTTTCGGAATTCTCTTTCAGCATCATTCGAGGACAACATGATCATCAACTTCCGCGGCCTTCAGCGGCTGCTGACCGGCGCTGGCCTGGCCGCAACGGCTGTCATCGCTTCGCAATCACCTTCATTCGCCCACGTGACGCTCGCGACCGGAGAGGCGCGCGCCAACACGTACTACAAGGCAGTGTTCCAGGTGCCTCACGGCTGCGACGGCGCGGCCACTCAAACCGTCCGTATCCAGATCCCGGAAGGCGTCATCGGCGTAAAGCCGATGCCGAAGGCGGGATGGACACTCAGCATCACGCGTGGCGCGTACGCCAAGTCATACCAGAGCCATGGCAAGACCGTTGCGGAAGGTCCGAAGGAGATCGTCTGGTCGGGCGGATCGCTGGCGGACGATAACTATGACGAGTTCGTCTTCACCAGTTTCATTACGGATTTTCCTTCGGGGCAGGCGATCACTTTCCCAACCACTCAGCAATGTGCCAAGGGTGAGGTTCGCTGGGATCAGATCGCGTCGGAAGGGCAGAATCCGCACAGCCTGAAATCGCCGGCTCCTACGCTGCGGATCGTTGCTGACAACGCCACAGTTGCGCAGGCGCAGATGGATCACAGCCAGATGGATCACGGGAAGATGGCGGCGCCCGCAGCGCCCCAGTCGGGCAGTGATACCTTGAAGGCCGGTGATCTGATCGTCGCCGCGCCATGGACGCGCGCGACGCCGGGCGGCGCCAAGATCGCCGGCGGTTATCTCAAGATCACTAATACCGGCAAATCTCCAGACCGCCTTGTCAGCGCAATCTCGGCTGGTGCGGACCGCGTCGAGATTCACGAGATGTCGATGACCGACGGCGTGATGAAGATGCGGCCGCTGGCTGACGGCCTGACGATCAAGCCCGGCGAGACGGTCGAACTGAAGCCCGGCGGCTTGCACATGATGTTCATGGACATCAAGCAGCCGCTGAAGCAGGGCGACAAGCTGAAAGCCACGCTGACGTTCGAAAAGGCGGGCAAGCTCGATGTCAGTTTCGACGTCAATGCGATGGGGGCAACCGGCGAGCCGGCTCACAAGCACTAATAGCCAGGGACATCGTGATGCGGCAGTCACACTGCCGCATCAAGGCGCGCGGTCGAGTTGGCTCGCGAAATAGGCGATCGTCTTCGAATAGACCTCGCTCTTATTCCACTGCTGGATCACCGCGAAGTTCTCGCTGCCGGGATCCCATGGCTGACCACGCTTCCAGCCATGACTGGCGAGGAAATTCGCGGTCGACGCCAAAACATCGGGGGCGCTTCGCAGCAGGTCGCGCCGTCCGTTGCCGTCGAAGTCGACGGCAAATTTGATGTAGGATGACGGCATGAACTGCGTTTGCCCGATTTCGCCGGCCCATGCACCGCGCATGTCTGCGGGCGACAGATCGCCCTGATCGACAATGCGCAGGGCATCCTTCAACTCCGCGCGAAACATTTCGGAACGGCGGCAATCATAAGCGAGCGTTGCGACCGAACGGATGGTCGGAAATTTTCCGATGTTGACGCCGTAGTCCGTCTCCAGCCCCCAGATCGCGACGAGAACCGAGCCCGGGACGCCATAGCGCTGTTCAATGCGGGACAATACTGAGCCGAACTGTTTCATCTTGTTGGCGCCCGCCGCCAACCGCGGCGGCACCATCCGGCCGGAAAATTCCTCAAAGCTCTGGCGAAAGACGTGCTGCGATCGGTCACGTGAGAGGACTGTGTTGTCGAGGGTGACGCCGTTCAGCCCCTGCGAGATCGCCTGTTGGGAAATTCCTTCCGCCGCAGCTTCCTTTCGGAAGTTATCGAGCCAGCTTTCGAAACTGCCGGCGCCGCACGTCGCAGCCGATGCATGCGAAGCAGGGACAAGGAAAATGAAAGCGGCGAAAGCCACGCGTGGGAGCAAACCAACGGTCATTTGAACGCCTGTTGCGAACATGAACCCGTCGCGAATCTCGCGTGCAACCGCGGCTAAAACGTGTCGCTTTGGCGGTCAGCTCATCGATTGAGCGAGGATGCAAATGCGTCGCCGTCCTTAAGACCGAGTTCGTAAGCGTCCCGGATGCCATCCGGGTTTCGGATATCGAATTGCCCAACGCCGATCCTTCGCGAGGGCTGGACATAGGTGCGTCCCTTCACGTGCGGGACCGTCTTGTAGACGCGGGTCAACAGCACCAGCGAGCGGCCGCCGGCGGCTTCTATCGGCGCAAGCGGTTCAACCGGGACATTATCAACGAGCCCGCCATCGAAGGCAGGCCGTCCCGCGACGTTCGTGACCGGCATGAACGGCGGAACGCCGCTGCTGGCCATCAATGCATCGCGAAACTGCTGCGGATCGTTCAGAGAGCTGGCCGCGACGAATTCGGATCGGAAACCCAGCGCCCGCCCAAACCGCGGGTGCACCGGATGAAAGAGCTGCTTCTCCAATTGATAGACACCGATGCCGATGGCCGCACCAATCGGCGGGGACAGGCCGCGTGGCAACCGCGAAACTGCGATCCGAAAATCGGTCATGTCCTGCAGCCGCCTGAAGGCGTTCGCATTGATGGTCTGGTCGAGGAGTTCGCAGAACATCGGGCCGACGGGGCAGAGCGGTTTGCCCGCGCGCCATGCGGCGAAATCGAAATTCTTCAGTTTTGGATCGCAGGCGCCGATCACGCGTGCACGGGTCGCCGGTCCGGCTTCGAGCAACGAATAGGCTGCCGCGAACGCACCGGCGCTTGCGCCCACCACGAGTTTGGGCGACAGGCCAAGACGCGCTGCGGCCGCTTCATAGAAGCCGCCTTGCCAATAACAGCGGTTGCCACCGCCTGCAAAAACCACCGCGTCGAACATGAACAGTCTTCTGATGCACACCTTGAGGCGTGCATCCATGCCAAACCGCAGCGCGACAGGCAACGGCGCCTGACGGCCTTGCAGTGCTGGAGTGCGGTTAACGGCAAACCTTGCGAAGAGTGTCCGCGGAAACATCACGATCGCTTGCAATGTGCGAGCGAGCAGATGAAGCAAGGTTCTGCAAAAGAACGAGATACGTTTTAGTTTTGTATACAATCAGTGTCGTCACACTTGAGTCATTGTGGCGTCTTTTTGACGCCTTTAACTCAAATCGCCGCAGCGCAATGTTGAGCTGCTGCATTGGCAAGCCCTGACCAGCCGTCTACACTCTTGCGTGATACCGGTGCGGTGCTGCCGGAGCGGGGAAGCGCCAATCAGATCCACCAGTCAATCGACGGGTTATCGGGAGTTTTACAAATGAGCATTTTTGGAAAGATCATGGGCGCGATTTTCGGCACTAAGGCCGACGCGGCTGAGCCCGCCGGCGGTGCTGGATCGGCTGCAGGCGGTGGCGCTAGCGTGCCGATGGTGGATGTCGCGCCGATTCTCGACAAGGCCGTTGCTGCCAAGGGTGAAAAGCTCGAGTGGCGCACGTCGATCGTGGACCTGATGAAGGCCCTCGACATAGATTCAAGCCTGGGCGCTCGCAAGGAGCTTGCGAAAGAATTGAAGTACGACGGCGACACCAGCGACTCGGCCAAGATGAATATCTGGCTGCACAAGCAGGTCATGACCAAGCTTGCGGCGAACGGCGGCAAGCTGCCGGACGATCTGAAGCACTAACACCGGCGGCCTCGCGCCGGATTTGGAAAGGCCCGCCATTGGCGGGCCTTTTTCGTTGCGCCGCACACCAACGTTTACGTACGAGACCTCTGTTCAAACAACCGTCTCCGGCATACAAAATACCAGCGCTTCCGAACCATTGTTCGCTGCCGCGAGTTAACGAGTGGCAAGTGCGCCAAAGCCAACAAAGCAAACGGGAAACGACCATGACCGAATTCAACCGCAGAAACATCCTGGCTGGCGGAGCGGCAGCCCTTGCCGGTACGGCAGCACTCGGCGAGACCGCAGACGCCGAGATTGGCCTGAAGGCGGTTTTCCCCGTCGCACAGGCGACGATTCCCATCGTCGGCCTGAAAGAGGTTTTCCCGGTCCGCCGCATCTATTGCATCGGCCGCAACTACGCGGCGCATGCGCGCGAGATGGGATCCGATCCGACGCGGGAGCCGCCGTTCTTTTTCCAGAAGCCGACGGACGCGATCCAGAACGTCGCGATCGGAACGGTCGGTGACCATCCGTATCCGCCGCTGACCAAGAACTATCACTATGAAGTCGAACTGGTGGCCGCGCTGAAATCTGGCGGATCCAACATTTCGCCGGAGAAGGCGCTCGATTGCGTTTACGGTTACGCGCTCGGTCTCGATATGACCCGCCGCGATCTTCAGCGTGCAATGGGTGACCAGAAGAAACCGTGGGAAATCGGCAAGAGCTTCGATAATTCCGCTGTGCTTGGCCCGATTCACCCGGTGACCAAGACCGGCCATTTTGCCAAAGGCGCGATCTCGCTTGCGGTGAACGGAACGGTGAAGCAGAGCTCCGACCTCAGCAATATGATCTGGAGCGTGGCTGAACAAATCTCGAAGCTGTCTGAAGCCTGCGAATTGAAAGCCGGCGACATCATCTATTCCGGCACGCCGGAGAATGTTGGTCCCGTGGTGAAGGATGACGTCATACTCTGCAAACTGGAGGGCTTGCCGGATATGTCGATCAAGATTGTCTGACGGCGTTTGACCGGTACGGTTCGCTGTTAAGAAAGTCAAAGCCCGCCTGACGGCGGGCTTTTTTGCGATGCCGATGGTGTGGACTAAGCCATAACGTCTGCGAACTCCGGATGCTTCTCCAGATAGTCGACAACGAAACCGCAGCCCGCGACGACCTTCAGGCCATCGGCGCGGATCTGCTCCAGTGCGCCTTGCACTAGCTTCGATGCAATGCCTCGGCCGCGCAAAGGGCGAGGCGTTTCGGTGTGGGTGATGATCACCTTTCCGGGTGCAAGCCGATAAGTGGCACATGCAGTCGCACCATCTGCATCGAGTTCGTAGCGGCTGAGGGAGGTGTTGTTGCGGACGATGCCTTGATCCATGGAGCCAGCGTTCTGCTGTTGAATGCGGCGTGCGAATTTACGTCAAGAGGTCGGCGTATTCCTGATGCTTGCCGATGTAAGCCTTCACGAAGGGGCACTGGGCGACGACTTTCAGCCCGGCGGCGCGCACCTGATCGAGCGCTCCCTTGATGAGCTGCGAACCGATACCTCGGCCTCCGAGCGTTTCCGGTACTTCGGTATGGATAAAAGTGATCACGCCATTGGAGAGTTCGTAGTAGGTCGCCGCGATATGACCTTCAACATCGAGTTCATAGCGCTTCTTGGCAGGGTTATTCCGCACAGTATCGCTCATTGTCAGCCTTCGTTTCGAGTCTTGCTAAGAGAAGTCTATCAACATTTCATGTGCCAAGGCGAGCCATCCGCCGCACTGCACCGCAGCCACCGGCGAAGCAACAAATTCCGTCCTCGGCACCTTGCAAGGACCGGCGGGTTTCATACGTTTAAAGGTGGACATACTCCGATGCGGCCGAACGGTCGTCTTTAGGAAAGTTAAATCGGACGACGTCAGGCCCGCCGACGTATGCCTCTTTTAATGGAGGTCTTACATGTCTGGCATTCGGTTTTTCGACACTCATCGAAAGTGGGAAGATTGGTTCGGCATGCTGTTGGGCCTGCTGATCGTTCTGTCGCCCTGGCTCACGGGACAGGCAAACTATGGGTTTGGTAGCCTGTCGGAGCCGGGATTTGCGATTCTGTGTACGGTCATCGCCGGCGTCCTCGTATTCGGCCTTGCCCAGATGGAATACATCGCGCTTCAGCGCTGGGAAGAGGCGGGCGAGATGGCGCTCGGTCTCTGGCTGATCGCAGCGCCTTACCTGCTGGGCTATTCGAGCAGCGGCGTGCTCAGGTTCTGGCACACCGGTATCGGTGCCGTTGTGTTCCTGCTGGCAATTCTGAAGCTGTGGCAGGACTGGAATCTGACAGACCAGGAGCTTGCCAACCACGGGCAATGATGTCCTTCGCCTGACGCGTCTCGCGTTTGCGCAGGGATGAAAGGTGGAGTCTGGCCGCTAGTTCACGATCGAACCGGCGGCGGAAGACGCAGGCTCACGCAATGGCTATTCAACCTGGTGAAGGAACGGCGCATGGTGTGATCCATGCGCCGTCTTTAACTTGCTCTGATCCTGGCATGGACCATGCTATGATCGCGCCTCACGTGAAGCTGGCCTGACTATAGACGGGGCGAGCCATTTTCTTCGCTTGTCGCAACTCATCAATATTTGGAAAACGCCATGGCGAATGAAAAAGGGCCGAACATCAAGAAGAAGCAGAAGTGCAAGAACTGCGAAGGCAAGGGGCTGCTGAAGAAGGGCGACAAGGTCGTTACCTGTCAGCGGTGCAAGGGCACCGGGGTGAGGTAACGACTCTTTCCGCGCTGGAACAAGGATCGTTTACTCCGCCGCCTCGCCAGTATCGTGAATTTTTCCGGCGCGACCCTTCTTCAAGACTGGCGCGAGGAATTTCCCGGTGTAACTGCGCGGCGCCTTGACGATATCTTCCGGCGGGCCCCATGCAACGATCTCTCCGCCGCCGTCGCCACCTTCCGGACCGAGATCGATCACCCAGTCCGCGGTCTTGATGACTTCGAGATTGTGTTCGATGACGACAACGGTGTTTCCCTGCGCCACCAGTTCGTGCAGCACTTCCAACAGTTTCGCGACGTCATGGAAATGCAGCCCGGTCGTCGGCTCGTCGAGAATGTAGAGCGTCCGCCCGGTCGCGCGCTTGCTGAGTTCCTTGGCGAGCTTGACGCGTTGCGCTTCGCCGCCAGAGAGCGTGGTCGCCTGCTGGCCGACATGGATGTAGTCGAGCCCGACGCGATGGAGCGTCTTGAATGTCTCGCGCACGCGCGGCACGGCCTTGAAGAACTCGGCGGCTTCTTCCACCGTCATATCCAGCACGTCGGCGATTGACTTGCCCTTGAACAACACTTCAAGGGTTTCGCGGTTGTAACGTTTGCCCTTGCAGGTGTCACAGGTGACGTAGACATCGGGCAGAAAGTGCATCTCGATCTTGATGACGCCGTCACCCTGGCAAGCCTCGCAACGGCCGCCTTTCACGTTGAACGAGAAGCGGCCCGGCTCATAACCGCGCGCCTTGGATTCCGGCAACCCGGCGAACCATTCGCGGATCGGGGTGAAGGCGCCGGTATAGGTCGCGGGATTCGAACGCGGCGTCCGGCCGATCGGCGACTGGTCGATGTCGATGATCTTGTCGATATGTTCAAGCCCCTCGATACGATCGTGCGGAGCAGGGCCTTCCGAGGCATTGTTGAGCTTGCGCGCAATGGATTTGTACAGCGTATCGATCAGCAGTGTCGATTTGCCGCCGCCCGAGACGCCGGTGACGCAGGTGAACAGTCCTAGCGGAATTTCCGCTGACACATTCTTGAGATTGTTGCCGCGCGCGTTGATGACCTTGATGGTGCGGCGGTGATTGGGCGGTCGGCGCTCGGGAATCGGCACGTACATTTCGCCGATGAGATACTTTCCGGTCATTGAGTTCGGATTGTTCATCACCTGTTGCGGGGTGCCCTGGGCGACGATGTTGCCGCCATGGACGCCCGCTCCGGGGCCAACGTCCACCACATAGTCCGCGGTTTCGATGGCATCCTCGTCGTGCTCAACGACAATGACCGTGTTGCCGAGGTCGCGCAGCCGCCGCAGCGTGTCGAGCAGCCGCGCGTTATCGCGCTGGTGCAAGCCGATTGATGGCTCGTCAAGGACGTAGAGCACGCCGGTCAGTCCGGAGCCAATCTGCGAGGCCAGGCGGATACGCTGGCTCTCGCCGCCGGACAGGGTTCCGGACGACCGCGACAGCGTGAGATAGTTCAAGCCGACATCGAGCAGGAACGACAGCCGCTCGCGGATTTCCTTCAGCACGCGCGTCGCAATCTCGTTCTGCTGCTTGTTCAACTGTTTGGGAACGGTTTCAAACCATTCCCCGGCGCGCAGAACCGAAAGTTCCGCGACTTCGCCGATATGCTTGCCGCCGATTTTAACGCAAAGAGCTTCCGGCTTCAGGCGATGACCGTGGCACGCTTCGCACGGAACGTCGCTGAAGTACTTGCCGAGTTCCTCACGCGCCCATTCGCTTTCGGTTTCGCGGAACCGGCGCTCGATATTGGTGACCACGCCCTCAAACGGCTTCTTGGTGTCGTAGGAACGAACGCCGTCCTCGTAGGAAAACTTGATCTCGTCGTCGCCGGAGCCGAACAGGATCGCGTCTTTCGTCTTCTTCGGCAGATCCTTCCACTTGGTGTCGAGCGTGAACTTGTAGAACTTGCCCAGCGCTTGCAGCGTCTGGACATAATAAGGCGATGACGATTTTGCCCACGGCGCGATCGCGCCCTTGCGCAGCGTCAGTTCCTTGTCCGGGATCACCAGTTCGGCATCGATATGCTGTTCGACACCGAGGCCGCCGCATTTCGGGCAGGCGCCGTAGGGGTTGTTGAACGAGAACAGGCGGGGCTCGATTTCCGGGATCGTGAATCCGGAGACGGGGCAGGCGAATTTCTCCGAGAACAGAATCCGCTCCGGACCGCTCTTGTCGTGAATCTTTGCGGTCTTCTTTTCCGCTTTCTTCTCTGAAGCCGGTTCGCTTGCCGGTGCATCGGCGAATTCGACGACGGCCAGGCCCTCGGCGAGTTTCAAGGCTGTCTCGAACGATTCGGCGAGCCGCTGCGCCATATCGGGACGCACGACGATGCGATCGACCACAACATCGATGTCGTGAGGGAATTTTTTGTCCAGCGTCGGCGCGTCCGACAGTTCGTAGAACTTGCCGTCGACCTTGATCCGTTGAAATCCCTTCTTGAGATACTCGGCGAATTCCTTGCGGTACTCGCCTTTGCGGCCTTGAACGACCGGCGCCAGCAGATAAAGCCGGGTGCCTTCGGGGAGCGCGAGCACGCGATCCACCATCTGCGACACGGTCTGGCTTTCGATGGGAAGCCCCGTTGCGGGCGAATAGGGAATGCCGACGCGCGCCCACAGCAAGCGCATGTAGTCGTAGATCTCCGTGACCGTACCCACGGTCGATCGCGGATTCTTGGATGTCGTTTTCTGTTCAATGGAAATGGCCGGCGACAGGCCGTCGATCTGATCGACGTCCGGCTTCTGCATCATTTCCAGAAACTGACGGGCGTAAGCCGACAGGGATTCGACGTAGCGGCGCTGGCCCTCCGCGTAGATGGTGTCGAAGGCGAGGGACGATTTCCCGGAGCCCGAGAGGCCGGTAAAGACGACCAGCTTGTCGCGTGGAATTGCGAGGTCGATGTTCTTGAGATTGTGCTCGCGCGCGCCACGAATCGTAATGGCCCGCGAGCTCGATCCGGCTGTCGGTTTGCGGTTTGCCTTGATGACTTCGTCCATAAGGGGAGTTCCGGTGGCGCGTGGTGCGCAGCTAGAGCGCTGTCTCCGGAAAACGCGATGACCGTTCGCCGGTTTCTCATTCTCGATTAGATTCTTGTCCCGTGAACATAGTAAGAACGTAGGCGGATTTCCAGTCCTGTTCGCAAGCCATCAACGGTTTGCTGAACCTCGAAAGTTCAGCCGATCCGGAGAGCGATCACCAAACAAAAAGGCCGGCTCAAGAGCCGGCCTTTCCGTATTCCCGAGAGACTCAGGTGAAGCGAAGCTTAGTACTTCGCGACGACCGGACCACCCCAGTTGAAGCGGTAGTTGACGCCAACCTTCACGGTGTGGAGGTCGTCCGTGTAGGAGAGTGCGCGAGCGCCAGCGTTGGTGTAGGCCACGTTGGTGGTGTCGAAGTTGTAGTACTGGTACTCAACCTTCGCCGACCAGGCCGGAGCGAACATGTATTCCAGACCGCCACCGACGGTGTAGCCGGTCGAGTTGCGATCGGTCACAGCCGGCAGGAAGCCAGCGGTTGCGGACAGGCCGCTGTCGTCACGGAACGCAACACCGCCCTTGGCGTAGATCAGGCCCGGACCCCAGGTGTAACCGAGGCGGCCGGTGACCGAAGCGAGCCAGTCGGAACGGTCGCGGAACGAGTTCACGCCGCTGGTGAAGGTGCGGTCGCTGTTCGACAGAGCGCTGATCTGGCCTTCGATACCAACCAGCCAGTTCGGAGCGAACTGATAGTCAGCGCCGATCTGACCGCCGCCGAGGAAGGCTGCGTCGCGTTTGCTGCCGGCGAGGGTCGGGTCGTTGGTGGTGAAGCTATTGTCGCCACCGAAAGCGGCGCCGATGTGCGCACCGACGTAGATGCCGGTCCAGTTGTAGATCGGCGCGGCATAAACCGGTGCCTTGGTGTAGGTGCGGGCCGGCAGATCAGCGGCGACCGCCGAAGCAGTACCGAGGGCAACGAGTGCCACGGTGCCGAGCAAGAACTTCTTCATCTCATCTTCTCCAGTTTTAAGTCCGCCCCGATTTTTCGAAGCAGTTATCCAAGGCGCGAACGCAATGGGATTCTCGATTTCGTGGACGGGAATATACTGGCTTCCGCCGAAAAAGCCGTCTCCGAAATGCAACACTCGGAGGGGAAGTGAATTCTCCTAACGTAAGGAATTGTTTGGGATATTTGACCTCCCCGTTCCACGATTTGATCACGTTTTCGTCACATTCTGCGGAACCCGCGCCCATAATGTTTTGTCCTACAAAGGGTTGCTTGGGGGAGTACTTGCGTGAGAACAAAAACGGTACATATTATGTCTGCGCGACAAGGCCGGTTGCGTGTGGATAACCGGCGCGGCGGCCTCATCGCGGTAGCGGGAGAGTATAGGGTCATTTGCAGAGCGGGCGTCTCCCAAGGTGGGGATTGTCGTCCCGCGTACATAAATCCTGACAGATTCGGCGCGCCGTATCGGTGCGCTAAAGTGGAGAACGGTAATGGCGGGAAGCGTCAATAAAGTCATTCTGGTCGGAAATCTCGGCGCCGACCCTGAAATCAAGCGCACGCAGGACGGTCGTCCGATCGCCAATCTGAGCGTTGCGACCTCGGATACCTGGCGCGACAAGAACTCCGGCGAGCGGAAAGAAAAGACGGAATGGCATCGCGTCGTGATCTTTAGTGAAGGTCTCTGCAAGATTGCCGAGCAATATCTGAAGAAGGGCTCCAAGGTTTATATCGAGGGCCAGCTCCAGACCCGAAAATGGCAGGACAAGGACGGCAAGGATCGCTATTCGACCGAAGTCGTCCTGCAGAACTTCAATTCCACGCTGACGATGCTCGACGGCAAGAGCAGTGGTGGCTCGTTTGGAGCGGACGAGGGCGGCGGCGATTTCGGATCGTCGGGACCTTCGCGGTCTGCTCCTCCGCGCCGGGTGGCTGCCGGCGGTGGCCGCAACGACGACATGAACGACGACATTCCGTTCTAAGCGGGAAGTTTCTCGGGCTGGCGGAGCCGGTGTCGAATTCACTGCCCCCGCTGTTGCCGCTGGCTTGGACCGCGAATGCATGCGGCGCGGCAGCGCTGCCCGTATCAAGCTCTCAAACTAGAGCGAACAGCCGGCGCTTTTTTGCGAGCGTGGCGAATCCATTTGATCGCGTTTCAAACCCATGCCGTGGGGACAAAGGATGAGCTTCGCGCCGCTGCTCAATGCACCTTCGATTATTCAACTGCATGCGTTCGCCGCGATGGGGGCGCTCGCGCTGGGTCTTGTTCAGTTCTCGTTGCCGAAAGGGACTCTTCCTCATCGCACCATGGGATGGATCTGGGTCGCGCTGATGGCGACTGTCGCGGTCAGTTCGTTCTGGATACATGGCCGTCAGATCAAGCTGGGCGAGCCGTGGAGCCCGATTCATCTGCTGTCGATCTTCAGCCTGATCATGCTTCCGCTCGGAATCTGGTTCGCTCACAGGCACCGTGTAAGAGGCCACCGGATCACGATGATCTCGATTTTCACGGGCGGACTGGTCATCGCCGGACTGTTCACATTCGTGCCGGGACGCATCATGCATGCCGTTGCATTCGGTCCATAACGGCTGTCGAGAGGCCCATTTTCCAGCCTTCAGAATCCGGAAGCAGAGCGGGCTTTTGGCCGGTTGTAAGATATTGTAATTCCAGCTGTTTTAGCGCTGTTTTTGAGAGCGAATGCGGTTGGCGTTGCGGTGCGAATTCGCCTATATAAAACGAGTATTTCGCACCCAGGATTCGCACGTTGACTGACCCAAAAGATCCGCCGTCCGGCCCTCCCGAGACGGCTGATATCCGTCCCGTCTCGATTACGGATGAGATGAAGCGCTCTTACCTCGATTACGCGATGAGCGTGATCGTGGCGCGTGCGCTGCCGGACGCGCGTGACGGTCTGAAACCGGTTCATCGGCGCATTCTCTATGCGATGTATGAGAACGGCTTCGAGTGGAATAAGCCCTATCGCAAGTCGGCACGCACCGTCGGTGACGTGATCGGTAAATACCATCCGCACGGTGACCAGTCGGTCTACGACGCGATGGTGCGCATGGCGCAGGATTTTTCCATGCGCGTGCCGCTGATCGACGGGCAGGGTAACTTCGGCTCGGTCGACGGCGATATGGCGGCAGCGATGCGTTACACCGAGTCGCGCCTCGAGAAGGTCGCGCACTCGCTGCTCGATGACATCGACAAGGATACGGTCGACTACCAGCCGAACTACGACAGCTCGGAGCGCGAGCCCAAGGTTCTGCCCGCGAAGTTTCCGAACCTGCTGGTCAACGGCGCCGGCGGCATCGCGGTCGGCATGGCGACCAACATCCCGCCGCACAATCTCGGCGAAGTGATCGATGCCTGTATCGCGCTAATCAATGATCCAGCGCTCGGCATTGACGATCTCGTCAACATCGTTCCCGGACCGGATTTCCCCACCGGCGGCATTATCCTTGGCCGTCAGGGCATTCGCGCCGCTTACCATCTCGGCCGCGGCTCCATCGTGATGCGCGGCAAGGTGAATATCGAGACCATCCGCAAGGATCGCGAGGCGATTATCGTCTCGGAAATCCCGTATCAGGTGAACAAGGCCGGTATGGTCGAACGCATTGCCGAGCTGGTGCGCGAGAAGAAAATCGAAGGCATCGCCGACCTGCGCGACGAGTCCGACCGCGACGGTTACCGCGTTGTCGTTGAACTGAAGCGCGACGCGGTGCCGGAGGTGGTGCTGAACCAGCTCTACAAGTTCACGCCGCTGCAGACCAATTTCGGGGCCAATATGGTGGCGCTCGATGGCGGCCGTCCTCAGGTGATGAACCTGAAGGATCTGCTGACCGTGTTCATCGCGTTCCGCGAGAGCGTGGTTTCACGGCGCACCAAGTTCCTTCTGAACAAGGCGCGCGATCGCGCACACATTCTCGTCGGCCTCGCCATTGCCGTGGCCAATATCGACGAAGTCATTCGCGTGATCCGCACGTCGCCCGATCCGAACACCGCGCGTGAGACCTTGATGGCGCGTGACTGGCCGGCGAAGGACATGGCGACGATGATCACGCTGATCGACGATCCGCGCCATCGCATCGCTGAAGATGGGACTGCGCGCCTGTCGCTCGAGCAGGCGAAAGCGATCCTCGATTTGCGCCTGCAGCGTCTGACGGCGCTTGGCCGGGAGGAAATCTCCGAAGAGCTGAACAAGCTCGCCGCGGAGATCGCGGATTACCTCGACATCCTGCGCTCGCGTGCGCGGATTCAGTCGATCATCAAGGACGAACTCACGGCCGTGAAGGACGAGTTCGCAACACCGCGCCGGACCATGATCATCGATCAGGAAGGCGAGGTCGAAGACGAAGACCTCATTCAGCGCGAGGACATGGTCGTGACCGTCTCGCACGCCGGCTACGTCAAGCGTGTGCCGCTGTCGACCTACCGCGCGCAGAAGCGCGGCGGCAAGGGCCGCTCCGGCATGCAGACTCGTGACGAAGATTTCGTCAGCCGTTTGTTCGTCGCCTCGACACATACGCCGGTGCTGTTCTTCTCGTCGCGCGGACAGGTCTACAAGGAGAAGGTCTGGCGTCTGCCGATGGCCGCTCCGAATTCGCGCGGCAAGGCGCTGATCAACATCCTGCCGCTCGAGCAGGGCGAGCGCATCACCACCATCATGCCGTTGCCCGAGGATGAATCGTCGTGGGCTAACCTTGACGTGATGTTCGCCACGACAGGCGGCAACGTCCGGCGCAACAAGCTATCTGATTTCGTCGATGTGCGTCGTTCCGGCATTATCGCCATGAAACTCGATGAGGGCGAGGCCATCGTCGACGTGCAGATTGCCACTGAAAATGACGACGTGCTGCTGACCGCCGCCGGCGGACAGTGCATCCGTTTCCCGGTAACAGATGTGCGCGTGTTTAGCGGCCGAACCTCGATGGGTGTGCGCGGCATCGCTCTTGGCGACGGCGACAAGCTGATCTCGCTCACTATTCTGCGCCATCTTGAAGCGTCGTCTGACGAGCGCGCTGCATACCTGAAGATGCGCCGCGCGGTTGCTGGCGAGGCGGCGGCTGAGGAAAACGGTGAGACGGATGCCGAAGAGGCATCGGCGGCAGTGCAACTCAGCCAGGAGCGCTATGCGCAAATGTCAGCTGCCGAACAGTTCGTGCTGACCATCAGCGAGAACGGCTACGGCAAGCGCAGCTCGTCGTTCGAGTATCGCACCACAGGCCGCGGCGGAAAGGGCATCGTCGCGATGTCCGTTAACAATCGTAACGGCAAGCTTGTTGCGTCGTTCCCGGTCGAGGACAGCGACCAGATCATGCTGGTGACCGACGCGGGACAGCTTATCCGCTGTCCGGTGGAGGACATCCGCATCGCCGGACGTTCGACCCAGGGCGTGATTGTGTTCGATACCGCCGAGGACGAGCACGTGGTGTCGGTCGAGCACATCACCGACGAGACGGAAAACGGCAACGGTGGTTAGAATCGGATCCCGGCCCATCGGGCCGGGACCGTGACCTAAATCTCGATTTCAGTTCCGAATTCGACGACCTGTTTGGTCGGAACGCCGAAGAACGCCGCCGTGCGTTCCGCATTCCGTTGGAGAAATGCGAACACCGTCTCTCGCCACACCCACATGCCTGCGATCTTGTCGCTTGGGATGATCGTCTCGCGACCGATGTAATAGGTGATGTTGCTGAGATCGATGCCCGGCAGCTTGCCCTGTTCGCAGGCAAGCTGCAGTCCTTCCAGGATGACCGGGTACTGCATGAAACCGAAATGCAGGATCACCCGTGTAATGCCTTCGATGACCTCGATCACCTCGGCCCTGTCTTCATCGGGGATGCGCGGCGCTTCCGCAATCAGGACGGTCACGAGAACGACGCGCTGATGCAGCACATGGTTGTGTTTGACGAACTGCGTCAGTGCGAGCGGGACACCGTTTGGCGCGGAGGCGAGAAACACCGCTGTCCCAGGGAGCCGCGCATAGCACTTGCTTACCGCAGTTTCGATCAGGTCTTCTTCGGGCTGACGTAATGCACTTCGCGCTGCTTCAACGAGCTTCACGCCGCTGCGCCAGGTCAGCATCAGGAATGCAATCGCGGCTGCGATCAGCAGCGGAAACCAGCCGCCCTCGAACAGCTTGGCAGAGTTCGCGGCGAAGAAAATGCAGTCGATCACGAAGAAGAAGCCGTTGACCGCGATGACGACGACCGGCGGATAACCCCATTGGAGGGCGACAAGCGCTGCCAGCAGCGTTGTAATCGCCATCAGCAGCGATACGGCAACGCCGTAGGCCCCGGCGAGCGCATCTGATGTGCCAAAGCCGATGACGGCTCCAAGCGTTCCTGCCGCCAGCAACCAGTTGATCAGCGGAACGTATATCTGGCCTTTCTCGTCGCTCGCCGTGTGCTGGATATGCATGCGGGGCAGGAATCCCAGTTGAATGGCCTGCTGTGTAAGGGAGAAGACACCTGTGATGATCGCCTGAGACGCAATCACCGCGGCGAGGGTCGCAAAAGCCACGAGCGGGTAATGCGCCCAATCAGGGGCGAGCTGGTAGAAGGGGTTTTCAAGTGCGCCGCGATCGCTAATGAGCAATGCCGCCTGGCCGAAGTAGTTGAGAACCAACGCCGGCAGCGCAATGGTAAACCATGCAAGCCGGATCGGTGTGCGGCCGAAGTGACCCATGTCCGCATACATGGCTTCGCCGCCCGTCACAGCGAGAAACGCGGCGCCGAGGATCGCAAACGAGATGTGGAAATTCTGGCTGAGCAGAAACGTCACCGCATACGTCGGGCTCAAGGCCGCAAGGACATCAGGATTTTTCGCGATGCCGTGAATGCCCAGCAACGCAAGCACGATGAACCAGACCAGCATAAACGGACCGAATATCCCGCCGATGAACCCTGTGCCCTTGCGTTGCATCAGGAAAACACCAATCAGGATGACGACTGTGATGGGCACCACAGCGGGCGCCAGCGCGGGTGTGTCGACCTTCAATCCCTCCACTGCGCTGAGAACCGAGATTGCAGGCGTGATGGCGCCGTCGCCATACAACAGCGCCGCACCGATCAGTCCGATGATGAGCAATTTCGCGCGCCATGTTCCGGATTGTGCATTGCGGGCATGAAGAAGCGCCAGAAGCGCGACGATTCCGCCTTCGCCGCGGTTATCTGCCCGCATGATCAGCATGGCGTACTTGAACGAAATGATGAGGATTAGCGCCCAGAGGATCAGTGAGACCACGCCGAGAATGGCTTCGTTGGTGAGGGCGCCGCCATGATGGGTTGCCGCCTTCGCTGCTTCCTTCAAGGCATAGAGCGGGCTGGTCCCGATATCGCCATAGACGACACCAAGCGCGCCTATCGTTGCTGTCACCGGAAGTGCGGGGGATCGGCCGGAAGCCGCAGCATGTATGGCAGTCACTTGCTACCCCCATCGCCTTCGGAAACGCCGCAAACAGACGCTTGCCGTAGTCTGCTACCGGGAGAGGAAAATTGCCATGGCCGCCGAGCGGATTTTATTGATGGCGCGGGGCCATGCTTCGCCGATCCGAACGACGCGAATGGCATAGACAGGTGCCGGGATTACTTGCGGTCGGTCGTCACGAGCCGGACCGCCTGAACTCCGGTCTTCCAGTTGCTGCGGTGCAGGCAGGACGCGTCCATGGTCGGCCAATGCTGTGCTGCGCAGGGCACGCTAACCGTCCGGATCGGCAGCCGGTCGGCTTTCGCAAGGGCCTGCGGCACGCTCGCCTCTACGGGAGGCGCAAAGCTGGGCAAAATTGCCATGGCGGCTGCAACGAAAGCCGCGATCGTCACTGCTGAGACTGCCTTGATCATGGTCCGTCCCCTGTGATGCCGGCCTTGGCGGACCGCTTACAGGGATGACGCGCAGCAACGGGTAAAAGTTCACGAGATCTTAAAATTATTGACGCTGAAACCCGTGTCAGCGAGTGGAACCGGCACTGCTTGCGGCGGTCGCCGGGCCGGGTTAGGAGGGGATATGTCCCGCATTGCACTTTACCCCGGGTCGTTCGACCCTGTTACCAACGGCCATTTGGATGTGGTTCGGCAGGCTTGCAGCCTGGTCGACCGGTTGATCGTGGCGATCGGCATCCATCCCGGCAAAGCCCCTCTGTTCTCGGCCGAAGAGCGGCTGGATATGGTCCGCGAGGTCTTCGCGCCCATCGCCGCTCATGCTGGTTGCGAGATCGACTGTGTCACGTTCAGTGACCTGACCGTTACCGCAGCGCAGCGAGCAGGGGCGACGATCCTGATCCGTGGCCTGCGCGATGGTACGGACCTCGATTATGAAATGCAGATTGCCGGCATGAACCAGACGTTGACGCCGGAGGTTCACACCGTTTTCCTTCCCGCTTCCGCCACCGTCCGCCCGATCACCGCCACACTGGTGCGTCAGATCGCGGGGATGGGCGGCGACGTTTCGCACTTCGTGCCGAAAGCCGTCGCCTCGCGCCTGAAGAAGAAATTTGCTGGCTAACCAGCCTCCCACCACCCCGGAGTTGTCATGATCCGCATATTTGCCGTTTTCGCGGCCCTCGCTTTTGCAACGCCCGCTTTTTCGCAGGCGCTTCCGGCTGGTCTCGACAAGGCCAACGCGATTGTCATCGACACCACGAAGGGGCGCGTCATCTTCAAACTGCGCACTGATCTGGCTCCGCAGCATGCCGAGCGTATCAAGCAGCTTGCCCGCGACGGCTACTACAACAACGTGCCGTTCCATCGTGTGATCGAGGGCTTCATGGCGCAGACCGGCGACGGCCAGCGCTTCAATGGCACCGGCGGGTCGAAGTATCCGAACCTTCCGGCGGAATTCTCCAATGTGCCGTTCAAGCGCGGCATTGTCGGCATGGCGCGTTCGAGCGAGCCGAATTCGGCTAATTCGCAGTTCTTCATCATGTTCGCCGACGGCAGCTTCTTGAACGGCAAGTATACCGTGGTCGGAGAAGTGGTGTCGGGCATGGACGTCGTCGACAAGATCAAGCGCGGCGAGCCGGTTCAGGATCCGGACAAGATGGTGAAGGTGCAGGTCGCTTCCGACATCAAGTAACCAACCTCAGGCGATCCGCGGCCGTCCTGGCCATAGCGGGTTTCCCAATCTGCAAAGGAAACATCATGGCAGACAATGAAAACACATTGATCCTGGAAACGACGCAGGGACCGGTCACAATCGAGATGCGTCCCGATCTCGCGCCGGGTCACGTCGCACGCATCAAGGAACTGGTGCGCGAGGGTTTCTACGACGGCATCGTCTTCCATCGCGTCATCGAGGGCTTCATGGCGCAGACCGGCTGTCCGCAGGGCACCGGCACCGGCGGCTCTGGCAAGAAGCTGAAGGCCGAATTCAACAAGGAGCCGCATGTGCGCGGCACCGCATCGATGGCGCGCGCTGCCAACCCGGATTCCGGTGATAGCCAGTTCTTCATCTGCTTCGACGATGCAGCTTTTCTCAACGGGCAGTACACCGTGTGGGGCAAGGTGACGTCGGGCATGGAGAACGTCGACAAGATCAAGCGCGGCGAACCCGTGCAGAATCCCGACAAGATCATCAAGGCGCACATGGCGGCTGACGCCGCCTGATTGCCGCTATAGTCTGGCTTGCGAACGGATGGCCGGGCATGTCCCGGCCATCGACATTTGAGCATCATGCGTACTGATCTCTTCGATTTCGAACTTCCGGAAGGTAATATCGCGCTGCGGCCTGTCAGTCCGCGCGACGCGGCGCGCATGCTCGTGGTGAAACCGGGCCAGCCGCTCACGGATTCGACGGTTTCCGAGTTGCCGTTGTTCCTTCAGCCGGGCGATCAGCTTGTGGTCAACGACACCAAGGTTATTCCGGCGCAACTGACTGGCCGCCGCATCGGCCGCGAGACTGAGCCGAAAATCGAAGCCACGCTCATCAAGCGCCTCGACGGGTCGCGCTGGCAGGCACTGGTGAAGCCGGCTAGGAAGCTTGCCGATGGCGATGTCGTCCGCTTCGGCAACGAAGGCCGTGTCTGTCTGCTCGGAAATCTCGACGCCGAGGTTGAGAGCAAAGGCGAGAACGGCGCGGTGACGCTGGCATTCTCGTTTCACGGGCCGATCCTGGATCAGGCCATTGCCGACGTCGGCGCGCCGCCTTTGCCGCCCTATATCGCCTCACGCCGGACGCCGGACGAACGCGATACCGCGGATTATCAGACCATGTTTGCGGTCAGCGAGGGCGCGGTTGCCGCACCCACCGCGGGGCTGCACTTCACGCCTGCGCTTGAGGCGGCCTTGCGGGATCGCGGCATCGGTCTGCATCGTGTGACGCTGCACGTGGGAGCAGGAACCTTCCTGCCGGTGAAAGCCGACGACACAGCCGGTCACAAGATGCACGCCGAATGGGGCACCGTGTCCGGCGAGACCGCAGCCGCGCTCAACGACGCTCGAGCTAAGGGCGGCCGCGTGGTGGCTGTCGGCACCACATCACTGAGGCTTCTCGAAAGCGCAGCGGCAGATGACGGCACCATCCAGCCGTTCTCCGATGAGACTGCGATTTTCATTACGCCTGGCTATCGTTTCAAGGCGGTGGACGTCCTGATGACGAACTTCCATCTGCCGCGTTCGACGCTGTTCATGCTGGTCTCGGCCTTCAGCGGGCTGGAGACCATGCAGAATGCCTATGCCCATGCCATCGGGGCCGGCTATCGCTTCTACTCATATGGCGATGCATGCCTGTTGTTTCGTCAGCCGACCTGACCCATAACGTCGCCACATGAGCGTTCCCAATCATTTCAGGCTTCTCGGCCGCGACGGCGAAGCGCGGACCGGCGAACTCACGACCCCGCACGGGGTTGTGCGTACGCCCGCGTTCATGCCCGTCGGCACGGCCGGTGCGATGAAGGGCATCCACTGGCGTGATATTCGCGACACGGGCGCCGATATCGTCCTTGGCAATACCTATCACCTGATGCTGCGGCCGGGTGCCGAGCGCATTGCCGCGCTTGGTGGATTGCAGGCATTCACCACGTGGAATGGCCCGATGCTCACCGACTCCGGTGGCTTCCAGGTCATGTCGCTCGCCAAAATTCGCAAGGTCACCGAGCATGCGGTGACGTTCAGCTCGCATATCGACGGCACCAAGGTGGAGCTGTCACCCGAGCGCGCCATCGAAGTGCAGCGGCTGCTGGGCTCCGACATCGCCATGCAACTCGATGAGTGCGTGCGGCTGCCGGCCGCACATGCCGAGATCGAACGTGCGATGCAATTGTCGATCCGCTGGGCAGAGCGAAGCAAGCGGGCGTTCGAAACTGCACCTCCCGGCTACATGCTGTTTGGAATTGCGCAAGGTGGAGATGTTCCGGAACTGCGCCGTGAAAGCACCCGCGCTCTGATCGACATCGGCTTCCACGGTTACGCCATTGGCGGTCTCGCTGTGGGGGAGTCGCAGGAGGTCATGCTGGCGATGATCGAAGAGGTGGCGCCGATCCTGCCACAGGAGCGCCCGCGCTACCTGATGGGCGTAGGGACACCGGACGATATGCTGGAGGCGGTCGCGCGGGGCATAGACATGTTCGACTGCGTGATGCCGACGCGTAACGGCCGCCACGGCCACGTCTTCACGCGGCATGGCGTCATCAACCTGCGTAACGCCCGTCATGCCGACGATCCGCGTCCGTTGGACGAGGAAAGCGGCTGGCGTTCGACGAACGGGTATTCACGGGCTTACTTGCACCACCTTGTGAAGTCCGAGGAGGCGCTGGGCGCGATGCTGCTGTCGGAGATCAACGTCGCGTATTATCAAAGCCTGATGAGCGGCGCCCGCGCCGCAATTGCGGCCGGGACGTTCGACGATTACCGCGCGTCAGTTCGTGCAGGATGGGCGCGGGGCGATGTCGCGCCGCGCTAGGCTACGGGTCTGGCGTTTAGTTGCAGACGATTTTCGTTGAATGCGTTGAGTGCTTCGTGACGAAGCCGTATCCGCAATTGTCGCAAGTCCAGAGATAGCTGATCACATCATCGGAGACAAACGCGGATGCCTCTGCGGCGACCATCGAGTCCGCGCAGATCGTGCAAATAGGCCGGTCGGTGATACGAGGCGGCAGGCGTGACGGTTTGGTCGACAGAAGTTCAGCAAGTGCTGGCATCGTGACCTCCCTTCCGAGTTCGAGCTCGCGCTGAATATACTCATGCAAGTTTGAAGTTGTCGCAACACAAATACGTTCCTTTTGCGAAATACCTTTTTTGCGATGCAATGCTCGTCGACAAGATGATTGCCCTTGCACGCACAGTCGCGACCGCCACTAATGGCGGAAGCCTTTCGTTTTGCGCAGCTTTCTCCCATGGTGCGCACGGATCGATTCAGGAGGACCGCGCATGGATACCAAGTCAAACCCAAGTGCTTCACAGACACGTCAGCCTGGGCGCGGACGAATCTACGACAGCATCGTTGATGCATTCGGCGACACGCCGATCGTCCGGCTTCATCGTCTGCCGGAACAGAATGGAGTAAAGGCGAAAATTCTCGCCAAACTTGAATATTTCAATCCCGCTGCGAGCGTGAAGGACCGCATCGGCGCAGCGATGATCATCGCGATGGAAAACGCCGGCATCATTAATCCGGACACCGTTCTGATCGAGCCGACATCCGGCAATACCGGGATCGCGCTGGCGTTCGTCGCTGCATCGCGCGGCTACAGGCTCAAGCTCGTGATGCCGGAATCGATGTCGATCGAACGGCGCAAGATGCTGGCGTTTCTGGGCGCCGAAATCGTCCTGACGCCGGCGGCGCAAGGCATGAAGGGTGCGATTGCGACCGCGGAAGAGCTTGTCCGCAACACGCCTAACTCGGTGATGCCACAGCAATTCAAAAATCTGGCCAATCCGGAAGTTCACCGCCGCACCACGGCCGAGGAAATCTGGAACGACACCAACGGAGACATCGATGTGTTCGTGGCCGGGGTCGGCACCGGCGGCACGATCACCGGCGTAGGACAGGTTCTGAAGCCGCGCAAACCATCTCTGCGCATTGTTGCCGTCGAGCCCGTGGAAAGTCCGGTGCTGTCCGGCGGCCAGCATTCGCCGCACAAGATCCAAGGCATCGGTGCAGGCTTTGTGCCGGATATCCTCGATCGGTCCGTGATCGACGAGATCGTCAAGGTGGACAGCACAACGGCCATTGCGACCGCGCGCGCGCTCGCACGTGTGGAAGGCATTCCAGGTGGAATTTCGTCGGGTGCAGCCATCGCGGCAGCGCTTGAGCTTGGCAAGCGGCCGGAGAATGCGGGCAAGACCATCCTGGCGGTCATCCCGTCTTTCTCGGAGCGCTATTTGTCCACGGCGCTGTTCGAAGGAGTTTGAAGATGGCACCTCCTCCGCGGCGGCCGCGCACACTGAGCGACGCAAAAACGGAAGCCGAGGCGGCGTTCAAATCCGTCACCGCCAAAGTGCCGGAAGCCGTTCCAAAGACGGCTGCCATCCCCGGCGTGAAGGAGCTTGTCTCGCTTCGGATCGATCAGGATGTCCTTGAGCATTTCCAGGAGGGTGGTCCTGGCTGGCAGGACCGCATCAATGCCGCGCTAAGGAAGGCGGCAGGGATGTCCGATTGATCACGCCACGCGATTGACGCGCGCGGCTTCCTTTTGCGCGTCGAAATCGCGCCGCCGGCGGGCGAGTTCTTCCGGCGACATCCGCTCGACGTTGTTGTAGTCGAGCTTCCATGAAGCGTCCGTACTCCAGCGCAGCGGAGACTGAACAGTCGTCTGTGGGCCCGGCGCGCTTTCAAGGACCTTGAGCGCGAGTTCCAGCGTGAATGCCTGCGACGACCCATCGTGCGGCTTGCCGGCGGAATTACCCAACGGGAAATCGCTGAACAGGAAACGCGGCACGGCGACGTGTTCAACGATGTCCTTGGCGCACCCCATCACCACGGTTGGAATTCCATTGGCCTCAATGTGCCGCGCCACCAGCGCCGTGGTCTGGTGACACACCGGACAGTTGGGAACCAGCACGACGGCATCGACGCCGTCGGCCTTGCACCGCGCCAGGATCTCCGGGGCATCGGTCTCGATCGTCACGCGGTGGCTGCGATTGGTCGGCGCACCGAAGAAGCGCGGGGCGACCGATCCGATCCGGCCCTCGCTGGCAAGACGGTGCAACTGCGCCAGCGGAAACCAGGTGTTCATGTCGGTCGCTGATGTATGCGCGCGATCGTAGGCGATGTGGGAGATGCGCAGGTCGTGTTGCTTCGCGCTATCGCCGTCGTAGACCTGATAGAACTTGGCACTGCCGTTGTAGGCTGCGCCCGGTCCCTGATCGCCCTTTGCAGGGTCGAAGCGGGCGGCCGTGGTGACGATGGCCACCCGCGACTGCGCCAGCGGCTTTGTCAGCGGCTGAAACGGAGCGGCGACATTGTGTGCCCAGCGATAGGGCGTGTCGTAGCCGATGGCGAGATAGTAATCGCGCGTCCGCTGCATGTACGGCACGGGCACGTCAAACTCCTGGACGGTGTCCTCGGGGGCCGCAGGCGAATCCGTCATGGCGCATGTCCTCGAAATCTGGCGAAGTAGGCGTAGCAGATGCGCTCCGCCTCAGCCATATTCAAGGGAACGACGCCGGTCATACCGGCAATGCGGGCAAGGAAACCAGCGATGGCCGGAAAGAAGAAAAAGGGCGACGCCGCCGATGCGGGCAAGCGAAAAGGTCGTCCGGACCCCACCAAGACTGCGCCGTTCAAGGTCGATCCCGAGAGTGACGACTTCGCAACGCCAAGGATTGATCTCAGCGAAGACGAACTGAAAGAGCAGGAAGACCGCAGGTCCTGACGGCTATAGGTGTGTGGAAGCTTCGGCGCGTCCGGTTACAGGCCACTCAAATCTGTAGGAACGCTGCCAAAGGTTTTCAGCACCATGGCATCCTTGAAATCACCCGTCATCGGGTCGCCGGAGCGGGTGAAGGCAACCGCGCCGATAACTCCAGCGGTGCGTGAGAGCGTTTCGGCGCGCCGAATCGCCGTGGACGCGCTCTGGAATTCCTCGGCGGTTCCCGTCACGACGGACCCTTCGTCGTCCTCGCTGAACGGAATGGCAACATAATAGGAGATATCGGCCATCTGATCTTCCAGCGGTGATGATGCGTAGTATGTTCTCTTTTTGTTCTGTCGTCAACAGCCATTCGTAACACGGGAATTCTCAAACTTTGGCGGCGAATTCCACAGCTTGAACAAGGATGCAGGGCCGCACTTGACCCACATCCACCCGCCACCTACACACCGCGACACGTGAGCGCGTAGCTCAGGCGGTAGAGCACGTGACTTTTAATCATGGGGTCGAGGGTTCGAGTCCCTCCGCGCTCACCATGAAATCAATAGTTTATCGACTTTTCGGCACAGCCCGCATCGTATTGGGTGCAAATTAGGTGCAGACCAAAAGGCCGATGAGGGCGCAGAAGACCCCCGGTCAACGCGGGGGTCTGTGGAAAAATCGTCAGCCGTTCAGGAATTGCGGGATCGTCTCGGGCTGATCGAGCGGCGTCACAGTCTCGGTCGCCTTAGGGGTCGCTGTCGGTTTCGGAGTCCCACTCCGCTTTGCTGCCTTCAATGTCGCAGCCGCCTTCGCGGGCTTTCGTTTAAGCGGGGTTGCTTCGCGACGCCACGTCCCAAACCACGAGCGCAGGGTGTTCTGCGATAGCTTCAACTTGAGGCCGAGGGTCCAGGCTGCGTCCTGTCCCTGCTTATCGAAGAGGGCGTGTACTTTCGATTTGCGACTGCCTTCCTTGTGCTTGGGGACCTGTTTTGTTTTCGATGTCATCAGTCATTCTCCGGTGCCTGAATTGGCCCCGCATTATCGGTGGCTGACACCCCTAGATCGAACCTAAAGCACTGAATTTGCTAGAAAATTACCATATCTATGGTCTTGACGCCTCGTTTAAAGCGGTTTTGGGCGGTTTTCACGCATTGGGAGGGATAGACCCCTCGCAGCGCAATAAAACGCATCAAGACCGGGCGCAGGGGAAATAGGCCGTATAATTTATAGGCAGCACTTGAAACAAACTGTCCGATCACCAAGTCGTGTGTATGGAACCAAAACGACCCCCTAGCGGTGTGTTCTCGACAGGCCTTGGTCAGTCGCCGTTCTTCAACGACGCGCCCTTTGGGCTGGCTCCGCCACGACCGGTGAGCAGATTGGCTGATCTCGTCGCTCCACCCACCTCTCAGAGTTCCGCGAGAGCGGAACCGCGACCTACTGGCTTGCTTGCTGATCTCATCGCGCCGCCGCCGACGTTCGGCTCCTCCTTCGCGGCGCCGCCCCACGCTTCGGCTCGTCTCTCGCCACGCCTTTCTCGCCAGCCGCTCAGGATTTAGGGCTGTATGCCATGAGTTCGTTACTCGGTCACAACCAGCCTCCGACGTTGCCTTACAGCTGGTATTATCTCACGCTTCACGAAATTTTTGGCTGACCTCCGCGTGACCGACACGCATCGCGGATACGGTCAGAAGGCTTGGGCGAACGTCACCGGCAGCCTCAATCGCAAGTACTACAACGGCAGCAATTCAGAGATCGACAACATCATCGTTATCGGCTCGTGGGGCAAGCACACGCAAATTCACCCACCGCGTGATGTCGACCTGCTCTTCCTGCCGCCCCCTGAAGTTTACCATCGCTTCCAGCAACGCACGGGCAACAAACAATCACAGCTTTTGCAAGAGGTGCGCGAAGCGCTTCTAGTCACCAATCCGCGAACAAGCATTTCTGCTGATCGACACGTGGTGGTGGTGCCTTTTGACAAAGTCACCGTGGAGGTTGCTGTTGGGTTTCGCTGCACCAATGGGAGCATCATTGTGTGCGACTCCAAGGGCGAAGGAACGTATCTCACCTCGACCGCTGAAGTTGAGGCTGCCGAGAATTGATGCCCGCCCGATGCCTGTGTAAAACATCGGACGGGCTGGCGTGCTCAATGCCGCCCGCCACGTCGCCGGAAGCGCGACCGCAGGCTCTGGGCTGTTGTTTCAATGAAGGTCGGACACCTGCCCAGTGGTCCGCCCCCGGTCCGCAAGCCCACGGATACCGGGCGACAACCAGCCGCGCAGTCACTGCGCCTGCCGCTGGCACTCGATGCCCCCAGTACAAGAAAGCATCGAGTTGTTGGATCATGCTGCGACTGCCTTCTTGCGTCTGATCTGCACACCGAGGATGGCTTGTGGATCGGCGTCATAGCGTCGGACGATCTGTTCGCCGTCGTCATAGGCAGCTTCGATCAGGGCTTCCTCTGCGCGTTCGAGGACCAGAAGCGCGTCCTTTGCAACCGCGAGACGTTCGTTCTTTTCCTTCAACGATAGCGCCAGCGCGGGTACCGGCATGGCATCGATCTCGTCTTCAAGCCGCTTCGTCAGTGCTTCTGGATCAAGCCAAGCTAGGATCGCGCGGATGTTTGGCGCGACCGTGAACCCGCCAGTCTGAAACTCGACCTCGAACGACTCATGTGTCGCCGTGATCTTGGGGCGGCCATTTTCGGCGAGACCCCTCACAAAATTTCGGGCGGCACGCTTCACGTCAGCGGCGCGGGGACCAGCGTGATAAAGTTTGCGCACGTCCGACTGTGTGGTCCTTATTTCCGCTCGAACACGGTTGATCTCCTCGGACCATGACGAATTCAGGAATAACGGAGGCACGACCATGCCAGGATTCCTTGGCCGCATGTCGCCAGAGAAACGGCCTGACCGCGCCATCGAGATCGCGCGGAAGGCTGGCCTTCCGCTGAAAATTGCAGCCAAGGTGGATAAGGTGGACGAGGCCTATTTCCGTCAGGTCATCGAGCCTATGATCGACGGAAGACAGATCGAATATATCGGAGAGATCAACGAGAGCGCCAAGAGCGAATTTTTGGGCCAGGCCGCCGCCTTACTGTTCCCGATCGATTGGCCTGAGCCTTTCGGTTTGGTGATGATTGAGGCGATGGCCTGCGGCACGCCCGTCCTCGCCTTCCGCTGCGGGTCGGTCCCTGAAATCATTGAAGGCGCTTTGAGGAGCGCTTTTCGGCGGCGCAGATGGCGAGGCAGTACGTCAAACTGTACCAGAAGTTGCTGATCGGGCCGGAGGCGCAAAAACGTGCGCCGGTCGTTGCGGCGCATTCACTCAATGAACGCGTCCACGGCCGCAAAGCTGAAACAGCGGCTACGGCCCCGCACGAGCCCTCCTGAAGAGGGGACGCCGCCGTCCGTCCGCTCATGGCGCCCGGAGCTATCGGTTTCTGCCCGTCCCGGCGGCGCACGTCAGGCTTGGAACAATTTCGTGGGTTCCTAATTCTTAAGGCGCCGCCGACCTTAGGCCGACTGGTCGCCGATTTCTGGGGCCAGTCGAGTAGGGTTGCCGGCGGTTTCTGCCCATTTTGCTCGAAGGAGGAATTGGATATGGAACATGAGCGCTTTAGTGCCTGGCGACTAGCCCGGCTCATCTCAAGCATTGACCACTGCCTACCACGTCCCAAGCCTGATCGTGCTTCGATCAAGCCCGCGTCAGGGGCGTGCAGGCTTGAGGAGGGCTAACCATGTCATTTGCCGCAGCGCTTCCCGCCATCCGATCGGAGGGCGGTCTTTCTCGGTATCTGACGGAGATTCATAAGTTTCCGCTGCTCTCCGCATCGGAAGAAATCAGGTATGCCCAACGCTGGCGGGATGACGGCGATCGCGATGCTGCGTATCAGCTAGTGACAAGTCACTTGCGGCTCGCCGCAAAGATTGCATTGCAGTATAAGCGTTACGGCCTGCCAATCGCGGACCTGATCTCGGAGGCCAATGTCGGACTGATGCTGGCTATCAAGCGATTTGATCCGGAAAGAGGGTGTCGGCTGGCGACTTATGCCGCCTGGTGGATCAAGGCGTCGGTGCAGGAGTACATTTTGAGATCCTGGTCGCTCGTCAAGCTCGGAACCACCTCGGCGCAGAAGAAACTGTTCTTCAACCTCCGCAAGCTGAAGAGTCGCATCGGTGCGCCGGAAGAGAGAGATCTGTCGCCGGAACACGTCAAGTACATCTCTGAACATCTTCAGGTGGGAGAAACTGAGGTCATGGAGATGAACGGCCGGATACGTGGCGACATCTCACTGAACGCCCCGCTCAGCGTTGCCGGCGAAGGGGATGAATGGGAAGATTGGCTGGCCGATCCCTGTCCAGACCCCGAAAGCCTGCTTCTGGAGAGGGGCGATCGGGAGCAGAAGAAGACGGCTCTCGATCAGGCGCTGGCTGAATTGTCAGCGCGCGAGCGTTCCATTCTCGAAGCTCGCTTTCTCACCGAAGAGCCAAAAACGCTCGATGAATTGGCAGCGGTTTTCCAGGTGTCGCGCGAAAGAATCCGGCAGATCGAACAGCGCGCGCTTCAGCGCCTCAGAGCGAAGATCTCCGCTCGCTTAACGGCAACAGGAGCAGTTCAGCCTGCATCGTTGTAGAAGAGGCTCGCTGGCTGCTGATTGGCGGTACGCGAGTCAGCAGCCGGTGCAGATGTCGGGTACCATCCGCTCAGCCGAGAAGTCACGACTCTCGCGGTTCTGCTGGCCCGTCCTGCGGGCACTGCCTCGCGACGGCTCGCCGGAATCGACAACGACCTGCTGCGTCGTCCCCGCCGACCCGCGCGCGTTGCGCAGAGAACTCCCTTCTTTGGCGTGCAATTCAGAAGCCATCCAAAGCGCAATGGCGGTCACCAAGAATCTTCTCATAGCTCATCCTCGTTCACGATCTCCCGTGACGCCAGGGGCCCCGCGAATAAACCTGGAGCGATGCCGCTTAATTTCAATCGCCTGAACCAGCGAGAGGTGAAGATCGGGCATCTCCACGAACCGAGGATGTATCTCTTAACTAGCCGCAGAAGAGGCGTGCGTCCCTGATCCCGTCGAAGATGAACTGTGACGCCAGGGCCGCCAGGATCACGCCAGCAAGTCGGGCGATGACATTCGAGCCGGTCGTCTTGAGGATACGATGCAGGAGATCAGTGAAGATCATTCCGAGATAAGTCAGCAATAGACACAGAAGCATGGACACGAGAACAACAGTAGATTTTGTAAGGTCGCCGGTTGCCTGTCCCATAAGCAGGACTACGGCTGTCAGCCCCGCTGGACCGGCTATCACCGGAAATGCCAAAGGAAAGATCGCAATATCGCCGGGCTCAAGGGCTTCCCGCCGTTCTCCGGCTGTCAGGGTCGAAAGGCCGGCCGAATGGCCGAAGATCAGTTGAACCGCCTGCAATAGCAGGAGGACCCCTCCCGCAAAACGAAAGGCCTCGAGTGAGACGTGGAGAGCGCGAAGCAACCCCGTCCCGAAGAGGGCAAATCCAAATAGAACCCCGCCAGCAATCAGCGTTGCGCGCGCCGCCAAGCGAAACCGCTCGGGACGGTGTACACCACCCGTCAAACCTCCGAACACGATCGCCGTGTCGACGGGCCCGATCGCCACAAATAGGGTGGCAAAGGTCGTGACTACAAATTCAGCGACAGACATCAGAGCACCATCTTTGAAACCTTACTCAGGTTTTCAAGTTCAGCGCAGATGATCAGGCGAATCACCTTTACCTGCCCCCAGACGGGAGAAAAGGCCGATACGCTAATGCCTGGTCCTTCCGACGATGAACACCACGGCGACCGCTACCGTTCCGTGCAATGTCCCGCCTGAGGGTGGTTTCATGCGGTCCGCGCCGAGACGGGCAGGTGCTTGGCCAGGCTGAAGACGAATGGTGAAGCCCGCGCCTGACGCGCAGTAATGCCTTGGCACTCCGGGGCCGCGAGTGACAAAAATTTTTCGTCCGCCTCTTGAAGGGCCTTTTCCTGCTTCCTAGGTAGTTTTCCGCCCAGGGGCCGGTTCCCGGACCCGGTTTTGGACATCGCTGAACTGACAAGGAGGATGTGCATGCATTTCCGTCCATTGCATGACCGCGTGCTCGTGCGCCGTATCGATGCCGAGGAGAAGACCGCCGGCGGCATCATCATTCCCGATACCGCGAAGGAAAAGCCGCAGGAGGGTGAGATCGTCGCCTCTGGCCCGGGCGCCAGGAATGAGCAGGGCCAATTTATCCCGATCGACGTCAAGCCAGGAGACCGTGTGCTGTTCGGAAAATGGTCCGGCACCGAGGTGAAGATCGACGGTCAGGATTATCTGATCATGAAGGAGAGCGATCTTCTCGGCGTGCTCGACAAGACCGGTTCAGTCAAGAAGGCCGCCTGATCACATTGCAAGCTGACAGTGATTAAGAGAAAGGAGCAAGCAAATGGCTGCCAAGGACGTGAAATTCTCTACGGAAGCCCGCGAGCGAATGCTGCGGGGAGTAGATACGCTGGCGAATGCGGTGAAGGTCACGCTCGGTCCCAAGGGCCGCAACGTCGTGATCGAAAAATCCTTTGGCGCACCGCGCATTACCAAGGACGGCGTCACCGTCGCCAAGGAAATCGAGCTGGAGGACAAGTTCGAAAACATGGGCGCGCAAATGGTGCGCGAGGTCGCTTCAAAGACCAATGACCTCGCGGGCGATGGTACCACCACCGCCACCGTGCTCGCCCAAGCGATCGTTAAGGAAGGCACGAAATCCGTCGCTGCCGGCATGAATCCGATGGATCTGAAGCGCGGCATCGATCTTGCGGTCGAGGCCATTGTCAAGGACCTGAAGGCGCATGCCAAGAAGATCACCTCCAATGAGGAGATCGCGCAGATCGGCACCGTCTCCGCCAACGGCGATACCGAGATCGGCCGCTTCCTCGCCGATGCCATGAAAAAGGTCGGCAACGAGGGCGTTATCACCGTGGAGGAAGCCAAGAGCCTCGATACCGAACTCGAGGTGGTCGAAGGCATGCAGTTCGACCGCGGCTATGTATCGCCCTATTTCGTCACCAATGCCGAAAAGATGCGGGTCGAGCTCGAAGATCCCTATATCCTTATCCACGAAAAAAAGCTGTCCAGCCTGCAGCCAATGCTGCCGTTGCTCGAAGCCGTCGTGCAGTCCGGCAAACCGCTGCTGGTCGTGGCCGAGGATATTGAAGGCGAAGCGCTGGCAACCTTGGTTGTCAACCGGCTGCGCGGCGGCCTGAAAGTCGCGGCCGTGAAGGCACCGGGCTTCGGTGATCGCCGCAAGGCCATGCTTGAGGACATCGCGATCCTCACCGGCGGCACGGCGATCTCGGAGGATCTCGGCATCAAGCTCGAGAACGTCACGCTGAAGATGCTTGGCCGCGCCAAGAAGGTCGTGATCGACAAGGAAAACACGACCGTCGTCAATGGCGCCGGCGCCAAGAAGGACATCGAGGCGCGCGTCACTCAGATCAAGGCGCAGATCGAGGAGACCACTTCCGACTACGATCGCGAGAAGCTGCAGGAGCGGCTAGCCAAGCTCGCCGGCGGCGTTGCGGTGATCCGCGTCGGCGGCGCGACCGAGGTTGAGGTCAAGGAGCGCAAGGATCGTGTCGATGATGCGATGCATGCGACTCGGGCGGCGGTCGAAGAAGGCATTCTGCCCGGCGGTGGTGTCGCGCTGCTGCGCGCGTTGAAGGCGCTTGACGGCATCAAAACGTCGAATGCCGACCAGAAGGCTGGCATAGACATCGTACGTCGCGCCATCCAGGTGCCAGCCCGGCAGATCGTGCAGAATGCCGGCGAGGACGGCTCGCTGGTTGTCGGCAAGCTGCTTGAGAACTCCAGCTATAATTGGGGCTTCAATGCCGCAACTGGCGAATACCAGGATCTTGTCAAGGCCGGCGTGATCGATCCCGCCAAGGTCGTCCGCACCGCGCTGCAGGATGCGGCGTCCGTTGCGGCTCTACTGATCACCACGGAGGCGCTGGTCGCCGAAAAACCGAAGAAATCCGAACCGGTTGCCGCCGCGCCGCCCATGGACTTCTGATCGACACCGAGCCCGGCCGTCAACGGCCGGGCTTTCCTACCCACAACCAGGAGAAAGGACGCACAAACACCAAGGAGCCCTCAGATGAGCACACGCATGCAATCACGATCGCACAAGAGCGGGGCGACTGTACTGCATTGGCTCATGTTCGCCCTCAGCCTTCTGACGATCGCATGGTTCAGTTTTTCAACGATAGGAGGATGAGATGATCAGCAATCCCGCACTCGGCTCCGCTCGTGCCGAGAAGTCGCAAAGCCGTATCCGCAGAATTGTCGCAGGCGCCATCGCATTGGCGACCATGCTTACGCCGCTAGGCGCTTGGGGCATGGATAGCACGCCCAAGCTGGCGCTCGACAGGTCTGGCAACCTGCTGCCGCTTCCGCCCATTCCTTATCTGGAATCGATGCGCTGGATGAGCTGGAAACCTAGCGCTCCGGTATTCAAAACCGATACCCTGCTATTGCCGGACGATCCCCAACCGCGGCTCTTCCAAATTCCATCCGGCTATGAGCGCGGCCTGCCGAGAGTGAGCTGAGCCTTCAATACGGCGCGACCTGACGTTGCGCGGGTCGCGCCCGCCGAAGTAATCGCAATACGCCAATCGGCGCTCTTGCCACCTTCCGACGGCGCTGTCTTGCCTAGGACGATCGGAAGAGGCCGCGCCTGACGTCTGCGCCTTGACGAAAGCACCGGCCTTTCATTTTGCACCGCGAAAAAAGTAATGAAGCTGGAGCCATCGTGCGCCGGTCGTCTCGCCCCGAGCCGGAAGAGTGATGCGGGCTCGGGGGGTGCCAGAAAAATTTCTGAGGCCCCCTTGAAACTCAAGCTGATTTTTCTAGTTTCTGTTTTGCCGCTAGCCGCGGTGCCGGACGCCAGATCGGGTCCGGCTGACTGAACTGGGCGCCGGACCGGTGTCCTGCGCTCCTTCGTATCCATCTTGCTCTTTTGGAGGACTTGGTTATGAGGACTAACTTTGACTTCGCGCCCCTGTGGCGCTCCACCATCGGCTTTGACCACCTGGCCGATCTCGTTGACAGCTCGCTACGCCACACCAACGAGGACAATTATCCTCCCTACAACATCGAACGGTTCGGCGAGGATCATTACCGGATCTCTTTGGCCGTGGCCGGCTTTGGCGTCAACGATATCGCCGTGACGGCCGAGCAGAACGCGCTCACCATCGAAGGCAAGAAGCCTGACGGCAATGCGCGCGAGTACCTTTATCAGGGCATTGCAGCCAGGCCGTTCCGGCGGGTGTTCAATCTCGCCGACTACGTGCAGGTGAAGCAGGCGTCCTTCCAGGACGGACTGTTGGTGATCGACCTCGTCCGCGAGGTCCCAGAGGCTATGAAGCCGCGTCGTATCGAGATCGGCGCGGGCACTTCTTCTTCGCCGCAGATCGACCAGAAGAGAGCAGCCTAGACGCTTGGTCGACTCAGCAAGGATTAGAGCGTGGGCGCGCAACCGCACGCCCGCACTCCAACCTCATGAACGAAGGAGAAGAAACCATGGCTATTCGTGATCTTATTCCCTGGACAAAGAACCAGGAGCTTGCGCCTGCGCGCGACAACTTGGATCCCTTCTTCACGTTGCATCGCGAGATGAATCGTCTGTTCGACGACGTGTTTCGCGGCTTCGGCAGCACGAGTCTATCGCCGCTGATGGAGGGGCGATTGAGTTGGCCGAAGGTGGAGCTCAGCGACGATGAGAAGACGCTGACCATCTCGGCTGAACTGCCCGGCATGACGGAGAAGGACGTCCAGATTGAAATCGCCAATGGCGTCCTGACGATCCGCGGCGAGAAGAAGGCTGAGCGCAACGGTGAAGGCAAGTATTTTACCGAGCGCTATTATGGAGCCTTCGAACGCCAGATATCGCTGGACAACGTGCAGGAGGACAAGGCTGAGGCGTCGTTCAAGAACGGCGTTCTGACGGTATCACTGCCGAAGTCCGACAAGCCGCGAGAAGGCGTCAAGCGCATCGCGATCCACACCCAGTAAGCAGCCATAGGGGCGGCGCTGACCGCGCCGCCCCATCATCGAATCCGTCTCCCCTGGAAAGGAGTGTAAGGAGGGAACGAGCATGACCAACATCAACACCGACAATGGCATTCATCCCCTTTTCCACCCGGCAGCCCATTACGATTCTCCGAGCGAGGTCTTGAACGACGACACGCTTTCCGCGCCAGAGAAACGAATCATCCTGTCGTCCTGGGCCTCCGATATGTACGTGGTGGAATCCTGTCCCGCCCTGCGAGAAATACCGGGTATGGGTCATACCATTCGGCTCGCCGACATATTGGCCGCGTTACGCCAACTCGACGGCGATGACGATGACCCGCCCCGCGGTGGCGGCGTTCCGATGCGGCTGCGGCGGCCTTGGGCCGCCGCGCTGCGGAGGTCCTTCTGATGTTCACGCAGACGGTGCTTGCGCTCGTGTTGCTCAGCCACGCGGTTGCTGCGTGGGCCATCCCGATCATCGCCCTGCAAGTGCAGCCGGAGTCCACGTCGTGAAAACGAGCCGCATTCTATTGTTGGGATTTCTCGTACTGACGCTGACGGGAAGTCATCTTGCGACCGCGCAGATGCCTGATCTGAAGAGGGGCAGCCCGGTCCCCACCCTCGCGCCGTTGGTTCGCCAGGTGACTCCAGCGGTTGTGAATATTTCCGTGCATGGCCGAGTGCGTGAGGATAATCCGCTCTACCGTGATCCAATCTTTCGCGAGTTCTTTGACGTCCCGAAGCAGCTCGAGAAAGAGATCAACGCCACCGGCTCAGGTGTCATTGTGGATGCGCAGCGCGGCTACGTACTCACGAACGCACACGTCGTCCAGGGCGCTTCAACTGTGCAGGTGACGACGAAGGATAACCAAAAGTTTTCCGCAAAGGTCGTCGGGCAGGATTCGCCAACGGATGTCGCGGTGCTTCAGATCCAGAACCCCGTTGGACTGCAGGCGATTTCTTTTGGAGACAGCGACACGCTCGAAGTCGGTGACTTTGTGCTTGCGATCGGCAATCCCTTCGGCCTCGGCCAGACAGTTACCTCCGGACTCGTCAGCGCGCTAGGGCGCACCGGCCTCAGCAAGCAAGGTTATGAGGACTTCATCCAGACCGATGCCGCGATCAACCCGGGCAATTCTGGAGGTGCCTTAGTGAGCCTGCGTGGTGAACTGGTCGGTATCAACTCAGCCATTATCTCGCCGGCTGGCGGCAATGTCGGGATCGGCTTTGCGATCCCGGTTAATATGGCGCGGCGGGTGATGGAACAAATCATCGCGACAGGGCGCGTCGAGCGCGGCCGCATCGGCATATCGTTGCAAGATGTTCAGAAGGGACGCAACGGCGGCGCTGTTGTCGCTGACATCTCGCCGGATTCTCCTGCTGAAAAAGCTGGCCTCCGCAAGGGGGACGTAGTCACCATGGTCGATGATCATCCAGTGCGTTCGGCGGCGCAGTTGCGCAATACTGTGGGCCTCGCCCGGATCGGCCAAGAGCTCAAACTGACTGTACAACGCAATGGCTCGCTGTCGAATGTGATGGTTAGAGTCGCCCCGCAACAGAAGTCGAATAATGCGTCGACGTCACTCATCCAGTGAGTCCGCGCTGACGGTCCGGGAAAGATGCTGGCGGTCGATGGACCATAGTAAGTTACGTCCAGCCGGCGAGAATTGTGACGATTGAACCTCGACGCCAGGTGACACGGAGATCGCGAGACGCGCTGTGGACGCAGCCGTGATAAACTCCCGATGAATCCCAACAGACCCTAGTCGTCGATGAGGAAGGTTTGGAGCTCTTGGATGTTGAGGCCGTGCAGGAAGAAGCTGCACGCGCTCTGGCGGGCTTCGCTTGGGATGCGGCACGGTGCTCTGCAGGCTCTGACAGTCATTCACTGGCAATCGAAGTGCGCGACGATGCCGGCCCCGTGATGAACGTTCGGTTCGCATTCGAAATCGATAGGAAACACTAGACGCTCAATCGGCACGGCAGCACGCGTCATCGATTCTTCGTTTCGTAGCCGTAGGTCTGTCTGCCGGCGACTCGGGCGAGGTCCTGCTTTCGGCTCCGTGCTCGGGCCGCAACAGCGCCGGTTCAGTCGCTAGCATTGGGATGGGGTCGGGCGACGCGTGATCGTCGATGATCTCGGGGCCGATGTCGACGACTTCGATGAAGTGGTGACCGATGTCGCCGTTGAAGCCGATGAAGTCCCAGCTCGCGCCAGTGCCGTGGCTGACAATGTGGGTGAAGCGTGCGGGTTGCCACTGTGGATCTTTCGTGCTCGAGCGCACGAGGACCCAATAGAAACGACCCTGATTCAACTGTGCAATGTCAGTCATGGAGTCAGCCCGCAATCTTGTACACAGCCCCGTTTGAATCATCGACTACATGGCGTGCAGCAGCGAGGAGGAAGGGCGCGAGCCAAACCGCCCGCTCAGGCCGGCGCGCGACGCTCGGCTGAGCGCAGGTTACGTCCAGTGCGCACCGTGCGCCAAGGATCACATCGATATGAACTGGCGCCTTGTCCTTCCGCGCGCGGAGCAATCGGGCATAATGTGATAGCCCCATGACGCGAGACGGCCCGCTCGTTGAAGCTTTGCCGCGCGGGCAGAGCCGCGCGGCGGCGATCGGTCCCAAGCCGCAGGTCGGTCAGGCGGCCTTGGCCTCGATCTGGCTCACATTGCCTGGGCCGACGCCGGTAATGGCGATGCGGCGCGGCTTCATGGCCTCTGGCACCTCGCGCTGTAGCTCGATGATCAATAGCCCGTTCTCGAAGCGCGCCCCCTTGACCTCGACGTGGTCGGCCAGGGTGAACTGGCGCTTGAAGGAGCGTGTCGAGATGCCGCGGTGCAAGAAGGTCTTCTCTTCCTTCTCGGCCTTGCGGCCTTCCAGCGTCAGGACGTTCTGCTCCACCGTCAGGGCAACCTCGTCCGGCGTGAAGCCGGCGAGCGCTACCGAAATCTGGAAGCGGTCTTCGTCGAGCCGTTGGATATTGTAGGGGGGATAGGTCTCGTCGGCGGTCCGCTGGACCTCGTCGAGAACGTCAAACAGGCGGTCGAAGCCGATGGTCGACCTCCACAGGGGAGTCCAATCATACCTCATAGCCAAATCCTCCAAAGAGCAAGTTGGGTACGCGCTGGCGCCGGACACCTTCCGGCGCCCGCCTCAACTTCGGGGCCCATTGGGCGCCCCGGCCGCAATGTCTGCGGCGACCAAGAAAATCTGCAACCGGCAAAAAAGTTCAAGAGGAGACCAGAAATTTTTTGTGGCAACGGCGGCCGGTTGGTTAAGCGTTTCTTGGGCCGCCCAAGGGGCTTGACTTGGGCCGGGTAACCTCCCAATTTTTCGCCGGGGCTTACCCCAAATTCGCAAAGGAACGCACGACGACCGTCAGGAGAAGGCGATCATGATTGATGAGAATCTGGCCCGCCTGCGCGCCCACCGCAACAACGTCCATCGCTACCGCAGGCTACTTGCAACACAGCTCACGGACCTTGAACGCGCCTATATTGAGCGCCGCCTGAGTGAAGAGCAGGCCGCTATGGCAGCTCTTTCCGAAGAGACATTTCCCTTTACCTTGCCGCCGGCCGCGGCTGCAGCCAAAGAGGGCTGCCATGTTTGACGTGGACGCCTTCGTTATCCAAGGCCACCAGAAGGTCATCGACTATTACTGCTGGCTGCGCGACTCCACGATATCTGATGTCGAGCGCGAGCGCTTCCAGCGACGCATCGACCAAGAGCGCGATGCACTTGACCAGTATCTCGAACAGCGACTACGCGGCGTGCAACGCGCCGCGTGATCAGTCTCGCTCTGATTGGGCTTGGGGCAGCGCAAAACGCAAAAAGATGGGTATCTAAACGGGGCCGGTGCGGTGGGCTCTCGCGCGCTGGGTCAGCGGCGGCGCAAGAGGGCGCGTGACACCCGCCGGCGAAAGCTGGCCCGTGCGCTAAGTCAAGTCTGTCCTCCGAGACGGCTGTTCGGTGGGCGCGAGAAGTCTGCAACGTGATGCGGCAGTTCTCGACCGGTGGCGTATACGCCAACCTCCTCGGCGAGAGGCGTCGCGATAAGACGTGATTATCGCCGGCCGTCTGAGCCTCGGTCTCGATCCGCTCCAGCCGATTTTAGCGACAATCCTATAATCGATTCCATCTTGCTGCGGATGTAACAAAACCGCGCGCCGGGCATTGGTTTGTGGGACAGAGCATCGAAGCGAGATGATGCCTATGCCTAGAAGCAAGGAGTTTCTGCTTGAGCAGATCGCCCGAGCTAAGCGTTTCGCGCAGTCCATGACCGCCGACGCCGATCGGGAGCGATTCGCGAAGATGGCTGCGGACTACCAAAGCGAACTGGACGCCGCCGAAGCGGCGAAGGAGGCTCCGACCGTATCGGGCGATGCAGTTCCGGCGGACGAGGCTGGCCAAGCCCAACCTCAGACCGGCTCGGATGCGACACCGCCGACTTCCGGCTCGACGGACGACCCAGAGCCGACAACGAATTAGCCCGCCGTCCCTCACATGAACGCGATAACGATCCCCAATTCGACGAGGGTGTAGAGGCTCGTCACCGTCACGCCGAAACGTCTCCAAGGTGATTGACGTGTCAAACCTCGGGGCCCGATTGAGGAACTGACGGCAGGCGCGTCAAGCCGTCAGAGACCGATGCTGTAAACCAATAGCTTTTGGACAAGGTCGCCATGCTAGTCAGCTCCGGAGCGAGCGACGGAATCGGTGCCCACGCAGCCGGGTAGGCGGCGAGCCTGTAAAGTTGACGACCAGCACCGGGCCGGCCACCCATGAAGGATTACGGTCAGGAGCACCGCCATGCCATAAGTTGGTGACCCCCGCTTCGTCCCCGGCCTCACGATTTTTGTTCCCGAGTTTTTTGGATCTAGACGCAATTTCGTCCCCCCATAGCACCCGACATGCGGGGAACTGGCCGCTGGCGCGCTGCGTTGGGCAAGGGTAATTCTGCAGGCGTCGGGCCGTCAGACAACGTCGAGCAACTCACGCCAGCCTTGATCGGCTGAGTTCGTCTGGAGCAACGGACCGGTCGGTGTCCTGCCGTCCGGAGACGCATCCGCAGATGTCAGGAGCATCGATGATCGAAGTTGACGAGCTTGCGAGCGCGCCCGGTGAAATCACCGCCGCCCAGTGGCGTCAGATCGTCAACGGCGCAACTGACACGGCCATCATCAGTACGGACGAACGAGGCATCGTCACCAGTTGGAACAGCGGGGCATGCCGCATCCTGGGCTGGAGCGAACCCGAGATGCTCGGCAAGTCCCTGGGCCGCAGTTGATGGCATCGAGCGGGGACTCGCCTTTACGAGGGCTGACCTTTTCGCGTGGCGCGTCTTCAAGCATTGCGTGAGGCGGCAACTCCATTAGATACCTGCGAACCTTCATGTTGATGTTGGCCAGTTCGAGATGGCGACGCTGTTGCTGCTCTTGGATCGCTTGCAACCGCTCGATTTCTTCTTGCTCGTCCCGAATGCTGTCTTCACCGCCCTTGACCCTCACGACTTTAAAAAGTCCGGCGATGCGGGCGACCGTTGTATTCAGGCGTGCTTGAGCGTCGGTCTCCGCGTCAACCATGCCGTTGATCTTGAGCTTGGCCCGTTTGGGGAGCCTGCTGGTGTCCGCTTTCGTGTTCATGCTGACTTCCATGCGTTTTCAAGCCGGGCATCGCGCGCAGCGTATCGCTCGGCACTTGTCGCGGGGACGATGGCGGTCTTGGCTTGGGCTGGGTCGAGGGGTGGCGGGCTTTTCCAAGCATCAGTCAGCCTCTTGTCGCGGGCTTCGTACAGCTTTTCGCGGCTGGTCCGGTCAGCGTCAGTCATTGGCAACGAGCCGGGAACATGGCGCGTTTCAGACTGCTGAGCAGCTATGATCGCGCGCTGAACTGCATCGAGCGCGCTGTCCATCAGGTTCATTCTGACGGTGATGGCTTGGCCGTCTTTCAATACGCGGTCGTCATCTTCGAGTTCGTTGTCATCGGAATACTCCGCCGTTTAAATACCGCTGGATGCGCGCGGTCCGCCAAGTTTCGTTTTCAGCTTCTGCATTGGACGTCACCCATCGGTACGATGTATCGAACCCGTTGTATGGCTTGGTGCCGATGCTCACGAGCAGACCCGCCACGACGTTGGCGATGTCATCATGCGCGCCGGGGGCATGGTCGATGGAGTCTTTGCCACTACGGGCTGTGCGACGTTCAAGACCGACAAACTGCTGGATCATCCGATCGTGATCGACGAGATCGACACGCTTGCTGTTGATCAGCGGCAATGCATCACGGTACAGGTCGGACTTCGGCTTGGCCGCCGGTTCATAACTGATGCCAGCCTTCTTGAACGGCTCGCGGACCCATTCACCGGCGTAACGATCGCCCATGGCCTTATTGACGCCATAGGACTTGAGCAAGGCGGCATATTCCGCAACGATCAACTCGGGCGAGAACGGGGGCTTGGTCTCTCGGATGCAATCGACAACAAACAGGCCGGTCGTCTTATCTTTGTGCCCGATTGCGAGCGTGAAGCTGTCCTTGCCGGAGCCACCAGCCGGGTCGATGAAGGCGACATACGACGCTTTGGCCTCGCGACCACGCTCATGCACGCCGTCGCTGACGCAAGCCATGATCGTGTCGAGCGAAACGAACGCTTCGATGTCCGAGCGGAACTGAGCACCGTACTCCACAGATGCCGAGGCTGGATCGGCAGCATAGGCGGCGTCAATGAAGGACTGCGGTACCGACGGATTCATTGAACGGGTGTCAGCCTGCCAGACCAGCACCGGGTCGTTGTCCTTGCCGTAATGTGTGCGATGTGCATCCCACAAGGCACCCCGACGAGCGTAAGGCGATGATGCGCAAAGCAACATGGCACCGGGAATGGTCGCCATACCCGGTCGTAGCGCATTCAGAATCTCATAATCGGGATTCGCAGTTTCCTCAGTCGATAGGAACGCGATCTCATCGACCAAAATGGCAACAAATGAAAATCCGCGGACCGATTTCCACGAGGCAGTCGCGATCTCGATAGACACACTATTATTGAGATCGAACCCTTCGGCCCATTCACGTTCGATCATGCGCGAGAGGATCGGCACCCGCTGCAATAGTGCCCGGACATATCGCATGATCACACGGGCTTGCTTGCGGTCGGTGGCAATCACAAAGACTGTGCCGCGTTCGCCTGGGGCCAGGTACTGGCAATAATCATGGAAGCAGGCGAGAAAGACTGCGATCAACGCGAGGACGAATGACTTACCGGCGCGGCGACCACACACAAGCCAAGATTCCGAGGCGACGACATCCGGCGGCGCGTTACGGCCAGTATGAAGGCGATATGTCGCTAACTGTTCGTCCGACATAGGAAGCGCGAACAGGGCCGCGATGAACACCATCCATGCAGACCACGTCGTGCGGTCTTTAAACCACGGAGTGAACAAGTCTGGATCGTTGATGCAGTCTAGGAGTGTCGGGCCTGACTGAATCCGTGGTGTGGAATGGATTCTAACTCGTTCCCGAGGGCGTGGTGTGGAGGGGGTACTGTCGACGTCGGGTTTGATCCGAATGCGTTGACGAGTGCCCATCAGTCATCGTCCTCGTGATCGATGGTGACGCGCGACCGAGTACCGTATCGTGATGCGAGGTGATCTTGCAGGCTCGGTACCGTCTTCATTGATCGGGTCTTCAAACCAGCGGTCTCGATCAATCGGCGCTGGCTGTTCGCGGTTCGCTGATACAGTTCGAGGGATGCCGGTGTGGCCTCGCCATCATCGACTGCCCATTGAGACTCGATGCGTTCCATCTGGGTTTGAAGGCTCGCGATGCGATGAATGATCGAGCGCAGGCCCTCGCTGATGTTGTCGGTGCCGCCTGCGTCGCTGGTGTAGGCCGAAACGAGGTCACGCAATCGACGCGTCCAACGACCGCGCATATCGATGCTCTGGCCGTCAACGGTGCGCGGGAACATCGATCGCCCGTTTGTGATGCGGCTTCTGCTCTTCTTCGCCGAGGTTTCGGACTTCACACTAGCGTGCATGTTGTTTCGCATCGAATACTTGCCGTTGTTTGCGATGTGATGTTGCGCACAATCTGCACCTAAGCGTCAATCCATTAGTGCTGACTGCCACTGCGGGAGGGCTTTGTTGGTCGCCACCCCATGATCCGGGATCATGAAACTGCCTTCACTCGTCATTTTTCCGATGTGATGCGACATGATCAAACTAATATAGACGGGCACGGTTTGTTTGGTTGATGGGAATTTTTGATCGTTTCTGCGTATTCGCGATGCGCGTCAGTCGAGGTTGAAACTATCCACCATGCGAGACTGACAGGTTCGATTTGCGCTGACTTATGCCGGTGACTGGCAGGCTCTATCTATTGTTGTTGGTCACGTCCCTGATTGGGGATGTCTAGGGTGGTTCTATGCTTCGGTACGGGCGCGCTGTGTGCGTCTGCGTCGTGATCGGGGGTCCCTGTATGTCGATCCCCGTTTCGTCGCCCCATCTTCCGTTATTCGGGGATGCGTTTCAGAAGTCCTCGGGCCTTGAGAAACTTCAATGCGCCTCTGAACTCGGCTCTGATGTTCGAGATCGTGATGTTTGACACTGGGGCTGCGTGACTGCGTTTCAATTCTTTCGCAATGTCGTCGGGGCGCAGTGTTGGGTCATCCAGTACTAACTCCCTAATGCGGTCTTTGATAGCGGTCGCGGACTTCTCGACGTAGCTGCGTGCGGGTGTCTCCGACGTTTTCTCCCGTTCATTCTCCTTATCGGGGCGGTTACGAGGTGACGGATCAGTTTTGACTCGTTGTCTCGCTTTTTCTGCCAGTACTAGGTGTTTGAGTGGTTTGCCGTCGGTATCGTCGTCGCGGTCGTGCCCCCATCGGCTCATTTGTTTTTCCTTCCTATGTTCTGATGCGAATGCGCGGTCGCGCGGGCACGGTGCCATTCGCGAGGTATCGTTCAAGTTTGGCCCAACCAGCACGTTCGGCGGCGGCGGCGATCCTGATTTCTTCGAGGATGTTCACGAATACGCGGTCGGCGGGTTCGGGGGCATCTATGGTTGCTCGTGATAGCGAGGTGCTAACCGCGTTTCTCGGCTTGTAAACAAAGGGACGAGCTGGTCGGCCGCGTTTCTTCGTCTCAATTCTAACTCGCTCTCTTTTCATGAGATCTCCTTTTCAGTCTTTCTCGATAAGTCCGAAGGAAAAGACCGCGCGAAGCGCGTACATCTTTTGATTTTCTCTTTCTAGGAACATGTCTTTCTTTCATGTCTATCTAATAGGGCGATACAAAAACGCAGTCAGTGTATGTCTCGCAGGCGTTTCTCCAAGTTCCAGCATCACAGTTGCCCGACCTGACCTCACAGTTGCCCGACCTGTTTCGCATCCGCATCACAGTTGCCCGACCTTTTTTCTGAAAACATCACAGTTGCCCGACCTCAGTTCGCTGTCGTTGCCGGTACTCGACGATTTCGTCGCGGTCTAAATTATCGACGGCGATCTGCTTTGCACGCAGGTGCCTATGTCGCGCGCCATTCGCGGTCTCCCCCGGCAGTGCCAAAGCGGCCCAGTCAATATCGTCGGTTTCGACATCTAGGCGGACTCGGTCGCGCGATGGACGGTTTCGTTTTCCATTCCTGATCTGGTTCAAGCGACCGCTGAACTCGTTGCGACCTGGCTGAGCTATCGCGGTAAACCGTATATGCGAGCGATCGATTGTGAGAACGTCAAAGGCCGCCGGCAATTTAATGCCATGCTTGCGTAGTTTGACAGCATCGAGCTTGGCGACGTGCTGGTTCACTACATCAAGTGCGCGCTTCAACGACTGTCGGCACACCCAAACATCTGGCGAGGCAATCAGGAGCTTCGCGTACAACGACCGCTCGCTGATGTGCTCGGTGACCGTCGGGCCTATCCTGATGAAATGGAGAAACAGATAAAGCGATGTTGCAACCCGTGATCGGGTGGGTAATGGGAGCGGAATTTTCCTGAACTGGTTATTTAGCCATTCGCCCGCGACATTCATGCGGAGTCGGCCTGATGATAATTTCCGAACGCTGTTCAGCAGCGGCGATCTCTTTCGATCGCCCATGACTAACGGCTTGGTCAGCGTCATCAGAATGCTGTCGAGGCGACCGAGGTTTTTGGCATCTGCCGATAGGCCCGCCCGACGCAGCAATGCAGACTTCGTAATTTCGATCCGTACAATTTCAGGTGCGGGTCGTTTCCGAAGTTCTTTCTTGCGCTGCTCATATCCGAGTTCGCCCGCACGTTTCAAAGCCATGCCGAACTTCTTCGGTTTGAAGGGCGTCTTGCTCGTGAAAGTGTGGTATCGCTGCGGTGCGTGTGCGGCTTGACCCGAACGTCGGCGGTTGTTGGTCTCTTCCCAGTCTTCCCTGAACTGTTCAGCGGCTTCTTTCTCAGCCTCGATCTTTTCGGCTCCTCCCGCGAATGCATCAGCATGGAGCTGATTACCTCGCGCGAATGCAGCCGAGGTCAATATGCTGGCGACAACAGCGAGCGTCAGGGGATCAAGATCGGGATGCGCGGAACTGACGAGTTCAATGGGCAGCCGTCCATAAACAGCACGCGTAGGCTGCTGCTCACGTTTCGGCATCTGCATCACTCCCGACGAGCGCCATGATCTCGCTATGTCGATAAAAGACTCGAGCTTTGTCAGATCGACGGTTGAGGTGAACGGCGTGCAGCTTGCCCGCTTTTTCTAGGCGCCAAAGTGTATGACGCGAAACACCACCCAACATCTCGCGGACTTGGTTCCGCGTATATAGGCGCACGGGCTTATCGGGGTTCGATTGCGATTTAGTCGTTTGTACCTGTGACACGCGAATTCCTCATTCACTAAGGCTCGCTTGTGACGAGCCGTTGATGAGGGTCCGCGCGGGGCGTGCTGGTACCGGACGGTGTATGAGAGAGACAGGGTTAGGACCTGATCACTCCGCAACGCATTCCACCGATCTCTCGGCCTGCGTGAATTTTATCATCGGGGGATTTCAAAATGCAATACGGCGCACACATCGGAAATAAGCGGTTTTCAGCGGCACGGGGGAAAACAGGGGGACTTGTGCGTCATGCTGCTGAAGACGTCCCCATCCGCGGCACAGCGCGATTACGCCAGTTCGCGGCGCTCGATCCCGACAACATTGTTCGCAGGAGGATTGATAATGCGAGCGACAAGAGCCGCCAGCTTCTTCAGGGCATGCGCCCGCTGCTCAATATAGTCGTGCCTATCGTAGACACCCTCTACACCAATTATCTGATGCCCGAGGACGCGCTCGGAAATTTCGGATCGGACACCAGCGCGCGACATCAGCGACCGACCTGTGCGTCGCAAATCGTGCAATATCCACGGTGCCATATTGGGGATCGTCTCGCGCATGATTGCGTCGAGCGCATCCTTGTTCTGACCGAACGCCGAGAAGCTGCCGAAATCCTGACCGGGTCCATCGCGGCGACCCTCGCGGCTGGCTGGAAAAACATAAGGGCACTCATCGACAACAGGCTGAGCCTCGATGATGTCGCGGGTGAGTTTCGGTAACGTCAATTTTTCGCCGGTGCCTTTCTCACGGTGGGCGACCGCAATGGTCCAAACTCCGTCCTCGATGTCCGACCACTTCATTGTGCTGACCTTGGTTCGGCGTTGCGTCGTCAGCAACAGGGTCTTGGTCAGGGCACCGAAGACTCCGAGTTTGTCGCATGCCTCCCACATGGTGCGGATTTCAAGGTCGGTCAAAATCCGCTTGCGGCGACGTTCTGCAGGACGGGTACGTCGCATACCTCGCGCAATCGGCGAGTGATAGGCTTCGTCCCGAGCTTGATGCCAAAATGCGATCTGTCGAATAACGGCAAGAATTCCGTCGGCGGCACCGGCACCGCGTTCATCCTCGATCCGGTCCAGCAAGCGAACGATGTCGCCCCGCCTGACGCTGACGAAGGGCCGGTCTCCGAATTCCAGGTTCAGGACGTTTTCGACGTACCGTCGGATTTGGCGAGCGGAGCGCAGACCGCGAGCATCGACGTTGCGCTGGAGGTAGCCCTCGGCAATCTCGCGAAAGGACGGTTCGGGCGGAACTGGCGGATTTTCGATGCGTTCCCGGGCGGCGGACTTCAACGCAGCGGCCTTAATCCGGGCGTTCTTCACATCGAGTTCCGGCCAACGACCGATGCCCTCGCTGCGTATCTTTCCACCGGAATTGCGAAAAACGACCCGCCAGACCTTTGAAGTCTTTCCGACACGAAGGACGAGGCGGCGTTCGACTGCGTCGTAGTAATCGACCGGACCTCTAGGCGACGGTTTGAGGGTGGACACCGAGAGTTCCGTCAGTCGCTTCGCTGGCATTACGCGCCCCCACGCCGATTAGGTGCAAACGAGGTGCAAAACCACGCCTGCAACACGTTGAAACACGGCGCAACGTGCTGCACCGTGTAAGTAACTGAATTATATCAACTTTTCGGAGATTTGGGGCAGTATTTTCGACTGTTGCGAACGCTCTGCAACGCCATGCACTATGCGGAGGTCGCCCTTTTAATCATGGGGTCGAGGGTTCGAGTCCCTCCGCGCTCACCATGAAACCCTGTCGAATCATATTTCGTCCCAGTACAGTCGGCGAGCACGGCGCTTTTGCCGTGACAGTGCCGCCGCGCGCGGCTGGCAAGGCAGCACGAAGGGCAAACGAGAATGCACTACGTCGCCGGTCTCCTGGTTGCTCTATCCGGGCTCTTCTACGCGGCTGATCACAACCAGCTCGGCCGGTTTGGAAAGACGATGTGCAATTACGGCGACACGTTTTGCCAACACCCCGTTTATGTTCTGGTGGGGGCGGGAATAGCCGCAGCATGGGGCGCATTCGTCAGCATCAAGTAGTTGACGCCATTGCGGGCATCACGCGTGATAGCCTGCCTACGAACCGCGTCCCAGCAGTCAGTTGATATCCGAACGGACGTCCGAGGTGACCGGTTGTTGAACCGTCATGTTCGTCGGCGTCGTTTCCCGGCGAAGACCGATCAATTCCGCTGCGCGCACCGTTGACGAACTCCAGAAGCCGAAGGCGTTGATCCGCGAGTTCTCGAGGATAGCGATCGCGACGGCCGACAGGAACGGCAGGCTCTGGAGCACAAGCACGCCGGCGAAAATATTGATCTCGCGAACTTCCTTCTGGTTGAACGCAACCAGCACAATGGCGCCGATGATGAGGAGGATGCCGATCACGGCCTCCCAGAAAGCCTGGAATTCCACCGACATCCGCGACAGGCCGCCCTTGGAGGTGCGCGCGAACGGGAGATGGTCTGTAATCAGGCCATTGGCGACGGCGCGAGAAACGGTCCATTGCACCGACATCGCCGCAACCATGGCGCCCAGCATCTGGCCGACCTTCACCGGAACGCGCAACCTGTAGAGCGTCAGGAAGTGCGCCAGCGACACGACGAACGCCGCGATGATCGGCAGGGTTAGAATCTTGTCGGGAATCGCGATATCGGCGAACGAGACGATCGGCACCCAGATCAGGTTGAGGATCGCAACGACCACGCCGAGGCTTTCCGCGCCAAGCCAGTTCAGCCAGCCGAGCGCGAACTCGCGCTTCTGATCGGGTGAAAGCCTGCTCGCATTGGGCAGGAACCGCCGCCAGTGCTTCTTGACGATCTGGAAGCCGCCATAGGCCCAGCGGTGGCGCTGCTTCTTGAAGGCCTCGTAGGTGTCCGGCAGCAGGCCGTACCCGTAGCGTTTGTTGGTGTAGTGCGTGACCCAACCGTGTTCGATGACGGCGAGGCCCAGATCGGTATCTTCGCAGATGGTGTCGCCGGCCCAGCCGCCCGCCATGTCCATCGCCGCGCGGCGGATCAGGCACATCGTGCCATGGACGATGATGGCGTTGGCTTCGTTTCGCTGCACCATGCCGATGTCGAAGAAGCCGGCGTATTCGCCGTTCATGATGTAGTGCATCAGCGAACGGTCGCCGTCGCGATGATCCTGAGGGGCCTGCACCAGCCCCACGCGTGGGTCGGCGAAAGCCGGGACGAGATCCTTGAGCCAGTCCGGCGTGACGACATAGTCGGCGTCGATGATGCCGATGATTTCAGCGTCGGCGGCGGTGCGCGCCATCGCGATCTTCAACGCGCCGGCCTTGAAGCCTTCGACCTTCTCGGCGTTGATGAAAATGAAGCGTTCGCCAAGCGCGCGGCAGTGATCCTGGATCGGCTGCCAGAAAGTCGGGTCGGGCGTGTTGTTGATGATCACCACGCATTCGAAATTCGGATAGTCGAGCCGGGACAACGCATCGAGCGTGAGTTTCAACATCTCCGGCGGCTCGAAATACGCCGGCACGTGGATTGAGACCTTGGGCGCGTAGCTTTCGGACGGAGAGGGCACCGCCGCCGAGATCAGGCGCGTCGGCTTGCGTCCGAATGCGATGGTCGCGATCTCCTCGATCCGGGCCATCGCGATCAGGACAAGCGGCACCAGCAGGATGAGGCCCAAGGTCAGCGCGAAGGCGGACCCGAAGACGAAGTAGTGCGTGTTCCAGTAGGCAAACACGGTTGCGAACCATGCGCCGACACCGTTCGCCGCAGCGGCCAGCACAGCCGCTTGCAGGACGGTGGGGTGGGCGAGCCGCAGGATCGGCAGCGACAGCAACACACCGACCAGCAGGGCGATGCCTGCTATTTTCCAGTAATCCGGATCAACAATGGGCCCGATCCAGGCGAACTTAGGTTCGCGTGATGCGTTAAGAATGCCCCAGTAAGGTCCAACGCCACCTTCGAAAAACTTCCAAGGCTGATCGATCGCTTCGACGATGTTGTAGTCCATTCCGACGGCTTCGGCGCGCGTCACGAAGTTACGCAGGACGGAGGCCTGCTCGAAGGGGCCGGGGAAGGCGTTCTTGAGATTGTAGCCGGCGCTCGGCCAGCCGAATTCGGCGATCACCACCCGCTTGCCGGGAAAGGTGTCGCGCAACAGGCCGTAGATATACATGGCCTGGTCGACGGCCTGCTTGTCAGTGAAGTTTTCCCAGTACGGCAGAATGTGTGCGGCAATGAAGTCTACCGACGATGCCAGCGAGGGGCGGCCTTCCCTGGCAGCCAGTTCGAGGTCGTCGCGCCAGATGTTCCAGATTTCACCAGTGGTCACTGGAACATTCGTCTGCCTTTTGACACGTTGGATTAACTCGATCAGGTCAGCGGCCTTCTGCTCGCCGCGATAGATGGTTTCGTTGCCGACCACGATGCCGATGACGTTGCTGTTTCGTTTGGCGAGTTCGAGGGCGGCGGCGATCTCGCGTTCGTTTCGCTCGGCGTTCTTGTCGATCCAGGCGCCGACGGTGACCTTGAGACCGAATTCATTGGCGATGGCGGGAACGAGTTCAACGCCGCCCGTCGACGAATACAGGCGGATCGCCTTGGTCAGCGGAACCAGCTTTTTCAGGTCGGCGCGAATCTTCTCGGCGCTCGGAATGTTGTCGACGTCCGGGTGTCCGGTTCCCTCGAACGGGGCGTAGGACACGCTCGGCAACATTCCGTTGAAGTCGGGGGCTTTCTGCTCATCCCTCAGCAAGCCCCAGATGGCCGCGTGGATAGCAGTAACGCAGAACAGGACAGCAACGATGGCGCGCATCAAGGAAAACCATACGGGGCCAAACGGGCAGGATCGCGAACCTGTCCCCTCGGTTCGGCAGCGTGTGTGGCAGCTTATCTATGCTGCGCGGCTTAACAACTCATATGGCGACATGGCCTTTTGAGGGCGTAGCCGAAACCGAATGAATACCCAATGAATAGGGGATCGGTTCGTTCCTGTTTCGCAAGCGCTGTGGTGCTTACTTGGCAGGTGCGGCCGGAGCTGGCGCAGCCGCAGGTGCTGGCGGTGTCGCTGCCGCAGCAGGGGCCGCCGGTGGTGGCGACGCAGCGGCTGCTTGTGGCTGGGAGGCAGGGTTGATCCAGCAGGCGTGAACCCGGCCGGTCAGGGTTTCGGCGACCTTGGGGTCGATGGTCGCGCCAAACCGCACCACACAGCGGAAGGTGGCCTGGATGTGGCCGCCGGGGCAGCCGAAGCGCTCGTAGAGGTCAAGATGGCGGAACGCCGTATCGAGGTCGTCGCGCCACATCAGGCTGACCACGCGGCGGCCAAGCCAGACGCATTCCGGGTTTCCGGCGGGGCCGTTGATCGCCTGGGCCGCCTCGACGAACTCGTCGGCCTTACGCTTGCTTTCCTTGGCGGCGTCCGCTGGAGCCGCCTGTTTGGGGGCCGTGTCCTGGGCCCGGAGGTCACCGCTTTGAGCGATTGCGGCTCCGATCCCGACAAATAAAGCGATGGCCGGAACGGCTACTCGCTGAAAAACCGCAACTCGAAACCCGGTACGAACCCGAAGCATGAAATCCCCGATTGATGGCGTGCAGACGGCCGCGCGCCGCGCCCACACAGATGCCCTGCTAATGCGGCAGAAGATTGCCTCTACCGCAACTGCCTGATTCACATGAAGGACATTTACGTTTTTGTCCAGCAAGGCGGAAGTTTGATGCGCTCTTGGTAAGGGTGTGCGACGAGAAGATCGGGGGCAGCCACGCGCAGGGGTCTTGGCAGACCGGCGGCGACCGGTTATCGACGTGCCTCCCTGGAGGACGGAACCCATTTCCCTTCGTACGCCGCTGGCCCTTCTGGTCATATCCCTGAGCGCTATTGCCGCAGTTTGGTGGTGGTTAGCCACGCCGATCGTATTGGCGCGCGCGCCGATCGACCCTGCGGCGAAGCTTGAATGCGTGTCCTACGCGCCGTTCCGCGGGGGGCAAAACCCGCTCCAGCCCGGACTGGTGATCGCGCCGGAGCAAATGGCGCAGGATCTGGCCCAACTGGCCAAGGTGACCGATTGCGTCCGTACCTATTCGGTCGGCAATGGTCTTGAGCGGGTTCCGGAGCTTGCCCAAAAAGCCGGGCTCAAGGTGATGCTCGGGATCTGGATCGGCACCAACCGCATCGACAACCGCGCGCAGATGGAAACCGCCATCGGGCTCGCCAAGCAATACCCCGGCGTTATCAGTGCGGTTATCGTCGGTAATGAGGTGCTTCTGCGCGGTGAGATGACCGCAGCCGACCTGACGGCGAATATTCGCTACGTCAAATCGAAAGTCGGCGCTCTCCAGGTCACCTATGCCGATGTGTGGGAATTCTGGCTCAAGAACCGCGACGTCTACGACGCCGTCGACTTCGTCACGATTCACATCCTTCCGTATTGGGAAGACTTCCCGATTCGCGCGCGCTATGCGGCGAACCACGTCGACACGATCCGCAAGCGGATGGCGGTTGCATTTCCGAACAAGGAAATCCTGATCGGCGAAACCGGCTGGCCAAGCGCGGGCCGCATGCGTGAAGGCGCGCTGCCGTCGCGGGCCAATCAAGCCCGGGTGGTGTCCGAAATCCTCCAGCTTGCCCGTCAGGAGAAATTCCGGGTCAATCTGATCGAGGCCTATGACCAGCCCTGGAAGCGGATGTGGGAAGGCACTGTGGGAGGCCATTGGGGCCTGTTCGACGCCGACGGCGCCCGCGACCTGAAATACCCTGCGGGCGAACCGATCACCAATTTCCCGCGCGCAAAGATCTATGCCGGCGCCGGCATGATTTTCTCGGTGCTTGTGTTTGGCGTGGCACTGCTGACTCTGCGCCGCAGGCCCTGGTCGCCGCACTTGAGTTCGTGGCTCACTGTCGGGATCTGCGCCACGGCCGGCGGTGCGCTTCTCGGTGTGGCGTACGACAAGCTGATCGTCGAAAGCCTCGGTATCGGCGGCTGGACCGTCGGCATCCTGCTGTTCGGTGCTGCAGTGCTATCGCCGCTGGTCGTCGCCAACACCGTGATGTACGGACGCAGTCTTCCGACATTCATGGAACTTATCGGGCCGCGAGAGTACCGCACGAGCTCACGCATGCAGACCATTCTCGGAATCGTGCTGCTGATCACGACGGTGCTGGCTACCCAGACCGCGCTCGGTTTCGTGTTCGATCCGCGCTACCGCGACTTCCAGTTCGCGGCATTGACCATGGCCGTTGTGCCGTTCGTACTGCTGACCGCGCTCAACAGGCCGGCAAAAGGCACGCGCCCGATTGCCGAATCCGTCTTTGCGGGCGCTCTCGCGCTCTCGGCAGTCTACATCGGGTTCAACGAAGGGCCGGCGAACTGGCAGTCGCTATGGACCTGCGGATTGTATCTGCTTCTGGCGCTTACGCTGTCGCGGGCGCGGGTCGCGCAAACCCAAGAATAAGCAGCGCGATCGCGACACCCGACAGGCCGATATTGTAGAGCACGATCCCGAAACATACGGCGATCAGCCCGGCGGTGAGGGTGACGATCGACGGCCGGATGAAGTGCAGGATCGCGATGACCAGCGCGGCTATTCCGAACACATAGTTCTTGAACAGATAGGTCATCGTCAGTCGAGTTTTACACAGCAAGGTTTGCAGACCGGCCTCGCATTCGAGCCGAACCTGCGCAAATTCGATGGCCATGTAACGCAGATAGAGTGCGTATCCGATGGTGAGAAATCCCACGATCAGAATCCATTGCACCTGATAGGGGGTCAGTCTGAACGGCTCTTTTTTCATGCGCAGAATATGGTTCGGAACGGATTGCGACACAACCCGGATGGCACAAAAGTTGAGCGGTTATTTGTTACCGAAGAAGGAACTGAAGGCCGACGTCTTGGGCCGTTCTTCAACTGGCTCGCTGCGCTGTTTGCTCCGACGCTTCGAGCGATAACCTTGGCCTTCAGGCTTCTTTGCCTCCGGCTGCTTCTCGCTGATCATGCTGAGCCGCTGGCCTTCATACACCGAGGTCTCGCAGGCGCGGTTGCTCTCGGTGAGCACGCCCGCACAGACCTTCGCAGCTTCAGCCGCATCTGACAGCGGTCCGGCAACAAGCCGCAATTGCATTCCCAAGCCGTCGTGACGTTCCTTGACCACGATGATCGGTTGCAGCGATGCGAGCTGCTGTAAATTGCCCTTGGTCACACCGCGCCAAAGTGCGCGAAGACCTTCGATCGAATTGGCGCCGCCGAGATCGACGCCGAACTCCGTCTTGCGCACTATAGTTGCTGACGGCATCTCAACCGGTGCAGGGTTTTGCGGGGCGATAGCCGCGGTCACGGTCGGAGCGGGAGGTTGATCGGTCGCGGACGTCTCGGCTTTCTGCTCGGCCGGTTTGGCGGGCGGAGATGGTGATGCCGGCGCAGTGGCGACCGGTGCGATCTTTGGAAGCTGCGCCACGGGTTCGGCTTTCGCCTCGGCTGGTTTGACGGGTCCGATGGGATCAGCCTCAGCGGCGGGTGGAAGAACTGCCTGCGCAGGGGCCGCCGCCGCTGGTGACGCCGCAGGCGGTGAAGCCGGGGCAGGCCTCGCCAGCGCACCAGTCACTGAGTCCAGCCCCTGCTCAAGCACGGTCACGCGCGCGTACAGGCGGTCGCGATCGCCGTTGAGCGTATCGACGGCCGCAGCCAATTCACGCGCCTTGTTCTGGCTTTCCTTTGCGATCCACTGAACCTGCTGGGATTGTCGCGCAAGTTCGGCAGATGCCAATTGATCGCGGTTAATCGCTGCCGGTGACCGCGTCGCGAGGATCGCAACGATCAGCGCTCCGACCGTGCCGACGCCCCAGGACGCCAGACGCCACATCGAACGCCCGTCGAGTTCATCCTCCTCCGCGAGAAAACGATTGATCCAGCCGGCACCGTCATCCTCCGTCAAATCGTCACGAAATTGGTTACGATCCTTGGCCATGCGACTGTCGGGCCCTCCCGCGGCCCTGCGAATCATTGCGTAAAGATTAACAGAAGCTGGGGTCTATGCGCGCGGCGGGAATGTCCAAAACGCTTTTGTCCCTCGGCGCTCTCGGGTAAGACGGCCCCGGCGCGCCTTCGCGTGCGGTATAGGGAAAACGCATGTCTGGCAGAACAACCCTCACGATCGTACTTGCAGCGGGCGAGGGCACGCGCATGCGTTCCCGCCTGCCGAAGGTGCTGCATCCGATCGCGGGGCGGCCGTTGATCGCCCATGTGCTTGAGGCCGCGCCCAGCGGCAAGAACGATACGATTGCGGTCGTGGTCGGCCCAGATCATCAGGCGGTAGTCGATGAGATCAAGCGGTCGCGCCCCGACGCCAAAACCTTCGTACAGCGGGAGCGTCTCGGTACTGCACATGCCGTGCTGGCGGCACGCGAAGCCATTGCCGATGGGGCGGACGATATTCTGGTCGCTTTCGGCGACACGCCGCTGATCGATGCTGCGACGTTTGAGCGATTGCGGACCGCGTTGAAAGACGGTGCGGCGCTGGCGGTGCTGGGTTTCCGCGCCGCCGACCCCACCGGTTACGGGCGGTTGCTGGTGGAAGGCGGACAACTGGTTGCGATCCGCGAGCAGGCCGATGCCAGTGAGGCCGAGCGCGCCGTCACGCTGTGCAACGCAGGCGTCATGGCATTTGCGGGCAGTACTGCGCTGAAGATTCTTGACCGCATCGGCAATGGCAATAGCAAGGGCGAGTATTATCTGACGGATGCGGTGACGATCGTGCGGGAGCTTGGTCTGCGCGCCGCCGTGATCGAAACCGGTGAGGACGAAGTGCGCGGAATCAACACCAAGGCCCAGCTCGCCGAAGCGGAGCAGGTGATGCAGCAACGGCTGCGGCAGGCGGCGCTGGATGCCGGCGTCACCCTCATCGCGCCTGAAACAGTTTTCCTGTCAGCGGATACGACGTTCGGCAAGGACGTAACTATCGAGCCGTTCGTGGTGTTTGGTGCGGGCGTCTCGATCGACGATGGCGCGGTAATCCATTCGTTCTCAAACATCGTCGGCGCGCGTATCGGCAAGAACGCATCCATCGGTCCTTATGCGCGGCTGCGGCCTGGCACGGTATTGGGCGAGGGCGTCCGTATTGGCAACTTCGTCGAGACCAAGGCCGCCGACCTCGAGGCTGGGGTCAAGGTCAATCACCTGACCTATATCGGCGACACCCATATCGGCGAGAACGCCAACATCGGCGCAGGCACCATTACCTGCAACTACGATGGCTTCGACAAGCACCGTACCGAGATCGGCGCCGGGGCTTTTGTCGGCTCGAATTCGTCGCTTGTGGCGCCGGTCAAGATCGGCGCGGGTGCCTTTATCGGATCTGGCTCCGTCATCACCCGCGACGTGCCGGACGATTCGCTGGCCATTGAGCGCAGCGATCAGACCGTTCGCGAAGGCTGGGTAAAGCGCTTCCGCGACATGAAAATGCTCAATCGGAAGCCCAAAAGTCAGAAGTAAGGCACTACGTCCTACCTTACTGGTTTCGTTAACGGTTTACCCTGTCTCAATCCGCAACAATTGTTGAGGCGGGATTGTGTTATTCCTCGGTACATAAGGCCGCATCAGGGCGGGCTGGAGACATCGAACCGCATGTGCGGAATTGTAGGAATTCTCGGACGGGGACCGGTCGCTGAGCAACTGGTCGACTCTCTCAAGCGGCTGGAATATCGCGGATACGACTCCGCAGGCGTCGCCACGCTGGAAGGCGTGCTGCTCGATCGCCGCCGCGCCAAGGGCAAGCTGAAAAATCTCGAAGCGGTTTTGAAGTCCTCGCCGCTGGCGGGGCATATAGGCATCGGACATACGCGCTGGGCCACGCACGGCAAGCCGACCGAGAACAACGCGCATCCACATGCGACCGACAATGTCGCCGTGGTTCACAACGGCATCATCGAAAATTTCCGGGACCTGCGCACGCAGCTCGAAGCGCAGGGCGCAAAGTTTTCCAGCGAGACCGATACCGAGGTCGTCGCACATCTCGTCAATTCGTATCTCGCCAAAGGCCTGTCGCCGGCTGACGCCGTGAAGGCGACGCTTCCGCAATTGCATGGTGCGTTCGCGCTGGCTTTCATCTTCAAGGGCGAAGAAAACCTGATGATCGGCGCGCGCAAGGGCTCGCCGCTCGCGGTTGGCTACGGCGACGGCGAGATGTATCTCGGCTCCGACGCCATTGCGCTCGGGCCGTTCACCGACACCATCAGCTATCTCGATGACGGCGACTGGGTCGTTCTCTCCCGCGCCGATGCGACCGTGTACGACGACAAGAACGCCGTGGTCGAACGCGAGATCGTCAAGCACAACACTGCATCCGCCCTGGTGGATAAGGCGAACTACCGCCACTTCATGGCGAAGGAAATCCACGAGCAGCCCGAAGTCGTCGGCCACACGCTGGCGCACTATGTCGACATGGCCACCGAGAAGGTGGCTATGCCGGTCAAGCTGCCGTTCGACTTCAAAGACATTCAGCGCGTGTCGATTACAGCCTGCGGCACCGCAAGCTATGCGGGCTTCGTTGCGAAGTACTGGTTTGAGCGCCTCGCGCGGCTGCCGGTCGAACTCGACGTCGCCTCGGAGTTTCGTTACCGCGAAGCGCCGCTGCGCAAGGGCGATCTTGCGATCTTCATTTCGCAATCCGGCGAAACCGCCGACACGCTGGCTGCGCTGCGCTACGCCAAGTCGCAGGGCCTTCACACCATCTCGATCGTCAACGTGCCGACGTCGACCATCGCGCGCGAAAGCGAGACCGCGCTGCCGACGCTGGCCGGACCTGAAATCGGTGTTGCCTCAACCAAGGCCTTTACGTGCCAGCTTGCCGCGCTTGCGTCGTTGGTGATCGCGGCGGGCAGGGCGCGCGGCGAACTCTCCGAGACCGATGAGACCAAGCTGGTTCATGCACTGATCGAAGTGCCGCGCCTGATGACGCAGGCGCTGGCGCTTGAACCGCAGATCGAAAAACTCGCCCGCGACATCGCCAAGAGCCAGGACGTGCTGTATCTCGGCCGCGGCACCAACTATCCGCTCGCGCTGGAAGGCGCGCTCAAGCTCAAGGAAATTTCCTACATTCACGCCGAAGGCTACGCCGCCGGCGAACTCAAGCACGGCCCGATTGCGCTGATCGACGAGAAGATGCCCGTGGTCGTGATCGCGCCTTACGATCGCGTGTTCGAGAAGACGGTCTCGAACATGCAGGAGGTCGCGGCGCGGGGGGGCCGGATCATCCTCATGACCGACGCGAAGGGGGCCAAGGAAGCCACCGTCGACTCGCTGGTCACGATTATCCTGCCCGACATGCCGGCCACGGTAACGCCGATGGTGTACGCGGTCCCGGTGCAGTTGCTGGCCTATCATACGGCCGTGGTAATGGGCACCGACGTCGACCAGCCGCGGAACCTCGCCAAATCTGTGACGGTTGAGTAAGGCGCGGGCAGACAAACGGTCGCAGCGCGGGCCGTTCGCGCCCGGAAAAGTCTGATACAGTGGTGTCGCAATGATTTGCGATGGTGTTCCCCGCGCGTATTCCGCAAAAGTGGGCACCGGTTTTGCGATCAGAATACGCGCCGTTTTAGCGTTTTCGCTTGAGGATGATTTGGCTCGCCGATGAATGAGACCACGCCCAACATGATCCCGGGAGGTGTCCCGCCCGTGCCGCCGCCGGATGTGCCGCGCGGCGCGATGGCGCGGCTGCGCCGCTATTTCCTCACCGGCCTGATCATCGCCGGTCCGATCGCGATTACGATCTATCTGATCTGGTGGTTCGTGACCTGGGTCGATGGGATCGTGCGGCCGTTCGTGCCCATCGCCTATCGTCCGGAGACCTATCTGCCGTTCGGCCTGCCGGGCTATGGACTGATCGTTGCATTCTTTGCGCTGACGATGCTGGGATTCTTCGCGGCAAACCTGATTGGACGAACGCTCGTTGATTTCGGTGAAAACCTGCTCGGCCGGATGCCGGTCGTGCGCGCGATTTATCGCGGCCTCAAGCAGGTGTTCGAGACGCTGTTCTCCGGCAACGGATCGAGTTTCCGCAAGGTCGGTCTGGTGGAGTTTCCGTCGCCGGGCATGTGGTCGATCGTGCTGATCTCCCAGCCGCCGAGCACGGAGATCGCAACGAAGCTTCCGCAGAACGACGAGTTCATCTCGGTGTTTCTGCCATGTGCGCCGAACCCGACGACCGGATTCTTCTTCTATGTTCCGAAGTCGAAGCTTATCGAAGTCGATATGAGCACCGACGCCGCCGCGACATTGATCATGTCGGCGGGTGTGGTGCAGCCGGGCAGCGACGTGCAGAAGAAGGTCAATGCGCTGGCCGAGATGGCCAATGCCGCGCGCGTCGCGACCGCGTCGCAAACGCCTGCGAAGGTGGATTAGGTATGTCTAACGGACTGGCATAAATGTTGGTGGCAGTTCGGGCCGGTGCTAAGTGGGTTTCCTTGAGGTTTAGAGCATTCTTTCTAGCTCTCTACAGAACCGTTCGAGCATCGGCCGAACGAGTGATGTCAGAGGACAAGAATTTTCAGCGAATTGAACTCACGGACTCGGATTACGATCTTTGTCTCAATTTTCCTCGTCCAAGATTTCAGTTGAATAGCAGACTGGGAGAGGTGACAACGGTTGACCTTTCTCTCGAAGAAGCACGTGCTCTTTTCGGTTTCATTGCCTATGCCTGCGAAAAACAAAACATTTTTAGAGCTAAAATCGGCCATATGTCGGTAAGGATAAATGCCCAACCGAATCCCAAACACCCAGACAGGCTTAGAGTAAGATTTGGCCAGCCCCTCGGTTTGTGGACTGATTTGAGTCGCCAGCGAGTGATGGCTGCGCACGAGGAGTTTTCTACCATCTTTGGTGAGACATCGACGAGGCTTGACGATGGAAATTTCGACGACTCGTAGCTTCGTGGCGAAGGCATCCGAGACGCCTGACCTGGCAAGATGGACTGGCTTCGCGTCATTCGGGCAGCAAGCAACAAGTAACAGGCAGATCGATACCCATGCGCGCCATTACAACGCGATCGCTTGTCTGGACGGTCGTTCTGATCAGCGTTGTTGTGACGGCCGTGACCGAACTCCGGATCGCAGGACATGGCAGCGTGTCGCTGTCGGCCATCGCGGCTTACGCGGCGTTTTTCGTGAACATTGCATGTTCGGGTCTGGGATTCCGCACCCCGGAGTGGCGGTGGTGGGTCGCGAATTTCGCATTGAGCATACTGACCATGACCATGATCGGTGCTCCCACGATTCCAAGCGCACTGTGGACGGCGGGGCGCGTCTTTGTCGCCAGGCATTTGGCGTAATCAGCCCGCCCCGATCAGCGGCAACGCCTCGTCGCGTTCATACAGATAGAGCAGGCAGCGCAGCGCTTCGCCGCGCTCGCCCTTGAGCTTCGGGTTGTCCTGCATGATGCGCACGGCTTCGTCGCGGGCCTGCGCGATCAGTTGCGCATGGACCTCGGGCCGGGCGATGCGATAGCCGGGCAGGCCGCTCTGGCGGGTGCCGAGCACTTCGCCTTCGCCGCGCAGGCGCAAGTCTTCCTCCGCGATGCGGAAGCCATCCGTGGTTTCGCGGATGACTTTCAGTCGTGCGGTCGACATTTCGGTGAGCGGCTCGCTATAGAGCAGCAGACAGGTGGAGGCTTCGGAACCGCGGCCGATGCGCCCGCGCAACTGATGCAACTGTGCCAGACCGAAGCGTTCGGCGTTCTCGATCACCATGATGGTGGCGGCGGGGACATCGACGCCGACTTCAACCACGGTCGTCGCCACCAGAAGCTGAATTTCGCCGGCAGCGAACTGCGCCATGACGCGATCTTTCTCCGTGCCCTTCATCTGGCCGTGGACGAGGCCGACACGATCACCGAACCGCTTTTGCAGGATTTCGAACCGTTTCGTTGCGTTGGTCAGGTGCTCGATGCCCTCGGCCTCTGACTCCTCGACCAGCGGGCAGATCCAGTAGACCAGCTTGCCGCCGTCGATGGCGCGGCCGATGCCGTCGACAATCTCTCCGATGCGGCTGTTGGGCACAGCGCGGGTGTCGATCGGCTGGCGGCCTGCGGGCTTCTCGCGCAATTCAGAGATGTCCATGTCGCCGAAGTAAGTGAGAACCAGCGTCCGCGGGATCGGCGTGGCGCTCAGCACCAGCACATCGACCGCGTCACCTTTCTCGGTCAGCGCCAGGCGCTCACGCACGCCGAAGCGGTGTTGTTCATCGACGACGGCGAGCGCCAGCGCCTTGAAGATCACGTCGTCCTGGATCAGCGCATGGGTGCCGACCAGCAGATCGATTTCGCCGTCCGCGAGTCCTGCAATGATTTCGCGCCGCTCCTTGCCTTTCTCCCGGCCGGTGAGAATGGCGACGCGCATTCCGGCGCGCTCCGCCAATGGCGCGATGGTCTTGATGTGCTGGCGCGCGAGAATTTCGGTCGGCGCCATCAGCGCCGCCTGCTTGCCGGTCTCGGCGACGGCGGCAGCGGCGAGCAGCGCCACAACAGTTTTGCCTGAGCCGACGTCGCCTTGCAGCAGGCGCAGCATGCGGATCGGCTGGTTGAGGTCGCTGGCAATGGCCTTTGCCGCCTCCTGCTGCGAATTGGTCAGCGCATAGGGCAGGGCATCGATGATCTTGTGCCGCAGATTCCCGTCGCCGGCGTTGCGCACACCGGCAGGACGGCGAAGCTGCGCGCGCACCAGCGCCAGCGCCAGTTGTCCCGCGAGCAACTCATCGAAAGCGAGCCGTGACCAGAACTGATTTTGCGGCAGGATGTCGGTGAGTTCGGCCGGTTCATGGACATGGTGCAGCGAGACACTCAGCGGCGGAAACTTGCAGCGCCGCAGCACCTCGGGGCTGATCCATTCCGGCAGCTCAGGCAGCTTTTGCAGCGCCTGCGCCATGGCGCGGCGAATCGAGCCGATGGCGAGGCCTTCGGTCAGCGGATACACCGTGTCGATCTGCGGCAGCTTGGCCAGACCTTCCTCGTCGACCACGCGGTCGGGATGCACGATCTGCAGCGTGCCGTCGAACATCTGTGCGGTGCCGGAGACGAAGCGCTTCTCGCCCTTCGGCAGCAGCTTTTCGATATACTCGGGTTTGGCGCGAAAGTAGGTCAGCACCACATCGCCGGTCTCGTCGCTGGCGTAGACCAGATGCGGCGCGCGCGAGCGGCCGGGAGGCGCCGGCCGGTGACGGTCGATGGTGACTTCCAGCGTCACCACGGTCCCCGGAACAGCCTCGGCGATCGTCGGCCGCGTGCGGCGGTCGATCACATTTGTCGGCAGATGCAGCAGCAGATCCACCAGCCGCGGCGTCTCGCTGCGGTCAAGCAGATAGCGAAACAGCTTGTCCTGCTTCGGCCCCACGCCTGTGAGGCTCGTGACGGGTGCGAACAGGGGATTGAGCAGGGACGGGCGCATCGCTGACCTAAGGTGATCGGTTCGGCCGAATCGCCACCCTTCGTCATTGCGAGCGAAGCGAAGCAATCCAGACTCCTTTGTATTATACATAAAGAACTGGATTGCTTCGTCGCTTCGCTCCTCGCAATGACGGCAGAGCGCGCGCCATGACGTGCAGGCACGGCATGCGTGCACAGGAAGTTACTGACAGCCCCATTTCCGGCAGCTATATCAGCCTCCCCGGCACCGTCCGGGCTTTTTGCGTTGGAGAAGGTGACGGACATGACGGGAACGACACGATCGAGCGATGGCCTCGACGACCGGCGCAAGCGGCTGCTGTTTCGCTGCTGGCATCGCGGTACGCGCGAAATGGACATGATCCTCGGAAGCTTCGCCGACGCCGGGATTGCCGATCTGAGCGACGGGGACGTTGCCGATCTCGAACGTCTGATCGAGTTGCCCGATCCCGATCTGTATGCAGCATTCAGCGGCGGTAAGCCGCTCCCGCCGGATTATGCCAACGGCATCTTCGTGCGCATCAAGCAATTCCTCGACGCAGGCCAGCGCACATGAAGTCGCCGACGCGGTCGCCCGCGCAACTGCTCCGCGCCGGCCATGCGCTGACGCTGTCGAACGTCGCCGAGGGCGCAGAGGCGCTGGTCGTATCGGACATGGCGCGCGCGGTCGCGGCAAAGCCGAATCCGCCTGCGATCAGTCTTGCCGTGGTCTGCCGCGACGGCCCGCGCATGGCGCAGTTGGCGCGCGCGCTGGAATTCTTTGCGCCCGACCTGCCGGTGATGCAGTTTCCGGCATGGGACTGCCAGCCTTATGACCGCGTCTCGCCGCATGGCGGTATTCTGGCGCAGCGCCTGACGACACTGGCACGGCTGTCGCGCCTTCAGGGCAGCGAGAAGCCGCTGATCGTACTGACAACGGTGAATGCCATCGTCCAGCGCGTCCCCGCACGCGATGTGGTGGCGGCGCAGGCGCTGTCTGTTGCGCCGGGACATCGCGTTCCGATGAACAACATCGCGGCGTGGCTCGAGCACAACGGCTACAACCGTGTCTCGACCGTGCGCGAGCCGGGTGAATATGCCGTTCGCGGCGGCATCCTCGATCTGTTTCCGGCGGGGCTCGACCAGCCGGTACGGTTCGATTTCTTCGGCGACACGCTGGAATCGATCCGCACCTTCGATGCGGAATCCCAGCGCACGCTGCTCGACATGCGCGGGCTTGATCTGGTGCCGGTGTCGGAATTCCAGCTGGTGACGGAAACGATCAAGCGTTTTCGCATGGGCTATGTGGCGCAGTTTGGTGCGCCGGATCGTGATGACATGCTTTATGAAGCCGTCAGCGAGGGCCGCAAGCATCCCGGCATGGAGCACTGGCTGCCGCTGTTCCAGGAGCGGATGGACACGCTGTTCGATTATCTCGGCGCAGCGCCCATCGTGATGGAGCCGCTGGCCGAAGATGCCGCGCGCGAACGTTTCACCCAGATCAACGACTATTACGAGGCACGGCGCGAGGCGATGGATACTCCGGGCGGCGGGGCGATCTACAAGCCGCTGCCGCCGGATCGGCTCTATCTCGGCGAGGCGGAGTGGACTTCACTGCTCGGCGACAGTTCGCTGGCGCGGTTGACCCCGTTCGCCCTGCCAGAAGGCGAGGGCATTATCGATGTCGACGCGCGGCAGGGGCGCGACTTCGCGCCGGAGCGCGGTGACACCAAGGTCAACGTGTTCGAAAGCGTGGTCGCGCATATCAACGGCTTACAGGCCGCTCGCAAGAAAGTCGTCGTCGCGCTGTGGTCCGAGGGCTCGCGCGACCGCATGGCGAGCATGCTCAAGGATCACAAGCTGCTCAACACCACCAGCGTCAACACCTGGCGCGCGGTGCAGGCGACGCCGCGCAACGAGACCATGCTGGCGGTGATCGGCCTCGAATCCGGTTTCGAGACCGAGACCGTCGCACTCATCACCGAGCAGGATATTCTTGGCGATCGCCTGGTGCGTCCGCGCAAGGCCAGCCGCAAGCTCGATAACTTCATTTCGGAAGTGACGTCGCTGGCGACCGGCGACATCGTTGTCCACGTTGAGCACGGCATCGGACGTTTCGTCGGCTTGCAGACGTTGCAGGTGGGCGGCGCGCCGCACGACTGCCTCGAACTGCACTACGCCAACGAGACCAAGCTGTTTCTCCCGGTCGAGAACATCGAACTGCTGTCGCGCTACGGCTCCGACCAGACCAACGTCGAACTGGACAAACTCGGCGGCGGCGGATGGCAGGCGCGGAAGGCCAAGCTCAAGAACCGTATCCGCGAGATCGCGGGCGAGTTGATCAAGATCGCCGCCGAGCGTCATGTCCATGAGGCGCCGAAATTTCCGGTCCATCAGGGCACCTACGACGAATTCTGCGCACGGTTTCCGTATGAGGAGACCGAGGACCAGCTCGGCGCGATTAATTCCGCGCTGCACGACCTCGACCTCGGGCGTCCGATGGACCGCCTGATCTGCGGCGATGTCGGTTTCGGCAAAACGGAAGTCGCGCTGCGCGCGGCGTTCGCCGTGGTGCTGGACGGCAAGCAGGTCGCCGTCGTGGTGCCGACCACGTTGCTCGCGCGTCAACATACGAAAACTTTTACCGAACGCTTCAAGGGTTTCCCCGTGAACGTGGCGCAGGCCTCGCGACTTGTTGCGCCGAAGCAGATGACACAGGTCAAGAAGGATCTCACCGACGGCAAGATCGACATTATCGTCGGCACCCACGCGCTGCTGGGCAAGAGCATCAAGTTCAAGGACCTTGGCCTCTTGATCGTGGACGAGGAACAGCACTTCGGCGTCTCCCACAAGGAACGGCTGAAGCAGTTGCGCGCCGAAGTTCACGTGTTGACGCTCTCCGCGACCCCGATTCCGCGCACGCTGCAACTCGCGCTGACCGGCGTGCGCGAGCTGTCGATCATTGCGTCGCCGCCGGTCGATCGTCTCGCGGTGCGCACCTTCGTCGCGCCGCATGATCCGTTGATGATCCGCGAGGCACTGCTGCGCGAGCGGTATCGCGGCGGTCAGGCGTTTTATGTCGTCCCGCGCATCGAGTATCTCGCGGAGGTGAAGGACTTCCTCGACAAGCATGTGCCGGAAATGAAGGTTGCGGTCGCGCACGGCCAGATGCCGCCGACGGTGATCGAGGACATCATGTCCGCGTTCTACGACGGCAAGTACGACGTGCTGCTCTCGACCACGATCGTCGAGTCCGGCCTCGACATTCCATCCGCGAATACTCTTATTGTTCATCGCGCCGACATGTTCGGTCTTGCCCAGCTTTATCAGTTGCGCGGCCGCGTCGGCCGCTCCAAGCTGCGCGCCTATGCGCTGTTCACGCTGCCGTCCACGCACAAGATCACCGCGCAGGCAGAACGCCGCCTCAAGGTGCTTCAGTCGCTGGACAACCTCGGTGCAGGCTTCCAGTTGGCGTCACACGATCTCGACATTCGCGGCGCGGGCAATCTGCTCGGCGAAGAACAGTCTGGCCACATCAAGGAAGTCGGCTTCGAGCTGTATCAGTCGATGCTGGAAGAGGCGATCCTGTCGCTCAAGGCGGGCATCTCCGAGCCCGTCGCGGACCGCTGGTCGCCGCAGATCACGCTCGGCATGCCGGTGCTCATTCCCGAAGACTATGTCGCGGATCTTTCGATCCGGCTGTCGTTGTATCGCCGCCTTGCGGATCTCGACACCGACGACGCGATCGAAAACTTCGGCGCGGAGTTGCGCGACCGCTTCGGCCCGCTGCCGGATGAGGTACGCTGGCTGTTCAAGATCGCGGCGATCAAGGCTTATTGCCGCCGCGCCAACATCGAGAAGGTCGATGCCGGGCCGAAGGGCGCGGTCATCACCTTCCGCGACAACTCATTTGCGCACCCGGACCGGCTTATGTTCTTCATCAGCCGCCATGGCAAGGCCGCCAAGGTCCGCCCGGACATGAAGGTGGTGTTCTTCCAGGAATGGGAGACGGCGGAGGAACGCGTCGAGGGCACGACCACGATCCTGCGCGATCTCGCCAATCTGGCCGAAGGCAAGAAGGCGGCGTAGACGGTTCCCGCGCAAACCTCAACAAATCGATTTGTCATCACCGGGCTTGACCCGGTGATCCATTGGACATCGAAGACATTTCATGGAGATGGATTGCCGGTCAAGCCCGGCAATGACACGCTACGAATGTTGTAAGTTGACGGCCAATCAGCAGAACCATCACGAAGCCGCCCGATGCGCTTCGGTCTGTAACCGCCGGAGAATCGCAGCCGCCGTGTCACCGGGCATCAGTGTCGCCAGCGTGACCTGCGGATCGAGCCGCTGGTCGCGCTTGGTGCTGTACATGGTGTGCTTCAAAACGCTGGTCAGCCGCCGCGCGATGGCATGTGCATTGCGCAGGTCGGTTTCGGCGAACACGACAACGATTGCACCTTCTTCATCCAGCGTTGCGAAATCCATCCGCCGCATCAGCCGGCTGAGAATGCGCGCCGCATCGAGGCGCATACGTTCTGAAATCGAGCCTTGCACAAACGAGATGCGGGCGACTGACAGTCCCGCGCCGCGCGTCTGGGTGTCGGTCACGGCGGTCTCGAAATCGCGGCTGAAGGCGTCCTCGTTCAGCAATCCCGTGCGCGGATCGAGCAGGCCGCCGACATCGATCGATTTCAGCGCGCGGGCGATGCGGGACTCGAACGCCTGCTGCCGGATCAGCGGAACGGCGTGGGCCGCGACGGTTTGCGGATCGCCGCTGGAGATTTCGAGATTGGGCAGATCGTAGCCCGTGGTCAGTCCCGATCCGCTTCCGACCAGAACCGGCAGATTGCGGAACCGGGAGTCTTCCGACAGCACAGTCAGGAAGGCGTCGAGCACGCGCAGGGTGAAACCGTCGCCGATGATGATGCCGTCAAGCTCGCGCGCATTGAGATGCTTGGCGGCGGCCTCGATGCTGAGCGCGCCGACGACACCCATCTGCTCACCGAGCGCGACCGACAGGGCAGGATAGCCCGCGCCACGTCCGATCAGGAGAACGGTCGCGTCGTCGATCGGGTCACTCGTCGGCATGCGGGTCGAGGTCGAACGGTCATTTGCCAGACGGCGCAGCAGCGTGACGTGCAGGGCGCGCACGCGCAATGCAGCGTTGAGCCGACTGACCAGCCGCTCGGCATTGCGGCCGGCCTGTGTGAACGGGAGAACATTTTGCGGCAACACTGTGCCGGGATCGATGGCTAGAACCGGCACGTAGGGATCGGCCTGCGCCGCCTGTTTTGCCAGATTGGCCAATGCGGCCTCGTGACCATCGAGGTCGGCGGCAAGCACGGCCGCCGGCCGCAGCCTTGCGATGGCGTCCGCTGCGTCAGCCCAGGAGACATCCACCAGCGGAAACGTCTTCACCTGCGCGATCGCGTCGGCGAGTGTCCGGCCTTCCCGATTTGAGACAGTGACGATCGGGCCTTGCTGCGACATGGTATTCGTGACTCACAGGAACCGTGTGGAACAGCCGAACGTCGGCAGCGCGCGAATCCTAGGCCGCGGCTGTTAATGGCAGGTCAATGCAATCGATGAAATGAGTGATTCAGGTTCCGCTGGAACGGTCGCGAAAGGCGTCCACCATGAGCGGATTAAGTCCCAATTCGCCAAGCGCTTCGCGCGCGCGGCGGTTGTCGCCAGCGCGTCCGGCAAGGCGGAAGCCGTTGAGTTGGTCAGGTAACGCGGTCAGCATCGCGCCCGCTGCGAGCCGTTTCGCCCACGACTCGAGATCCTGCGCCAGAAAACGATAACCGCCGACACCGACGATACCGACGGGCGGTGCAGTGATGCCGATGGCTCCCGTCGTCCGATCGAGATGCGCGGCGTATCCCGTATCGACATAGTCGGGAGCGGACGTCTCCACCAGAGACTCTCCCGGCGCTGGACGATAAGCGGCGACCGGCACCATCGGACCGCGCAGCGCGAGTGTCGCCTTTGGCGTGACGATGATCTCGCCGATGGCTTTCGAGCTTGCCGCACCGCGCGGGGCGCTGAACGATCCCGGCGTGATCGGCACCGGCGAGCCGTCGGCGAGACGCCGGGCGGCGAACAATCCGATCTCGCCGAACAGATAGACGTCAGTGAGCGTTGTGCCGGTATCCCGCCAGTCCTCGCTCGCCATCACGCGGTCCGGCGTGCGCCAGAGGCCGATCACGTTCCTGATCGCGACCTGAGGCCGCGCAAGTGTGCCGCTCTCCGCCAGCCGATGCGCGAGCAGAGCTGGTGCGATCAGCGTGTCATGATGCTCGTCGACGATCTGCTGTTCGAGAATCTGCAAATCCGCCGGGTGATGCAGCGCCAGCGATCCGCCGCTCAGAAGCCAGGTCACCACAGACGATACGCAACCGGCGAAGGACGCCGGAGCAATCGCGGACAACAGCCGCGCGCCTTGCGGCAGGCCGGCTTCAAGGAAAATCGCCAGACCGCCGGAGATGAGTTGAAGATGGTTGCGCGGGATCGCGCGAAATCCATCCGACGTGATGTCGAAAGTAATGACCGCCGGTCTGCGCGCATCCGGCGGCGCGGGCGGCAGCCAGCCATTCATGCCGCTCGTTGTGATTTCGAGGGACGTCATGCCCTCGGGCAGATCGTTGCCGAAGCCGAACACATGGCGGATCGAAAAAGCTTCTACTGCGGCGTTCAGAGCCAGTTCGGCATGATCAACGATCTCGATGCGGCTGACCCCGACGAGTGCCCGCGCTCCGATCCGGTTGAGCGCGCCGGTCAATTCCGACTGCCGCCAAAGCTGTGGCAGCAACGCCGCCACCAGACCGGCACGAAGCGCCGCCAGCACTGTCAACGCGAACTCGACGGTGTTCGGCATTTGCAGGGCGATAATCGAGCCCGGCGGCAACCCGGCTTCGACAAAGCGCGCTGCGATGGCGGAGACGGCCTGATCGGCTTGCGCGAAGGTCAATTTCTGCGGCTGGGTACCTGTGACGCGGTGCTTGTTCGGCGGGTCGATCAGCGCGACGGCGTCGGGCTGGCGCAGTACAGTGCGCCGAAACAGATCGTCGAGCGTCAGCGGCGCGCCGGACGAGGTCGCTGCTGAGGTCGGCGCGGTCTGCAAGGTCTCGCTCACTGCGTTACTGCATCAATCTTTGGCTTACGGCGTTTTCGTACCCGGCTTGTGCCACCACGTTTCCGGCAGATAGCCGGTGAGCGCGGTCGCCTTTGGCCGTTCTATCCGATTCCACCGTGCGAGCCATTGCTGCTGAACGTTATAAAGCGGGATAGCGTAGAAGCCCGAGATCAGCGCCCGGTCGAGTGCGCGGACGGCGGGGACGAAGCCGGATTGCTCGCGCGCCTCGAGCAGGGCGGCGATCATGGCGTCGACGGCCGGGGACTTCGCGCCCATGTAGTTGCGGGTGCCCTGATTATCGGCAGCGGCGCTGCCCCAGTAGAATGCCTGCTCGTTGCCCGGCGACAGCGACTGGTCCCAGCGGTTCTGGATCATGTCGAAGTCGAAGGCGAGGCGGCGCTGGTCGAACTGCACGCCGTCCACCGCGCGCACCGACACGTCGATCCCGGCGCGCTTGAGATCGCGGGAATAAGCGAGTGCAATGCGCTCCTGATCGCGCGTGGTGACCAGGATCTCGAACGTCAGCGGGTTCCGGCTGGCTTTCTGCCGCAGCACCGTTCCGTCGAGCTGGTATCCGGCCTGCGCCAGCAGGGCGAGTGCCGCACGCAGTGACGCTCGATCGCGGCCGGACGCGTCGGTGACCGGCAGGCGATAGCTGCCTTCCATGATGTCGGGGCGGATGCTTGCGGCATAGGGCGCAAGCAGCGTCTTCTCGCGCGCGTCCGCCGGGCGCGTGTAGGCGGACAGCTCGGAGCCTGCGAAGAAGCCGGCCGAGCGTCCGTACAGACCGAAGAAGTAATTGCGGTTGATCCACTCGAAATCGAACAGCAGCGTCAGCGCCTCGCGAACGCGGATGTCCGCAAACACCGGACGGCGCATGTTGAACACGAGGTATTCGGATGGCTGCGGCGTGCCCGGCTTGACGGTATCTCGCACCACTTCGCCGCTGCGGGCGGCAGCGAAGTCATAACCCTCGTGCCAGCGCAGCGGCTCATTCTCGATCCGGAAATCGTAGAGACCGCGCTTGAACGCCTCGAACGCGCCGTTGGCTTCGCGATAGTAGTCCAGCCGAACCTCGTCGAAATTCCACACGCCCCGGTTGATCGGCAGATCGCGGCCCCAATAGTCCGGGTTGCGCGTCATGATGACGCTCTGGCCAGCGCGGACGCCGGTGACACGGTAGGGGCCGGAGCCGATCAGGCCGGTGAGGGAGGTCTCCTCGAAGGTCGCGACATCGATTGCATGCTTCGGGAAGACCGGCATCAGGCCGAGGATCAGCGGCAGTTCGCGGTCGTTCGCGCCGCCGAAATCGAACCTCACGGTGCGCTCGTCCAGCGCCTCGGCTTTTTCGACCTTGGCGTAATACAGCCGGTGATTGGGACGGCCCTTGTCACGCATCAATTGCCACGAGAACAGCACGTCCGCCGCCAGCAACGGCTTGCCGTCGGAGAAGCGCGCCAGCGGATTCAGCCGGAACGTGACATAGGTCCGGTCGTTGTCGGTCTCGACGGTTTGCGCGAGCAGGCCGTACAACGTGAAAGGTTCGTCGTGGCCGCGCGCCAACAGGCTTTCGGTCACGTAGCCGCGGACCTGCTGGACCGCGATGCCTTTCACGATGAACGGATTGAGGCTGTCGAATGCGCCCAGGAGGCCAAAGATGACCCGTCCGCCCTTCGGCGCGTCGGGATTGACGTACGGCATGTGGGCGAAGTTCGCCGGCAGGGCCGGCGTACCGTGCATGGCGATGCCATTAGCCGGAACCGGCAGTTCCCGCTGGGCCGCAGGCTGAGCCTGGAGCTGTGTCGCGTTTAGTCCGACCCAGATCAGCACCGCACAGCGGAGTTTCCGCGCCCAGCTCTGAGGGCTGCGGCGCACCGCGGATGGCACCCGGTTTGATTCGGCTGACTTCACGCGAAAATTTACCACGTCCGGCCGTGATAATGCGGGTTGCAACCCGCAAATATCACTGTTGGCATTGATCTTTTCGTCCGCCGTTGTATTGAAGGCGGGCTATTCGAGGAAGGCTGCGGGCACTGTCACGTATCCGCCTCAATTGGCTCCGAGACAGCCGCCGAACAAACAGGCATCCGGGCCCCGAGCGGGAGCGGGCGTTAAGGTTCAGAAAGGGTTTTCCACAATGAATTTCCGTATCTTGGCCGCGCAGGCCTCGCCGCGCGGCCGGGTGTTCGCCGCTTTGACTGCCGGCGCCTTTTTGGCCGCTGCTACCATTTCCGGCACCCAGGCTCAGACACCCGCGCCAGCGCCTGGCGCGCCGGCTCCGAAGGCTGCTCCCGCGCCCAAGGCTGCGCCTAAGGCTGCGCCGAAAGCTCCGGCTCCTGCTGCCCAGCAGGCTCCCGCCAACGGCGCTCCGCAGCAGGCTCCTGCCGACCAGCAGGTGCAGTTGATCTATCAGCCCTGGACCAAGTTCTGCATGAAGGGTCAGGACGCCAACGCCAAGCAGGTGTGCTTCACCGGCAAGGACGGCCGCATCGAATCCGGCCAGCCTGTCGTCGCCGCCGTGATCATCGAGCCGGAAGGCGAGCCGAAGAAGCTGCTTCGCGTCACCCTGCCGCTCGGCATGCAGCTCGTGCACGGCACCCGCATCATCGTCGACGCCAATGCGCCGCTGCAGAGCCCTTACGTGATCTGCTTCGCCAACGGCTGTATGTCGGACTACGAAGTGACCCCCGACATGCTGGGCCAGATGAAGAAGGGCCAGAATCTCGTTGTGCAGGCGATCAACGCCAACGGCGCGCCGCTGACGCTGGCGCTTCCGCTCGCCGAGTTCGCCAAGGCCTATGACGGCCCGCCGACTGATCCGAAGGTCTTCGAAGAGACCCAGAAGAAGTTGCAGGAAGAGCTTCAGAAGCGCGCGGCGGAAGCCCGCCAGAAGCTGGAAAGCGCGGCGCCGCCCGCCAATCCCGCCGCGAAGTAACGCGGTCTCCATACCGAACAAAGGGCGCGCAGCAATGCGCGCCTTTTTTGTTGGCGAAGGAAAGGGCATAATTGCCGCGAGGGCTAAAAGAGCGTTGCATGATTGCGCGGCCACAGGAGAACTTCATGTCCGACTACAGCGCACTCTCGCTTCCCGAACTCGAGAACCGCATCGCCATCGCGCGGGACAATATCCGGCAACTGATCGAGCAGGCGGCGGCGGTGTCTGGCGGTCAGAATGAGGAGCGCAATGCCGATCGCATCGCGCAACAGACTGAGGAGCTTGAAGCGCTGGTGAAGGAGCGGGACGGGCGGAAGCACGCCTAGGCCGGAGCACCGTCAGTTCAGCGACGGATTGCGCGGACGATAGCTGCCGGATTTGTCCTTGACGAAGATCTCGGCGACCTGCGAATGCCGGATGGGCTCGCCTGACTCGTCAGGCAGCAGGTTCTGTTCCGACACGTACGCGACGTACTCGGATTCCGAATTTTCGGCCAGCAGGTGATAAAACGGCTGATCCTTGTGGGGCCGCATCTCTTCCGGAATCGACAGCCACCATTCTTCCGTATTGTTGAATTCCGGATCGATATCGTAAATCACGCCACGGAAAGAGAAAATCCGGTGGCGGACGATCTGGCCGATCTGAAACTTGGCGGTGCGCGCTTTTATCATCCTCCGTCGAATAGACCATGATTGTGGCCGATGCTAGGGGCTAGGCCATGAATCGGGCGGGTGAGGGTCTCCTCTGCGCCGCAGTCGGTTCTCTGCTGCCGCGCGGCATAATAAGCGTATCCCAATGATCGATATTCTGAATCTTGCCCTTCCGTATTTCGGGCTGATCTTCATCGGCTATGCGTGCGGGAAGTATAAGCGGCTGCCGGAAGCCGGCCTGGAGTGGATGAATTTTTTCCTGCTCTACGTGTCGCTGCCAGCGCTGTTCTTTAGAACGCTTGCAAAGACGCCGTTCGAGCAACTGAACAATCCGCCGTTCGTGATCGCCACTACGCTGGCGACCGCGAGCGCGTTCTTCCTGTCGATGTTCGGCGCGAAGTTCATCGCAAAGCTCTCGATGCGCGAATCCGCGATGGCCGGTCTCGGCGGCGGCTACGGCAACATCGGTTACATGGGGCCGGGACTGGCGCTCGCGACGCTCGGCGCGAAGGCGACCGCGCCGGTGGCGCTGATCTTCTGTTTCGACACCATCTTTCTGTTTACGACCGTACCGCTGCTGATGGTGCTGACCGACGGTGAGCGCCGGCCGCTTCTGCCGACCATCGGGCTTGTCGCCAGGCAGATCCTGCTGCATCCGCTCATCATCGCGTCCTATTTCGGCGCGCTGGTCGCGGCATTCCATGTCCCGGTGCCTGTGGCGCTCGACAACACGTTTCAGTTCCTCCAAAGCGCAGCGGCACCCGTCGCGCTGTTCGCACTCGGCGTGACGGTGGCGCTGCGCCCGTTCGAGCGGGTGCCATGGGAAGTGCCGGGCGTCATCGCGGTCAAGCTGATCCTGCACCCATTGATCGTACTCGGGCTGCTGATGCTGCTCGGTCCATTTCCGATGGAGTGGGCCGCGACCGCGCTGTTGCTGGCCTCATTGCCGCCGGCGCTCAACGTGTTCGTGATCGCGCGTCAGTACGACACCTGGATCGAACCCGCGTCGACGCTGGTGCTGATCGGCACGTTCGTGTCCGTGGTGACGCTGACGAGCGTGATGTGGATGATCAAGAACGGCGTGATATTTCCGTAAAGGGGCAGGCTTCAGGCCATCGGCGGCCCGGCGTCCGCCGCCGGGCGGGCCCCCCCGTAAGGACCACGGCTGTGATATGCTCCGGCGGAACGCAGGGAGCACTCAGATGACGATTAATCATCCCAATGCCAAAAGCATCTGGACGACGATTGAAATCGACAAGGACGGCGTGGAGACGGTGCTGGTCGTCGAAACCGATCTGGAATTGAATGCCGCCGCCCCGGCCTTTGATGTTGCCAAGGTTGATGCGTTGATCGAAGCCGCGATGAAGAGTTTTGCCGCCAGCGGCGGAACGATCGACCGCGTTCATTTGGTGCCGGTTCGCTGAGAACAACGCTTCGCGACAAATGCGGCCGATAGCTGACGTGTTATTGCGGCCTTGGGTCAAAGGCGGACATACCGCCTATCCACCCTCGCGTCTTGCATGAAGGCCGATCAGCCGCAAATATCCAACCAGCAGCAGTCTCACCCCAAGGATTCCAGACCAATGCTATTCGATGACGTGATCCTCGGCCGCCGGAGCATCCGCGGATACAAGCCAGACCCGGTGCCCAAGGCGCTAATCGAGGAAATTATCGGTTTGGCGATGCGCGCTCCATCGTCGATGAACACCCAACCATGGAATTTTTACATCATCACCGGCGAGCCGCTCAATCGAATCCGAACCGGCAATACCGAGCGGATGGTGGCAGGCGTGCCGCAATCGCGCGAATTCCGTACAGGTCAGGCATTCGCAGGTCAGCACCGGGACAGGCAGGTTGGCGTCGCCAAGCAATTGTTCTCTGCAATGGGGATCGCGCGCGATGACAAGGAGATGCGGCAGGACTGGGTTCTGCGCGGCTTCCGTCAGTTCGACGCGCCTGTATGCATCATCGTGACTTATGATCGCGTGCTGGACGGCAGCGACGATACGCCCTTCGATTGTGGCGCCGTGGCAACCGCGTTGGTCAATGCCGCCTGGTCTCGAGGACTGGGGGCTGTGATCAACAGCCAGGGCATTATGCAGTCACCGGTGGTCCGTGAGCATGCCGGAATAGCTGACAACCAGGTCATCATGAAAAGCATCGCATTGGGATGGCCGGATGAAAACTTCCCGGCAAATGCGGTGGTGTCTGAACGAAGGTCAGTTGAAGAAGCCACGGTGTTCGTGGGTTTCGGCTAACGCCCCCGCCAAGAGGGCGACAATCCCTCGCGCATTGCGAGGCGGCGGATCGGACCGATGGTGTTCAGCACATGCATCCCGGCTGCACGCAGCGATTGCGCCGGCAGGAAATCGCTGAGCAGTGTACGGTTTGCCATATCCACCGCGAAGGTGCGGCTGAACACATCGGCGCGCCGCGCGCGGGCGTAGCGTTGCAGCACCGCACCGTCGCCGGGGTCGGCGCCCATCAAGAGCGCGTCCCGCACGATCTCCGCGAGATCAGCGGCGTCGCGCAGGCCCATGTTGAGACCCTGTGCGCCGATCGGCGGCAGTACATGCGCGGATTCGCCGACAAGCGCGATGCGTTTCGCGGCGAGATGATCGGGATTCTCGATCGCCAGAGGAAACACGTGACGTCCGGGCGCGATGGTCAGCTTGCCGAGGATCGAATGTGATTGCCGCTCGGCGGCGAGGGCGAGCGCCTGGTCGTCGAGATTCTTTAGCCGCACGGCCTCGTCCGGCTTCACCACCCAGACGACACTCGAGCGCTCGCCCGGCAGGGGGACGAAAACGCACGGGCCGGACTCGGTGTGAAATTCGGTCGAGCCATTTCCGTGCGGGCGCGTATGCGTCACATTCAAGGTCAACGCCGACTGACCGAGGTCGCGGCGCTTGACGCCGATGCCGGCGGCCTCCCGGCAGAGCGAATGCCGTCCATCCGCGCCGACCACCAAGTCTGCAGTGAGTGTCTGACCGTCCTTGGTCGTGATGATAACCGATGACTCTTCGGCAACGACCGACTGGGCTTCATCATTGATGCGCACAAGATTCGGTAACTCGGCCGCGCGCGCTTCCATCGCGACCATCAGCAGACGGTTCTCGATGTTGTAGCCGAACGCCTCCATGCCGATCTCGTCCGACGAGAATTTGACTTCAGGCGAGCGGATCAGGCGGCGCGTATCGTCCACCAGCCGCATCGTGCACAGTGCAGCCGCGTCATCGGCACAGCGCCGCCAGACATCCAGCGATTGCAGGAAATCCACCGAGCCGCCGAGCATGGCCGTGGTCCGGTTGTCGGCATAGGGCGAGCGGCGTGCGATCAAGACCGTTTCGACACCGGCCTGGGCCAGCGCGATGGCTGCGGCCAGCCCGGCAGGTCCGCCGCCCACGACGGCGGTGCGATGGTTTGGCGATGCGGGTCGGGGCTCGGTCATGGGGTATCTATGGTCGGATTTTTCCGGTGTCACAATGGATTTCGGGTTGTCATCCTGATGGGCATTTAAGGCAAATCCGGTTCGCGCTTTGTCACAAAGTGAGGAGGCGATACCGGATATGCAAAATGCCGGGAATCCTGTTAGTCACGAGAGCATATGAGCGAGCCCGGCCCGCAGGACCAGCCCCCGTTTCCCGCCAGAATGCGCATGCGCGCATTCGGCGTTCATATTTTTACGGCGCTGGGTGGTGCGATCGCGCTGATCGCCATGCTGGAGGCGGTGAGGGAACACTGGGCCGCGATGTTCGGCTGGCTCGGGGTAGCCCTGCTGATCGACGGGCTCGACGGGCCGATCGCGCGGCGGCTGAATGTCGGCGAGGTGCTGCCGAACTGGTCGGGCGACACGCTCGATCTGGTGGTCGATTTCCTGACTTACGTGTTCGTGCCGGCCTATGCGATCACCGCAAGTGGCCTGCTGATCCCGCTGGCGACATATGTACTTGGCGCCGCCATCGTCATTTCCGGCGCGCTGTATTTTTCCGACCGGCGGATGAAAACCGACGACAATCACTTCCGCGGCTTCCCGGCGCTGTGGAATGGCGCGGCGTTCTATCTGTTCCTTCTGAAGCCGCCGCCTGCGGTCGGCAGCATCGCGCTCGCCGTTCTGGTCGTGCTGACCTTCGTGCCGTTCAACGTGATGCATCCACTGCGCACCGCGCGATTCCGCAAACTGAACATCGCGCTGCTGGTGATCTGGGCGATATTGGCAATGATCGCGATTGCCGCCAATTTCGAGGTATCGTGGTGGGTCACCGCCGGGCTGTGCGCCATCGGCGCCTACATTCTTCTGAGTGACGTGCTGATCAGACTGTTTGGTGGAAACCGCGCATGATGGAATTACTGACGAGCCCCGAAGCCTGGGCTGCGCTGCTGACGTTGACGGCGCTCGAGATCGTGCTTGGCATCGACAACGTGATCTTCCTGTCGGTGATCGTGTCGCGCATTCCGCCCGCGCAGGCCGAACGCGCCCGCAAGATCGGCCTCGCGCTGGCGCTGGTCTTCCGGATCGCACTCCTGAGCATTCTGGTCTGGCTGATCGGCCTGACCCAGCCGGTCATCACGGTCGCCAAATTCGCATTGTCGTGGCGCGACATTATCCTGATCGTCGGCGGCTTGTTCCTGATCGCCAAGGCGACCCACGAAATTCACGCCGAGGTCGAGGCCAAGGACGTCGAGGAGACTGCCAAAGCCACGCCAAGCGCATTTTTCTGGGTGATCATGCAGATCATCGTCATTGACCTCGTGTTCTCGATCGACTCCATCATCACGGCCATCGGCATGGTGCAGGAGATCGAAATCATGGTCGCTGCGGTCATCATCGCAGTCGGTGTGATGTACGTCTCGTCCGGGCCGGTTGCTGCGTTCGTGAAGGAGCACCCCACCACCAAGATGCTGGCGCTCGCGTTCCTTGTGCTGATCGGCGTGGCGCTGGTCGCGGACGGATTCCACTTTCACATTCCGCGCGCGTTCATCTACGTCGCGATCTGCTTCTCGGCGGCGGTCGAGGCCTTCAACATCATGGCCAAGCGCAATCGCAAGAAGCGGGCGAGCCTGCAAAAAGGCTGATCGGGAGCGGCTTTGGTTCGCGTTGACAATTTGCTGCCGATGGACTTCGCTCCCGGTTGAGATTGCTTGAGAAAAGGCCGGGAGAAACCATGACCAAGGCTGTGCGCGTCCATCAGGTGGGCGGTCCGGAAGTGATGATCTATGAGAACGTCGACGTGCCTCTGCCCGGCCCCGGCGAGGTGCGCATCCGCCAGCATGCCATCGGTCTGAACTTCATCGACACCTACTACCGTACCGGACTCTACAAGGCGCCCAGCCTGCCGTTCATTGTCGGCAATGAAGCCTCCGGTGAAGTGATCTCCGCCGGACCGGGCGTGACCAATTTCCATCCCGGCGACCGCGTGGCGTACTATTTCAATCTCGGCGGCTACGCGACCGAGCGCAACATTCCCGCCGATAAGCTGGTGAAGCTGCCGGATCACATCTCGCACGAGCAGGCCGCGGTGCTGATGCTCAAGGGGCTGACGGTCTGGTACCTGCTGTTCAAAACGTTCAAGGTTGAGCCCGGCCATCGCGTGCTGATCCACGCCGCAGCCGGCGGTATAGGCCTGCTTGCGTGCCAATGGGCGAAGGCGCTGGGCGCGAATGTCATCGGAACTGTCGGGACTGAAGAGAAGGCGAAGCTGGCGCTGTCCAACGGCTGCGATCACGTCATCCTCTACAAGCAGGAAGATTTCGCCGAACGCGTGAAGCAGATCAGCCGCGGCGAATTGTGCGACGTGGTCTACGACGGCGTCGGCAAGGACACGTTCGCCGGATCGCTGAAGTCGCTGCGGAAGCGTGGTCTGTTTGTGTCGTTCGGCAACGCGTCAGGTCCGGTGCCACCGTTCTCGATCGCCGAACTGAATAATCACGGCTCGCTGTTCGCGACACGGCCGAAGCTCAACGACTACGTCGGCACGCGAAAGGAACTGATGGAGGGCGCGGACACGCTGTTCGCCGCCGTCATCAGCGGCACGCTGCATGTGCCGATCAACCACGCCTATGCGCTGAAGGATGCGCAGAAAGCGCATCGCGATCTCGAGAGCCGCGTGACGACGGGGTCGGGGATTCTGAAGCCGTAAGGCGATCAAGTCTCTGAATCCGGCCCTTCATTCAGGTTTTCTCTTTCAGCATCTGTCCCTTGACTCGGGGCAAGCCTCTTTGTCACCGGCAGAGGTACGCCAACGAAAGCCAGAGCGATAAACACCGGCAGAAAACACAAGAAAAGGAATCGTTTTGCTTTCATCGCCGGGAATTGGGGCGCGCGCCTTAGAAAATCAAGAGGTCGCGCTTGCCCGAAGCGAAAAGGTAAAAATCAGAACCCCGCGACGGTCCCGTGCAGGTCGTACTGATCCGCGCGGTCGATCTTGGCGGTGACGATGTCGCCGACCTTGAGCGGGCGGCGGCTTGAGACGTAGACCGCGCCGTCGATCTGCGGCGCATCGGCTTTCGATCGGCCTTTTGAAACCGTCGGGCCAACTTCATCGATGATGATCTGCTGGCGGGTGCCGACCTTGCGCTTGAGGCGCTGCGCGGAAATCTTCTGCTGCCGCGCCATCAGGGCGTTCCAGCGCGCGGTCTTGATCTCTTCCGGCACCGGGTTCTCGATCGTGTTCGATGTCGCGCCCGCGACCGGCTCATACTTGAAGCAGCCGACGCGGTCGATCTGCGCTTCATCGAACCAGTCGAGCAGATACTGGAAATCGGAATCGGTCTCGCCGGGGAAGCCGACGATGAAGGTCGAACGCAATGTCAGGTCCGGACATTCCTCGCGCCACTTCTTGATGCGTGCGAGCGTCTTGTCCTGCGCGGCGGGGCGGCGCATCTGCTTCAGCACGTCCGGCGAGGCGTGCTGGAACGGGATGTCGAGATAGGGCAGCACCTTGCCTTCGGTCATCAGGCTGATGACCTCATCGACATGCGGGTAGGGGTAGACGTACTGCAGCCTGACCCACGCGCCGAGTTCGCCGAGCTCACGCGACAGATCGAAGAATTTCGCGTGGACCTCGCGGTCTTTCCACATGCTGGTCGCATACTTGATATCGACGCCGTAGGCCGAGGTGTCCTGCGACACCACCAGCAATTCCTTGACGCCGGCGGCGACGAGCTTCTCGGCTTCGAGCAGCACATCCTTCGCCGGGCGAGAAACCAGATCGCCGCGCAGCTTCGGGATGATGCAGAAGGTGCAGCGGTTGTTGCAGCCTTCGGAAATCTTCAGGTAGGCGTAGTGGCGCGGCGTCAGCTTGATGCCCTGCGGCGGCACCAGATCGAGATGCGGATTGTGCAGCGGCGGCAGCGCGCGGTGCACGGCATCGAGCACGCTCTCATATTGCTGAGGTCCGGTGACCGACAGCACATTCGGATAGGCTTTTTCGATCTGCTCCGGTTCAGCGCCCATGCAGCCGGTGACGATCACCTTGCCGTTTTCCGCCATGGCCTCGCCGATGGCGCCGAGCGATTCCTGTTTGGCGCTGTCGAGGAAGCCGCAGGTGTTGACTATCACCAGATCCGCGCCGTCATGCTTGCGCGCCAGCTCATAGCCCTCGGCGCGCAAGCGCGTGATGATCCGCTCGGAATCCACCAAGGCCTTGGGGCATCCAAGTGACACAAAACTGACTTTTGGGGCGACGCCCTGTTCCATTGCTTCCGACCTGTTGGGAGAACGCAGGAGCTATCCCTGATCCTTCACAAATACAAGGCTTTAAGCGAAACAGTAACGCATGCTAAGGTTGTTTTGCCGGAATGCGAGTACTGAATGGCTGCGGATTCGTCGTTCAAGATAGTCATCGTCGACGAAAGCCCGATCAGAGCTGCAATCCTCAAGGAGGGACTGCGCGACGCGGGCTTTACCAGCGTTGAGCACATTACGGAGATGCACAATCTCCTGGCGCGCATTTACCGCATCGATCCCGACGTCATCCTGATCGATCTCGAGAACCCCAGCCGCGACGTCCTGGAACAAATGTTCCAGGTCAGCCGCGCGGTGCGGCGGCCGATCGCCATGTTCGTGGACCAAAGCGACGCCGCTTCGATCCAGCAATCAGTCGAGGCCGGGGTGTCGGCCTACATCGTAGACGGCCTCAAGAAGGAGCGGATCAAACCGATCCTCGACCTGTGCATTTCGCGGTTCAACGCCTTCTCCAAATTGCAGGACGAACTCGACCGCACCAAGTCGGCGCTGGAAGACCGCAAGATTCTCGATCGCGCCAAGGGCCTGCTGATGAAGGCAAAGGGCCTGACCGAAGAAGAGGCTTATGTGCTGATCCGCTCGACCGCCATGCGCGAGAAAAAGAAGATCGGCGAAATCGCCCAATCGATCATTACTGCGGCGGAGTTGTTGAAATGACGGGTACACCGCTCAGGATCGGATTTATCCCGCTGGTGGACGCAGCCGCGCTGATCGTCGCCGTGGACAAGGGCTTCACTGACGCTGAAGGCCTCGACGTGACGCTGGTGCGCGAGGTGTCTTGGTCGAATGTCCGCGACAAGCTCAATATCGGCCTGTTCGACGCGGCCCATCTGCTGGCGCCGGTCGCCATCGCATCGACGCTCGGCCTGTCGCAGGTCAAGGTGCCGATCATCGCGCCCTTCAATCTCGGGCTGAACGGCAACGCGATCACGGTGTCGCCGGCTCTATATACGGCGATCATAGGAGAGGCTGACGGCGATCCGGCTAGTCCACTGGTGACGGCGAAGGCGCTGGCGCGGGTGGCGGCGGCCCGTCGCAAGAGCGGCGGCGAACCGCTGACCTTTGGCATGACGTTCCCGTTCTCGACCCACAACTACCAACTCCGGTTCTGGATGGCCGCCGGCGGAGTCGATCCGGACGAGGACGTGCGGCTGGTGGTGCTGCCGCCGCCCTACATGGTGGACAGTCTCGCCAACGGCCATGTCGATGCCTTTTGCGTCGGCGCGCCGTGGAACTCGGTCGCGGTCGATCTTGGCGTTGGGCACATCCTGCATTACGTCTCGGACATTCTCGAACGCGCGGCGGAAAAGGTGCTCGCGGTGCGCGAGACGTGGGCTCAGAAGAATCCGGAAATCCTCGCCAAGCTCACGCGTGCGCATGGCCATGCGGCAGACTTTATCGAGAACCCGGATAACCGGGCCGAGGTCTCTCGCATAGTGGGAGCGCCGGAACGGATCGGGGTTGATCCTGAGGTGATCCAGCGCACCTTCGACGGCCGTCTGAAGATCTCGCCGGACGGGACATTCCGCGAAAGCGGACGCTATCTGCTGGTCGGGCGCGAGGGCGCGGCGCGGCCCGATCCGGTACAAGCGGCTTGGCTCTATGCCCAGATGGTTCGCTGGGGGCAGGCAGCCTATTCGCCGGAGGCGCTGGAGACCGCCAGGAAGGTCTTCCGGCCTGATCTCTATGATGCGGCACTCGGCGCACCGAAGACGTCCGCACGGGGGATTCAAGACGGCGTGGGCGCGTTTGACGGCCCCTTGTTCGACGCCAATGACGTCGCTGCGCATCTTGCATCGGTGACCATCAAGCGCCGGCTCTCCTAACAACGATTCTGCATTCAGCACCGACTGCCTAATTATTGTGCGGCGCGCAATAAGTGGGCATTTGCCATTTGGAGAGGCCGCGACTGTGGCCTGCTTCATATGAAGGCACGCCCACAACTACCTGAAAAATATGGATTTGCTGCGCCGCACGCGGCTGGCACGATCCTTGAATAGATAGGGGCAGGCCGAGACGAAGGCCTGCCGGGTCCACCGATGGCCCAAACAGCAATGCCGCTGTCTCGAGGAGCCTCATGGGTGCGTCTCGAGCTGGCGGCTTTTTGTTTTTGGGCGGCAAGGAGACCTGTGCGTAGGGCGATTGAACGACAGTCAAACAGCGACACGGTCGAAAGGACGACAGACACGATGACCAAGACCACCAGACAGGGACTGACGGACCGCAAGATGAGCCGCCGCGCGCTGCTCAAGGCCGGTGCCGGAACGGCGGCGCTGCTGGCCGCGGCGCGACTGAATTTCCCTGGCGGCGCGTTCGCGCAGACCGCCGGACCGGAAGTGACCAAGGCAATCCTTGGCTACATCGCGCTGATGGATGCGTCGGCGCTGGTGATCGCCAAAGAAAAGGGACTGTTCGCCAAGCACGGTGTGCCTGACGTCGAGGTCAACAAGCAGGCCTCGTGGGGCGCCACGCGCGACAACCTCGTGCTCGGCGGCGAGAAGAACGGCATCGATGGCGCGCATATCCTGACGCCGATGCCATATCTGATTTCGGCCGGCAAGGTGACGCAGAACAACGTGCCGACGCCGATGTACATCCTGGCGCGCCTCAACCTCGATGCGCAGGCCATTTCGGTTTCCAACGACTACAAGGATCTGAAAGTCACCGCGGACTCGTCGGCGCTGAAGGAAGCCTTCGCCAAGAAGAAGGCCGAGGGCAAGGAAGTGAAGGTCGCGATGACCTTCCCCGGCGGCACCCACGATCTGTGGATCCGCTACTGGCTCGCTGCCGGCGGCATCGATCCCGACAAGGACGTCTCGACCATCGTCGTTCCGCCGCCGCAGATGGTGGCGAACATGAAGGTCGGCAACATGGACGCGTTCTGCGTCGGTGAGCCGTGGAACGAACAGCTTGTCAATCAGGGCATCGGCTTTACCGCATGTTCGACCGGCGAAGTCTGGTCGAAGCATCCGGAAAAGGCGCTCGGTATCCGCGCCGAGTTCGCCGACAAATACCCGAAGACCACGCAGGCCATCCTGATGGCGGTGATGGAAGCGCAGCAGTGGTGCGACAAGCCCGCGAACCGCGCCGAGATGTCCGAGATTGTCGGAAAGCGCCAGTGGTTCAACGTGCCGGTCGCCGACATCATCGGCCGCGCCAACGGCGACATCAATTACGGCAACGGCCGCGTCGAGAAGGGCACCAAGCAGTTCATGAAGTTCTGGCAGGACCACGCGTCCTATCCGTTCAAGAGCCATGACGCCTGGTTCGTCACCGAAGACATCCGCTGGGGCAAGTTCGAGCCGACGACGGACGTCAAGGCGCTGGTCGACAAGGTCAACCGCGAAGACATCTGGCGGTCCGCAGCTAAGGCGCTTGGCGTTGCTGCTGCCGACATTCCGGCCAGCACGTCGCGCGGCAAGGAAACCTTCTTCGACGGCAAGGTTTTCGATCCTGAAAACCCGTCGGCGTACCTCAAGAGTTTGTCGATCAAGCGTATCGAGGCCTGAGACACTGCGGGCCGCCCCACGCAGGGGCGGCCTCGCACCTAACACAACCGAGGCAATCTCATGAACATGCCGCTCGCCAAAACGACCAGCACTCTCCCGACACCGGCGCCGTCGCCGGCTTCGAGCGCCGCGGTCGTCCCGCTGCCGAAGTCATCCCGTAGCTTCCTGACGGATACGCTGCTCCCCAAGTTGCGTGCAGTGGCGGCCCGTGTGATCCCGCCGTTCATTATGCTCGTGCTGATCTTCGGCATCTGGCAGATCCTCTGCATGAAGCCGGGCGCGACGCTGCCGTCGCCGTCCCGTATCTGGGCCGATGCCAAGGACCTGATCATCGATCCGTTCTTTGTCGCCGGACCGCAGGACATCGGGCTCGGTCTTCGCGTCCTCACGTCGCTTCAGCGTGTCGCAGTCGGCTTTGGTCTTGCCAGTGTGGTGGGTGTGCTGGTCGGCGCGATTATCGGCCAGTCGGTCTGGGCGATGCGCGGTCTCGATCCGATCTTCCAGGTGATGCGCACCGTTCCGCCGCTGGCCTGGTTGCCGATTTCGCTCGCGGCCTTCCGCGACAGCAATCCCTCGGCGATCTTCGTGATCTTCATCACCTCGATCTGGCCGATCATCATCAACACCGCGGTCGGCATCCGCAACATTCCGCAGGACTATCGCAACGTCGCCGCCGTGGTCCGGCTGAATCCGCTCGAGTTCTTCTGGAAAATCATGATCCCGTCGGCGGCACCCTACATCTTCACGGGTCTGCGCATCGGCATCGGCCTGTCATGGCTCGCCATCGTCGCGGCCGAAATGCTCACCGGCGGCGTCGGTATCGGCTTCTTCATCTGGGACGCGTGGAATTCATCACGGCTGTCCGACATCTTCGTGGCGCTCGCCTACATCGGCATCGTCGGATTTGTGCTCGATCGCATGGTCGCCTTCGTTGCGAACATCGCAACGCGCGGCGCACAGGCAAGCTGAGGGAGAATGACAATGGCTTATCTCAAGATCGATTACGTCGACAAAGTCTTCACCCGCGGCTCGACCCAGAGCGAAGTCCTCAAGGACATCAATCTGACTGTGGAGCAGGGCGATTACATTTCGATCATCGGCCATTCCGGATGCGGCAAGTCCACCTTGCTCAACATCGTAGCCGGGCTGACAACTGCGACCCAGGGCGGCGTGCTGCTCGAAGGCCGCGAGGTGAACTCGCCGGGACCGGATCGCGCCGTGGTGTTCCAGAACCACAGCTTGCTGCCCTGGCTGACGGTCTATGACAACGTGCGTCTCGGCGTCGACAAGGTGTTCGGCAAGACCAAGAGCCGCGCTGAGCGCGATGAATGGGTGCTGCATAACCTCAACCTCGTGCAGATGACTCACGCCAAAGACAAGCGCCCGTCCGAAATTTCCGGCGGCATGAAGCAGCGCGTTGGCATCGCCCGCGCGCTGGCGATGGAGCCGAAGGTGCTTCTGCTCGACGAGCCGTTTGGCGCGCTCGATGCACTTACCCGCGCCCATCTCCAAGACTCGGTGATGGCGCTGCATCAGAAGCTCAACAACACGGTGATGATGATCACGCACGACGTCGATGAAGCCGTGCTGCTGTCCAATCGCATTGTGATGATGACCAACGGCCCGAGCGCACGGATCGGCGAGGTGCTGGAGGTGCCGCTGCCGCACCCGCGCAAGCGGCTCGAACTGGCCTCCAACCCGATCTACCTCAAGTGCCGGCAGCGCGTACTTGAATTCCTCTATGAGCGTCATCGTTTCGTCGAAGCGGCTTGATCGAGACATTGTGTGAGGACATGACGTGAGCGAACCTCTTGTCATCATTGGCAACGGAATGGCCGCCGCTCGCTTCGTCGAGGAAATGGCGAAGCGCGCACTTGGCCGTTACGCGATTGCTGTGATTGGCGACGAGCCGAGGCTCGCCTATAACCGCGTGCTGCTGTCGTCGGTCTTGGCGGGCGAGACCACGTCGCAGGAGATCGAGCTGCGGTCGGCGTCATGGTGGCGCGACCGTGGCGTGACGCTGACCTACGGCTGCGCGGCCAATTCGATCGACCTGAATGACCGCACGATCCATCTGGCGAACGGCGCAGCCGTTCCATTCTCGAAGGTTGTCATCGCCACCGGCTCGACCGCCATTCGGCTCAACGTCCCCGGCGCGGACCTGCCGGGCGTCCATACGTTCCGTGACAGCCGAGACGTCGATCTGCTGCTGAAACTCGCGCGTGAGAAAAAGCGCGTCGTGGTGGTCGGCGGCGGATTGCTCGGCCTTGAAGCCGCCTATGGCCTCGCTAAGGCCGGCTCCAAAGTGACGCTGCTGCATCTGATGGACCGCCTGATGGAGCGGCAGCTCGATGCGCCGGCAGCGGCGCTGCTGAAGAGGCTGGTGGAGAACAAGGGTATTGAGGTTCTCCTTGGCGCCAACACCAAGCAGATCCTCGGCGAAGACACGACGCAGGGCGTCGAACTGTCGGATGGGCGGATGATCGCCGCCGACGCCGTGGTCTTCGCCGCAGGCATCCGGCCGAACGTCGCGCTGGCGAAAAATGCCGGTGTGCCAGTCAACCGCGGCATCGTGGTCGACGATCAGTTGCGGACCGGTCATGCGGATGTGTTCGCGCTCGGCGAATGTGCCGAGCATCGCGGCACATGCTACGGGCTTGTCGAGCCCGCCTATGAGCAGGCGCGCGTGCTGGCTGATCATCTTGCAGGGCGTCCGGCGCAGTACGATGGCAGCGTCGTTTCCACGAATCTCAAAGTCTCGGGCGTCAGCGTGTTTTCCGCTGGCGATTTCCTCGGTGAAACCGACACCGACACGCTTGTGTTCAATGATGAACGGCGTGGCACTTACAAGAAACTTGTGGTGGCCGATGGCCGCCTCAAGGGAGCGGTCTTGGTTGGCGATACGCAGGACGCGCTCTGGTACCTCGAACTGATCAGGACAACGGCGTCCATCGAAGCGATCCGCGGCGACATGATGTTTGGCCGCGCCCTCGCACAACCGAAGGCCGCATGAGATATGTCCAGCGACTTTTCTCCGGACCAGAAGCGATATCTCGAAGGATTCGTATCGGGGCTTTCTGCCTCGCGCGTTGCGCGCACCACCGCGCCGGCGAAGTCCGAGCCGGTCGGTCCTGACGCCATTCACTTCAAGGCGCAGGACCGCACGGTTGCGGCGGGGGGCAAGCTCAACGATCAGGAGAAGTTCAAGCGCGACGAGCATCCGTTCGATGCCTATCCGCGACTGGTCAAGCAGGCGGAGAACAACGAAGCGCCGAAGCCGCAGGACAATTTCCGCTGGCGCTATTACGGTATCTTCTATGTCGCGCCGACGCAGGCGTCTTACATGTGCCGTCTTCGTATTCCGAACGGCATCCTCAAGCACTGGCAGTTTGCAGGCGTCGCGGACCTCGCAGAGAATTTCGCCGGACCCTATGCACATGTGACGACACGCGCCAATCTCCAGCTTCGCGAGATCGAACCGAAGAACGCAATCAACTTCATCGAAGGACTTCAGGATCTCGGGCTGTGCTCGCGCGGCTCCGGCGCCGACAACATCCGCAATGTCACGGGCACATCGACCGCGGGCATTGATCCGCAGGAAATCCTCGATACGCGGCGCTATGCCCGCGAATGGCATTTTCATATTCTCAATGACCGCTCGCTATACGGCCTGCCGCGCAAGTTCAACGTGGCGTTCGACGGAGCAGGGCGCATCGCTACGCTCGAGGAAACCAACGACATTGCCTTTCAAGCTGTCGAAGTGCTCGAGGGCCATGGTGTTGAACCGGGCATTTACTTCCGGCTGGCGCTGGGCGGCATCACCGGCCACAAGGACTTCGCCCGCGATACCGGCGTTATCCTGAAGCCGCAGGAAGCGACCGATGTTGCCGACAAGATCGTGCGCGTCTTTATCGAGAACGGCGATCGGACCAACCGCAACAAGGCGCGGCTGAAATACGTTCTCGACTCATGGGGCTTCGACAAGTTTCTTGTCGCCGTGGAGGAGAAGCTGGGCCGCAAGCTGGCGCGTGTCCCGGCAGAGGCCATTGCACCGCGCCCGGCCTATGACCGTTTCGCGCATATCGGCGTGCATCCGCAGAAGCAGACCGGCCTCAATTGGATCGGCGTGGCGCTGAAGCTCGGCCGCTTGTCCCCGGAGCAGATCCGCGGACTAGCCAAACTCGCCGCCGATTTCGGCGACGGCGATATCCGCCTCACGGTCTGGCAGAACCTGTTGATATCGGGCGTCGCCGATGCAAACGTCAAGACCGTCACCGCCGCCATCGAGGCGCTGGGTCTTGCGACGACAACGTCGGCGCTCCGCGCGGGACTGATCGCCTGTACAGGCGCCACGGGTTGCCGGTTCGCGGCCGCTCACACCAAGGAGAATGCCGACGAGATCGCAGCCTGGTGCGAGGAGCGGGTGCCGCTGGAGACGCCGGTGAACATTCATCTCACCGGATGTCATCATTCCTGCGCCCAGCATTACATCGGAGACATCGGCCTGATCGGTGCACGCGTTCCGATCAATGACGATGGCGACACCGTCGACGGTTATCATCTACTTGTCGGCGGCGGGTTCGGCACAGAAGCGACGATGGGGCGCGAGCTGTTCCAGAACGTGAAGGCCGAAGACGCGCCGCGCACCGTCGAACGCGTGCTGAAAGCCTATGTCGCCAATCGCGCATCGGAGGATGAAACCTTTATTGCTTTTGCCAAGCGAACCGAGATCGACGCCCTCAAGCGCATGACTGAAATGGAGTTGGTGGGATGAACCAGCTTTCTCCAACACCCAACTTCAAGATCATTCCCGAAACCGCGCCATTCTCGCAGGAACAGCGTTCGTGGCTGAATGGCTTCTTCGCCGGACTGGTATCGCTCGACAACGCAGTGACGCCGCTGTCGCCGGAGCAGGGTGCTGCGGTCATGAAGGGCGACGGTGATGACGGCGAAGCGCCGTGGCATGACCAGACCTTGCCGATTGCGGAGCGCATGAAACTCGCCGAAGGCCGCCCGATCCGCCGCAAGATGATGGCGGCAATGGCGCAGCAGGACTGCGGCCAGTGCGGCTACAACTGTCACGATTATTCCGAGGTGATCGCTAACAAGTCCGAGGCCCGACTCAATCTTTGCGTTCCCGGCGGCAAGGAAACCGCGCGGATGCTCAAGTCCCTTTACGAGGACCTTGAGAAAGCACCTGCCGCATCGACGCCTGCCGCTGCGCCGACTATGCCTGTTGCTGCTGCTCCTGCGGGAGAGCCCGGCCGTTCGCGCGACAATCCGGTGAACGCCTCGTTTCTGTCGCGCCGTCAGGTCAACAAGCCCGGCTCGGAAAAGGAGACCTGGCATATCGAGTTCGATCTGTCCGAGGCCGGTCTCGACTATGTCGTCGGCGATTCATTCGGGGTATTCGCCGCCAACGATCTTGGCCTTGTCGACCAGATCATCGCGATGCTCGGCGCGTCGCACATGATGGAAGTTAGCGGTAAGCCGCTGCGCGAGGTCTTGCTCAACGACGTGTCGCTCTCGCCTGCACCGGACACGTTGTTCGAACTGATCTCGTTCGTGACTGGAGGCGCGCAGCGCGAGAAGGCGCGCGCGCTTGCGTCCGGCGACGATCCGGATGGCGATGCCGCCAATCTCGACGTGCTGGCGGCGTTGCAGAAGTTTTCCGGCGTGCGCCCGCATCCGGAAGCTTTCGTCGAGGCGCTCGAACCATTGCAGCCGCGCTTGTATTCGATCTCGTCGTCGCATAACGCCACGCCGGGCAAGCTGTCGCTGACCGTCGATGCGGTGCGCTATGTGATCGGCAAGCGCAAGCGGCTTGGGCTGGCATCGACGTTTCTCGCGGAACGGATCAATCCCGGCGAACAGCTTGGCGTCTACGTTCAGAAGGCGCATGGTTTCGGCCTGCCGCAGGATCCGAACACGCCGATCATCATGATCGGCCCAGGCACCGGTATCGCGCCGTTCCGCGCGTTCCTGCACGACCGCCAGGCTACCAAGGCGCCGGGCCGCAACTGGCTGTTCTTCGGACATCAGCGCAGCGCGTACGACTTCTTCTATTCGGACGAACTGAACGCGATGAAGACATCCGGCCTGCTGACGCGTCTGTCGCTGGCATGGTCACGCGACGGCACGGAGAAGTTCTACGTGCAGGACCGCATGCGCGAGGTCGGCCGCGAGTTGTGGAACTGGCTCGCCGACGGCGCGCACGTTTACGTCTGCGGTGACGCCAAGCGGATGGCCAAGGATGTCGAGCGCGCACTGGTGGACATCACGGCCCAGTTCGGCGCCCGGTCGACCGACGAAGCAATCGCGTTCGTAGCCGATCTGAAGAAGAAGGGCCGCTACCAGCAGGACGTCTATTGATGCGGGAAGGGCGCAAATCGCCGGTTTCACCGGAGGCGGTTCGTTCTCCGCAGGGGTCGTGGGGAGGATATTTCTCTCTCCCGACACGGGCGGGGGCAACTTTATCGTCTTTTCTCGGCTCGCCTTGTAAGTCGCTGACGAAGCTATTCAATATCGTGTCACGTGATCGATTGGAGATCGGCGATGCGCGATGTTGTCTCTGGAATAGAAGCCCATGCCCGGGCGACCTCCGCCCAGGCGGAGCCGGAAGATCGCGTTCATACGCTCGCCGTCTACGGCGCCTTCGCGCTGATCGCGGCCATCGTGTTCGGCACGCTCTCTTACCATCCGTTCTGACCTCTGATCCGTTTGTCGTGCGGGGAACCGCATGACGAACGTCGATCCGTCTCTCGCTCCCACAAAGACCACCTGTCCTTATTGCGGCGTCGGCTGCGGCGTCATCGCGACACCGGACGGCAAAGGCGGCGCGGCCATCGCGGGCGATCCGGAGCATCCCGCCAATTTCGGGCGGCTGTGCTCCAAGGGCTCGGCGCTCGGCGAGACGCTGGGCCTGGGCGACCGATTACTGAATCCCATGATCCGCTGCTCGAACGGCAAGTTCGAACAGGTGGCCTGGAGCGATGCACTCGATCACGTCGCGAACCGGCTTCAATATATCATCGCAAAGCATGGGCCGGGCTCGGTCGGCTTCTATCTGTCGGGTCAGTTGCTGACGGAGGATTACTACGTCGCCAACAAGCTGATGAAGGGCTTCATCGGCACGGCGAATGTCGACACCAACTCGCGGCTCTGTATGTCCTCCTCGGTCGCCGGTCACCGCCGTGCGTTCGGCTCGGACACTGTGCCGGGCTGCTATGAGGATCTCGATCAGGCCGACCTGCTGGTGCTGGTTGGATCGAATGCGGCATGGTGTCATCCGATCCTGTTTCAGCGGATGATCGCCAACAAGCAGAAGCGCGGCGCGCGCATTGTGGTGATCGATCCGCGGCAGACCGAGACGTCGGGCGACGCCGATCTGTTTCTCGGCCTCAAGCCCGGCACCGATACAGCGCTGTTCAGCGGGTTGCTGACTTATCTCGCGGACAACGGTGCGCTCGATCATGCGTATATCGACGAGCATACAAGCGGTTTTGTAGAAGGCTTGGCGAAGGCGCGCAGCATTGCCGGCAGCGTTGCCGCGACTGCACTGGCGACGGGATTGTCTGAATCCGACGTCGCGGCGTTCTTCCAGATGTTTGCGAGAACGCAGCGTGTAGTGACGCTCTACTCGCAGGGGGTCAATCAGTCGGCGCAGGGCACCGACAAGGTCAACGCCATCATCAACTGCCATCTCGCGACCGGACGCATCGGCAAGCCGGGTGCCTCGCCGTTCTCGCTGACCGGGCAGCCGAATGCCATGGGGGGGCGCGAAGTCGGCGGCCTCTCCAATCAGCTTGCGGCGCATATGAGTTTCACGCCGCCGGACATCGACCGCGTGCGCCGGTTCTGGAAGGCGCCGCACATCGCCACCCATGAGGGCCTGAAGGCCGTCCAGATGTTTCAGGCCATCGGGCGCGGGGAGATCAAGGCGCTGTGGGTGATGGGCACCAATCCCGCTGTGTCGCTGCCGAATGCGGATGCCGTGCGCGCGGCGATGCGCAAGCTCGATCTGCTGGTGATCTCGGAGAATGTGCAGTCCAACGACAGCGTCAATTCCGGCGCGCATGTTCTGCTGCCCGCGCACGCTTGGGGCGAGAAGTCTGGCACTGTGACGAATTCTGAGCGACGTATCTCCCGCCAGCGCGCGTTCCTCCCGCCGCCCGGACAGGCGAAGGCGGATTGGTGGATCATGAGCGAGGTCGCCGGGCGTCTCGGTTACGCTGCGGCATTCGCCTACAACTCCGCAGCCGACATCTTCCGCGAGCACGCCGAACTGTCAGCATTCGAAAATCACGGCAGCCGCGATTTCGACATCGGGGCGATGGCATCTGTTGCCGACGGCGAATTCGACGCGATGCCGTCATTCATGTGGCCGGTCGCAAAGGGCACGACAGAACCGCAGTCGCGTTTCTTCGCCGAGGGCGGATATTTCACGCCGGATCGCAAAGGACACTTCATCGCCCCCGACGTGCCGATGCTTCGCGGGGAAACCTCCGCGGCGCGCCCATTGAGGCTCAACACCGGACGCATCCGCGACCAGTGGCACACCATGACGCGTACCGGTCTTAGTCCGCGCCTCGGCCAGCATCTGCCCGAACCGTACGTCGAGATTCATCCGGTTGATGCCGCGCAAGCGGACATTGTCGACGGAGGCTACGCGCGGCTCGCGACCGATCTCGGTCAGTGCATTCTGAAAGTTGTCATCAGTGAGCGTCAGCAGCGCGGCATGCTGTTCGCGCCGATCCACTGGAGCGAGGAAAATTCCGCATCGGGACGGATAGGGGCGCTGGTCGCACCGTTCACCGATCCGTTCTCGGGTCAGCCGGAAAACAAGGCGACGCCTGTCGCCATCGAGGCCGTCGCGTTCGCGCAACGCGGTTTCGTGCTGTCGCGCAAGCCGATGTCGTTTTCGAAAGGTGTATGGTGGTCGCGCGTGGCGGTCACGGGCGGCTATGGCTATCTGATCGCCAGCAATCTCGATCTCTCGTCCTGGGCAACCTTTCTGTCGCCGCAGGGCGAAGCTGAACACATTGCCGAGTATGAAGACGCCGCCCACGGCGTCTATCGCGCGGCGCAGTTCTCGGGTGACACGCTGGAGGCCTGCGTGTTCGTCGGTCCGGCGGAATCTTCACCCAACTGGGACGCGGTGAAAGCGGCATTCGCTGCCGAGATTATCAGCGACGAACAGCGCCGGCTGCTGCTGTCGGGCAAATCCGCCGATGGCGTAGCGAACGACGGTCCCGTGGTCTGCGCGTGTTTCGGCGTCGGACGCAATGCGATCTGCGGCGCAATTGCGGAAGGCTCACGCACTGCTGCGGAGATCGGCGCGAAACTCAAGGCCGGTACCAATTGCGGATCGTGTATTCCGGAACTGAAGCGGCTGATTGCACAGATGGACGTCGCGCAACCGATGGAAGCTAGCGCCGCGAGCTGAATGGCGCGACGGTGATGCCGCTGCTTTCGAGCGCCGTGCGCACCTTGCGTGCGATGTCGACCGCACCCGGCGTGTCGCCGTGAATGCAGACGGTGTCGATCTTCACCGGAATGATCTTTCCGGACGCAGCGGTAATGGCGTTGTCCTGAACCATACGGACCACACGCTGCGCGATCTGACCGCCGTCATGGAGCACCGATCCCGCTTTGCCGCGCGCCACCAGTTGCGCATCGTCCTCATAGGCGCGGTCGGCGAACACCTCATAGATCAGCTTCAGTCCCGCTGCCTCGCCGGCGCGGACCAGCGCCGTATTTGGCAGCACGACAAAATACAGGTTTGGATCGACGGCTCTGATGGCAGCGGCAATGGCACGCGCGGTCATGTCGTCGGCGCAAGCGACATTCGACAGTGCGCCGTGCGCCTTGACGTGGGTGACCTTGTGACCGGCCAGTGCAGCGACCGCCTGCAACGCCCCGATCTGGTAGGCGACCATGGTTTCGATCTCGGACGATTTCAGTCCGGGGACCGGCCGCCGCCCGAAGCCGTGCAGGTCGCGATAGCCGGGATGCGCGCCGATGCTGACACCGCGCTCCTTCGCCAGCTTCGCGGTCTTCAGCATGATGTCGGAGTCGCCGGCATGAAAGCCGCAGGCGACGTTGACGCTGCTGGCGAGGCCGAGCATCGCATCGTCGTTGCCCATGTCCCACGCGCCGAAGCCTTCGCCGAGATCGCTGTTGAGATCGATGGTCATGGTAAGCCTCGCGCGAGTTTAAGGTTCGTCGATCGCGTTCACCGCAACGCCGGCAACATTGGCCTTTTGCAGTTCGACAAGATTAAGGCTTGAGCCGCCCGCGATGTGAATGCAGCCGGGGAGTGCCTGAATGAATTCGGCCAACTTCCGCGCCTCGCTCTGAGCTTCTTCAACATTGATGGCCTTGAAGCGGATCATCGCGCCCGATTGCATCTGCGCGAACCGTCCAAGGTCAGCGCTGATGACCGTCGCAATCTTGGGATATCCGCCGGTCGTGCCGTGATCCGCCATCAGCACGATGGGCTGACCGTTGCCGGGCACCTGGATGCTGCCATGTACCGCGCCGTCAGAAACAATGTTGTGTCCGCCGGGGTGAACAACCTTCGGGCCTTCGAGCCGATAGCCCATGCGGTCGCTGGTGACCGAGATACGCCACTCGCTGTTGAGAAACACATCGCAGGCCGCGCCGAACTCGTCGTCCTGCGGCCCCATGACAACGCGGATCGGTGTCAGCGGCTGATCGAAGGTATCCAGCGCGCGCTCATGAGGCGCGACCAGCGCTGTCCCGACGTCGAGTGCATCGCCAACTTGCAAAGGTCGGGGGAAGGGACTGCCAAGATCGGCCCGCGCGTTGACCGACAGGCTTCCGAACACGGGTTCACCCGCAATCCCGCCCTCGACGGCGAGATAGCTGAACACGCCGTTGCGCGCGGCGCCAAGCTTGAGCGTTTCGCCCTCCGCGATCAGCGCGGTTTCATTCATGAGCAACAGCGAGCCTGCAATGTCCGCAACACGAGCAGCGCCTGATAGCGCGATGCGAACCGCGCCATCACGCGCCGTGAATGCGGTCCCGAATGGTCCGATCTCAATGGCGGCGGCTAGCGGAGAATTCCCCGTAAGAGCGTTGGCCATCGCCAGCGACACGCGGTCCATCGCGCCGCTGGTGGTGAGGCCATAGCGCTGCGCGCCAAAACGACCGGCATCCTGAACCGAGGTCGCGGGCCCGGTTGTGACGACGACGAGCTTGCTCATGACGCGATCAATTCGGCGACGGCCTCGCCGCGTTCGGCGGCGCGATCGAGCGAAGCAAACTCACTGGCCGCGATGGCGTGGAAGGTGACGGCATCGCCGGGTTCCATCAGGAACACTGGATCGCGATGCGGATGAAAGGTGCGGACCGGCGTTCGCCCCAGCAAATGCCAGCCGCTCGGCGCGGCGAGACATTGCACGCAAGCTTGTACGCCGCCGATGGAAATGGTGCCGGGCGGTGTTTCGGTTCGCGGATTCTCACGGCGCGGGGTGGCAATGGCAGGATCGAGGCCGCTCAGATAGGCAAAGCCGGGCGTGAAGCCGATCATCGCGACGCGATAGTCGCCACTGGTATGTTTCGCGATGACCTCAGCAGTCGAGATGCTGTGCACGCGCGCGACGTCGTCGAGGTCGACGCCATATTCGCCGCCATAGACCACCGGCACGCGCCAGCGCCGGATGCTGGTTTGCGCGGGAACGGGCCGCTCCGCGAGCGCCACCAGCTTTCCCGATAATGTCGCGAAGTCGACCAGCAATGGATCGTAGTGAACCAGCAGCGAACGATAGGTCGGAACGGTCTCCAGGACACCGGCAACGGCCTCGCTCGCGACTTCGCGATCGAGTGCCAGAACTTGCCGGTTGACGGCCGGATCGATGCTGCGGCCGAATTCGACCGCCAGGGCAGTATCTCCAGACGGGAGGATGCGGGGCGGGGCGGTCATCGATGGGCCGGACATCTCAAGATGGACCGCCTTTTGTCCGATACTCCTGCTTAAATGGCAAATAAGTTGGCGTTATCGCAACACATAAGCGGACATTACCGGTCACGCGATTGTCGTCTTGACGCGATGCCGTGCTTTCGCAAAAAGGCTTGGCACACCACACCCGGAGTCCTCCCATATGTCGCTCTCGCCCGAAGCCATCGCAACGCTCAAGAAGATCACCACCGCCACCATCACGACCATCCTTCTCAAGAAGGGGCTCCGCAACATCTGGCTGCGCGGGTCGCGTCCGTTGCGTCCGGGGCAGGAGCGGCTGGTCGGTCCGGCATTCACGTTGCGCTTCGTGCCCGCGCGGGAAGATCTCGCGACGCCTGAATCGTGGTCGAAGCCGATTTCGACCCGTACCGCCATCGAGGCGATGCCGGCGGGCTGCATCGCCGTTGTCGATGCGATGGGCATCACGGATGCAGGCATCTTCGGCGACATTCTGTGCGCGCGGATGGCGAAGCGCGGCGTTACAGCGCTGGTGACGGATGGCGTGGTGCGCGATGTTGAGGGCGTGCTCGGTACCGGCCTGCCGGTGTGGTGCGACGGCGCGGCTGCGCCGCCGTCTGTTGCCGGATTGACGTTCGTCAATTGGGGCGAGCCGATCGGCTGCGGCGGAGTTGCCGTGTTTCCCGATGACGTGATCGTGGCCGATCAGGACGGCGCGGTGCTGATCCCGCAGGCATTCCTCGAACTCATCCTGACGGAAGGTCCGGAGCAGGAGGCGATGGAAGGCTGGATCGTCAACGAGGTCAACAACGGCGCGGAACTGCCCGGCCTCTATCCGATGAATGCCGAGACCAAGGCGCGTTACGCCGCCTCCAAGACGAAGAAGTAAGCACCAGTTCTGTCAGGCATGATCTGGTCCGAAGACCGGTTTGCGTTTTTGCGCAAACGCGGCTCTTCGGTCAGGATCGTGCTTCTCGGGGACGCCGCCACCCGACAACCATTGCTTCGACAAGGCTTCCGGATTCGCTGTTACGCCATTCGCCGTTGACGCGGCGGCACGCAAAGGGAAGCTGATAGGTCCCGCTCTTGTCCTCGCATAAAACCTGAACCGCCTCATCGGGAGACGGTTCGCCGTTGCCGTCAAATTCTGCAAGTCTTTGTAGACGTGTTGCCATCGGCAAAAATCCTTCCGCGATAAAAATGCGCCGGCCGCAACGCCTGTTCCGCGGTTCCGTCCGGACGCGACGGATAACGATCAAATTAAGACGCTCGCGCGTGTCCATTTTAAGACATTCGCGATTACACATCTTCAAAGTTGCATCTGTTGGCTGCGATTTGATCGTTCGTCATCGCTGGTTTTCGCTCACCCGATTGTGAGATGATGCGTCAGCAACAAGAAGAATCATTGGGGGAAGCATGCAGGAACTCGCCGGCAAGACAGCATTCGTGACGGGCGGCGCCAGTGGTATCGGTTTCGCGCTCGGGCGGGCCTTTGCGGAGGCGGGCATGAAGGTGATGCTTGCCGATATCGAGACGGACGCATTGGCTGCTGCGGTGAAGAGTCTTCACAACGTCGGCCCGGATGTGCGCGGCATCGACTGCGATGTGACCGATCCTGTCAGTGTCGAGCGTGCCGCCAAGGCAACATATGACGCGTTCGGAAACGTGCACGTGGTTTGCAACAATGCCGGTGTTGCCGGCGGTGGCGGTATCGACAACATCCAGCTCGATAGCTGGCGCTGGGTGCTCGATGTCAACCTGATGGGCGTCGTGCATGGCATCCGCACGTTCGTTCCGCACATCCGCGCCCACGGCGAGGGCGGCCACATCGTCAACACGGCGTCGATGGCTGGAATGCAAGGCGACCTCGGCTTCAGCCCTTATACTGCCAGCAAGTTCGCGGTTGTCGGCATGTCGGAGGGGCTCGCGCCGCAGCTTGCGCCGCTCGGTATCGGTGTCAGCGTTCTCTGTCCGGGGTTTGTCCGCACCCGCATCGGAGAAAGCGGACGGAACCGGCCGGAGCATTACGGTCAGACGGAAGCAGCGGACCCCGCAAGCCCGATGGGCATGATGGTGGCCCAGATCGCCCAACTGATCCAGTCAGGGCTCGATCCGTCGGACGTCGCCGCGCGTGTCCTGGCCGCGATTCGCGCGAACGACCTGTATGTGTTCACCCATCCAGAGATGCGAACCACGGTCGAGGATCGGTTTGCCGCCATTGGGGCAGCCATGGACAAGGCGGTCGCCCACGGACGCGGCTGATTTTCTCGCGAAACACCCGGGTTTCAACAATTGGGACAAGCATTGATTCACTTCTTCGCGCCGAACATTGGCGATGGAAAGGAGTGGGCCCATGCGTCAGCTTATTCTTGCAATCACGGGCGCGGGCGGGGTCTTCCTGCTCGCCGGCGCCACCCGGAACCGCGGCTGGGCTTTAGCCGATGAAGTCTGCCGTCAAGGTTCGATGCTGTGCGACAACCCCGGATGGGTGCTCGTTACGATCGCGGCCTTGCTGTTTGTTGCGACCATTCAAACCATCGCCAAAACCTGAGCGGTGGAAACAGATCAGTTCATCGGACCGTGAGCCAATCCGGCCGGACCTTGTCAGATGTCGGTTACATCGCGAGGGTCTGACAGAACTCGTCGAACGCAGAACTCTCCACGCTCAACGTGGTCGCCGATGTTCCGGGACCGGCGGCGAGTTCACGCGGTGCAATCTCGGCCGGGCGGGCCTGCGTGATCTGCGCGGCGTTCGCGAACATCGGCTGTTCAAAGCGTTTCGCGCCTTCCGCGTCGATCGCGAAGAGGGGGCGATATTTGTCGAACCCGTTGTCCTCGAGCATGATGAAAGTGCGGTTATCAAGCACCCGCCAGTGTCCTTCGAACCGGGCCGCGACCACCGCGTGGTCGTCGCCGGTCGCGGTTTCGCGAATGATCAGGAGGCGAAGATCCTCTGCCGCGACGCCGGCGGCGCGCAGCGCAACAAGCTTGGCAATCGCATAGTCCTCGCAGTCGCCAGCTCCCGCCGCCAGCGTGGCCAGCGGTGACGACCAGTAATCCTCGACACCGTATTGCGCACGGTCGCTGACCGGGCGGATGGCAAGATTGAAAGCGCGGTTGATTTCGCCGAATCGGGCAAGGCCCTCACGGCCGGAGGCCATCTTCACGATTTCCAGGAAGCGGAGAGCAGGCTGGGATGCGCAATGTCCGGGGTCGTTGGCGCAAGCGGCGATGATCCCGGATTCAGCCGTGATGGCGCGCTCGACGGCCTCCCATTTGGCGCGAAGAGGGCCGTCGGCCAGCATCGAGGTTGGAAGCCCGAACGGCTCTGAAACATTGCCGGACCTCGCCTTGGATTCATCGATGGCTGTGTCGCGCAGCGGATAGGCCGCCCCATGAGCGAATCCGCCCAAGGCGCTGAGAATGAACATGAATGACAATGCGCCTGCGCGTAGAACGTTGAAAGCCGACATGTGACGCCCCTTGTCCGGACATCGGCTCGCAACGTATGCATGCTCGTGACCGGATCATCTGGTCACAAGGATTAGGCGCGTCCCCTTTTCGACGGCTTAAACAGCGGGCTAATCAGCCATTTGGATTCAAATATGCGGAACTGACGCTGACCACATTGTCTAAAATTGTAGATAGGGCTAACGCGCAGGTGTCGGTGTATAAAAACCTAATCTTACAGTAATGAGGGGATTTTTGACGCAGAATCATAAGTCGATTTCGACAACTATACTGTATAGATTGGTTATCGGTCGATTACCAATGCGCCGTTTTGTGGCTTTTAGGCTCGATTTGCCTAGGCTGATAGGTCGACGATTTTGCGAAGGACCATGGATTATCGATTTTATTCCATGACATTAGAAAACAGTAGCGGAATAACCAAGTCATCACCGTGCAATTTTACTTAACAGGGGCGTGTAAAACCATGCCGTTTAGTTCAATTCACTATGGGGCCGCGGTCTTTGATGCTATGAATTGCGAATTCTGAATTTCTTAAGAATAATTTTCAGACGGGCGGGCTGAGTTTGAATTTTTCCGGACCATTTGATGCCGGGTTATCGCACGACTCCCCAGTTTCACTGGGCGGAGAGCGATTCTCTTTCGATTCGAAGCAAAATTTCGTTCAGCATCATATGTCGGACAACCAAGTCGTTGTTCCCGACGCACATCTGCTGTTCTCCGGCGACTATATGCGGATCGGCAACGACCTGATCATTTCAGGTGACGGCCAGAAATTTGTCGTCGGCAATTACTTTAAGGGTGAAGCGAGGCCAGTCCTGGCCACCAAGGACGGTGCGACCCTCGGGGGTCACATCGTGGATGCGCTCACCGGTCACGTCCACTACGCCCAGGCTGCCGCGCCGGCACAGGCCGGGCAGGCCATCGGTCACGTCCTGAAAATGTCCGGAAGCGCCGCCGTGATCCGGAACGGCGTGTCGGTTGAGCTGCATATCGGCGACGCCGTTCAAAAAGGCGACGTGGTCCAGACCGGATCGAATTCGTCGATCGGCATGACGTTCGTTGACGGCAGCGCGTTCGGCATGACGTCGAATGCGCGCATGGTGCTCAACGAGATGATCTTCGATCCGAACGGATCGTCGAACTCATCGCTGATCAGCCTGGTTCAGGGCACCATTACCTTCGTTGCGGGACAAACCGCCAAGAACGGCAACATGCGCGTCGAGACGCCGGTTGCCACCATGGGTATTCGCGGCACCGCGGTGCTGGTGGAAATCGGCGCGAACGACGGACCGACAAAATTCTCGGTGCTGGTCGAGCCGGACGGGCATACCGGCTCCTACAATCTCTACGACAAGACGACCGGCCAGTTGATCGGAACGGTGTCGCAGGCCGGGCAGGTGACCTACGTCTCGGTCAGCGGCATTGGCCAGCCTCCAACCGCGATCGAACAACTCAAGACGCTCGCGGATCAGGAAGCTTCAAAAACTTTGATCCAGGAGGTCTTCAAGCTTTATTTCCCGAACTACAATCCGGATAACTCCAATCCGAAGTCGCAGAAAAACGGGTTTGGCTCGCCCGGCGACAACCTCAATCCGTTCGCGTTCTACAAACCGCTGCAAGACCTTGGGCCACCCAAAATAATCACAATCCCGGGTGTCGGAGTTGATCCCGTCACCGGTCAGCCGAATCCCCCGAGAGTTTTCTACAACACCAAGGCGCAGTTCTCGGCGCTCCCTGTCTTCGCGGATCAGGCATTCTCTCCGACGATCAGGGTTTTTTTCTTCAAGAACGTCGTCAAGATCGACGATCCGGATATCGGCAATGCACCGTTCTACGATGTCGGAGTTCCGTTCGTCGCCGGCAGCGCTATCATCAAGAGCGCGGTCAGCACGGTCGGCTATCTCAGCGAAGCATTTCTGAAGCCGCTGATTAACATCAACCAGACGACGGGCGTCGTCTCCTTTGACCGCGAGCAGTTCAACTTCCTGGATGACGGCCAGACCGTCACCTTCAAGATTCAGGTCACCGCGACATCGGGGCCGGACACCGGTCTCGTCGAAATTCCGATCACGATTACGGGCGCCAACGACGCGCCGACGATCGTGGTGGGCGCTGCGACGGTCATCACCGGCGCGGTCAAGGAAGACGTCCCGGCTGCGTCGGGTCACATCGAGTCGAACGGCACGATCACATTCCAGGACGTCGATCTGACCGACGCGCACACCGCGACTGTCGAATTGACGTCGACGGCCTCGACCCTGCCGGGCTTTGTTAGCGGTGCTGGAAGTGCCGCGACGACAACCAAAATCGGAACATTCACCATCGATCCGGTATCGGAGAGTACCACCGACACCAACAATCACGGTTCCGTCGGCTGGCATTTCACGCTGGATGACAACGATCCCACACTTCAGTCGCTGGCCGAAGGTCAGACGATCAAGCAGGTCTATACGATCACGATCAAGGACGACAACGGCGTTCCCGTCACGCAAACCGTCACCATCACGATCACCGGTACGAATGACATGCCGGTGCTCACCGCCGACGCCTCGGTTCATCAGGTTGCCGAGGTTCCCGATACGACCGGCGCACCGAATTCGGTCGTCGACGTTGCGACCGGGACGCTGGCGTTTACCGATGTCGATCTCTCGGACACCCATACGGCGAGCGCCGCGCTTCATCCGGGCGCGTCTTCCGTGATCTGGTCAGGTGGCGATTACAACGACATTCCGCAGGCAACCCGCGATGCCCTCAAAAACGCGGTGACAGCTTCGGTGTCGGAGAGCAACACCGATACCAACAATCAGGGTTCGGTCGGGTGGGAATTCAAGCTGCCGGACCATCTGTTCGATTTCCTGGCGAAGGGGCAGACCCTGACGCTGATCTATGATGTCACGGTCACAGACAATAACGGCCTTTCGTCAACGAAGCAGATCACCGTTCAGGTCGGCGCCGCGAACGACCAGCCCGTCATCTCGGTCATCGACAACGACGCGGCGGTCAAGGAAGACGTTGGCGCGGTCAGCGGCATTTTGAAGGATACCGGTGTGGTGACCTTCACCGACACCGATCTGACGGATACCCACACAACGCATGTCGCCTACAACAACGATGCGGCGGGCAGTGCCGGAGTCTCGCCGGCGCTGGCCCTTGCGCTCGCGACTGCACTGACGGTTCCTTCGTCGGCACTGGCTGCGGGCGATCACGATTTCAACTGGGATTTCGCACTGGACACCAGCCTGATCCAGTATCTCGCGGAAGGCGAGACCATCACGGCGACCTACACGATCACTGTTGAAGACAACAGCAATACCAGCAACGACACATCGGTCGCGAAGACGGTCACCGTTACGATCACCGGCACCAATGATCTTCCGACGATATCCATCACCAATCCTGTTGCCGACACCGAGGGCAACACCGGCACTTCGGACGTCGCCGTGGTCACGGTCGCGGACCATGTTTCGGTCTCGGACGTCGACGCGAGCGATGTCAGGACGCCGTATGCGGGCGCGCTGGCCTTCGATGCCGGCAACTCAAGCGGCCCTGCGCCTGCCGGCGGCTCGCTTGCGGACCTGTTCACGATTGATCCGGTCACCGGCAAGATCAGCTACGACAAGGCCGCGTTCGATTATCTCGCCGGCGGCGAACACGTCACTGCGGTCTTCACCTTCAATGTGTCGTCCGGGCCGGATACGGTTCAGAAGTCCATTACCGTCACCATCGATGGTGCAAATGATGCGCCAACGATTGCCGTCACCGATCCCGCGGCCGACACCGAAGGCAACACCGGCACTCCAGATGTAGCCGTCGTCACGGTCGCGGATCATGTTTCGGTCTCGGACGTCGATGCGAGTGACGCGAAGACGCCGTACGCGGGAGCGTTGACCTTCGATGCCGGCAACTCAAGCGGCCCGGCGCCTGCTGGCGGCTTGCTCGCGGACCTGTTCACGCTCGATCCCGTCACCGGCAAGATCAGCTACGACAAGGCTGCATTCGACTATCTTGCTGCCGGCGAACACGTCACTGCGGTCTTCACCTTCAATGTATCGTCCGGGCCGGATACGATTCAGAAGTCAATCACCGTCACTATCGACGGCGCAAACGATGCGCCAACGATTGCCGTCACCGATCCGGCGGTCGACACCGAGGGCAATACAGGCATCCCCGACGTCGCAGTAGTCACGGTCGCAGATCACGTCACGATCTCGGATGTCGATACGAGCGACGTCCGAACACAGTACGCGGGAGCGTTGGCCTTCGATGCCGGCAGTTCAAGCGGTCCAGCGCCGGCGGGCGGCGTGCTGGCCGATTTGCTCACTCTCAATGCGACGGACGGCACAATCAGTTACGATCGGGCGGCTTTCGACTATCTCGCGGCCGGCGAGCACGTCACCGCGACGTTCACATTCAATGCATCGTCCGGACCGGATACGGTTCAGAAATCGATCGCGGTCACAATTGATGGTGTCGATGATGCACCGACAATCAACACCGGTGGTTTTCAGGTCGCGCAAAGCGGCGGCACCACCACCATTTCGAATCTGTCGGTCGCCGATCCTGACACCAGCGATAGCTTCACCATCACGGCCACGGCCGATCACGGTAACGTCGCGGTCAGTCCGGCCTCGGGTAATCTGGCTGCTGTGAACGGAGCGCTGGGGACGGGGATCGCCTATACGCCGATGGGAACGCCGGCTACCGACAAAATTGCGCTCACCGTTACCGATGCGGCGGGGACGCACGACACCGTGAACTTCATCTTCAACGTGTCCGGGACCGGCCCTGTCACCCTGCAAGGTACGTCCGACAAGGACGTATTTTTCGCAACGAGCTATCAGGACACCTTCGTGTTTGCGCCCAATTCAAATCAGGACGTCATTACGAACGGGTTTCAGAGCGGCACCGACAAGATCGATTTGCAAGCTTTCTCATCCATCGATGCGACCGCGCTGACGACCTTGCTGGCCACTGCCGATCACACCGGCGGCAATACGCTGCTACAAATCAACGGCACGACGGATACGTTGCTGGTAAAGGGCGTTGCCGCCCTGAATGCGAATGATTTCATCCTCCACGCGTGATTTGAGAATGGGCCGGAAACATTAACTTCGATCATGTTTCCGGCTGCAATAAATGCCCGTGTCATGGCATGATAGGCCGGTCGCAGCACCCCATTTCATGAACATTGGGCGTCCTGACAGCAGCCGAACAGCCAGGTACCGATGCAGTCCGCGAAGACATCACATCAGGCCCATTCGCCCCGGTCCGAGCTGGGTACGGCGCTTCGCGCCTGCCGCAGTGCCTTTGTCGGTGTCGGCGTGATGAGCCTCGTCATCAACATTCTGTATCTCACCGGCTCGTTCTTCATGCTTGAGATCTACGACCGGGTGCTGCCGAGCCGCAGTATCCCCACGCTGGTCGGCCTGATCGTGCTGGCAGGCGGGCTCTATGTCGTCCAGGGTATCCTCGACCTGATCCGCGGCCGCATTCTGATCCGGATCGGATCGACACTGGACGAGATGCTGAGCCGCCGGGTCTATGACATCGTCGTCCGGATGCCGCTTGTCATCGGCAACCGCAGCGAGGGACTTCAGCCGCTGCGTGATCTCGACAACGTCCGCTCCTTCCTGTCCGGGATGGGGCCGGGCGCACTGTACGATCTGCCATGGCTGCCGCTTTATCTCGCCATCTGTTTTGCATTCCATCCGTTGATCGGCATCACCGCGCTGGTCGGCGCGATCATTCTGATCGCACTGACCCTCCTGACCGAATACCTGACCCATGAGCCAATGAAGCGCTCAACCGGGCTGGCGATGCGGCGGCAGGATCTTGCACTCGCCAGCCGCAGGAATGCCGAAGTGCTCACCGCGATGGGCATGGCCGGCCGCGTCGGCAAACGCTGGGATGAATCCAACCGCGACTACCTCGCCAGCAACCAGCGCGCGAGCGACGTCGCCGGCGGTCTTGGTGCCATCGCCAAGGTGATGCGTATGATGCTGCAATCGGCGGTGCTGGGCGTCGGCGCCTATCTCGTCATCAACCAGCAGGCGACCGCAGGCATCATTATCGCGGGTTCGATCCTAAGCGCCCGTGCGCTGGCGCCGGTGGATCTTGCCATCGCGCACTGGAAAGGGTTCGTGGCGGCGCGCCAGAGTTGGCATCGTCTCAACCGGCTGCTCGGCATGTTGCCCGAACAGGCGACGCCGACCCTGCTGGAGGCGCCGAAAACCAGACTTACCGTCGAAACACTCACCATCAGCCCGCCCGGCGAACAGAAGGTCGTCGCTCAGGATATCACCTTCGTGATCGAGGCCGGGCAAGGCGTCGGCATCATCGGTCCAAGCGGATCGGGGAAATCATCGCTGGTGCGCGCGCTGGTCGGTGTCTGGCAGCCGTTGCGTGGCAAGGTGCGGCTTGACGGCGCGGCGCTCGATCAGTGGTCGCCGGAAATCCTCGGTCGCCATGTTGGCTATCTGCCGCAGGATGTCGAACTGTTCGCTGGAACGATCGCCCAGAACATTTCGCGCTTTGAGGACAATGCCTCACCGGAGCACATTATCGCGGCGGCGCGGGAAGCGCGCGTCCACGATCTCATTATCGGCATGAAGGACGGCTACGACACCCAGATCGGCGATCAGGGCAATGTGCTGTCAGCTGGACAGGCGCAGCGCATCGCGCTGGCACGGGCGCTGTATGGCAATCCGTTCCTCGTGGTGCTGGATGAGCCGAACTCCAACCTCGACAACGAAGGCGACCTGGCGCTGAACAAAGCCATCCTTGGCGTCCGCGCGCGAGGCGGCGTCGTTGTCGTGGTGGCCCATCGCCCGATCGGAATTGAGAGCGTCGATCTCGTGCTGGTCATGAAGGACGGACGCGTGCAGGCGTTCGGGCCGAAGGACGCCGTTCTCGGCCAGGTGCTACAACGCCCTGCGACGCCAGGACCCGCGATCAAGATCGTCTCCGACAAGGGAGGAGCGCAATCATGAAAGGTCCGACCCTCGCTGGAACCGAAAGCAAAATCCGCAGAGTCCTGAACGCGCTGTTGTCGCCGCTGGAGCGTCTCTCCATCTTCAAGAGCCTCGACAAGCCCGGATCGCGTGGATCGATCCGGTTTCACCTGATCGTCGGACTCGTTGTCGTCACGCTGCTGACATGCGGGATCGGCGGCTGGGCTTCGACAGCGCAGATTTCCGGGGCCCTGATTGCGCCGGGCTCGATCGTGGTCGATTCCAACGTCAAGAAGGTCCAGCACCCGACCGGCGGTGTCGTCGGCGAAGTGAGGGCGCGCGATGGTGACCGCGTCAAGGCTGGCGACGTCGTGGTGCGCCTCGATGACACCGTGACGAAAGCAAGCCTCGCCATCGTCACCAAGGGCCTAGACGGACTGCTGGCGCGCCGGGCGCGGCTTCTGGCGGAGCAGGATGGCGCAGAGCGCATTACGTTCCCGCCCGAACTGATGGAGTCGTTCGCTAATCCGGACGTCCGGTCGCTGATCGGAAACGAGACCAAGCTGTTTCAGGTCCGTTCATCCGGCCGCGTCGGCCAGAAGGCCCAGCTCAAGGAACGCATCGCACAGCTTAAGGAAGAAATCGGCGGGCTGGAAGCGCAGGAAAATGCCAAGTCGCGCGAGATTGAGCTCATTCAGAAAGAGTTGGTGGGCGTCCGCGATCTGTTCGCCAAAAATCTTGTGCAGATTTCGCGATTGACGGTTCTGGAGCGTGACGCCGCACGGCTTGACGGCGACCGCGCGCAGTTCATTGCCCAGAAGGCGCAGGCGAAGGGCAAGATCACCGAAATCGAACTACAGATCATCCAGATCGACAAGGATCTTTCCAGCGAAGTCTCCAAGGAGATGCGCGAGATCAACGACAAGATCGGCGAGTTCGTCGAGCGCAAGGTCACCGCTGAGGACCAGTTGCGCCGCATCGACATTCGCGCACCGCAGGACGGCATGGTGCTTCAGTCGACGGTCCACACCGTCGGCGGGGTGATCACCGCAGGCGATGCCATCATGCTCATCGTGCCTGAGTCCGATAACCTGTCGGTCGAGGCCAAGGTGAACCCGCAAGACATCGATCAATTGAGGATCGGGCAAAAAACGCTGCTGCGGCTCTCGGCCTTCAACCAGCGCACCACACCCGAACTGAACGGGACGGTCAGCCGGATTTCACCGGACACCACCACAGATCAGCGCACCGGCCAGAGCTACTACACCATTCGCGTATCGCTGCCGCCGGAAGAGGTGGCGAAGCTCGGGGACGTTAAATTGATCCCAGGCATGCCGGTCGAGGCTTTCGTGCAAACCGGCGAGCGCACCATGATATCCTATCTCGCGAAACCGTTCAGCGACCAGCTCATGCGCGCATTCCGCGAGAAGTGATGGGTATCAGTTAGCTAGATGATGCGGGCGGTATTAAAATCGGGCGTCCGGTTCGTTGCGCGTATCCGTATGTACGCCAGGCATTTCGGCTACGGCCGGCTGCTGTCCCTTTTCCTGCTGATCGCATTTCTTGGCGTAAGGGTTGTGGATCCGATCCCGCTCGAAGAGTTACGTGTTCGCGTCTTCGATGGATATCAAATCCTCAAGCCGCGCGAGACCACGCAACGTCCCGTCGTCATCATCGACATCGATGAAAAGAGCCTCGCGCAATTCGGACAATGGCCGTGGCCGCGGACGCGTGTGGCCGATCTTATTCAACGGCTGACCGATCTCGGCGCCGCCGCCATCGCCTTCGATATTGTGTTCGCAGAACCGGATCGGTTGTCGCCGGGACTGGCCGCGGACGCGTACCGCGATCTGGACGAGGAGAGCCGAAAGAAGCTGCGGGCCCTGCCGAGCAACGATCAGGTGCTTGCGGACGTTCTGCGTAAATCACCCGCCGTTCTCGGTGAATCCGGCCTGCCGAAATTCGTGCCTCAGCCGGAGTTGAACCTGCCGCTGACGGGGCTGGCGACACTGGGCAGCGATCCACGGCCGTTCCTTCTGCAATTCCCAGGGTTGCTCCGGAACATCCCGGTGCTCGAGGAGGCGGCTCCAGGGCGGGGTCTGTTCACGATCCGCACCGAACGCGACGGTATCGTCCGCCGCGTCCCGATGATCATGCTGGCGCAGGGCGAATTGATGCCCTCGCTGACGTTTGAGATGCTGCGCATCGTCACCAAATCTGACACCATTCTGGTCAAGTCGGACGAAGCCGGCGTGAAGAGCGTGGCGGTTCCCGGATTTGAAGTTCCCACCGATCGCAACGGCCAGCTCTGGGTGCATTTCGCCAAGCACGATGCTGCGCGTTATGTGTCCGCGGCCGATGTGCTCGAGGGGAAAGCCGGCGTCGACCTGATTTCGCGCAAGCTCATCCTGATCGGCACATCCGCCGTGGGATTGCTGGACGTGAAGACCACGCCGCTCGATCCGGTGATGCCCGGCGTGGAAGTCCACGCGCAGGTTCTGGAGGCAGCGCTGACCCGGTCGGTGCTGTCGCAGCCGAACTATGCGATCGGTGCCGAATTGCTGGCAGCGATCCTGTTCGGGATCGCCATCATCTGGCTCGCACCGATCCTCAGCGCCATCATGCTCCTGCTGTTCGGCGCCGTCATCGTCAGCATCATGGTGGCTACATCCTGGTACTTCTTCTCGGAACACCGGCTGCTGCTCGACTTTACGTTTCCATTGATCGCGAGCACGTCGATTTATCTCGTGCTGGTGTTCAGCAGTTATTTCCGCGAACAGGCACAACGCCGCCGCATCCGCTCGGCCTTCGGTCAGTACCTGTCGCCAGCGCTTGTCGAGCAACTGGCACAGTCGCCGGAGAAACTCGTGCTCGGTGGAGAAGAGCGGGACATGACCATCATGTTCAGTGACGTGCGCGGCTTCACCACAATCTCGGAATCGTTCAAGAGCGATCCGCAGGGCCTGACATCGCTGATGAACCGGTTCCTGACGCCGCTCACCAATTCGATCCTCGACCGCAAAGGCACCATCGACAAGTACATGGGCGACGCCATCATGGCGTTCTGGAACGCGCCGCTGAACGATCAGCAGCATCAGATCAACGCCTGCAATGCAGCGCTCGATATGATCGATCGCATCGAGGCGTTGAACGTGGAGCGCGAACGCGAGGCAAATGAGGCCGGCAAGCCGTTCATCCCGATGAAAGTCGGTATCGGCTTGAATACGGGGACCTGCGTGGTCGGCAACATGGGATCGAATTTGCGTTTCGACTATTCAGTGTTGGGCGACAGCGTGAACCTTGCCTCACGGCTCGAGGGACAGTCGAAATCCTACGGCGTTCCGATCATCGCAGGCTCGGCGACCGCGCTGGCCGCCAAGGACAAGTTCGCAATTCTCGAACTCGACTTCATCACCGTGAAGGGCAAGAAAGAGCCCGAAGTGATTTATGCCATCGCGGGCCGGGAAGAGGTTGCAAATTCCGGACAGTTTCAACGGCTCCGCAATCTATGCATCGAAATGCTGGCGTGTTACCGCAGCCGCGACTGGGAGGGGGCGCTTGCTGCAATTGCGAAAGCCCGCATCGCCGACGAGGCAAAGACCTTCACTATGCTCTACGACCTCTATTCCGAACGTATCAAGGCGTTCCAGGAAACCCCGCCACCGGACGACTGGAACGGCGTCTTCGCTCTGACAACCAAATGATGGGTGAGGCGAAACGCCGCCGCGCTACCCATCGCGTTCCAGCATGGCAAGCCATTTTTTGGTGAACAGTACGCGGTATCGTGTTGGTGAAGATGACAGCGGCATGCAATTCTCCCGAAGGGTTCATTGAGTTTTTTCATGCCGACCACAATGTCCGTGCGGTTCTGGGGTGTTCGTGGGAGCATTCCGTGTCCAGGCCCAAATACCGTGCGGTATGGCGGCAATACATCATGCGTCGAGGTTCGCTGCGGTGACCATCGCCTTGTCTTCGACGCAGGATCGGGACTGCGCATGCTCGGTCTCGAACTGGCCGAAGAAGCAGAACCGACCGACATCGATTTGTTTTTGAGTCACTGCCATATCGATCATCTGATCGGCCTTCCGTTTTTCGTGCCCGCCTTCATGGCCGGAAACCGGTTGCGTCTCTGGGCCGGTAATTTGAAGGCCGCCGGCGGGGTGCAGGAAACCGTACGGAAGCTGATGAGCTATCCGTTGTTTCCGATCGAACTGGAGGCCGCGCATGGCAAAGTCGAATTCACTGACTTTGCACCTGGCGACGTTCTGACGCCGCGGCCCGGCATCAAGGTGATGACCGCGGCGCTAAATCATCCCGGCGGCGCGACGGGATACCGTGTCGAGTTTGGCGGCCGCGCCATGGCCTACATCACCGATACCGAACTCAGCGCGGATGAAATCGATCCAGCATTGCTGGAGCTCGCCCGAGATGCATCGATTGTTGTCATCGATACGACATACACCGACGAGGAATTGCCGGAGCATGTCGGCTGGGGGCACTCGAGCTGGCAGCAGGCCGTCCGGCTGGCCAATGAGGCGGGCGTCGGGAAGCTCTACCTGTTTCACCACGATCCCGAACACGACGACGATGAGATGGACCGCATCGCCGCCGCCGCCGCCAAGGCGCGGCCGGGCACCGTGGTTGCAAGGGAAGGGCTATCGATTGAGATTTGATCGGAGCGCATGTTTTTGGCAGCGCGTCTCCCGCGTGGATTTTAGCACAAAGACTTGAGGTCCGATTAACGCATCGGCAGCGAGAACCGTTGTCGCGCTGGGCGCGGCGCGGCATAATACATACCAGATTTCCTTTAGCATCAGGTTGATTCCGATGGATATGTCAGGACTCGTTTCCGGCGCCGGCGGCTTTATCGCGTCCGCGTTCGTGGTGGCCGGTTACACCATGCGGACGATGATCCCGCTTCGTATCTTCGGAATCATCACCAACGTCCTCCTGATCGGATTTTCGGTCGTGCATCATCATTACCCGGTGATGGTGCTGCACATGATCCTGCTGCCGCTGAACGTCTACCGGCTGCGGGAAATGCTGCTGCTGGTTCGCGAAGTGAAGAAGTCGGTCAACAGCGATCTATCGATGGCATGGCTAAAGCCGTTCATGACCGAGCGGAAATGCAAGGCTGGCGAGATACTGTTCTACAAGTACGAGAAGGCCGAGGAGATGTATTACATCGTCAGCGGACGCTTCCGGCTGGTGGAGTCGGGGATCGAACTGCCGAACGGCGCCATTGTCGGCGAACTCGGCATGCTGTCGCCGTCGAATAAACGGACCCAGACGCTTGAGTGCCTTGAGGGCGGGATCGTCCTCAGCGTGACCTATCAAAAGGTGGAGGAACTCTACGTCCAAAACCCTGCATTCGGTTTCTACTTCTTGCGGCTGGTCAGCGCGCGGCTCTTCCAGAATCTTGGAAAGCTGGAGGCGCAGCTTGCCGAAACCGGCGCGCAGGCGACGTCGTGAAGATTCGAGTCAAAGTTCCGCCGTCACCGTTCCGGTTGCTGAAGGAACGGTATTTCGGCGAAGAGACGCGAAATCCGCGGGTCGCACGCGCTGCGCTGGCGCGGCTGGTGCCGCAATTGCCGGCGGACGTGGCCCCCATCGTTAGCGAAGCCGTCCATTCGCTGATCGATTATCAGGACCCGGACTATGCGCTGGCGTATCTTGAGCGGATCGAACGGTATGTCGGCCCCGCGGCCCACCACGTGCCCAACCTGGGGGAACTCGCGCAGTTGCTATCCGACCGGATGCATTTCGAGGACCCGATCCGCATCGCACAATTGAAACTGACGGAAGCGGGAGGCCCGAGCGCCGAACCTGACCGGGGATCAGTCGACAGGGTCGAGAAATTCCGCTGGGATGAGGTGATCCCGATGCTTCCGCCGAAGGCGGCTGCGCCTGCTCTCGATCTATTCCAGCGCCTGCGTCTGGCAAGGCTGGCACGCAGGAGCGTGACATTACGTTTCAGTTCGAGAGCCCGATTCAAGCTTCAACGATTGAAATGGCTGGCCGCGGCGCGGATCACACGCCCCTTTTCCGAGCGCTTCAAGCTGGAGCGGGTGTGGGTGGAGCGATGGCTACATATGGTCGATCGCAGTCTGGTGAAGCAGCCGGAAGCGACCATCGCAATCGTGCGAACCGCCAACCTCATCAAGGGACATGGCGATACCTATCAGAACGGCTTGGCCGAATGGAATGTCATCATCGATCGTCTGGTCAAACCGACATGCGACGGCGATCTCCCGCTCCCAAAGCTCGGGGATGCCATTCAGGAGGCGCGCGATGCGGCCATCGGCGAGCAGGGCCAAAGCCGCCTGCTGAACGCGGTGGAGCAGCTACGGACACGGGCACTGGCGCACGGATAAATGCGGTAGGACCAGAAGCAGACAGATCGTCGCAGCCGCGCATGGCTCATGGACGCCCGGTTGCGCCGATGGCCTACCGCCAAAAACTACATTAGAATTACGCCGGACATACAGCGCCCGGCAGGATTTTCGCCACGGCATGCATGCGCAATAGGGGACATTCGATGACGAAATTTCGTGGATTCTTTCTTGGATTTATGCCGGTTCTGGCGCTTACCGTATTCGCTGGTATGTCCGAGGCGAGCGCGGCCGACGAAATCAAGCTCAGCAGCAACCAGCGGATAGCCTGCGGTCGCGGACTGAACGCCGGCAAGCTTCAAAACATTTCCTGCAAATCATACGCTTACATTTTCAACACCAAGACCTCCGAATTCTATCGTTGCCAGGTGAGCGTTGGAGTTACCCGCGACAACAAGGAAGTTCTCAAGGTCGATACCGACGGCGATTGCAAATTGAAGGCGCGTATTTTCCCGAGCGATTCAAGCTATCAGTTCGATGCGACTGAAACCGAGCCACCCAATACGAATTCGTTCTTTGGATCGGGCGGGACCGCGATCTGGGTCAGCGACAGCACGAAGCTCAGTGCCAAGGGCTGCATTCTGCTGAGCGTCGGTGTCGGGCCGGATGTCCTGAAATGCGTAGACATGACGTTCGGCAAATAGACCGGCGGAAATTATCTTTTCAAAAAGATCGCCAGAACGATCAGGCCGACAACGACGGCGAGGCCGATCGCCCAGGTCGTGAGCCGGATGTCACTCTTCAGCTCGCGCTTGGCTTCGTTCTCGGCGATCTTTAAATTGCGTTTTCGGTCGTCCTGCTCCGGATCACTCACGGCTTCTCCTGATCTTGGCTAGGCGCTGAGGCACGGTGCGGTCGCCGACCAAAGGGGACCATATGAGCAGTGTACCCGGCACAACGAGCAATCCGCAAAGAACAAAAACGAGTGTGGCAGCGTTCGATGACAGATCCATACTGTTTTCCTTCGATTACGCCCAACCCGGCCCGGGACATCAAACAGGATTCGCATCGAATTGACACGCGCTCGCGGTTAAGGCGGTGCTGAAACCCGCCTAGGATGGGGCCAACTCGCTGAACTGTGATCACGCGAAACCGCCGTCGGCTTGAGCCCGGAACAGCGTTGGTGTCTCATGCGGCCAAACACGAATCGAGGATTACATGCGCTATTTTCATCTCGCGCTGTTGGCGCTCACAGGCTTCTTCTTTCTCGGTCAGGCTCCGGCCCAGGCCACTGAATATCCCTACTGCATGACCTATGCGTCGGGTTGGAGCGGCTCAATCGAGCAATGCGATTACTCCACCATGGCTCAATGTCAGGCGAGCACTGGCGGCCTGAACGGGACATGCGCTCCCAACTGGCGTCTGGCGCAGCGCCGTGGCGCTTATCCCGATGAAGTCGAGCCGGCGACCACGGGCAAAAAACATAGCCGCCGCTGATCGTATTCCGGGCCTGCTTGCAACGAAAACATCTCGGGACAAATGGCGGAGAGGGGAAGGATTCGAACCTCCGACACGGTTGCCCGTGTACCGCACGCGGTGCCTTAAGCCACTCAGCCACCTCTCCATTGTTCGTCAGCAACTGACGTAGCGGGACGCATCAGGTGCGTCCCTTGAACTCCACGCCGATAATCGTGTCTTTGCGCCAGATCAGCCGGCAGTGCGTCACCTTTCGCACGTCGCCCGTTAGCGCCAAGCTGAGGTTGTTTCCGATCGGCCCGGTATCGATGAGCTCGATGCGCGCGCCGCCCGTCGACAAATCCAGGATGGTGCAATTGCGCTTCGCAAATCCGCCGTCGAGCAGCATCCACGCGTCGTGCCGCGTGGTGTGGCGAGGCTTGCGGGATTCTTTTCTGAAAACAGCCATCGGATTCACTCCCTGATCGAAACGTATTCGTAGCGGCTGAAAGGTACGCATCCGACCAAGACCCCCGGTAGGTGCGATCTGCCGCTGATGGTCGCTCAGGCGGCGGCAGCGCTATTCTGCGGCTGGTTCGCCTTCCAATTCCAGGGAAGCAGGTCGGCGATCTTGCTGG